>Ga0187858_10002855_pt1 | contig 17357 bp, 16 predicted proteins | sample June2016WEW_8_15_FD_133015 | JGI IMG/M metagenome (GOLD analysis project Ga0187858, IMG submission 133015) | Peatland microbial communities from SPRUCE experiment site at the Marcell Experimental Forest, Minnesota, USA - June2016WEW_8_150 | ecosystem: Environmental > Terrestrial > Soil >...
CCGGCGGGGCTGGGAAGGTTGGCGCCGAGGGCGATGGCTGCGAGGGGCATGGGACCAGACTAGCGGAGTTAGCGGGGTTAGCGGAGTTAGCGGAGTTGGCCAGGCCGCCGCGCTTCGCGCGAGTTAGCGAATTGGCGTGTGCTTCGCGCACGGTGGCAAGTTGGCACGGGCCGCTTCCCGCCCTAGAGCGGAACCAGAGTAACCGTGTCCTATTGAGTTTTGCGCAGGGTCCCCGCTCCCTGATGGTCGCGTCGACTTGAATTCAGTGCTTTCGGGATACGCCTACTCTGGTTCCGCTGTAGCCGGGAAAGCAAAGAACCGGCGAGGGCGGAGGCACCCGTGGAGTGTGCGGAGTGAGCGGCGGCTGATCTGGTAGCATCGGTGTTCGGAGAAATGCATATGGACACATTGAGCAGCGCGGGGCTAGGAGCCCGGCGCAATGAAGATATCGCGCTGGATCTGATGAAGTTTGTGGCGGGGACGACGGGCGTGGGCAAGCCGGCGGTACCATCGACGGGATTTACCGGAGCGGGCGGGGCGAAGCCGGAGGAACACGTGAACCAACTGCTGGCGCTTTACAGCCGCTGCCTGAAGGCCGTGGAAGGAAAAGGGCCAGAGAAAGAGGCTGCGAAATAGGCGGGGAAAGACAGTTGCGCGTGGCGGTGGCCGGCGCTGGGGCGTTCGGGCGCAACCACTTGAGGGTGGTGCGCGAGCTGGAGACGGCGGGCGAGGGCGTGGCCCTCGCGGCCGCGGTCGATCCAGATGCGGCGCGGGCGGAAGAGGCCAGCAAGCAGTACGGGATCAAGGTATTCGCAACGATCGACGAACTGCTGAAGGCTGACCTGAAGCTGGATGCGGCGTGCGTGGCTGTGCCGACGGTGAAGCATCATGAGGTGGCCGTCGCACTGCTCGAGGCGGGACTGGACCTGCTGGTGGAGAAGCCGCTGGCGGCGAATCTGAGAGAAGCCGACGACCTGATTGCGCGCGCGGAGCGGCGCGCAAAGATTCTGCAGCCGGGACATCTGGAGCGGTTCAACCCGGCGGTGCTCGCGGTGGAACCGGGTCTGAAGAGGCCGATGTTTTTTGAGGCGCACCGGCTGAGCGTGTTTACGCCGCGGGCGCTGGACGTGGACGTGGTGCTGGACCTGATGATCCACGATTTGGACATCGTGCTGACGTTCACGAAGTCGGCGGTGCGCGAGGTGCGCGCGGTGGGCCTGCCGATTCTGTCGCCCAAGGTGGACATTGCGAATGTGCGGGTCGAATTTGAGTCCGGGTGCGTGGCGAACTTTACGGCGTCGCGTGTTTCGACGGAGCGGGTGAGGAAGCTGAGGTTCTTCGAGCCGCGGCAGTACGTGTCGATCGATTATGCGAGACGGGATGTGCTGGTGATTCGGATCGACCCCCTTGCGGGGGGGCAGACTTTTGGACCGGATTCGTCGGAAGGGACCATTGCCGCGGCAGCGGCGGAGTTTCTGGCGACGGGAAAACTCGATTCGGGAGTGATCCAGAAACTGCTTGCATCGGGCGAGGTTCCTGCGACGCTGGCGATGAAGATTGCTGCCGCGAGGAACGATCCGGAAAAGCTGAAGGAGATTGCGAAGGGCCTGGCGGGAACGCACGAGGGGCCGGCGCCGGGGCTTAGCTTCGTGAAGCCGGAGGTGAAGGAAGGCGAGCCGTTGAAGCTCGAGATTCTATCGTTCCTGGAAGCGGTGCGGACGCGGCGCGAGCCGAAGGTGACGGCGCGGCAGGGACGCGCTGCGCTGGAGCTGGCGCTGACGATCCAGGCGACGATGGCGGCGCATGCCGAGCGGGCGGGGTTGGGGGATTTCTTTAAGAGCTAGCTGTCAGCTATCAGTCTTCAGCTTTCAGCTTGCAGAACGCGGAGCTAGTCGAGGCCGCAGTGCTCGCAGAGGACCAACATGACACCAACAGCGATGCGATTGTCTCCATCGAGCGGCGAGCTGAACGGGAAACGGCGCTGGAATTCGATATAGGGTGAAGGTCCGCCGTCTTCCGCCCATTTGCGGCCCAGAAGCACGAGTGCTTTTGCGCTCGCATAAGCGCCAAAGGGCCCGTTGCCTGCCCTGTAACCTACGCCCGGCTCGGCAAACAGCTTGAAAAGAAGAAGATCATTCCCGGGACGAAAGGCCGGAACCCTGAAGAGTGGAAGCACTCCGGAGCCTTCGATCGAGAAGCCGTTCTGTCCGTTGATTCGGTCGTATTGCAGGTCCATGTTGGAGGGACCAACGCCGGGAGCACCGACCTTGACGCCGGCGAACGAGGTCGGCTGACGCAACGAACCCCAACCGCCTCCTGCTCCGGTGGCAAGAAAAGGAACGATAAAGCCTTTCGAATAGTCGGTGTTTTCGTTCTCGTACTGGGACAGACTATTAATCGTGCGCACATTTTGAATGGCCTCTCGGTTGAACACTCGATCGCCGTTTGGTTTGTTGAATTCGGAACCTTTGAACTTGAGATTGCAGAAGAGCTTGTCGTCCGTTGCCCGCTGAAAGGCGCACACCGTGTACTGGTGCGTCTTGATGGAGATGAGCGCACCCGGCTGGAGTTTCTCAACGGCTTGCCAATCCAAGGCCTGTTGTGACGAGGCCGAGGCAGCGAGAATCGGAGCGAACAAGAGAATGGCGAGACACTGGATTTTCATACCAGCAGGTTAGGCGCGATATTGCTCGAAATGCCGGGCGAGTGTGACACTTCTGCAAGTGTCACAGCGACCCGGTTTGTGCTTTTGGTGTTAGCGGAGCGTTTGGGCCGTGGGGCGCCAACGGTGAACGCGCTGGCAGTATGCCTGGTACTCGGGGCCGAAGAGACGGTGGAGGGTTGGCTCTTCATAAAGCACGACGAAGAGATGCGTGACCAAGAGGAAGCCAGCTACGAAGGCGAGTAACTGAATGGATTGATAGAAGAGGGCGGCGCCTGCGACAGCGAGAGCGGCACCGGCATACATGGGGTTGCGGACGAAGCGATAGGGGCCGCGGACGACGAGGCGGCGCGGCGGATCAAAGGGCGCGGGCGTGCCTTTGCCGATGAAGGCGAAGGCGCAAACACAGGAGAGAGCGATGATGGCGCCCGCAGTGCCGATGACGAGGCCGGCGATCTGCGGCCAGCCCATGGCGGCGGGGCGCACGATGCCCGACCAGGCAAGGATGCGCGCGGGGAGATAGACCAGCAGCAGGCCGATGAACAAAGAGGCGTAGGTGATGGTGCGAACGATCACGAACATGGCGCTCCTCCTTTTGGGGCGGAGATTAATGGAATAGTGCGCGGGCAGGGATGCCCGCATGACAGCCGGTCTACCACCCCACGAACGAAGACCTGTCCGCGGGGGCCCCGGTCTTCCACCCCACGGACGAAGACCTGTCCGCGGGGGCCCCGGTGTTAGAGACCGGCGTTACGCCGCGATGCCGAGCGTGCGGTTGAGGAAGCCAACGATGTACTTCCAGACGAGGTAATAGACGGCGACGCCGAAGCAGAAGCCGACAGCGATGAGGGCGTAGGGCAACTCAACGGCGTGGAACCAAGTGACACTTGCGGCCCCGAAGGCGACGACACCGGAGCAATGAGCGATAAAGGCTCCCGCGGGCAACAGCAGGAAGGGCAGAATGGCGCCATGGACGCCGACGGCGAGGTGGGTGCGTTCATGCGAGGCGAGCCAGAGCATGTTCCATAAGCCCCATACAAGAGGCACTAGCGCCAATGGAAAGACAAGCCCGCGCTCAATGGGGACCGGGACCTGAAGCACGAGGCGCAGAACGATGAATGCCGTGAGCATGACGGGCAGGATGAGCGTGGTGAAAAAGACTCCGGCGAGGTAAGCGCGAAGGTAGGGATGCGGGTTCATGGATGGTCTCCTTTCAGTCGACCAGTGGACAGCGAACAGTGGACAGTGGGCAGATCATAAGTAGTAGAGAAAGACCGGGATCGTGGCCGGGAACGAGACGGCGAAGACGCCGAGGCCGGCGAGGAGCGCCCAGTCAAACCACGGGACGGTGTAGGGCCATGGCACGACGCGTCGAATGAAGCTGGCCGTGGCATGCAGCGGCGCTGCGGACTCCTGATCGAGGCGGCGAAGGACTGCGGGCCACAGATCGCGGGACGGTTCGGCTGCAGGGTCAGCGGGCGGCAGCGACTGCTGCAAGAGCTGTTTGATGCGGTTCTCATCTTGTTTTCTCATGGCGTAATTCCCTGCTCGAGCAGGTCCTTTCTCAGCAATCGAATGGCGCGAAAGACGCGCAGCTTGACGGCGCCGACGGAGATGCCGAGGGCGGCAGCGACGTCTTTGTGCGGCTGCTCCTCGACGACGGCGAGCATGGCCGCGACGCGCAGGCTGGGCGGAAGGCGGCCGAAGGCCTGCGCGGTTTTCAAGCGAATCTCGGCAGCGATGCCGGGATCGGGCGATGAGTTCGAGGGCAGATCGGCGACGTCCCGATCGGTCAGCTCGGACTCGGGGCGGCGCGCGCGGAGCCAATCGATAGCGGCGCGAGTGGCGATGCGCCGCGCCCAGGGCTCGAAGGGACGCGCGGGCTCGAAGCGCGCGTGAGCGCGATGGATGCGCCAGAAGGTCTCGACCGTGAGGTCTTCAGCGGCGGCGGAATTGCGGACGATGCGCAGGATCCAGCCGTAAACGGAGCGCTGATGCTCGCGGAAGAGAGATTCGAAGGCATCGAGATCACCTTGCCGGAACCGGTTTAATACGTTGTCCGATCGTTCGGGTACGGGGTCCGATCGTACGATTTCCGATTGCCTCAGCATCCGACTTCCCTTTCTGATCGGGATTACGTGGGTGACGGCAGAAAGGTTACACGAAAGCGAGTGGTCAGTGGTCAGTGATCAGTGATCAGTGGTCAGCTTTCCGCTGTCAGCTGTCAGCTTACCGGCTTGAAGAGGTCAGTTCGTCGCTTTGGCGGCTTGCGGCATGCGATCCAGCCGTCGATGGGCTTCGATGACGCTCGCTGGAGAACCAACTCTGGATTGATCCGCTGGAAGGCGGCGAGCGCAACGGGGACCGAGTGAGACAATTCCTTTGTAAAACGTTTTTCCCGCGGCAGTTTGTTGACAGCGAAGTTTGGCGGCAATTAAAGTGAGCCGCTGAGGTGCGGGAATCTTCGAGCCTCGAATGAATGCCGCTGGCGTGAATGGAAAGGTTTACTAAGGAGATGATTTCGATGCGTGGGATGCGGATGGTGGCGGGAGCGTTGCTGGTGGTTGGCGCGGTGGGCCTGGCGTGCGCGCAAGAGGCGGAGAAGCCGGCGTATCTGAATCCGAATTTGCCGGCCGAGCAGCGCGCTGCCGACCTGGTGCACCGGATGACGCTCGAAGAGAAAGCGAGCCAACTGGTGAACCAGGCGCGCGCGATTCCGCGGCTGGGCGTGCCGGCATACGACTGGTGGAGCGAAGCGCTGCACGGCATGGCCAACACCGGTGGCGTGACGTCGTTTCCAGAGCCCATCGGCCTGGCGGCGACCTTTGACACACCAGGGATTCACGAGATGGCAGTGGCGACGGGAACGGAAGCGCGGGTGGTTCATGACAAGGCGGTGGAAGCGAACGGCGACACTCCGATCTTTCGCGGGCTGGATTTCTGGGCGCCGAACCTGAATATCTTTCGCGATCCGCGGTGGGGGCGCGGGCAGGAGACGTACGGCGAGGATCCGTTTTTGACCGCGCGGATGGGCGTGGCGTATGTGACCGGGATGCAGGGCGACGATCCGCACTATTACCGCGTGATTTCAACGCCGAAGCATTTCGTCGTGCACTCGGGACCGGAGCCGACGCGGCACTTTGCCGATGTGGATGTGAGCAAGCACGATGAGCTGGACACGTACCTGCCGGCGTTCCGCGCGGCGGTGACGGAAGGCAAGGCGGGCAGCGTGATGTGCGCCTACAACGGCATCAACGGGCAGCCGGCGTGCGCGAACGAGTTTACCCTGCAAGATCAACTGCGGGGCAAGTGGGGATTCCAAGGGTACGTGGTTTCAGATTGCGGGGCGGTGCGCGACATTTTTGAAGGCCACCACTACGAGCCGACGCAGGCGCAATCCTCGGCGATCAGCCTTGAGCGGGGCATGGACAATGAGTGCGTTGACTTCAGGGCCAAGGTGACGGACGACCACGATTACAGGCCCTATATCGATGCAGTGAAAGCGGGGTATTTGAAGGAGAGCGACATTGACACGGCGGTGGCGAGGCTGTTTACGGCGCGGATGAAGCTGGGAATGTTCGATCCGCCGGAGATGGTGCCGTACGCGAAGACGGACCCGAACGAGTTGAACAGCGCGGCGCACCGAGCGCTGGCCCTGAAGCTGGCGAACGAAGCGATGGTGCTGTTGAAGAACGACGGCGCGCTGCCGTTGAAGACGTCGGGACAGAAGATGCTGGTAGTGGGTCCGCTGGCAGAACAGACGCAGGTGTTGCTGGGCAACTACAACGGGATTCCGTCGCACACGGTTTCGATTCTTGAGGGGCTGAAGAAGGAGTTCGCCGGCGACACGATCACATTCATGGCGGGGACGGGATTCCTGAGCAGAGAGGCCGCGCCGGTGCCGGACGGTTTTCTAGCGGTGGATGGAAAACCGGGAGCGAAGGCGACCTATTTGAACGAGAACATCGTGAGCTTTGCGAGTGCGCAGTCGTATTTGACGCAGCCGTTGGCAACACGCATTGAGCCTGGCATCGACATTGAGGCGCAATCGATACCGGAAGTGGCGGAACATGCCGATCCGATGACGGTGAAGTGGGAGACGACGCTGACGCCAAAGGAGACGGGCGACTACAACCTGGGCGTCGAGACGGATGGATTTTTCCGCGTGTTCCTGGACAACAGGCCGGTGGTGATGGCGAACTATCCGCACGGCGTGGAGACGATCACGGGCAAAGTACACCTGGAAGCGGGAAAGGGTTATGCGCTGCGGGTGGAGTTCCAGCGGACGGGAAAAACGCCGCTGCACCTGAAGCTGATGTGGGGCAAGATCGACCAGAGCGTTGACCCGGCGGTGGCGATTGCAGCGAAGGATGCGGACGTGGTGGTGGCCGTGGTGGGTATTACGAGCCAACTCGAAGGCGAAGAGATGAACGTGAGCCAGCCGGGATTTCAGGGAGGCGACCGGACCAGCCTGGATTTGCCGCAGCCGGAAGAGGATTTGCTGAAAGAGGCAGCGACAGCGGGCAAGCCGCTAGTGGTGGTGCTGACGAATGGAAGCGCGCTGGCGGTGAACTGGGCCAACGAACATGCAAATGCCATTTTGGACGCGTGGTATCCGGGCGAAGAGGGCGGGGACGCGGTGGCGCAAACGCTCTCCGGCGCGAACAATCCGGCGGGACGGCTGCCGGTGACATTCTACAAGAGCATCGATCAGCTACCGAACTTCGAGGACTACTCAATGAACAAGCGAACCTACCGGTACTTCACGGGAACTCCGTTGTATCCGTTTGGGTACGGGATGAGCTACACCAAGTTCGCGTACAGCGGGCTGACGGTTCCAGCGGGGACGGTGGATGCAGGAAATCCGGCGGTGGTGGAAGCGACGGTGACGAACACCGGAACCGTCGCGGGTGACGAAGTGGCGGAATTCTACCTGAAGTTTCCCGATGTGGCGGGCGCGCCGCGGCTCGCGCTGCGGGGCTTTGAGCGCGTGCACCTGGAGCCGGGGGCATCGACGAAGGTGCACTTCGAGCTGAGTCCGCGCGATCTGAGCATGGTGACGGATCTGGGCGAGCTGATTGAGGCGGAGGGCGCGTACACGGTGAGCGTGGGCGGAGGCCAGCCGGATACCGGAGCGCCGGTGGTGACGGGGACGCTGACTGTGAACGGAACGGTAGCGATACCGGAATAGCGGAGCAGCGCTCCTATCGGGCGCTAAGGGAACCAAGGCAGCGCAACACGCGTATGCTTTAGGAAATGTCCACACAAAAAGGGTTGGCTGATCAGCGGGCCGACTTCCTGACGGAGCGACTCTTCGATCTGACGCGCCGGATCAAGGGGATTGACCCGCAGTTAACGCGGGTTCTGATTCCGTGGGTGATGCGGCATCAGCGCTACCTGCCCGGCTTCATGCGCCTCGCCCGGACGGTAGCGCAGTCAAGCAGGGTTCGAGCGCGCTCGCTGGCTCGCGGGGTTCGCGTTCCTCCTTTTCTCGTTCTGAGCGTGACATCGAAATGCAATCTACGCTGCGCCGGCTGCTATGCGGGAGCGGTGGGGACGGTGACGAACGCACCGGTGCAGCCGGGACTCGGCCTGAGCGAATGGCGCGGAGTGGTGGACGAAGCGGTTCGGCTGGGCGTGATGGCGTTCATGATCGCCGGCGGCGAGCCGTTTCTGTTGCCGGGCATTGTCAGACTCTTCCGCGACTATCCCGACCGGCTGTTTCTCGTGTTCACCAACGGAACGGCTTTGCGGCCTGCCGATTACGAGGTTCTGAAGCGCTGCACCAATACGGTTGTTGTGGTCAGCCTGGAGGGCGATCGCGACCTGACCGATTTGCGCCGGGGCCGGGGAGTTTTTGATAAAGCCATGAGCTCTCTCGACCAGCTTCGCGACGCGGGCATTTTGACAGGCATCGCCGTGACGATCGGATCGGCAAATGTCGAGTACTGGTCACAGCCCAAGAATATCGACGCGCTGATTGCCCACAGCGGACCGCTGGCCATGTTCATTGAGCAGATTCCGACCGGAGGGTGCGAAAACGGCGCAGTGCTGACGGACGAGCAACGAGCTCGTTTCCGAGAGGTGGTCGTCGAGTACAGGGACCGACTGACGGGAGGCGCATACATTATCCATTCGCCGGGCGATGAGGAAGCGCTGGGAGGTTGCGTCTCCGCCGGGCGCGGATTCGTGCATGTGAATCCGAGCGGCGACGTTACCGCTTGCCCGGTTTCTGCTCTCGCGACACACAACGTGAGGAAATCGAGCCTCAGCGAAGCCTTAGCGAGCCCGTTGTTTGCCATGATCCGCGAAAACGGGCACCTGCTCGAAACGGAGGGCCATCCGTGCGGACTGTTCGCGCACGCTGAAGAGTTGGAGAAGATGGCGAAAGGGCTAAGCGCATACCGCACCGGCGCGCATGAACCCGTACGCGATCCCAGAGAAGCGGTCCTTCCGATTTTGTGATTGAGAAAGCCCGGCTTGACGATTGGCGAAGGAGGCGCGTCGAAGCTGGGGCGATAAATGATTGAGAAACAATGAGATGAGGGCTTGGGTCGCAAGAAGGCGGCCAAATTGGACAAAAAGCTGTCAAGGGCTTGGCTTAAGGACGGTCCCCGGAGCGGCAGATCTCGTGGTGTTTTATTGATAAGTGATTGGATCGATTTGAGATAGGTTGTGGATCTGCATTTTCTGGGAGCCGCAGGAATGGGGAGAAGGGGGAGGGTCTTGCACACCTACCCAGAGGGCCAGGTGTAGACTTGAATGTAGCCCGGTTAAGTCTCCCTCACCGCCGGGTAAACAACCACGAAAGGCAGTGGTTGTTGAGGTTTTATGCAATCCATCCTCTCCGGATCGTTCCTTTCCAGGCGCAAAACATCTCTATTTCCATTGAAAAACAGCACAGGCGCTGAGCTTTCCAACAGGAGGCCCAGGCGGAGCCGGAATTTCTCCGGCCGCCGTGGTGGTTTCTGATGGCCGATCTCGCGACCGCAGTTCATGTTCTTCCTCCGTCTCCCGGTCTGGCTGACCCCGCGGCCAAGAGCAGTTCGAGCCGGGCAGGCAAATGGATCTTCTTGCTGGCTGTATTCAGCGGGATCGGCTACATTGGCGTTCACGTGACCCGGGATCTCGATCACGTGGTGGTGACCAGCATCTGGCCGTATCTGCTGCTGGGGCTGGCGCTGCTTATCGCGCTGGGATTCGAGTTCGTGAACGGATTTCACGACACGGCGAATGCAGTGGCGACGGTGATCTACACCAACTCGCTGACGCCGAGCATCGCGGTGGTGTGGTCGGGGGTGTGCAACCTGGCAGGCGTTCTGTTGTCGTCAGGCACGGTGGCATTCGCGGTGATTACGCTGCTGCCGGTGGAGCTGATTCTGAAGGTGAGCTCGGGCGCGGGATTTGCGATGGTGTTCGCGCTGCTGATTGCCGCGATCCTGTGGAACCTGAGCACGTGGTGGTTCGGTCTGCCGGCGTCGAGCTCGCACACGATGGTGGGGTCGATTATCGGCGTGGGACTGGCGAGCCAACTGATGAATGTGCACGGCGGCGCGTCGGGATTGGACTGGGCACAGGTGATCAAGGTTCTGAAGGCGCTGCTGATCTCGCCGCTGCTGGGATTTGCGCTGGCGGGCGCGCTGATTCTTCTCTCGAAGCGGCTGATCAAAATTCCGGCGCTCTACGAGGCGCCTAAGGGCAAGGAACCACCGCCGTGGCCGATTCGCGCACTGATGGTGCTGACCTGCACGGGCGTGAGCTTCTTCCATGGATCGAACGACGGGCAGAAGGGCATGGGGCTGATCATGCTGATCCTGATCGGCACGGTGCCGACGGCGTATGCGCTGAACCAGACGGTAAGCCCGGCGGAGGTACAGACTTTTATCGCGGCATCGACTGCGGCAGAGAACATTCTCGACCGGCATATCGCGCCGGACACGCCCGATCCGGACCCCCGCCTGGAGGTGACCCAATTTGTGAGTACCCGCCGATTGCAGCCGGGGACGATTCTGGCGGTTCGGCAACTGGTGGATGCACTGGGCCGCGAGGTGGCGACCTACAGGTCGTTCCGGTCCGTACCGGCGCAGGACCGGAGCAACGTCCGCAACGACATGTATCTGACGAGTGAGGCGTTGCGGCTGATGGAGAGCGCGGACAATCCGGCCTTTACTCCGGCAGAGCGCGCGGCGTTGAAGGACTATCGCGGCCAGTTGGACAAGGGCACAAGGTTCATTCCCACCTGGGTCAAGGTGGCGGTGGCGCTGGCGCTTGGAATGGGCACGATGGTGGGCTGGAGGCGAGTTGTGGTGACGGTGGGGGAGAAGATCGGCAAAGAACACCTGACCTATGCGCAGGGCGCAAGCGCGGCGCTGGTGACGATGGCGACCATCTTCGCCGCGGACACGTGGGGCCTGCCGGTTTCGACGACGCACATTCTGAGCTCCGGCGTGGCCGGGACCATGGCAGCGAACGGCAGCGGATTGCGGTGGTCGACGGTGCGCAACATCGCGGCGGGATGGGTGTTCACGCTGCCGGCGGCGGCGCTGCTTTCGGGCACGCTGTATTTTCTGTTCCACACAATCGCGTAAGATTCGAGCTTCGATTGCGGAAGGGCGTCCGCCACGGCGGACGCCCTTTTTTGCGCATTGAGACAGGTGGCGGGGCGAACGGGCAAAGAAAGAGGCGCATCCGGTACCATACAGAATGGTGCTTCGAGAGGAATGAGCCTGAAAGCAAAGCTGGAAGCAGTGATTTACGCCGCCGAGGAGCCGGTGACGCTGGCGCAACTGTCCGCACTGTTTGCCGATGAGGCGCTGGAGTGGAAGGCGGAGCAGGAAGCGGCGGCTGCGGCGCAGGTTGCGGCGGGTGCGGCGGAGAGCGGTGCGCTGCCGCAATTGAACGAGGCGTTTCCGTACCTTGGGCTGGAGCCGGTTGGAGAAGGCAGCGCTGGGGTTGTTGAGGATGCGGATCTCCACCCCAACGACGAAGACCTGTCGTTTGGGACCCCGGTGGAGACCCGCACGACAGCCGATCAGGAGACCGGCGCTACAGGGCCGGGGGAGACCGGCGCGCCGGAGGCGGCGGTGGTCGCGGAGGGCGCAACTGGCGAGGGAGAGGCTGGTTCGGGCGATGAGGGCGCGGCCGAAGCGGAAGCAAAGCGCGCGGCGAAGTTGCGCGAGCGCGAGGCCCGTGGTGCGATCAAGCAGGTTCTGGACGAATTGGTTGCGGAGTATGCCGCCGATGGACGGGGAATCGAGATTCGCGAGATTGCAGGCGGGTACCGGATGGGAACGAAGCCGCAGTGCCACGACGCGGTGCGTTTGTTTGTGAAGAGCCTGAAGCCGCCCCTAAAACTGTCGTTGCCGGCGCTCGAGACGCTGGCGGTGATTGCTTATAAGCAGCCGGTGACTGCGCCGGAGGTGAACGAGATTCGCGGCGTGGATTCGTCGGGGGTGTTCGGATCGTTGCTGGCGCGCAAGCTCATTGTGACGGCGGGGCGGAAGCCGGTGGTGGGGCGGCCGATTCTCTACAAGACGACGCGGGAGTTCCTGCTGCGCTTCGGCCTGAAAGATGTTTCGGAGCTGCCGTCGATGGAAGAGTTCGAGAAGATGGCGGCAAGCGAGTTCGAGGAAGAGACCGCAGCGGGCGGCGATGAGACGGCTCAGGAAGCGGCAGCGGAGTTCAACCCGGATTTGAGCGCGGAGACAGAAGAGGCGGCGAGCGAAGCGCCAGCGGAAACAGAAGGAAACACCCCACAGGCCGCGCCAAGCGGCCCAGAGTAAGCAGAAACAGAGGCTTTCCCCCATGAAAAAAGAGTCGAAATCCGAGGCGAAATCGCCGGCGGCCAAGCGCGCGCGAAAAAGCGCGTCGAAAAGCGCGAAAACCGCAAATGCGAGCAAAGTCGAGGGCGCGAGCAAAGCTGCTGGCGCGAAGACAAAGACAGCAGCGGTGAAGGCGACGACGCCGGTTGCGAAGACGAAGGCGACAAAGGCCAGGCCGGCGGACAAGCTCGACGCGAAGAAAAAGAAATCTGCCGCCGAATCGAAAATTCCCGCTGCAAAAACCAAAAAACGTGCCGCCAAGGCTGAAGAAGCGACTGAGGTCAGGATCGGTGAGCCGGTGCTGGATCCGATTGGGGACGTGATCAGCGGAGAGGCGCGGACTTACCTGGGCGAGGCTGAGGTTTCGGGCACGAACGAGATGAACGCGTACCGGGCGGAAGCGGAGACAGAAGCGGCGGATGGAACGCTCGAAGCCGGGCCGGGGAAGGCGGCGGCGAGCGGGGCCGATGAAGCCGCGGATGGCGCGGAGGAAGAAGAGGCGGGGGAAGGGACAGGCGTAGTTGAGCGGCCACCGGCCAAGCTGGAGCGGCTGCAAAAGATTCTGTCGCAGGCGGGAGTTGCGAGCAGGCGGCGCGCAGAGGAGATGATTGTTGCCGGCCGCGTGATGGTGAATGGGCAGGTGGTGACGCAGCTCGGGAGCAAGGCCGATGCGGGGCGCGACCATATCCGCGTAGACGGCAAGTTGCTGCAGGGCGCCGAGCGGCACCGGTATTTTGTGCTGAACAAGCCGAAGGGCTACGTGACGACGGTGAGCGATCCCGAGGGACGGCCGACGGTGATGGAGTTCTTTTCCAAGACAAATGAACGGCTGTATCCGGTGGGGCGGCTGGACTACCAGAGCGAAGGCCTGCTGCTGATGACGAACGACGGCGAGCTGGCGAACCTGGTGACGAAAGCCGGATCGGGCGTGGAGAAGACGTACCTGGTGAAGGTGGCCGGGCAGCCGAGTGAAGAGGAGTTGGAGCGGTTGCGCAGGGGCGTGGCGATCGAGCGCGGCGAGGCGGGATCGGAACGGGTGCGGACTGCGCCGGCGCGGATCCAGCAGGTGCGGGTTGGCGAGAATCCGTGGTACGAGGTGGTGCTGACGGAGGGGCGGAATCGCGAACTGAGAAAAATGTTCGCGGCGATCGGGCACTTTGCGGAGAAGATTCGGCGCGTGGGATACGGGCCGCTGGAGCTGGACGTGGAGCCGGGAAAGCTGCGCGAGCTGACGGCAGATGAGGTGAAGGCGCTGCGGCTGACGGCCGAGGGAAAGATGAAGCCGCGAGCCATGAGAGTTACGCTGCCGAAGGAAGCGGGGCGGACGCAGGGAAAGCGGGGCGAGAGGCCAGCGAGACCGTGGCGAGACAAGCCGACGGGAAAGCGAGGCGATGGAGCGCGAGGGGGAGTGCCAGAGCGGGGCGGAAAGCCGTTCGGGCAGCGGGAAGATCGCGGGCCAAGGACGGAGTGGAGGCCGCGCGAGCGGACGTTTGGCGCAGGGAGTGCGAGCGGCGCGGGGCGTGGCGGAGAACGGCCGAGGTTCGACAAGCGGCAGGACAAGCCATTTGGAACGAGGCCGGGGTTTGGCGGGCGCGAGGGCGGTGCGGGACGCAGCGAAGATCGGAAGGAATGGAAGCCGCGTGAAGCGGCATTTGGCGGGCGCAGTGAAAGCAAGCCGTTTCGGCGCGAGGAGAAGACAGGGTTCGGCGCGCGAGGAAGCCGGCCGCCGAGAGCGAGTTCGGGGTTTGATAAGCGAGGCGGCAAACCGTTTGGAGCGAGGCCTGCATTTGGCGGCGGACGCGAGGGCGGCGCGGGGCGAAGCGGAGAGCGGAAGGAATGGAAGCCGCGCGAACAGGCGGCGGGCGGATTTGAGAATGCGCCGCGCAAGCCTTTTCGCGCGCAGGGCGAACGGCCGTTCTTCAAGCCGGGCGATGGACCGAAGAAGCGATTCGAAGGCGAACGCGGCAAGAGCTTCGGCGGGGGTGGGGGAGACAAAAAGAGATGGACTCCGAGGCCGGATCGCTCGCGGAATGAAGAAGGGCGCGGGCAGACGAGCAGTGGAGAACGGCCTGCACCGCCATCCGGCGAAAAACGCTGGGAGGGAAAGGGCGCGGCGGCAGGAACGGGGCGGCCGAAGCCTGCGTTCGGCGCGCGGCCAGGTGGTTTCAAGAGGCCGGGCAAGCCGGGAGGGTTTGCGAGGCCGGGCGGATTTTCAAGACCGGGCAGGCCGGGCGGAGGCGCGAATCGCGGTGGTGCGCGGTTTGGCGGAAAACGGCCCGGGGGGCGGTAAATCTCAGACCGCGAATTTGTAACTGAAGTATCGTGGTATCGCAGGTCTCATCCGCCGCGGCGGAGAGACCTGGGGCACTCGCCTGAAGAAGAACAACCGCAGATCCTTCGACTCCCTTCGTCCGCCGCGGCGGACTTTGGTCGCTCAGGATGACGATTCAAACAACTAGTCGATCAGGAGGGCTTCCGAATGGCAAACAAATTTGGCACGGACATTTTGATCCAGGCGCCGGACCCGAAGGCTGCGGCCTCGTTTTATGAGAACCAACTAGGATTCAAAATTACCGGCACAGATGCCAATATGGTCAGCCTGCACGGAAAGCGTATCAACCTGTTTATTGAGGAGGGACCGGCGCTGGGGCCGGTTCTGGAAGTGACGCTTGAGAACGTGGAAGAGGCGAAGAAACGGCTGGTGGCGAGCGGTTGCGAGATTGTCAAAGACGAGCCGGAGTTTCCACGGTGCTACGTCAAGGACCCATTTGGGCTGATCTACAACCTGACAGCGTAGCTCGTTCGGGGTTTGTGCGAAGTGACGGGCGCACAAAAGCAAATACAAAAGCAACCGCAGATCCTTCGACTCTCTCGTATCGCCGTTCCGGCTCACTCGGTCGCTCAGGATGACAACCGAAGGAGAAAAGCGCACCAGCGCAGATCGCTCATGAGAGTTGAGCGGTTTTCTGCGTGCGGAAGCGGCGCATGCGTCCAACGAGCGAGGCGGGGCCGCTGACGCTGAGGCGGACGAGATTGCCTTCGTAATCGCGTGTGTGGACGATCATTCCGGCTTCAATGGCGGCGAGAGCCGCGCCTTCGTGCTGAGGAATGCACAGCTCGGCTTCGATGATGGGGTCGGAGTGGAGCGCGGCATCGATGGCGGCGAGCAGAGCCGGGATGCCTTCACCGGTGAGCGCGGATACTGGGATTTCTCCACTGACCTGAGCACGCTGGATGACCTGGCGGCGGTCATCTTCCGGCAACAGATCAATTTTGTTTAGGACTTCGATGCGTGGCTTGGAGAGCGATTCGAGCTCGCCGAGAACTTTCTCGACCTGCGCCTTCTGTTCGCCGCCGTAGGTGGAGGAGGCGTCACGAATGTGGAGGAGCACCTCGGCCTGCGCGACCTCTTCAAGCGTGGCGCGGAAGCTGGTGACAAGCGTGTGAGGAAGGTTGCGAATAAAGCCGACCGTGTCAGAGAGCAGAACGCGGCGCCGGCTAGGCAGCTCAATGGCGCGCAATTTGGGATCGAGCGTGGCGAACATGCGCGCGGAAGAGAGCACCTGGGCGCCGGTGATCGAGTTGAAGAGAGTGCTTTTGCCGGCGTTCGTGTAACCGACGAGAGCGACGGTAGGGACGGGAACAGCTTCGCGGCGCTGGCGCTGCTGGCGGCGGACGCGGCGAACGGCGTCGAGCGAGCGCTTGAGCTGATCGATGCGGCGCTGAATGCTGCGGCGATCGGTTTCGAGCTTGGTTTCGCCGGGTCCGCGGGTGCCGATGCCGCCGCCTAACTGGGACATGGCTTTGCCGCGGCCGGTAAGGCGCGGCAGCATGTATTCAAGTTGAGCGAGCTCAACCTGGAGCTGGCCCTCGCGAGTGCGTGCGTGGCGGGCAAAGATGTCGAGGATGAGCTGGGTGCGGTCGAGGACGCGGCAGGGCAGAGCGGCTTCGAGGTTGCGTAGTTGCGTGGGCGAGAGGTCGTGATCGAAGAGAACGAGATCGGCGTTGGTGGAGGCTGCGACGGCTGCGATCTCTTCGACCTTGCCGGAGCCGATGAGCGTAGCGGGGTCTGGGCGAGGGCGGCGCTGAACGAGTTCGGCAGCGACCTGGCCACCAGCGCTCAAGAGCAGCTCGCGAAACTCGGCGAGAGATTCTTCGGCGCCAAAACCGGGAGCGTGGGGGCCGGGCGATTCGTGGAGCGGACCTAATGAGGCTTGCGAACGGTTCGAAGGCGGAGGTGAATACGCTTCCGGCGTGGAGGGATCTGAAGGTGCGGCGTCGAAGCGCACATCTGGCGCGTTCGCGCCTCTCACTCCCGCGCGGCTGGCACGCGAGCGGACGTCAAGGTCCACTGCGACGAGGACGGCGCGCTCAGGCCTGCTATCCCATCGGCCGGAATCTGCCGATGAGGATTGCGACTGGCCAGCAGCGCTGCCCGACCTATACGCCTCGCGTGTCAATCGAGGACGCTCCCGCGCTAACCTTGCTCAGCAGCCGCCTGGGATATCGATTGCACCGGCGCCGGAACGGCAGACGGTCCGATGCCCGATGACACGGCACCCGGACGGTGCTCGCTATGCATCACGCTCCGGTTGCTCACCACCGTTGAAATGGCGTGTTTGAAAATCAACTGTTCCTGGCTGTTGTTTTCCAGGAGCACAGAGTATTTATCAAACGACCTGATCTTCCCTGTCAGCTTGACGCCGCTGACCAGATAAATCGTAATTGGGGATTTGTCTTTCCGAACCGTGTTCAGAAAGGTGTCCTGAATATTTTGTGCCGGCTTGTTCTCCATATGCCGATCTCCTACTTTCTTTTTGAAGTTGTTTGTGGACCTGCTGTTCGACCGCAATTCAGATACGCGGGACGGCCCC
>Ga0187858_10002868_pt1 | contig 17318 bp, 11 predicted proteins | sample June2016WEW_8_15_FD_133015 | JGI IMG/M metagenome (GOLD analysis project Ga0187858, IMG submission 133015) | Peatland microbial communities from SPRUCE experiment site at the Marcell Experimental Forest, Minnesota, USA - June2016WEW_8_150 | ecosystem: Environmental > Terrestrial > Soil >...
TCAATAAAGACGACGGATTGCTCCACGTCAGCTCCGTCGGACGCGGCGGTGTGGATATGATTCCCACACTGCGGGCCCTTTTCCAAGCAGTGAAGCTAGGCCTGCAACGCGCGCCAGAGGTGTTCGGCCGGCTGAGGCTACACTTTGTGGGGACTTCCTACGCGCATGCTGCAGCGAGCCGGGCGCAGGTGCTGCCCACGGCCAAAGCCGAAGGTGTGGAATCACTGGTCGATGAACACCCGCTGAGAGTGCCTTACCTGGATGCGATTCAGGTCATGCTGGATTCGCACGCTTTGATCGTATTGGGCTCAGAGTCGGGCCACTACACCGCGTCCAAGATTTTCCCTTGCATCCTCGCTAGCAAGCCACTGCTTGCGATTGTCCACGAGCAAAGCAGTGTGGTCAGAATCCTCCACGAGACTCACGCGGGCGATGTGATCACTTTCGGAAATGGGTGTTCCCCAGGAGAAAAGACGGAGGAGATCGCTGAAATCTTGCAGCAAACATTGAGCCTGCCTCTTGGCTCTAGACCGCCGACGCGTTGGGAAGCCTTTGACCCTTACACAGCGCGAGCAATGACGTCGAGATTGGCACAGGTTTTCGATAAAGCGTTCGCTGGAGTGTCGTGATGTCACATCGTGCCCGGCCCGCTATACCGTCTCGGATGAATCTCTCCTCTATTCCCTTCACATCGCCTTTAGGTAAATTATTGCGCCTGCCGCTCCGTATTGTGCCGAAGGGCGCAGTCCTGGCTGTGTTACGGGGCGAGCTGCGTGGCACGAAGTGGATTGTCGGTTTTTCTACGCATGGCTTCTGGCTTGGTTACTACGAGCATGAGAATCAACGCTTGTTCGCCTCGCTGCACTTCTGCCCCAGGGTTAGGCACTTCAACGTACGGGCGTACTTCTGGGTGCGACAGGTTCCTTCAGCATTGTTTCGGTAGCCATTGTTCCTGCGCTGTTTGATCGGTTGGCAAAGCCATATTTCTCGAAAACCCATCGGAATCAGGGTAAATCCGCGATGCGCCATAACCCCATGCTCTTGTCGTGGTATCCGGGAGGGTAGGCAGCCTGCTCGTTGACAAGGACTAGAGGAGGAGGGAAGCCGAATGGCATGGCCTGCAAATCGATGGGCCGCCATTCGCCAGTCGCGATGTCCGAATTTGGCCTTCCAGGATAGGTCGTGGTCAGCAGGAATGTCGATCCGCTCCTTTTGATATTAGCAATTGCAGAGCGGATGTTCGCGAAAGACAGGTGCACCAGGCAATCGCGGCAAAAAACTAGGTCAACGGAAGGCAATCGGTGCACAATAAGATCAAGCCGCAGGAACTCTCTCACAGTATCGTCGTTGCTAGGCCAGCGATCGGCGCAACTTGCGACCAAGTCTGCGACGACATCCGCGCCGATGTATGGGTTCAGTTTCATTCTAACCTGCGACATCCAATGGACGTCTCCGCAAGGGATGTCAAGCATGCTGCGAATGTTGAAACTCGTTACCAGCTTTGGCAGCGCCTGGCGAATAGCGACAGTCTCCTCAAGGGTTGAGCCTCTGCCACTAGGTGACTCCGTCCCTCCCCATCCGTTTTGTCGGTAGATCGTCTCGAAGATGGCTTCCACCGACATGCGTCGAAGTCGGGGCTGCAATACGAGCCGACGATACACAGAACCGTACACCGGCACCAACTGCGGGAAGCGTCGCTTAATTGCAGATTTTGCTGCTCTGAAGATTCCTTCCGGCACTTTGTACCTCGATGTAATCATATAATTTCATATTTCGCCAGGTCTGTCGTCAACTCAAACTGATTGCACGAGCACTTGCGGCGAGGGATTTGATTCCTGCATCCCCCCCACCGTCCTCAGAGAGCAACTGAGCGTGCAAGAGACGTGTTGCAGTCATGACAGGCTACATACTAGTGCTTTTGCTCGCGTATCGTTGCGCCACCGCCGGGTAGTGTCTCAGTTTGCCATCAAACTGAGACACTACCCACCGCCGAGGAATCTTGATTACCAAGCGTCGTTAGGCAAGCGTCGTCAGGAATGAAGGCATATGCGCAGCGAAAATTACTTCCTCGTCCGCATCTCATCAGGAGGCCGCAAGACCATAGCAGGCGGCGTACAATACTGTGAGGACCGCCATACCGGAAGCGGAAATTATCGTGTACGCTGAGAAGCACTTGAGGATGCGCCTCGATTCCGTGCTAGCTCAGACTTACAGTGACTTTGAATCGATCATCTGGGACGACGTGTCCGGGGATGACGGCTGCAAAATCTCCGCAGCTACCATGAGCCCCGATAAGGTGTGCGCAAATGCGCAGAGCTGCGCAGACTTTGCGTCCGGCTGAGGGACGTCGCTGAAATGGCAAATGTCTTAAAGACTCCTCCGCGACCTGGACGCGTCGAGGAACCGCGGCAAACGCCCGGCGCAATTGCCAATGCCCTGCCGTGCCGCGTGTTTATCCCGTTCACCACCCCGTTTCTATACGGCATGGAACGTGCCGTCATTGAGCTTTTCGATGCTCTCAGGCCAAACGTCGAGCCTTACTTCCTGCAGGGCAGACTCATTTTCAGAGACCAGCCGCCCGTCATCCGGGAAATGCTCAGCCGCAGACTTAGTATCTCCCTGCTTCCCGACAAGCATCATTGGCCGCGGCTTAGCAGACCCAAGTCCATCCGACTCCTCTACGAAATGATCAAAGCATCGCTCCGGGTCAACATTGCGATCTTCAAAGGCGCCCGCCGTAAGGATGTCCTTTACGTACCGGGGATCAGCGCAGCTTCCAGCTCCCTGCTTGCCGCTCTGTTGTACCGCGTGACCGGACGCCGGGTGATTCACCACTTTCACGACTTGGGCACAAACAATCCCCTGTTTCCTTTGTGGATACCGCTCGTGACGGATTTTGTTCACAACACCGAATTCGGGTATGAGGACATCACCCGGAAACTTCCGGCAATCAAACGCAAACGCAACTTCATCCTACCCTTGATCGTGGAAGTAGATGGGCAGCTCCCGGAAGATCCTGAAGTCTGCCGGGTGCTCCAAGGAAAACGAAACCTCTTCTTCATTGGCCAGATTTCACGCCACAAGGGCATTGATCTTCTGCTGGAATCATTCAAGATGGTGGCGCGCCAGCATGCGGACGTTACACTCCAGCTCGTGGGCGGATGTGGGGATGATTTCCAGCGCGAACTCGATCGGGAGATTTCGTTAGCAGGGTTGGGCGATCGCGTCAGGTTCTGGGGCTTCCGCGAAGACGCTATTCAGCTTCTCCGGTATGCTTACCTGTATGTTCACAGCAGCCCGCCCAGCAGATTTCACGAATCGTTCGGTCGCAGCGTGGTCGAGGCCATGGCTTTGGGTGTGCCGACCGCTTGCTTTCGCAGCGGCGCCCTCCAGGAAATTGTAGTCCATGAGAAAACCGGATTAGTCTGTGACGAGAGTGCGGCGTCTCTAGCGGCCGCACTGAATCGGTTCCTGACGGAGATAAACTTCCGGAATGGAAGCGGCGGCAATGCCAGGCGACGATATGAGGAACTGTACACGGCGCTCGTCGTCCGCGATCGTTGGATACGATTTTTCAAGCCCACCAGAGAGGCAATTCAACAGACATGAAATCGCTGGGTCACTTCGTTAGGTATGTTCTGGGCCTCGACACTCCTCACTCCCAGGTGACCGAGCGCGAGGTCCAGATGCTCATGAAGTACTGTCGAAACGCAAAGGTCGTTTGCGAAATAGGGTGCTATGAAGGGAAAACCAGCGTCACATTGGCACAGAATACGATAGGTGCAGTGTACTCAGTGGATCCATTTTTTAGAGGTCGACTCGGGATTTCTTATGGAGAGTGCATTGCCCGCTTGCACCGGAAGCGCAGTGATGTCAAGAATCTTTCGTTCCTAAAGGGTTTTAGCGTGAATGTAGCTTCCGAATTCAGGTGTGCGATTGATTTTTTGTTCATCGATGCGAATCACTCTTACGATGCCATCAAGGCTGACTGGGACAGCTGGATGCCCAAGGTCGTCGATGGTGGCATAATCGCTTTACACGATTCAAGGATCGCCACGAACTCGCCTGTTGCTGTCGGAAGCATGAAATTTTACTCTGAGGATATTCCGCGTTTTGCGGGGGTGATCGAACTGGATTTTGTGGATTCCTTGAGTATGTTAAGAGTTGAACGAGTAGCACGCTGCCTGACTGATGCCCAGTCGGGTGGCGCAAAATCCAAAGTTTCGGTTGGTCCGCATATTGGTTTTTCATGAATCCGTGGATACCGGCGGTTAAACCTACGCGATTAGCGATCTTCACCCCGCAACCGATCCAGTATCACGCTGGGGCGTGGCAGGCGATCTGGGCCTGCTGGAAATCGAAAGTGAAAGTCATGGTGTGGGGCGACTCGCACTTGCACACGGCTCGAGGCATGGCGAAGCGAGCTTTCAAATCTTTCACCGATGCGAAGTGGCACTCCGTGATAACACGATGGTTCGGAACCGAAGATGAGTAGGATGGCGCACAGACTCGCGATACTCAGCACTCATCCGATCCAGTACCATTCTGGCTGGTTTCGGGGGCTGGCGGCGCATTCCGATCTTCAGGTCCACGTGTACTATTGTCACCGGGGGACTCCGCAAGAGCAGGCAAACGCTGGATTCGGTGTGGCTTTTGATTGGGATGTAGATTTGCTAACGGGATATCCGTATTCGTTTCTGAAAAATGTCGCTGACCCGCCGGGGCACGGCAGATTCGCTGGTTTCGATACGCCGGAAATCGGAAAGATCATTCGAGAACGCCACTACGATGCCGTGTTGGTGAACGGCTGGCATTATAAGAGCGCTTGGCAGGCGATCTGGGCAGCGTGGCAATCGGACGTCAGAGTGCTCGTTCGCGGAGATTCGCACTTACACTTTCCGCGTAGCCGCCCGGTGAGATTGACAAAATTGCTTGCATATCGACGCTTTGTTCCTCGCTTTGATGCTTGTCTCGCAGCCGGCGAATGGTCGCGCGAATACTTTGCATATTATGGAGCACGTCCAGACCGCATTTTTTTCGTTCCCCATGCTATCGATGCTGAATATATGGCTTCCGAGAGTCAACGGTTCCAGGCAATGCAATCAGAAATACGTCGACAATGGGGGTTGCGCGAAGACAGTATTGTGTTCCTGTTCGTCGGAAAATTCACCGAGACGAAGCGCCCCTTGGACTTCGTACGCGCTGTTTACAATGCCTCCGGGAACGAAGGGTCCGTGGAGGGCTTGATGGTTGGCGACGGTCCTCTGCGAGGGGCTTGTGAAGATTTCGTCCGTTCGCACCACGCTCCCGTCTCGTTTGCCGGGTTCCTGAACCAGTCTCAAATCGTCCGGGCTTATGCGAGCGGCGACGTTCTGGTGCTGCCTTCCGTCGGAGAAACCTGGGGAATGGTGGTTAATGAGGCCATGGCCTGCAGGCGACCCTGCCTGGTAAGCGATCTGGTGGGCTGCGGTCCGGATCTGGTCCTCCCGGAAAAGACCGGAATTGTTTTCCCCCATGGCAACGTCCCTGCTCTGGCAGCTTCGATGGTTAAGGTGGCAAGAAATCCCGCGCACATAGCGGTTATGGGGAGGAATGCGCACGACAGATTGCGAAGCTATTCTGTGGGGGCAGCCGTAGAGGGTGTCTTACAATCTCTCACGGTCACCGTAGGCCCGGCGGAGCCCCTATGCGCCTTCTGACTATGCTTGAGAGACCTCAGAGGCCGACGCCTATCGTGGATGTCGGTGTGCCCCTGCTGGTCACGTCATTCTTGGTATACTCCAGTTCCTACGACGTCGGCGCGGCGCAAGCCGTGGCTGCATTGCTACTGTGCTGGATGCCCTGGGCCGCCTACCGCAACTGGCTTCGGGGCGACCGCAATAAGATCCCGCTGTTTGCCTTTCTCGCTGCTATGTTCTGGCTGGCGTACGCTGTGCCGTTCTTCTGGGCGAAACACGTAGTGACCGGCGTTTTCGGTAGCCGGGTCCTCCCAGAGAGCGCCATCACGGACTCGTTGTATCTGGCGATTCTGGGCGTGGTCTGCCTTTGGCTGGGGATGAGAGTGGCCGTATGTTTTCATTGGTTGCCAGGACTTAGAGCGGATGTTTCGGACAGTCCCAGCCGTCGGAACTATTTGCGAGCAACTTTCGTGCTTGGGACGCTAGTAAAAGTTTTTGTTCCGATTACGGCCTTTGGAGCGGAAGGCCGCCAGATTGTGTCGAACCTCGAGAATATTGTCCCCGTGGTCGGTTTCGCAATTCTGGTTCGCTACTATCTGCGCGGCAGGCTTATCCAATTCGATAAGTTCCTGATCTACGCCTATGGACTTGTTGCTTTGGTTGTGGGCATATCCTCGGGTTGGCTAGGGAGCTTTGTCGGCACTAGTATCGTTTGCGCAGTCGTTTACGTCTACGAGCGACGCAAGTTCCCGATGAGGGCCGCTCTCATAGTACTGCCTATGATCCTGTTCTTTCAGCCGGCAAAATCGACATTCCGTGGCCGGTATTGGAAGGAAGAATCTTCCGACAGCCCCATCGAGCGCATCGGCTTCTGGGTAGAGAATTCCTGGACGCTTTGGAACAAGGCATTGATGAATCAAGACGGCGGCCGGATCAAAGAGCTCTCTGATGCCACTCTAAGCCGTCTCTCCCTCCTTCAGCAGAGTGCAAATGTGATCGAGTTGACTCCCGGTAGAGTTCCGTACCAGCACGGTAGCCTGTACTCCTATATAGCTGTGACATTTGTTCCCCGCTTCTTGTGGCCGGACAAGCCTTCCGTAAACGACGCCAATCACTGGTACCAGGTGAATTATGGTCTGACCGATCCCCAGCAGCTTTCCACCGTCTCAATCGCGGTGGGTACCGTCGCCGAGAGCTACATCAATTTTGGCTGGTTTGGACCGGTGCTTATCATCTTCCCACTCGGGATCTTCCTAGGATCTTTTGAGCGGATTTTCTTGCACGCTGACTCGGGTCTTCTCTTCAGTTGTTTAGGTGCAGTGCTCGTTCCGCAGTTGCTGGCCATTGAGTCCCAGATGGCCGAGTATGTTTCGGGTCTGATGCAGCAAGTTTTGTTGGTTTTAGTAGTCCTCGTTCCTACGTTAGAATCTAGAGCACAAGCACGAAGGAGGTTTCGACGTTCAGCACCGGTGCCATATTCAGTTAAACCGGAGATAGTGAAATTGCATCGGCCAGCTGAGAAATTCCCGAGGCATACCTCATGGGACGGTACAACCCGTAATCATAGCCGTTGAATAAGTTTGTAATTGTTTCCATATGTCACTTCAGCTTTGAGAGTTTCGGGGTGCAATTCAGGTCAGGCATGAAAGTTCTTCATGTGAGCCCTTCTTTTTATCCCACGAAGGCGTACGGTGGCACCATACGCTCCGGATATGGCTTATGCCGCGGGTTGGCGGAGCTTGGCTGCAGCGTACGGGTGCTGACAACTGACACAGATGGGCCGGACCACACGCTCGAGGTTCCGAATGATGAGGACGTACAGGTGGACGCTCTGAGTGTACGCTATTGCCACAAGCAGTTCCGCCATTCTATTTCTCTTGGATTGCTGAGAGCCCTTCCCGAATACGTCGAGTGGGCTGATGTTGTGCATCTTACTGCTGTCTATTCGTTCCCGACCTTCCCCACACTGTCATGTTGCCGCCTCTTTAGTAAACCAATGGTGTGGTCTCCTCGCGGTTCGCTTCAACGCTGGGATGGATCGACTCGCGTCATTGCCAAGTCCTTGTGGGAGTCGGGCTGCCGCAATCTGGCCCTAAAGGAAAAGCTGGTCCTACACACTACATCTCAGGCCGAGGCTGCACAAAGTCTCAATAGACTTCCGGGAGTGCGTACTGTAATAGTTCGCAATGGCGTGGATCTACCTTTGGATATCAGGAAAACTGATTCGAAAGGGGAGTTGCGTATGGCGTATCTGGGCCGTTTAGATCCCATCAAAGGCATCGAAGCGCTGCTGGAGGCCTGCAATCTCCTGGACCCGGAGTCAGAGCCCTGGCATCTGGAGATCGGCGGAACGGGACCATTACCTTATGTAAACTCCCTCAAATCGAAAGTTGCGGAGCTCGGATTACGTGCACACGTGGATTTTCTCGGAGAAGTGTCTGGCGAAGCTAAGGAGGATTTTTTTGCAAATTCCGACGTCGTTTTGACGCCCTCGCATGTAGAAAATTTCGCTATGGCCATTGCGGAGGCACTTGCTCATGAAGTGCCAGTCATCGCCAGCAGAGGCACACCCTGGGAAGGGTTGCAGACAGAGGGTTGTGGTCTTTGGGTAGACAATGATCCGCAAAGTTTGGCTGCTGCAATTCGAGAGATTCGCACAATGCCCTTAAGAGAAATGGGACGGCGCGGGAGACTCTGGATGGAGAGAGAGTTCTCCTGGCATTTCGTAAGTAATCAGATGCTTGCGGTATACCGCGAATGTCTCGCTCGCGACGCCATCTAAATTGAAGGATCTCATACGCCTTGGACTCGCCAGTTGTGCTGTTCTGCGAACAATAAGACTCGACGTACACCGGTGGTTGTCTGGAGGCAAGCGGGTGCATTGTTGAACATGATTCCTAGAATAGTCTAGCTAGAAAGCTGCGAAGCGATGGCGAGTATTACTCTTTGTTCGCGCATGAAGGGCTGTGACGTGAGGGATGTCGGGGGGATAGGTTCTGCGAAGTATGCGGGCGGACAGATGGCAGGCTTTGGGCCAGGAGCGGCATGGATCCTGGTGGCTTTGGCTCTTAGCCCTTCAGCAGTATCCGCACAAATTAAAAGCCCGATCTTTGGCCGAGCTGAGGAAAATGGCAAAGAGCCAACCAAGATGGAGCTGGATGTTCGTGATGCTGGAGTGGACTGCACGTTTACGAAAGACAGCTCTGCCGCCTTGAACTCCATTGCTGCTGCATCAGGCACCAACGGGCGCGCAATGACGTTTCCGCCTGGCTGCCATGTGAAGCTGGCAAATACTTGGTTCCTTAAGAACTTGAGTGGTTTCACAATCAGGGGGACCTCAGGAGCCGGCAATAACGGCTATTACGGAACAAATGTACCGACGATCACATGGTCCGGACCTCGGGATGGGACGATGATCGATATGGAGTACGTTAACGGTTTCGTGGTGGAGAATCTCGCGATCGACGGAGGAGGCTTGGCTAGGGTCGCCGTCAACGTAGACCGGTACGGTGCTGGCGGTACGGTAAATACGACGGACGGAATCTTCCGGCGTTTGAATGTGAACGCGAATCTCAGTGGAGCGGGCAATGCAAACTGGGTCGGGCTGCAGTTCTCGATGCGACAGCTGAACAATGTCGAGGACATGCGAATCACGGATTCGCTTTTCTACTGCGGTACGACTCCCACCTCGGGCACTGCGGCCATTATCATCGGGCCCTCCTACAATACTAAGAACTTCAAGATCGAGCACAACTTTATCCACTTGTGTAACCGCGGCATCTGGCAGCAAGGCGGCAGCGCTCTCATAGCAGCTAACGAGATCGGCTCCAACCACATCGATATTCAACTTGATTTCTGGACGGATCCGAACGAGCGCGTCATTGACAACCTGTCTGAATCAGCCGAGAGCGGCGACCGTTTTCTGCTGGTCAACGGATCGATGAATCACTCTGTCGAGATCTCCGGGAACAACATTCCGGTCAATGATACTTGCTCGATTACATTCAACGGCGGCGGTTTTTATTCTGGTCTGGAGAATACGTTTTACAACGCATACGGCTCCGGCGCTAGTGGCCATAAACTCTGTGATCTTGGGCAGCATGGGCCGACACACCTTAGCGGACCGGGATGGCTGCACAATTTGACTGCCCAAGATTTCGCATATTTTGAGGCCGTGTCGATTGGCAACGATTCTCCTCATAGTGCTATTGATGCCTTCGGCATCACTAATGTCAGCGAAGCTCTTCTTTTGGGAACTGGCACGAGGTTTTTTGAGCGTGGAACCTTCTTCAATGCAAATGACGCCGCCTATGGGCTGGGAAATGCAAACTCTGGAGGAGGGATTGGCAGTACCCCCTGCGGTCTGAATACTGTCTGTCTGAACGAAGGCGCAAGCGAGATCGGAGGAGTAGCCTCTCCCGACGGTCTGACCTGTATTGTTGCGGGCGGGGGCGGAACGCAGACTCACAATTGGTACATCTCAGCTGTGGACTTGGCTGGAAATCAGACATTTCCGCGCAGCAATTCAGGCTACTCAAACTGTTACAAGGCTCCGACCTCATACGATGGTGATCATTACGAAACGGTGACCTGGGTGCCTTCTCCAAACGCTGCCAGCTATCGGCTTTATTTGGGGAATCCGGTGGCTCCAAGTAGTCAAATCGCACTTGTCGCTGCTGGAATCACAGGCACCTCGTACAGATTTGATGGCCCGTTCCCAAGAAGTTTTCCTGTTCGTGCGGGCGATCACCTCTATAACAAGACCCTCGTTCAAGTTTTCCGAGGAAGGGAATTCGATCTTCAATACGGAACGCCCCTGAAGGGCTTCAGTGATAGGGGAGTAACGCAGAAATGGAGTATAGATTCCCTTACCGGCACGGGGACATTCACTAGGATAACTGGAATTACCGATGCGGCTGTTGTAAAGAACTTCAATTCCAATTACCTTGAAGGCAAGCAGGCAAGCGATTTCGCACCCGCGGAGGGGGCAGTCGACGGAAGGGACATCGCGCCGAAGTTCATAGTGACTCCGGCGATGCGATTGGAGGCCAGTTCAACTCCAAAGTGCGATGCCGCTCATCGTGGGCAACTAAATTACATAGCCGGCGGACGAGGAGTGAAAGACATAGTACAGATATGCACGAAAGCAGCCGACGATACTTACGACTGGCGAGCCATCTACTGACCCAGTTCTCGCTGCGCTAGCTCGGTCAGCAGGTCAAGACACTCCCTGGAAACCCGACTCTCTCCCCATCTACGATGGTGCAGCAGATAGTGGCGAAACGGAGCCTGGATTTTATACCGAGCCGTTGAGCTGCCCCGCAGCCGTCGCACATCCTAAATAATCGACCATCCACCCATGGTGCAAGACATCCATCCAGTACGGCGCTACAGCCGGAGTGATAGGTGCTCCGAGAGCCCTGCGACGCTCCCTCCCCCTACTCCCGTTCTGACTGAAGATTCTGCGGAGAAAATAGATTGCGACGGTCGCCTCTGTCGCGGATCGTTCTGCCCAGGCGAATCGATCTGAAGCAGCTGCCCTATTGCGCGAAGGAAACGTTCAGCAAAATGTTCTTGCAAAAATGTGCTCTGGACCCTTCTTTGACCCGCGTGTCCCAACCTTGAAGCAAGTTGGGCATCCGTTAGGACGGGGATTGCAGCTTCTGCAATGCTTTCTCTCCCAAGATCTTTCGCGAGCACCACTCCTTCGCCATTGGGGAACAGCTCACCCGCGACGGTTCCGGCCAATCCTAACACCGGAACTCCGAAAGCAGCTGCTTCGACACCAGCCAAGCCAAAGCCCTCCTGCTCCGAAGGATAAAACAAAAGGCGCGAGGAGCGATAGGCGCGGTCTCTTTCGGTATCGCTCAGACGGCCACAAAACTCGATTGATTCCAGGCGCTCTCGTTTGACTCGTTGCCGCAAGCGCGGCTCATCATCTCCTGTGCCTACGATGACTAGCCTCGCGCCCGGGACTGCCGACCGGATGAGCGGCCAAGCGTCCATGACGGCATCGTGTCCTTTGTAGCGTTCGGGGCTGCTCATTCGGCCCACGATCAAGGCCATCGGAGGCAACTTGCCTGCATCGATTGGCTGGGACGTTCCCGGGACACCCAACCAAGCGACTTCGACGCTTGGCAGCCAAGGATTCGCGACTCGCGTCGCCGCAACCGTCGTTGCAGAATTTGCGATCAGGACAGAGGCTCCAAGAAGAGCCTCGCGCCTACGGTTCAATAGAGGCTGCCATACTTCCACTCCGTGGAGAAAAACCGCATACGGCAGTCGTCGTAGCTTTGGAATGCAGGCATGCAGGACCGCAAGATGGACATGATCATAGATGATAAAATCGGGTGGGTTCTGCGACCCTAAGAAAAGGTGCGCAGCCACTCTCGCAACGCGTGCTGGGCGCGGCCAGAATGGAGGATGCTGCCACACGGAGACCTTACAGTGCGGATCTAACGCCGACTTGATCGACTTGGCAACCACTCCGATACCGCCATAGGCCGTGCCCAAGCCGGACGTAACGAGTGCGACTCTCTTTTGCAAACCGCAAGGCCTCCTGAAGAAACCCCTGCGAACCAAAAAGGATAATATCCTACATATATGCTCCAAGTGAAACGCAGAGTTTTTTCGGGAGTGTCCTAAATTGGATTCGGACGACAGATTAGGACACCACTGTTTTTTTCGGAATGAGGGCCCTCATGTTGGCCCTTCGTTTTGTTCTACAACTCAGAGGAACAATACGCTTCGACTTCCCCTAATTCCTCCAGCTAGCGGTGCTTGGGGTCCCCGTGCCCTCACCCGTCGAGAATACAGGCATTTGTGGCAACTGCCGAATCCCTCTTGGCACTCCAAACCGCAAATTCAGAGCTGAGACGGGGGAAGAGTTCCTTGGAAATTTGGTCGTCGTGGCATGCTAGCGTTGTATCGCGAGTCGATTAGAAACGAACCGTGAGACACACGGCTTATGCTCTCGATCAGATAAATAAGGCATGACCTGTTAAGGATGGGCTCACTGGATGTGTGGCATTGCAGCTATTCTGGGCGATCTGCCCTCGGATCGAGTTGAAGTGTCGCTGTGCGCGATGCTCGACGCGCAATTTCATCGCGGTCCGGACGATGTCGGCTCGGCCGTGATTTCGACGGGTCGGGCCGTACTTGGGCTCGGGAATCGTCGTCTTGCGATTCAAGATGTTTCGCCGCTCGGTCATCAGCCGATGCACAACGAAGATACGGGCGATATCCTGGTTTACAATGGAGAGATCTATAACGCGCCGCAGCTCAGAGATTCGCTACACTCTGAAGGCTATCGCTTCCGCGGCCACAGCGACACCGAAGTATTGCTTCGCGCATACCAGCAGTGGGGAACCGAGTGCCTCGATAGACTTCGAGGAATGTTTGCATTTGCTATCTGGGACGCACGACGTTCACGCCTGGTTATAGCACGCGACCATTTCGGGATTAAGCCCCTTTACTACAGCTGCAACGAACATGGGTTTGCCTGTGCCTCGGAAGTTCAGGCGTTAACAAAAAGCGGTTTGATCAATTCCGATATCGATCGCCGGGCACTGGCCGGATACCTTGCATATGGTGGCGTTCAGGAACCGCTTACGATCCGCGCGAATGTCTTTGCCCTTCCTCGAGGATCCTGGAAGGAATTGGATTCTTGCGGCAATGCTTTGGCTCAGGGCAGATATTGGCACTTTCCGCCTGTACAATCTTCGATCCAAGAGTCGCTGCCCAAAATCATCGAAGAGGGGCACGCGCTATTACAGGAGTCGGTCAATCGCCATTTGCTGAGCGACGTGCGACTCGGAGTTTTCCTCAGCGGCGGTTTGGATTCGACCGCGATCCTCGGGCTGGCCAAGGATTCCGGTCGTGCAAATCCCCTTGAGGCTTTTACGGTGTCCTTCCCGGATCGACCGGAACATGACGAACACGTAGTGGCGCGGGCTACGGCCGCTCGCTTCGGCGCCCGTTTTAATCAGTGCCCAGTCAGTGACAGAACCGCCCTAGGCTGGATTGGCGATGCTCTGGACTGTATCGACCAGCCATCAATAGACGGCTTCAACACATATATCGTAGCGCGCGCGATTCGCGATCAAGGCATTGTTGTGGCTTTGTCCGGTCTCGGCGGGGACGAGGTTTTCGGCGGCTACAGCCTGTTCCGCCGTGTACCGCGCACCTACGACATGATGTCATGGATCAATCCACTGCCGCTGCCGATGCGCTTAGCTGCGTCAAAGCTGGCGACGATATTCGCAAGTCGGGTCGCCGCGCGCAAAGCTAACGAGATTGTAGCGGCCGACCCAGGGTTAATTGGAATTTACTTCCATTATCGCCGGCTCGTGTCGGACTTTAATCTCGGTGCGTTCGGGCTGAACCCAAAGGATCTCGATTTATCGGAAGATTTTCAGGTCCGAGACTTGCGTTATGAAGATTGTTATCTTCCCGCCGACCACATAGCGTCGGTAGGCAGACTGGATGCAGCTTTTTATCTTCAAAACATCTTACTCCGCGACAGTGATGTCTTCGGTATGGCGAACTCCCTTGAGATCCGAGTACCTTTCCTTGATCGCGATCTCGTGGAGTGGGCGTTTCGCTTCCCAGGCAACGTTCTGCTCCCGAAGAGAGCTCCATTGAAGCACCTACTGCGGAAGATCTGTACTGACCTGTACACTAAATCGCAGTTGAAACAAACTAAGCGCGGATTTGTGCTACCGTTCGCCGCATGGCTGCAAGGTCCCCTCCGCGAATTGATGGAAGAGAATCTGCGTTTCTTGTCTGGTTCTGGACTTCTTGACCACGCCGGGATCAATCTCGTGCGCAAGCTATTCCAGGATGAGCCGAATGGCCCTGCGTGGTCGCGGGTGTGGGCACTCGTGACGCTCGGACACTGGCTCAGGACGCAAAGAGAATGTCCTCGCCCCGGTGTTCTTAGAGGTCAGCCTGCATAATCGTCTTCCCCCGATATCTGCTGCGAGTCGTTACTGCAAAGATGAAATGCGACCACAGAATTGGTGCTGCTGTATCTCAAGTGAGATCGGCGAACAGCATTCCGATTGCCGTCATTAGTTGCGCCGCGGAACGAGACCGGACATCTCGGGGCGCCGTTTGAACGGCGCACGTTGTGTGCACAAATCTACTTCGTTGGATTCACGGAATGGCGTCCTGTAACTAATCAGATGCTGGCCTTGTACGACCAGTGTGCTCGCCGCTATCGTAGGAGAAGAACTCGTCGAGGTTTGGTCGAATGTGCGGAATTGCTGGAATCGTTGGTGCACGGTTACGTGGGCAGGTAGATGGGCCGCTGCGATCAATGCTCGACGCACAGTTGCACCGCGGTCCTGACGACGGCGGTTTGAGGTTGATACCTGTTCGCGGCGGAACGGTTGGGTTGGGAAACCGGCGCTTGGCCATCCAGGACCTGTCTGCTCTGGGCCACCAGCCAATGGTGAACCAGGCCACCGGTGACGTTCTTGTTTACAACGGTGAGATTTATAACGCTCCTGCGCTGCGCGAGCTGCTGAAAACCGAGGGCCTAGAATTCCAAGGACACAGCGACACGGAAGTCCTCATGCGTGCTTATGAGCGCTGGGGAACCGAATGTTTGAGCCGCCTTCGTGGAATGTTTGCCTTCGCCTTGTGGGATGCTCGTCGATTACGGCTGGTGATTGCGCGTGATCCCATGGGAATCAAGCCGCTGTACTATGCGGCAAAAGCGGATAGTTGGTTTGTTTTCGCTTCCGAAGTGCGAGCGTTGCTCCAAAGTGGTTTGCCGAATTCTCGCATTGACCGTCGCGCGCTGGCTGGATATTTGGCTTATGGTGCCGTTCAGGAACCACTCACGATCTATGAGGGTATATTTTCGCTGCCTCGCGGCTGCTGGCAGGAACGGGATGATCGTGGGAATGTTACGGCGGGAGGAAGATATTGGCAATTCCCCTTGCCAGAGGAGTCGCAGCGTGCGCGTCGTCTTGCAGATGTTGTCGAAGAGGGTCGTGGAATCCTGCAGGAATCCGTGAGTCGGCATCTACTCAGCGATGTGAAAGTCGGTCTTTTCCTGAGTTCAGGGCTTGATTCTACGGCCTTGCTGGGGCTCACCCAGGGAAAACACAACATCGACGCATTTACGGTGTCGTTCCCGGACCATCCTGAATACAACGAGGTTCTGGCGGCTAAAGTCGCAGCGGAACACTTCGGCGTGCGTCACCACGAATGTCAGGTCAGCGACAGTACCGCTCTGAATTGGATCCACAAAGCTTTGAAATGCATGGATCAGCCCTCGATGGATGGCTTCAATTCCTATATTGTGTCCCGCGCGGTCCGTGAACATGGGATCGCAGTAGCGCTATCAGGGCTTGGTGCTGACGAGATTTTCGGAGGCTACGAACTATTTCACCGTGTGCCCCGAATCTATAACGCTCTGTCCTGGCTCCTTCCGTTCCCAGAATCAGTGCGTACTACTGCTGCTTGGCTTGCCACGGCATTCACCAACGACACCGTCAGGCAAAAGGCGCACGAGATCGCGAAAGTCAATCCAGGATTGATTGGGTTGTATTTCCGGCAGCGTCGCTTGATCGCCGACTCTGGGCTAGAAACATTCGGTTTTCATCCCCAAGCGCTCCGTCTGTCAGAAGACTTTCAGGTTCCGGAACTCCAGTACGAGGGTTGCTATATACCAGCTGATCTGTTGTCCTCCGTGGCTAGGTTGGATGCTGCATTCTACCTGGAGAATACTCTGCTGCGGGACAGCGACATTTTCGGAATGGCAAACTCGTTGGAAATTCGTGTTCCCTTTCTCGACCGCGATTTGATTGAATGGGCGTTTCGACTGCCTGGAGATGTCTTGTTGCCCAAGGGAGCCCCCTTGAAGTATCTGTTGCGAAACATCTGCGCAGAGGTGTATCAGAAACTGCCTGTCTCGTCTTCAAAACAGGGCTTCGTGCTTCCGATATCCGCTTGGCTGCGGGGGCCCTTGCGCGAAGTTATGGAAGTAAGCCTTCGCACCGTGCGCGATTCTGGAATGCTTGACACAACTGGAATCGACGACATAGAGGAGATCTTCCGTAGGGAGCCGGACACCCAGGTTTGGTCCAGGTTGTGGGCTCTTGTTACCCTCGGCTCTTGGCTTGGGACCCAGCACGCAGCGGCACCAGGTATGAAGCTAACGCCTGACGCCAGCGCAGAGTTGATTTCCGAGGAACCAACATGCAACGACAGTGGTCTTGAATTAAGAGTGATTGAGATGCCACCGAGAGAAACCGCAATATCCAGTAGTGGTGCGGTATGAGGCACCACCACCACCCAAGATCGCAATAGACAATCAAAATTCAGTCATTACTCTGCTGGCCGTTGCCTTGACCGCCTCGCTGCGTGCCTTATAATGTGCGCAGCCTACTGACCATCTGTGCAGAAATGGACTTCACCTCCTGCCCAAGCGGACTTATGTCTCTACGACTAAACATGCAAAACTTGGCGGACACTCGGACGGTGACCTCGCGCAGCACAAACTCCGATGCCATTGCTGTCACCGTCGTTATTCCGACGCGAAACGAGGCTCGACACCTGGCCCGCTGTCTGGAAGCGATCCGATGCTTTTCCGAAGTCTATGTGGTGGATTCGCAAAGCACCGATTCA
>Ga0187858_10002877_pt1 | contig 17298 bp, 18 predicted proteins | sample June2016WEW_8_15_FD_133015 | JGI IMG/M metagenome (GOLD analysis project Ga0187858, IMG submission 133015) | Peatland microbial communities from SPRUCE experiment site at the Marcell Experimental Forest, Minnesota, USA - June2016WEW_8_150 | ecosystem: Environmental > Terrestrial > Soil >...
TGGGTGGCATGGTCTACCAACCAACCGTTGGCCTGCATAGTAACGTGGCCGAAGTCGATTTCGTCTCGATGTACCCGAGTATCATGGCGCATTTCAACATCTCGCCAGAGACGGTCCAGCTCGGGGAATACCACCCCCGCACCGGCCTGCCGCTCACCCGGGCGGAGCGCGGCCTGGTCCCGGAAACCCTCCAACCGCTCTTGCAGAAGCGTATTGCCCTCAAAACTCAACTGCTGGTCCTGCCAAAATGGGACCCGCGCCGTAAACGCTATAAAGCCGCCGCATCCGCCCACAAGTGGCTACTGGTGACCTGCTTCGGGTATCTGGGCTACAAGAACGCCCGCTTCGGGCGGATCGAATCACATGAGGCCGTGACGGCTTTTGGACGCGAGATCCTGCTGCGCGCCAAGGAAGCCGCCGAGGATCTGGGCTTCGAAGTTCTGCACCTGTACGTGGATGGGATGTGGATCAAAAAGCCTGGTTCCGTGACCGTAGCCGATTTCCAGCCGCTGCTGGATGAGATCCTGACCCGCACCGGACTACCGATCGGCCTGGATGGGGTGTATCGCTGGGCAGCATTTCTGCCATCCAGGCTGGATGCACGCATCCCGGTGGCCAACCGTTATTTTGGTGTTTTCCAAAGTGGGGAGATCAAGGTACGCGGCATCGAGCTACGCCGGCACGATACGCCCGATTTCATCAAGGAGCTGCAGCAACAAATGCTGGATATTCTGGCCAAGGCCCCCGATGTTGACCATGTTCCGGATATGCTCCCTGAAGTGCAAGGTCTCGTCCGCCGCCGGTTGGCAGACCTGAAACGCGGGCGCGTACCGTTGGAGAAACTGATCGTTCGCCAGACCCTCAGCCGCGAGCTGGAGGCCTACCGTTCCCCCTCTCCGACTGCCCTGGCGGCGCGCCAACTGGCAGAACACGATAAGGATATGCGTCCGGGCCAGGTAGTGCGCTTTTTGTATACGCTGGGAAGACCGGGGGTGCGTGCGTGGGATATACCGGGAGAGTTGGATGGCAGAACCATCGACGTTGCTCGTTATTCCACTCTTCTGGACCGCGCGGCCGAGACGATATTGCAGCCATTCCTGTCAAGTGGAATGGGGATCGGATTGCCTTTGCTATCTGATCTGTTTATTCCAAATAAGGTTCCCGTTTTATAGGAATAAATGATTTTAGAGCTTGATTGGATTAGTGGCTATGCGCAATTTAAAGGAAGGAAGAACAAAGGCCCTTCTAAAGAAGCAGGACATCATTCCTCCCTCGGCCTTACACTGTTGGTTGAGGAAAAGCGTCCTGAGGTAACGCACATAACCCACATTCCTCACCCTTTAGTACCAATATTTTTAGGAATTATCGGCTTGCATTGGCATCTTGGATCCCGGAACACTTGAGAGTCGAGTCCCAAGGCAGAAAGAAATGCAGATTGTCTATCTATTGGTTCCTTTACGAAAAATCGCTGATCTTTGAACAGCATTACCTGAATTCCAAAGAATACCTTGGTCAGCATATACGACGTAGGCTTGCTCGTTGGTTTGTTATCCCATCCGGGAACCGTAGTTTGGGTTTGTTCCAAATAGAGCCGCATAGATCGCTCGATGATTCGCCAAACCATCAGCGCAATAATCAGGATCATTCCCAAGGCATCAATGCGTGAGGGGGTTTTCAGAAATAAATCATTCACGACCACCGGATCCTTCAAAAAGGCAAAATCACTCTCAATGCTGTATTGCCCCTTGTAGGTGCGTAGCACCCATGCACTATCCAGGGATACTTCACCTGCAGCAGGAACATTGGTAATCATAACAAAACACCCCGCCAGGTCGCGTTCACGCTGGATCCATTCAGTTTCCTCAATCAGCTGCCAGGAGAGCTGGTAGCAGGTATCCATAGCAGGGTTATTCTTGGAGGGACGCCCCCTTTGTCGCACTTCCACCGGCTCAATCGTGACAGAAACCCGATGCAGTGAATCAGAGAGTTTTTCTGCCTGTGATGAGGCTTTCCGGGCATCCGCTTCACAGAAGTATAGCTTCTGCACGTGTTTCAGCGTCTTTGCGATTGCGTCCGCTGAACAGGCAATCCGTTTTTCCAGCTTTTTTTGCCTTCGTTTGTCATGAGAGCTGGAGTGGACCACCACCGCCCGGTACGGGATACCATACAAGACTACGGTTGTTTCATACACTGTGTACTCAGCAACGGGGCGGGATTTCACCGCTGGATGCACTGTCAGGGAGCCGATGGTTACCCAGTTCCGTGCATCCACTGCCTCGGCCATGGCGTTCTTACAGGCAGCATAAGTACCAGGCAGTCGTGAAATAAAGCTGTTGGATCCAAGCGCTTTCAAGTTCGGTCCCGTTACCATGGCTGAATCGGCCACATAGACAAAGGCCCCGGGACCAAGCCCATGCCTGGCCATAATGGAACTGATGCGAGTGAGCATTGCACGATTCGAATCTTTGTCTGAAGAGTTCCCATCAAGGGTTCTTCCAAAAATCGGCACTCCTCGATCCACACACAGCAGTTCGGTCATGAACTGTTTCAGTTGGGGTTGATGGTCTTTGCTATAGCCATGGGCAATGATCGGCCCCTCAGGCTGCTCTTCGTGCTCCCACCTCCGATACTCTCCCCAGACACTGGTGGAGGTCGTGTCATAGCTGGCATTACCGAGATCCAGTTGGAATGTCGCTGCAGCACGAAGCCCGAGCTCTGTAACAATTTTCGACGTCCCACACTCAAACATGGCATCGAGGGAGCGAGCCAGATTCGTATCATTGAAAGCATGGGCATCAACCGCCTCTCCCAGCAGCAGTTGGATGTCCTGCTGCGCCAGAAAGTGCTCAACATGATACAAGGGATTCCTTCCTGACAGCACATCCAATACCATAGCCTGGACTACCAGCCCAGGCTTCAGCTCCATCTGGGTGGAAATCATGCTGTTCACCAATTCTACCAACCCCAGGCAGCGACAGTAGGCCGCGGCAATGGGTAGAAATCCGTGGGATAGGGATATTCACATTTTTCAGACCTGCCAGATCGGCAGGGAGTGAATTATGAATCTGCATAAGCTTTCTCCTTGATGAGGGCTAGATTGATCCGGGTAATTTCTTCTACGATCTCCTGCAGTCGACGATATTGCTCAATACCATCCATAGCAGCATGAACTTGTCCAGTAGGCACATACTTCTGCCGCTGGCGTCCCTGTTTATGAATTACGAGGTAATATCGGGGGCCATGCCGTTTACCGGTGTGACAGGAACAATTCGGGCGTGAGCAGGTGGAAAATCGTTCAAAACACGAACCGCGGATAAGATGAGACAGGTTGCCCAATTCCTCGAGCAGGGAAATTCGCTGAGCTAATAATTGATCGATCTGTGGACTTGACATAAGCCTAGTATAACATATAATATACATGCTATACTAAATACTACAAAAAACGCATCATCTCAAAAAAAAACCACTTTCTCCTTTTTATTGAGATGATACAAAAAACCTCACAATGAGAATTAAATACTAAATAAATACTGTCTTAAGGTGAGGAATGTGGGGTAGAAGAGCATGTCTGCATCACTTTCGAGTCCCTGGATGACGGATAGAATATATTCTGCCACGCTGATCCCCCGGTACCGGGCTTGGGCTCCCTCGCGTCCAGCCTGGTTCAACCCGGTGTCGACCATCGGCGGGAGGATCTCAACAACTTTTACCGATGTGCCTTTGAGTTGTTGCCGGAGCACGAGAGTATATGTATGGATGGCGGCCTTGGTTGCGCTGTAGACAGGCGTATTCAGCATGGGCATGAGCCCGATTGCGGTATCACCACCGCCTTGCAATATCTACCCATCCTGTTCCTGGGCCCGTACGGCGGTGTCATCGCCGACCGCATTTCCAAACGTAAAATCCTTTACTTCACCCAATCGCATATCCGGCATCCTAGCCTTGATCCTGGGCGTGTTGGTGGCAACCGGTCTAGTAAAGGTCTGGATGGTTTATATCCTGGCCTTTTGTCTGGGCATGATCAACGTCTTTAACAATCCCACCCGCCAAACCTTTTACGTTGAATTGGTCGGACCAGATAACCTCAGGAACGCTATTACACTATATTCAACCCTGGTTAATTTAGCCCACATCATCGGACCGGCAATTGCCGCGGCGGTGATCGCCGTCTTTGGATTGGCACCCTGCTTTATTATAAATGGGATATTTTACATTGCTGTAGTGATCATGCTCGGCATGATGCGCACCAATGAACTGCTTTCCACCCCACCGGTGCCACGCGCCAAAGGTCAACTCCAGGAGGGTTTCAAATATGTGGCCTCCTCACCCATCCTTGGCCCCGCCCTGTTGATGATGGCCATCATCGGTACGCTTATTTTTGAATTCCAGGTCAACCTGCCACTAATCGCCCAGTTTACATTTAAAGGTGATGCCAGCAGTTACGCTTTCTTGAGCGCTTCAATGGGGTTCGGGGCGGCCATCAGAGGGATTTTTTTCGCCAGCCGCAAAGGCTGAGCTTTCTGGAGGAGAACGGCGGCCGCGAATGGCAGTTTGGCAGTGAGTGACTTGTTGCTCCTGCAGCACAACATCCGCTTACTGTCCTCCATGACCACCATCCTTATACAGCGTGTCCAGGTCTGTGCGCTGCCTCAAGTTGGGCAGGACTTCCGCCAGTAGGTAAAGAGGGCTTTTGTTCACCGTGCCTGAATCTCGTGTCGGTCAGTCCGGCAGTCTACCCACCTAAGCCGCATTGGGATCATCGCCACCGCATTGTTGGCTACTGGTTCGCCGAATCGCCGGGCGAATGGCAACCCTCGGCAGAGTTGCTCGCCTTTCTCGCCAACATGGTAGTCGGCTCACACCGCACAATGCACGGATTCTGGTTTCTGACTCATTACCTAGAGCGCTGGTAAGCAACCGCAGGGGTGTTGAATTCGGCCCAACAACTAACCTATCCCATCCGAGAGGTCTGGATCTTTAATCCAGTCATTGATAGACCCTGCGAAGAGTATCGAAAGCACTCAGTTGGACCCGTACCTGATGATCCTTTCACCCGAATTGTAACCGGGCGAAATTAAATAAATCCCTTCAAGGGGATTTATTATTGTAAAAGTGGGCCCGGCAGGAGTCGGACCTGCGACCAAGCGATTATGAGTTGGGCTTCGAGTTGTCCATCCAGTATATCTGGCGTTAATCGCTCTATCTAGTGTTATGTCTGGGGGTATTTTTGTCCATTAATTCCATTATTTCCATGTCTTCTTTTCTGGTTGCTGCTGTAAGGTTGCTGTAGTAAATTTGGGAAAATTGTGCTGTAAAAAGGGTTGGAAAAGGCTCTTTAATGTATACGGAAGTAATAGTTATCTCAACTTACGCGCTCGAATATTTGGAATAATTAGCTAACAAAAACAGTTTTGCCTCTATCGGGCGATTCAGAACTTAGCTTGGTGAGAAGAAGGTTATTGTTAGTTAACCTGTGCTTCAACCCCACACTTGTGTAAGCCAGCCTCACTGGCTTATCAGATTTTAATGCCCTGACAGGTTGTTTTTGATTCTGATGCATTTTCTGCTATTATTTTTGAACAAGGTGAATTTGGAATCGCAAAGGTCTTCACAAGCCATCCATCCTAAGGGAATGTGGCTTCATCGGCTTTTTCCGAGCGGTAATTGTATATGGTGGCCCGAGAGATGTTGAGTAGGTTGGCTAGTTTGTTTATGGCTCCTCGGATCCTGAACAGGCGCTTTTGATCGAGGTACTGCACAATGCGAATCTTGTCGTCCCTGTCCATCTCCTCGATACTCAGCAGGTTCTCCTGCTTGAGGAATTTAAGGACCGAGGTCTCGATCAGTTCGTCCACGCTTCGGGCAAAGGTTTCTTCCACGACCAACCCAGAGAGATGTCCGACTGAAAAGATAAAGTCGTCGATATTATCACGAGCCTGGACCAGCCGGGAATAATCGATATTGATGCACAGCGCCCCGACGATCTCGCCCCGAGAATCCCGTATCCAGTTGGTTGTCGACTGGAGCAACTTGGTCCCGATCATGGTGGTATAGTTGAACTGGTCAGCGTCGTCACGGGTCAACTCCCCGGAGATAAAGCTCAGATCGGGCACCGGTGCGCCAGGCTTTCGCCCAGTCAGGTTCCCGGCGATATAAACAGCGGAGTGCTCGGGGTTATCGAAAGAATGGATCACAACCTCACAATGCGGACCAACGACCGCCACAATCCCTTCGGAAATTCGTTGCAAATGTTCAAAGAGCAATGGGTCAATGCTAGTATTCATAGGCTGGGCTTGAGTGGTCAAATGGATAAATTGTCTAGAAATTCCACTTCAATATATTGTGAATTAGACAGGTTGTCAAGACTCATTTTGTCAGACCGATCAAGGTGAAATTCTTTTTGTATCATGTCAGGCATAGTATATCTTCGCGAGAATAGCCTTTGTGTGTATTCAACAATCAAGTGCAACTAAATGATGATACATCGAAAGGCGTATTATAGGTAAGAGTATTTTTGGTGACGGTTTTTGAGATTGTTCATTAAAAACTCAATTTAGTCGTTGCTGACGGTCTCGAAATCAGGTTTCTTCGGAAATTATTGGCGCAACGGACCGTTCATGTCCTAGTTGGTTCCACGTTTTTTGAAAGCATATCATTGTGAATATGTTCCGGCCGGATGATTTGCGTCACTGGCGTTGGGGTGACGTGTAAGATGACATTTAGAACCTTCTTTTCATCAAGTTTAAATTCTAAATCGCACGGTAGAGGCAAAATCGTTTATGTTAGCTAATTATTCCAAATATTCAAGCGTGTGAGTTGATGTCAAAACTATTACCCCCTATTCATTTGAAGTTAACAATCCAAGGTGAATGTAACGATGTGTAATGATCCCAGATACAGATATTCCTGTTTCCAATTGGAATCAGGCGAGTTTTCCCTGCGGGTGCACTTCCGCTTAATATCAGGGGAGGAAATAGTCAAAAGTGAATATGGGGGTCAAATATATGGGCAACCCACCAATGAATCTTGGCAAATTGTCTAATTCATAGTATAATAATTGGAGTTCTTAGACAATTTGTCCATTTTACTACTCAAGCCCAGCCTATGAATCCTAGCATTGACCCATTGCTCTTTGAACATTTGCAATGAATTTCCGCTAGAGAATTATCCATCCCTCCCAAAATATTATAAAAATGACCGGATAAATAGATACGCGCAGTGAAGCTGTCGACAAGGTATCTAATTTATTTGAAGTCTCTCGGTGCTAGCATTTGTAACTATCGATCATATATTAAAGTATAGGAACACTAACACAAGGAGGCGGCCTAAAAGAAATATGACAAAAATTAGATTTCAAGTAAATCAATTCGATTTCAATTTCATATGAAGAGGAGAGCAACGATGTCTAAGAAAAATTTTTTGCTGGTTTCTGTGTCGATATTATTTATTAGCAGCATGATATTGTCTGCATGTGGAGGGACACTTACTGTTTCAAAACCAACGGTTGAGGCACTTACTACAGGAGCTCCAGTATCAGTTGAGACACCTACTTCAGTTGAGACACCTACTTCAGTTAAGACACCTACTGCATCAGCACCCCTCGTGTTTACATATACATTATCAATCGAGCCAGAAACCCTTGATCCGGCCATTTGGTTCACAACTACCCCATTAAATATGAATGTCTATCAACCTTTGTTGGAGGTTAATCCCGCAGGTTCTGCGGAACCATTTACCTATCTCATCGCTGAATCGTATACCGTGTCAGATGACGGCTTGACTTATGTATTCAAAATTCGACAGAACATGAAGTTCGATGATGGCGCACCTGTTAATGCGGAGGCGGTTCGTTCTTCTATCCAACGTGAGATCGATATTAAGGCTCAGCCTTCAGGTATCTGGTCCGATATTGTAAAAATGACTGTGCTTTCTGAGTATGAGATCCAATTCCAGCTTGACGCGCCCGTTCCATTTGCTTATATCGTCGCAGCAGGATACGGCGCTGGAATTGTAAGTCCGACGGTTCTTACCGAACATCAGGTTAATGGAGATTTAGGACAAGCGTGGATGATGGATAACGCTGACGGGACTGGTCCTTGGGTTCTAAAAAGCTGGGAGCGCGGCCAGCGCATGATTTTTGAACGCAACAAGGATTATTTTGGTGGTTGGACAGAGGGTCAGCCCGATATCGTCATCGTGGATTTTGTTAAAGAATATGCCACCGCGAGTCTGATGCTCCAAAGCGGCGAAGCGGATATGGTCGATTACGTTCCACCCGACCAGATTGCAGCTCTTTCCAAGGTAGCTGGCATCTCTCTTGAGAAATACCCTAGTTTTGAGACGCTCTACATGCAATTTAATCATAAGAAAGCACCCACCGATGATATTCGTGTACGTCAGGCGCTTTCCTATGCATTTAACTATGGTGGTATTGCGTTGATTACCGCTAACACCGCGTTTCAAAGTCGCGGCATACTGCCCAGTAAAATGTGGGGATATGACCCCAATGCGTTTCAGTATAACTTTGATCTTAAAAAAGCGCGTGAACTCCTTGATGAGGCTGGTTATGCCAATAAGAAACTCGTCGTGACTGTGTATTACGCATCCGAGGATGAGGTGCTCCGCCAGCTTATTGAGATGTACAAGAGCGATCTTGCTACGATTAATGTTGATTTGCAGGTCGAGTCTGCAGATTTCGCTACGATTAAATCCAAGCAAATCGTGCTTGATACCTCCGCAAACATCTTCACGCGTTATTGGTGGCCCGACTATAATGATCCCAATGATTTTATGTATTACTTGATGAGTAAATCCAACTACGAAGTGACCTACTATGATGATGAAGCAGTAGATACGATGATCACTGAGGCGCACAAGATAGCCGGTGTTAATCGGGATAAGGCCATTGAGCTTTACCATTCGATCAATGACATCGCGATCAATGATGCAAACAGCATTTTCGTTTTAGAAAAGGATGTCGTTATACCAATGCGTACCTGGGTCAAGGGTTACGATTACAATCCCAATTATGCCCAAATAGTTATGTTCTATGATCTGCGAATTGAAAAGTAAGCGCAACTGATCAAACCTACACACTCTACCATGCTCGATTATCGAGCATGGTAGAGGCTATAAATAGGGAAAGATTGGGGAGTAGGAGGTCACTTTGTGAATGTTCTAGGTTATATCCGAAGACGAATGATGCTATTCGTTTTGGTCTTGTTTGGATTGAGCATCATCACTTTTACCATGGTCCATTTGATGCCTGTCGACCCTGTGATCATGTGGGGCGGTGAAAAGGCCAGTCCTGAACTCATCGCCAGGGTACGAGCTGAGTATGGGCTCGATAAACCGCTCGATATACAATATATCAGCTATATCAAAAACATTTTTAAAGGAAACTTGGGAGTTTCTATCACAACGCACCATCCCGTCGCTGAAGATATCGCGATGTTTTTTCCTGCAACGCTTGAGTTGGTGCTAGTGGCGTGGTTGATTATATTGCTCATCGGCCTGCCGTTGGGCATTCTTTCGGCTGTCAAAGCCGGCGGCAAACTGGATAATATAGGCCGTACCTTTGCATTGGGTGGCATTTCCACACCTCTGTTCTGGCTCGGTATGCTGTTGCAGATCCTGCTGTTCAAACAGCTGAACTTGCTGCCGTTGCAGGGGCGTATTAGCGATATGGTTGCGCTTTTAAATCCCATCAAACACATAACGGGCTTAGATCTGTTGGATTGCATAATCTCCGGCAATTGGATCGCGTTTCGCAGCGCATTAGAACACATCATCATGCCTGCAATCACACTTTCTGTAACGGGTATGGCGATGGTCACCCGCATGACGCGCTCTTGTATGCTCGAGATTTTGAACAAAGATTATATGATTATGGCGAAGACATACGGTTTGCCAAAATGGAAAATCTACTTCAAATATGGTCTAAAGAATGCGTTGGTTCCTATCATTACCATTGCTTCCATGGCGATATGCGGTAATCTGATGGGCTCTATTCTGGTGGAATCCGTATTTGATTGGCCCGGAATCGGCCTTTATGCCACCCGAACCATTCTCCAGGCGGACTTTGCACCGATCATGGCCGTTGTATTGATCATGGGCGTCATCTATGTAAGTATCAATCTACTTGTCGATATCCTGTATTCTGTGATCGATAAGCGGATCGCATATGGCGAAGAGCAACGCTAGAGGGAACGACACATGGGAATGGTTTATGAAATCCGAGAAAAATCCAATGAAAAGACATCCGAACACCCGAAAACTAAGAATACGGTGCTTAGACAGCTTTGGAAAAACAAACTCTCCTTCTTTGGTTTGGTCGTTATTGTAATATGGTTTTTGATCGCAATCTTCGCACCGTTGATCGCGCCATATCCAGAGGATGCCATTGCGAGCAGCCATATCGAAAATCGCTTAAAATCATTAAGCACCGAACACTGGTTTGGTACCGATGACCTTGGTCGTGATGTTTTCAGTCGCGTTATTATGGGGTCTCGCCTAACGTTATCTGTGGGTGTCTTAGCGATCTTTATCACCATGTGCATCGGTATTCCGTTGGGTGCCATCGCCGGCTACTTTGGTGGCAAGCTGGATGAATTGGTAATGCGCATCACAGATGTTTTCTTGGCATTCCCGTATTTGATCCTTGCTATGGTCATCGCAGTCATCTTGAAGCCCGGTCTTTATAGCGCAATGTTGGCTATTTCGCTAACATGGTGGCCGTACTATACGCGCCTGGTACGTGGGCAGGCACTTTCGCTACGCAAACAGCCGTTCGTGCTAGCAGCCAAAATGATGGGTTTGTCCAATTCACGGATTATTCTTCGACATATTTTGCCAAATTGCATTGGCCCGATCATTGTCAATGCGTCGCTTGACTTGGGCTTGATCATCCTTGCTACTGCATCGCTCGGTTTCATCGGTGTCGGTGCACAGCCGCCTACGGCCGAGTGGGGCCTGATGATCAGTGAGGGTAGACAATTCTTCATGGTCGCACCCTGGATGGGGATTTTTCCTGGCATCGCGATTTTCCTAACTGTGCTGGGCTTTAACTTACTGGGAGACGGTTTGCGTGACATTCTCGACCCACAGTTGCGTCCGCGATAACCGCAAGAAGAAAGAGCGAAGATGGATACCATGGAACAACTTCTAAACGTTGAAAATTTAAAGACCTATTTTAAATTAATGGATAGCACGGTGATGGCGGTCGATGGCGTTTCGTTTTTAATTAATCGTGGCGAGGCGCTTGGTGTGGCCGGTGAAACAGGCAGCGGTAAAACCGTTACCGTCAACTCAATCATGCGCAACCTACCCCTTAATGCGTATGTTACGGCTGATGCGATTACGCTCGAAGGGATTGATTTGCTCTCACTTTCAGAAAAGCAGCTCCACAGCGTATGGGGCAAGAAGATCGCGATGATCTTCCAAAACCCGACGAGCTTCATCAACCCGCTCTTTACGATTGAAGAGCAAATGACAGATGTTATTTGTTTCCATGAAAAGGTCAAAAACAAGCAAGCGGTCAAAACAGCGCGTGAGATGCTTGTGCTCGTTGGTATGCCGGATCCGGATGTGGTCCTCAAGTCCTATCCGTTCCAGCTTTCCGCCGGTATGATCCAACGGATCATGATCGCGCTGAGCCTTTCGTGCAATCCATCTTTGCTGATCGCTGATGAGCCGACGACTGCGCTTGATGTTACAATACAGGCTCAGATCCTCAAACTATTAGGTGACATTAAAGCGCACACAGGCGGTCTGATTCTTATCACACACAATCTGGCCATTATCAAAGATATCTGCGATAGGGTGGTTATCATGTATGCAGGTAAGATTGTCGAATGGGGCGATGTACATCAAGTGATGTATTTACCGATGCATCCTTATACGAAAGGTCTGCTCGACGCTATCCCGAGACTTAACAATCAAGATAAAAGGCTTCGTTATATTCCCGGCAACATTCCAAGTGCGATCGATCCGCCGAGTGGATGTCGCTTCTCACCACGCTGCATGGTGGCGGTACCGATCTGCTTTGAACAGGAGCCACCTATGTGCGAGAAGGTACCGGGGCACTTTGTTGCATGTTATGTCATACGCAAAGAGAGGGGCATTTGATGGGTGCTCAGAAATCAGAGGTCATCATCAAGGTCGATGGACTTAAAAAATACTTTGAAAAAAAGAACCTGCGCGGCAAGGTGCTCAAATGTCTCAAAGCAGTGGATGATATCAGTTTTGAGATCTATCGGGGCGAATCGTTCGGCATTGTAGGCGAATCGGGGTGTGGAAAGAGCACAACTGCTATGTTGCTGAGTGGCTTATATCCACTCACGGCAGGCAGGATTGAATTCAAAGGTGTGGACATCAGCGATGACAGGAACGCGCAAGTCAAGGAGCATCGCAAGAAGATTCAGATGGTGTTTCAGGATCCGACCACATCGATCGATCCACGCATGAAAATCCGCGCGACGCTAGAAGAGCCGTTTGCAATCCAAAAGATCAAGGATATGGAGGAACACATCGATGAGCTGCTGAGGACTGTCAGCCTTGATAAAACATTCAAGGATCGCTATCCGCATGAGCTTTCCGGCGGCCAGAAACAACGCATCGGCATTGCGCGTGCACTGGCTATGAGTCCGCAGGTTATCATTTTAGATGAGCCAACATCAGCGGTGGATGTCAACGTTCAGGCACAGATCATCAATTTGCTTGAAGAGATCAAAGAGCAAAAGGATTTGAGCTATATCCTGATCACCCACGATTTGAGTGTTGTCAAGATTGTTTGTCAGCGTGTTGCCGTAATGTATTTGGGTAAGATTATGGAGCAAGGGCCGGTGGATCCGATATTTGCTGCACCGCATCATCCGTATACCAAGGTATTGTTTTCCAATATACCAGTACTTGACGATGTACGCCCCGAGCGTATCATCTTGCAAGGTGATGTACCGAGTCCGAGCAACATCCCTACAGGATGCCGCTTCCATCCGCGTTGTCCTAATGCGCAGGCGTACTGCAAAACAGAGGAACCCCAAATGCGAAGCACTGGAAATGGTTGTATGGCGGCTTGCCATTACATGGAAAAAGGAACAGAGGTCATTTAATGAACAAAAAGAGGAAAATCAACAGAGGTGTCATGCTATTGAGTCAGAAGGAAGTGGGCGATACCCTTTCCTTATCCGAATGTATAGGTGCGGTCGAAAAGGCATATACCCAGTTTAGTGAAGGCGTTACTTTACAGCCGCCCATCGTTAGTATGATGATGGATGATAGGGACGGTGAGGTAGATGTCAAGACTGGCTTTATTGCCGCTCATAATATGATAGGCGTCAAGGTGGCGGCGGGCTTCTATAAGAACGAAGTGCTGTACGGTATTCCCTCATGGCCATCAATCATTTTACTGGCAGATGGTGAAACGGGCTTTCCTTGTGCTGTGATGGACGGCGGATATATCACCACCGTGCGTACAGGCGCTGCAGGTGCAGTAGGAGCAAAGTACCTGGCACGGCAGGAATCCGAGACGGTATTGATCGTCGGAGCAGGGAATCAGGCGCGCATCCAGCTTCACGGTTTGAAAGAGGTCCTGCCCAAGCTGCGAAAGGTCTATGTTTACAGTCCTGTTGATGGTGAAGTAGAGCGCTACATTTTCGAAATGGGAGCTGCTACTGGTCTCTCCATCACCGGACTGAATGAGGTCGATCGCTTAGCGGAAGCAGCGTATATTGCCGATGTGATTGTCACGGTCACACCCGCGCGCGAACCACTAATCTGGCGTGAATGGGTACGTCCCGGTACGCATATCAATGCTATTGGATCTGATGGACCAGGAAAGCAGGAGCTTGATCCTTGCATCTTGCGCGATGCCAAAGTTGTCGCCGATAGCTTCAAACAAACCTCGCTACTCGGTGAATGTCAGCATGCAGTGCAAGCAGGCTATATGAGCATAGATGGCGTGGGCCTCTGGGCAGAAATCGGGGAGGTTGTGAGTGGTAAAAAAGCAGGTCGTGAGAATGCAGAAGAGATCACGGTATTCGATGCGACGGGCATGGCGGTACTTGATGTGGCCGTTGCGACCGTCGTATATGAGCGTTCCGCAAAAAAAGAATCCACAAAATATTTCCAAATGATGCACGTATAGGAGAAAATATAGATGACTATCACAACTAGACCATTTCCCGAGCAGTATGTTTGTATTCAGGATGGCCTCAAAGAACAAAATCTTGATGCCATTATTGCGCTTTCCTTGGAGAACTTCTATTGGATCTCCAATGCGCTCATACACACGATGAGAAGTATTCCGGACAGATTAGGCGCTGTGCTTTCTATCCGTGATGAGGATCCCGTGCTACTTACATGCAGCATCGAGGAAACGCTCGTGCTTGAGAAGACATGGATAACCGATGTGCGCACCTATCAGGAATTTAAACAATCGCCTATCGCCGTGATAGCGGAAATCATGCGCCAGAAGGGGCTTGGAAGAGGGAGAATTGGAATCGAGAAGGAATATATCGTTGCTCGCTTCTATGATGAGCTGAAAAAGGAGCTTCCGGAGGTCGAACTGGTTGATGTAAGCTCTCTGTTCCGTAAGATGCGGATGGTCAAAACACAGCGCGAGATCGACATTCTCTCTTATGCCGCCTTAGCAACCGAGAAGGCAATAACGACGAGTTTTTGGGAAGCCAAGCCCGGTGACCTCGAGGTTGAAGTCCTTAATAACATGATTATTAAGACATTGCAGGCAGGCGGTGCAAGTGCATCTGGTAGCTTCGGTTCCGGTCCTAAGAGCGCTATTGCACATCCGATTGCAGACAAGAGCCCGCTCAAAATTGGAGATATCGTTTCTTGTGACTTCGTTGCAAGTTTTGAAGGCTATTCTGCTGACATCGGTAGAACTGCTGTAGTCGGTGGATACAATGAAAGACAGAATCGCATATACACATCGTTGTATGACGTGCAGCGCTATTTGATAGATATGGTACGACCCGGGGTCAGAGCCTGCGATCTCTATTTCAAAGCTATCGAGCTGCTGCAAGCTGCCGGTATCGATCTGTCACTTTCGCATGTCGGTCACGGTATCGGTATCGGTCTGCATGAGGAGCCACTACTTTCGCCCATCTGTGAACAGCCGCTGCTGGAGAACATGGTTATTAATATCGAGCCTTTCTTTGTGACAGATGAAGGTTATCATTCCGAGGATACCATGCTCGTCACCAAGGACGGAGCAAAAATTCTTTCGACGTTTGCGGATCATTCAAAGATCACTTGCATCACCGATAAGAAGTAAACGAGAAAAGAACATCAACAACAGGAGCATAGAATAAATCTTCTATGCTCCTCAAAGTATTAAAGGAATAATATTTACAATGGAGGGCGATAGTTAGCTGTTTGTTGCGCAACAACGATTCGATTACAAATGTTTGTTACAGCTACGCGTAGAAACGATCCTAATTCTTTATTTTTTTCATAATTGGGTGCATGCATGCCAACAACTCGATGAGGTTGAAGGAATTCAAGGTAAGCGCGTTTAGCTATTGCTGGATTAGCTGGATCAAAAACTCCAAATGCAGTACCACCATAATGTGATATTGTAGAAAAACAAGGAATATCTGTTAAACCATCGCCAACGTAAATCATATTAGGAAATGGAATTTTACAATCGTCTTTAGGAATATCCGTATTTACTAAATAAGGATTCTTGGTGGATTCTTCTGGATCAATACCTTTGTTGATTTCAAAAATATAGCGGGTTTTCTCGGTAAAGCTAATAACTCGCTTAATACAATGAAGTCGTGGCGGGCCGGCGAGTTTCATCTAGTAGACCGTCAACGATGAAGGCTTAGCTTGCCAAATGGGTTGTCTGAGATGATAATTGGCTGGATGCGGAGGCAACCCGATGAACAAGAAGTACAAAGTAGAACTGAACGAAGAGCAAAAACAGAACCTTGAAAAGATAACCTCGTCTGGTACATACCCTGCTCGACAAATCAAACGTGCACAAATTCTGCTAAAGTCTGACACGAAGGTGAGCTGGAGTTATGAACAAATCTCAGATGCCTTTGATGTTTCTGAAGTGCTGGGTTCATGGAAGAGATTGGGGCGGTTCGATTGTGGGATGGTTCGAGCTTGCCTGGGAGGCTGCAGAAGCGGCTGGAACGGGAGTACAAGCGGATGGAGTTGTTGAAGCAACAGATTGGAGAATTGGAGAAGGAGCGGGAGGAAGTGATCCGCACATCGCAGGAGGAGTCGGTGGAGCAGGTGCGGCGACTGTTGCAATTGAAGGGGATCGGGGTGAACTCAGCCTGGTTATATGTGATGGAGTTCTTCGCCTGGCGAGGATTTCGGAAATGGCGGGAGGTAGGCTCACTGGCCGGGCTGACGCCGACGCCATATCAGAGCGGGGAGAGTTCGAAGGAACGTGGAATAAGCAAGGCCGGTAACCGACCGGTGCGTGGGATGGCGATCGAGATTGCCTGGGCGTGGCTGCGCTACCAGCCAGAAAGCGCCTTGAGCCTCTGGTATAACCGGCGTTTTGCGGAAGGGAGCAGCCGGGTGAGGCGGATTGGGATTGTTGACCTGGCACGAAAATTGTTGATCGAATTGTGGAAGTATTTGGAGACCGGCGCTGTGCCGGAAGGAGCGTATCTAAAGAGTGACTGATCTGTTTCATGTTGTGGCGTACTTTCCCGCTGGTGTGAGCTGCCCGTTGTGAAATGCGGGTTTTCCTAACGGAGACCGAAGTATAGATGGGGCAGCTCCTCAAAAGCTTTTCTCGCCTCAGGCGAATAGATTATTGGGTGTCTGGCGTTGACCAGCACGGATAGAAGATAGCTTGTTGGAGGGAGATTCCCCCAACGCTTCACAAGCTGCCAGATTGTCTTGAGAAGTACACCTTTGAAAGAAGAACGGTTTGTGTTTGTTTTGCAACGGTTCGCCAATTTCATATCTTTGTTGAGAAAGAAACGACCTCCCGCAGGCCGCCCTTAGAATGCGCCTATCAACAAGCCTATTGACAAAATCACAATCATAGAAGCACTTATGTCCGACGGACAAGGTGGAGCGCACGTCAAAGCCCAGGTTTTCTTTCGACACATTTTCCGGTTTTCAGCCTGGCTGGCGTTCATATTGCATCGTCAATCCATGCCGACCTGTTCCACTGTACGCTCTGTAGCTTAAATCCATGTTTACAATTCATCCAAAGATTCTTTTAATCGAATTATTCCTTTTTCGATCTCCGCGGAAGAATAATGAACAAAACTCAAGCGAATAAATTCTCGCAATTCCTTCTGGCTAGAA
>Ga0187858_10002896_pt1 | contig 17210 bp, 19 predicted proteins | sample June2016WEW_8_15_FD_133015 | JGI IMG/M metagenome (GOLD analysis project Ga0187858, IMG submission 133015) | Peatland microbial communities from SPRUCE experiment site at the Marcell Experimental Forest, Minnesota, USA - June2016WEW_8_150 | ecosystem: Environmental > Terrestrial > Soil >...
GACGAACCGCCGGATGCGGACCCGCATGTCCGGTGGTGTGAGAGGGAGGATGGGCGACCCATCCTCCCTACTCGATTGAGGTAGCGGGGGCTGGACTCGAACCAGCGACCTCCGGGTTATGAGCTCGAACGCTGGGGAGGGGGCCTCAAACAGGATTTCCAGTTCGTTGAGGGTGCCACCCGTTGTTCAGTATCCTCGAGCCCAACGAGGTTGATCCGTAAATGTGATTTGAAGCGTACCTCTTGATGGGCGCGTTTGTCAACGCGCCGAGATTGGTTGAATCACTACGGCTGCAAATGGATCGGTAGACTGTCCTGGACACCGAAAGAGCATATCCGCATGACTATCTCGTCAAGGAGACCCAGCTATCTCTTGCAGGTCTCTTTTCCCCTTGTCTTTCATCAGAGGACGAGCCCGACTCCCGAGGTTACAACCGTCTTGTTCTGCCTAACCAGCAGATGCCTTTCGCCAGGGATAGAGGACAAGGAAAGCGACGACGAAGACAATGTCGAGAATCATTCCCGGTCCGGCCTGGCCGAAATTAATGTTGCCCCGAATCAAGTAGAACAGTTGGGCTACTAGGTCAAGGATGGACCAGGCGATGGCCAATTGGACCCAGAGAATGTGTTTCAGCGGGTCGCGTGCCGCGAGGATGACAAAAACACTGGGCACGAGGTAGGCGTTGCCGAGCATCGCCAGGAAGAACGGCACGGAGGCTGGTGCGTTCTCAAGACCCAAGCGGGGGTAAAGAGTCTCGGGAATAAAGAGAAACATCAGACTGTACAAGATGCCGATCACCGCCCAAACAATCATCGCAATCTTCAGACCCTTTATCATGGCTTACCTCCTTTGCTAAGAGGGGTGTGCGGGTTGGGGTATTCTAATTCATCTCATGATGGCAGAAGCAGGAGACCGTCGTTTCGGGTGGACTAGGCGAACGTGCTTCGACTCTCGAGACATGGATCGGGCCCCGCTTGTCCCAACAGCAATGAGACGAGCGGCGTCGCAAGGGGGTAAGGCTGTGCTAGCCGAAAACCCTGTCTGAGTTTTTGGGGGACAATTGGCTCACCCAGTGCGCCGGTAGTCGTGGTGCAATCCATTGAGGAAGGGAACGTGTGGTAGCTGAAGCCAAGTCCAAACATGCCGGGGGTGGGAGAATCGGTCGAAGCGCCGCGGGCAGGAGCGTGGGGGACATTGGTGAGGGGGGCAGCCCCCGGGAGCCGGACCTGAGACCAACTGGTTACGATGCCAGGAGGGATGAACTGGGTCGATACGGCATGCTTGCAAAGGGATTTGCCTAAAGGCGCGTGGTCGGGACCGGTGTGGAAGAACAAAGAACCGGGGTTAGAAAAGCCTCGGTTTGCTCGTTTGGTAGCGAGGAGCCGACTCGCCTGACCAGGCCATAGAACCACCGGCCTCCGGGCTACCGGCCCGACGACCTGCGGTTGAGCTACGGATCGAGGCTGGCAGTGAAGAGGTGGACATGCGCAAGGTCGGTTTGGTTTTTCCCTATTTTCGCACCCGTTCGCAAACGGAGATGCTCTTCCCGCCTCTGGGGCTTGCTTGGCTGGCTGCCCAGCTGAGCCGGCTCGGGCTAGAGTCAAAGATTTTCGATTGCACCTTCGGGACCCCCACCCAGCTTCGACGTGATCTCAACTTGTACGGGCCCGACATCGTCGGGATTTATTCGATGGTCAGCCTGACCCGCAATACATTCGAGATCGCTGAGATGGTGCGGGCGAGTTTCCCCGACGTCCCGATCGTCGCCGGGGGACCTCTGCCGACGCTCTTCCCGGCCCGCTACGGCCTGCCGTTCGACGTTGTCTTCCGGGGCGAGGCCGACCTGAGCTTCCCGCGCTTCTGCCGGGACTTCTTCGACCAGAAGGTTTCCCGGCAGCGGCTGGAAGAGCTGCCGCTCCGCACGTACCCAGGGTTGTTCATTCACAATGCGAGTCTGCACATCGAGAATCCGACCGTCCATCACACGGAACGCGAGATGGCATCCTTTCCTCTGCCGGACCGGAGCGGCTTCGACCACAACGCCTACCAGAATGAATGGTTTCGGGGGAGCGGCGCGAAGACCACCTCGATCACTACGACGTTTGGCTGTCCTTTCGACTGCGACTTCTGTTCCAAGTCGGTCTTTGGCAGCCTCTATAGACAGCGCGACCTGGGAAGCGTCTTCGAGGAGATCGAGCAGATTTGTCGCCTCGGCTACGACAGCCTGTGGATTGCCGACGACACGTTCACGCTCAACCTGCGCCATCTCGAATCGTTCTGCGAACGCATGCTGGGCCGCGAAATCGGCTGGAGCTGCCTCTCGCGGGCCAACGGGATCGACCAGGCCACGGTTAGTCGGATGAAACAGGCCGGCTGCCGCAGGGTGTACCTGGGTCTGGAGTCGGGCAGTCAGGAGACGCTAGAGTTGATGAACAAGCGGGTCACGGTGGATGAGGGAATCAACGCCGTGCACCAATACCGGCAGGCCGGAATCCAGGTGGCTGCCTTCTTCATCGTGGGCTACCCGGGCGAGACGGTCGACTCAATCGAATCGACCTTCAAGCTGGCCCTGACGCTGCCCCTCGATTACATCTCGTTCAACGTTCCTTACCCGCTGCCGGGCTCCAGGCTGTTCGAACGTGTGAGCGGCCTGGAGGAGAGTCGGGATTGGAGCAAGGAGAACGAGGTTACTTTCGTCTATCGTTCCGAGTTCGACGCTGGCTGGCTGGAGCGGCGAATCGCGGAAACGATGACGGCTTTCGGCGCCCGCCGCTAGCCGCTGGGTTGGCAGCTCATCCTAGCAGGCGGAAGATCCAATCGTTGTTCACCGGGAGGTGGATCACTTCGGGAGGGGCCGCCGGCGGGACGGATGTCAGGCTGGGAGGGCGTTAGCAGACCGAAGCCGACCATGTGGATGAGGCTGAAACCGTGCGCGAAGAACAGCAGCCTGCGCGGCAGCAAAGAGACGGGGAGGATCACATAGGCGGGGACTATCTCGGTGCCCCAGCGGGCTCCAACAAATGGGCGATAAGGGCGCGATCAGCTTGACCCGGCGCGTTTCGCAGACCACCTGCCGGGTCCACGTCAGTTGTCGCGCGATAGTGGCCCCCGAAGATGCTCTGCGGGCAGACAGTGTTTTTGTTGGCCCCTGGCTCCCCGGCTACGCGCTCCTGGCCGGCCCTGATCGACCCTCCGACCATAACAGGCCGATCAGGGCAAGCTCGGCCAACTTGTCGATCGGGCCCAGCGGAATCGACCAGCTGTGTGCCTGGTAGCTAATGACTACATACACGATGATGGTCAGCGCGGTATAGCCGATGAAGGCCGGGCGCACGAGTCGGACAAGCGACGGCGGCAGGCCCACCCGCATGTATAGCAGGCCGAGCAACCCGAGGTACCCGAGGCCGTTGAGCAGGAAGATGAAATTGCCCTTCGGATCCCTGACGAAGAAGCTGAGGTGCGCAAGAGCCGTGACTATGGTAAGCGCAACAATCGCCCAACGTCGCATGTTCTCATCTCCTTGGCAGTCACATACGCGAATTTCAACATGGAGAGGCGCGCCCATTCACACCTCGGTCCTCACCGCGAACACCGCCGGCTTGGCCAGGTGCTGCGCAGGTGTTCGCAATGAATTGTGCCACAAAACTCCGGGAAACGAGGTCGCATCGCCAGGGAGGCCGGCAGCCAATCACCGCCCGTCGCCGCGGGCCCCGGTGGTAAAGAAGCCCCGGGCAGAAGATGGTATGCTCCCCGCAGCGCCGAGCTCGCTGCCGCCTGACCGAGCCCGCGAGGACCCAGGATCGAACGAGCGATGTGGTATCTGTACCTCCTAATTGGCTTCTCTCTGCTGCTGACCGTTTCCTTTATCGTCTACGCGGCGAATCATTACTACCTGCTCAACGCCTCGCAGCGATACGTGTCCCCGCCTCTCCCGAACCTGCCCGAATTTCGGCCGGCGGTCTGTGTTCATCTTCCGGTCTATAACGAGAAGTACGTGATCGAACGGCTCCTGGACGCCTGCACCCGGATGGCCGAAATCTATGGCAACGAGCGGGTGAGGATCCTGGTGCTGGATGACTCCATTGACGGCACGTCGTCGGAAATCGATCGGCTCGTTGAGGAGTACTCGAAGGCCGGGTTCCGAATTAGGGTCCTACGCCGAGTCGACCGCGCAGGCTTCAAGGCCGGTGCGCTTCAAGCAGCCCTCGACCAGACGCACGAGGAGTTTGTCGTCGTTTTCGATGCTGACTTCATCCCTCCCCACGATTTTCTCAAGCGCACGCTGCCGTACTTCGCCGAGGATCCTTGCCTTGGCATCGTGCAGACCCGGTGGTCCCATCTCAACCGCGACTACAACTTCTTGACGAGGGCCATCGCCATCGGAATTGACGTCCACTTCTTCATTGAGCAGGCGGGCCGGTTCGCCGATCGTTGTTTCCAGAACTTCAACGGCAGCGGTGGAGTTCTGCGGAGGAGCGCGGTTCTGGAGGCGGGCGGCTGGCAGGCGGATACCTTGGCCGAGGACCTGGATCTGAGCTATCGGATGCAGCGAAGGGGCTACCGGGTTCTCTACCTGAAGGATGTGGAGACACCCGGAGAGGTTCCTCTGACCGTCCCCAGCTTCAAAAGGCAGCAATCCCGGTGGGCAAACGGATCCCTGAGGACCGCGCGGAAGATCCTCCCAAGCCTCCTTCTCGACGGCAACGTGGACCGTAAGAAGCGGCTGGAAGCACTCCTCCATCTGAGCGGGTACCTGATCCATCCCTTGATGCTGACGTCGTTCCTAGTGGCCTGCCTGGCTACGCTGTTGGGCTTGGGAAACTCGGTTTTCTCCGTCAACAGCGCGTTCTCTCCCTTCCGCACTAACTGGTCGCTCACGAGTCTGACTGCGGCGGACCTGCACCTTCTGCTCTGGGGCCCCCTCGTCACCGTCATCTTGGTCGGCACGGTGGCACCATGGATCTCTTCGATCGTGGTCCTGAAGGCACAACACCTGCCCGTCGCATCCAACCTGCCTAGTCTCCTGGTCTTGTACCTGCTCGGTAGCGGGATCAGCCTCGTCAACACCATCGAGGCGGGCAAAGCGCTCCTCACAACCCGCGAGTGGGAGTTTACCCGCACGCCCAAATATGCTAGCCTGAATGACTTCGAGGATTGGCGCTCGAAGATTTATCAGGTTCCGCTCGATCTTGGGTGGGCGGCGGAGGTTCTCCTCGTTGCACTCGGGTTGGCGGCCATCATCCACGCCGCTTCGGACTCGGCCACTGTATCGCTGGTCCTACTCGTCCCGTACACCGGAGCGTGTGCATTCATCCTCGCCATGACTGCCCTGCAGAGCCGTCGTGGTCACCTCCCCTGAGTTGTCGCGGCCGGGGCCGGGCGCAGGAGCTTGGTGGCCCAGCGGCCGTCCTTCATTGCGCGATGCAACTCTGCTGGCTGGCAGCGTGCTCCTGCAGCTGACGCTCGGTCTGCTGTTCGGGCACGCTTATGACATGCCCATCTTCATGGCTACCGGCTATCTGGTCGCAACAGGTCAGAACCCCTACCTCGCCCAAAATCTTAGCAGCGTGTTCCGCAACAGCGCTTTTCAGGGCCTGACCTCCGTTGGATACCCCCCGCCTTGGCCGTTGGTCCTTGGCGGCATATATCGGCTGATCGGCAGCGCGACCCCCAGTCTGTTGGGCTTCAACCTGGCGATCAAGATCCCGATTATCGGTGCCAATGTGGGTTTAGCCTTCCTGGTGGCACGCCTTCTGGTCAAGGAGGGCGCCGAGGTCGCGGTGGTCCGGAAGGCTTGGTTGTTCCTGCTCTGGAATCCGTTCTTACTGGTGGCGTCGGCCGCCTGGGGCCAGTTCGACTCTGTCGTGTCCTTGCTCGTGCTCATGGCGTTGGGCCTTCTCCAGTCGAAGAAGAAGGACCTCTCGGCCATTCTGCTAGGCCTTGCGATCTCCGCCAAGCCCATCGCGTTGCCTCTCCTTCCGCTGCCGTGGCTCTACCTGAGGTATACGCCCGGGCCAAGTACCAAGCGCTACTATATACTGCTGGCGGCCTCGCTTCTCTTCTTTTGTTGTGGGCCTTTCGTGATCTTCGGCTGGAACCCGGAGATCATCCTCCGCAACTGGAACGCGCACCTGGTCGTGGGCGGGGGTATGTCGCTGCTTACGTTTCGCGAACTCACGAACGGCACGCAGGTTCTGGGTGGAGCGTGGCAGATTCTGGGCGTCGTGTGGGTGCCGGCCGTGGCGTTCGCCGCCTGGGCCATCCGGCGGCGGGTCCAGGAACCGCGAGGACTCTTGGCGGCCAGCGCGGCGGTGATCCTGGTTTTCTTCCTAACCCGGGCTTGGCTTTCGGAACCCAATATCATCCTGGTCCTTCCCTTAGTCGTGATCCTCGTGAGCCTGGGTGATCTTCCCTCCCTGGGGCTAACGGCCATTTGGCTTCTGCCGCTCGTGTTTGGGGTTTTCAACACCTCACTGGTGCAGCTTCTCTTCCCGAGCATGCCTGAAGCGATGGGCAGACTCCTGGCCCTGGCGGATACCTTCCGAATTGCTAGGCTGGTGGCCCGCACCGTTGTCGTCCTCCCGTGGCAGGTCGCCGGCTGGTGGATCGTTGTCCGTTGCCTGCGCAAACCCGCGGAGGGAGGCGGCTTGATAGCGAGGCGGCTGACGTCCATCCCAAGGGTTCATGCATGGAATTAGCCATCCCGCTGCCAGACGGTCTTGACTTGGTGATTTCGGAGGGACCTCCGGGAGAAGGGGCGTATGCCACAATGCAGCTGCAGCAGGGGTTTCGACTCATTGATCATGGCCAAGACCTTAGCGAAGAGGCAGTTGGCTTCGGCCTGCCGGTCGTCAAGCGAGGGTCGCGCACGATCTTCCCCGGAACGGTCGCTCTGATTTCGGAGCAAACAGGCTCGCTCTGGCGAGTCGAGGCGGAGTTCACCTTCAATCTGGAGGAGCGGATTTCCCGAGGGTCATCTCCGAGCCTTCGCAGCCGACCGATCTACATCGCGAGGGACTCGCTGGCCGCGATCATCCGGCGATTCCGTCCCCTGCACGGTCTGCTGATCGCGGCCTCGAGCTGGCTGCGTTCGCTGCTTGGCTTGAGCACGGTGTATGAGGAGGCTGGCTTCCGTGCCGGTCTCAATGTTCATTACGCCATCGATAGCGCGACCGGAGTGATCCAAGTATCGCTAGACGCCTCGCCGCTGATGGGGCAGGGGGTCACGGAAGTGATCATGATGAACGAGCAGGGAGGGTATTTGTTCGATGTCTATCGCGATTCGGCTGGGGGAAATCTTCACGGCGCGAGAATCGGTGCGTGGGAGCGGGTCACTGCCCCGGAAGCCTGGATGGTGAGCAGCACGCGGAAAGTTGTCTACACGGTAGCCGGAGGAGATGGGGCGAGCCTCTACCGCGGGCGGGAGGTGGTAGGTTCGCGCCTGGCCTGGTCCGGATTCGGCTATTCCTTCAACCCGGCCCTCGGAAAGCTCGAGTATGTAATCCGGATCGCGAGAGTCTCATGACGTCGGTGCTCCTGATCTACCCCTTCTTCCTGCCGCGACGCGACCGATCGGTCTTCCGATTCCCTCCTCTGGGTATCGGCTACATCGCTGCCGCCCTGGAGCAGGAGGGCCATCAGGTCCACTTGATCGACTGCACCTTCCGGAAGCGCCGTGAGGCGCTACAGGAAGCGTTGGCGGTCGGGGCGGATGTGGTCGGGCTGTACTGCATGGTGACCATGGTCGACGACTGCCTGTGGTTTGCCGATCACCTGCGCCCTACCAGCCGGCTGCTCGTCGCCGGAGGCCCGCTACCTACCTGTGACCCCTTGCCGTTCCTGGAGCATTTCGACGTCGTCGTGCGCGGCGAAGGGGAGAGGACGGTTTGCGAGGTCCTGCGGGGTTGGAGCAGAGGCGCCGACTTGGCTCAGGTGCAGGGGATCGTGTTGCGCAATGCGCAGGGTGCTGGCCCGGAAACAAAGCCGAAGACCACCTTCGCCGCCGACCGGCCATTCGAGGCAGATCTGGATGCGCTGCCTCGGCCGGCGAGGCACCTCCTTCCGAATGCCGATTACATGCGGCACGGGAAGAAGAAGTACGCGTATTCGATCTCGTCGGTCATGAGCATCCGGGGTTGCCCATACCGATGCGAGTTCTGCAGCAACGTAGTCTTCGGAGGCTCCTATCGTGAGCGGTCGCCGGAGAAAGTGGTCGATGAGGTGGAGGAGGTGCTTGGGCTTGGCTACGACCGGATCTCATTTGCCGATGATGTCTTCACGTTGAGGAAGGAGCGCGTCCTGAAGATCTGCGCCGAGATCCGACGTCGGAATCTCGACTTTCGCTGGGAATGCCTGGGCCGAGTCGACGCCCTTGATGAGCCGACGGCGCTGGAGATGAAGAAGGCCGGCTGCACACGCATTTATTTTGGGATCGAATCGGGGAGCCAGCCGATCCTCGATCAGATGAACAAGAAGACTACCCCCCAGGAGGCACGACGCGCTGTGGAGGTTGCCCGCCGGGCCGGCCTGCAGGTTGGGGCGTTCTTCATTCTCTGCTATCCCGGGGATACCGATGATACCGTGCTGGCCACACTGCAGTTCGCCGCCTCGCTCCCGCTCGACTATCTGGGCCTGACCATGCCCTATCCCCTGCCGGGAACAGCGCTTTACGATCGGGTCCGGAACCGCGTCATCCGCGCTTGGAGGCCGGAGGAGAGCCTGCTCACGAGCCACGTGCTCACCTTCGATGCCGACTTCTCGGAGCTCAAGATGTGGTTTGCCATTCTCAAGGGGCAGGCGGAGTTCCAAATCCGGCGCAGGGCAGGAAGGATGGCGCCTACGATACTCGGCTTCTTTCGCCCGGTCACGGATGCCGTCTTTCGGCTGATGCGATAGCCAACTTTCGGACTGTCCCTTGGGCGGGAACCGTCCGGGTGGCCAAGTGCCGCTTCTCAGAGAAGGCGCACGGCGCTTGTTGGATTCGGCCCCGGGCCAAGCTGGGTCGACTTCTCTGTCGGAAACGAAGTTGATCTTGTTCTCTTCCTCTCAATCTTTGTCCCGACGGTGGCGCGGAGTGGTCGGGACGGGATCCCGCTGCGATCCCGGAGGGTCTGCCCTACATCTTTAGTACGAAGGCCGCGACGTAAACGAGGACGCCGAGGAGGGTCGATGCCATGTAGAGGGTGTACGAAATCTGCATGAACTGCTTGTCGTTCTTGAACGCCAATCGCTTGGGGGTGCGCCGGTTCGCCTGGATCGCAACGAAGAGGCCCAGGATCAATCCCAGGGCTCCGACCAGGGCGTGGACCGCTGTGACCCCGTACGAGCCCTCAAACAGCTTGCTGGGGAGGCCGGGCAAAATGTTCTTTACGAACGAGGCGATCATCACGCTGAGAACGACGATCGCGTTGAGCGTCGCGGCGGTCGTCTGGACCCAGCGGTGCAACTCATACCGTCGGCCTGCGGCCAGCCGCCAGCCCAAGGTGAACAGGCCGGCGGAGAGAAGGATCAGGACCAGGGTGAGGTCCGAATACAGCGGGGCCCCGGTCCCGAAGAGCCCGGGTCCTGTCAGCCGTTGGGCCATCGAAGACGCCTCCCGTGCAACGCCGTCGCAGTTGCCGAGAATGGTAGCACACCCCGGTCGTTTCAAGAAACTCGTGGAGCGATTGTGACGGCCCCTCGGGCTGGTAGCCGGACTTCGTCTGCACGGAGGTCCGATTCTCGGCTGTCTAACTCCGCTTCAGGTGAGCTTGGCATGGGTCGGGAGGCACCGTTGCGCGTGTAACACCGCTGGTGGGTGGCAATGGCATTCTCAGCCGGCCCTTCGAAGCTGCCCTAGGAGCCCATCTCGCGTGCCGTCGCCTGCGTGATTTGGACCATGAACGGATCACTAGGTCGACACTGTTGCGCGTTGTGCTAGCTGGAAACCCCATCCCAAGATGCCGGCTGAGGAAGAACCGGACGAAGAGCCATGGGGACGAGCCTGCTGGTGGACTATGGTTAGGGTAGGGTACGCTCCCAGCACTGGATCCCGGGACCCGCTGGATACGAACCCCACGGGCTGATCAGTGATTGCAGTGTGTTGAATCTGCTGGGATTTGGCTGGAGACTGCGCAATGCGAACTGGATACTCAACAACACAACCGAGGCTCAAGGGGCCTCGGTTGGCTGTTCAGGTAGCGGGGGCTGGACTCGAACCAGCGACCTCCGGGTTTGAGCCCCAACCTTGGGGAGGGGGCCTCAAACAGGATTTCCAGCTGTTTGAGGGTGCCACCCGTGGTTCAGTATCCTCGAGCCCAACGAGGTTGATCCGTAAGTGTAATTCGGAGGGTACCTCTTGATGGAGGCGTTTGTCAACGGACCGAGATTGATTGAATCACAAAGGCTGCCAATTGAACCCTAGGTAGAAGGTCAGAATCCATGACAGGAGCATTGTGCACGTCCAATCCGGGCCCGTTTTCGGACGGACGGGGTATTTGGCCAGGAGGGCAGAGCCAGGAGGGCAGAGCAGGAGGACAGAATAGTGAGAAGGCCGGGGTAGATGCCGTCAATGACTTCACGCACCGCCTGAGCGGCAACCTGCAGTAGGAGTTTCAAAAGCGAACGGTCAGCATAGAAGAAAGGCCGCAAGAGATCATCGATGGTGAGGGTGATTTGCAGATGGGGCACATCGAGCATGTCTTTGGCGATATCGTTGACCCAGTTGTCCACGTGGACTTTTCCGCAGGAAGGGCAGAAGCGTGTCTTGCAGGAGAAGGGGACGCCATGCTTATACTGGCAGCCGGGACAGACACATCGGGCGTAACTGCCATCAGGGTCACGACACAGCAGCATGTGTTGGATGATATCCCGGACGTAAGCTTGCTGATCGAAGGGTACTTCATTGGCGAGGCGTAGGTTGCAGTAGAGATCGCAGTGGTCGAGGAAAATCTTCCAAAAGCGGTCATGACCGGTTGGGTGGTGGAGAGGATGCCAGGAGGGGAGAGTCTGATTCCGAAGGGGGATGGGTTTTCGATGAGGGAGGTTTCAGGCTTTGGCGCGACAGGCATTTAGGCGCGATAATTGCCAGGGTAATGGGAGAGAAGTCTATATATTGGTTAGGATTGTACTGCGGTGTGGCGGTGCGCCAAGAAAGCTTGATCGTAGCCGGATAAAAAAAGACACGGCTCGCCACCGCTTCCACATTACCGGACCATGAATATCGTCGAAATCCTTTTGATCGCCACCAGCCTAGCCATGGATGCCTTTGCGGTCTGTCTGGGGGTCGGGGCCATCCAGGAGGCCGCCGGTCCGCGCCGGACTTTCCGGCTGGCATGTCATTTCGGATTATTCCAGTTCATCATGCTTGTCCTGGGCTGGTTTGCTGGGAAATCCATTCTTCAATCCATTTCCCCATATGATCGCTGGCTGGCCTTCGGCTTGCTGGCATTCGTGGGCGGGCGCATGATCCAATCCGGCTGCGGCTCCGGGGAGCGAAACATGGGGCGCGATCCCTCCCGCGGATGGTCGCTGGTGCTGGTCTCCTTTGCAACCAGCATCGACGCACTGGCAGTCGGCCTCAGTTTGGGCCTGGTGGGGATCACCATCTGGTATCCCGCGGCTGTCATCGGAGTGGTAACCGGGCTGATCTCCTGGGTTGGTGTGATCTTGGGCAAACAATTGGGGGCCAAGTTCGGTCGGCGGATGGAAATCATCGGGGGAGCGATGCTCATCCTAGTGGGATTGAAGATCTTGATCGGATGATCAAGGCAGATCACCTGCCTCGGGGGGAAGGTCGGTTCGGCCTGTCCTCTGCCCCCTTGGAATAGGATCAACCCAATAGTCGTCCCCATGGCAGCACAGGCCATGGTTGACGAGGCCGTTCTTCAGCCACTTCCAGCCGCGGATTTGGATGGTTTCTGTCCCGCGGGTATGAAGCGGATGACGCTCGGTTTCCTTCTCATATTGGGGACAGCGGTAAATGGCCTGGACGGTTGCCCCCAGGAACGAGTCGAACAACGCTCCGGCCAATCCCGCAACCGTGATGATCTCGGCAATCGTCCAGAATCAACCAGCAGGTCCGAGCCCCCCGGCCAGGACGGCGATCAGGGCTGATCCTTCCACTGCGGAGAGCGTCGCGTAGAGCGAAATCGCGGCGGAGGTTGTGCTAGCGGAAAACCCCATCCCAGCAAGTCTGAGGTGCAAGAACGACGCAAAGGGGAACGGGCACGAGCCCGGTCGGGTTGCGGCACTTTGGGGGTGGCGCCCTGGAGTTGAACGGGAGATCTCCAGGCTGCCAGCCTGACGATCAGAGGTTGACATGGCATCTGACCCCGTATGATTCGGACGAGAACCAGCGATCTGGCGGTTACGGGTCCGACGAGCTGCCAAAGCACGTATACACAAGGAATCTCGGGAATTTCGCTAGTGTTTGACCGTCTACAATCCGTGGAATGAATCAAAACCGAGGCTCAAATGCCTCGGTTTTGGCTTGAGGTAGCGGGGGCTGGACTCGCCCGCCCTGGCTGGTCGGGCCAGGGAACCAGCGACCTCCGGGTTATGAGACCCAACCTGGGGCAGGCGGCCTCAGACTTGATTTCCAGCCGTTTGAGGGTGCCACCCGTGGTTCAGTATCCTCGAGCCCGACGAGGTTGATCCGTAGTTGTGATTCGAAGGGTACCTCTTCATGGGCGCATTTGTCAACGCACTGAGATTGCTTGAATCACGAAGACGGCGAATTGACCCCCAGATAGACGGTCAGACTCCATGATAGGAGGATTGTGCACATGTCCCATCCAGACCCATTTTCAGCCGGACGGGGTTTTCGGCCAGGACAGGTAGGAGTGACGTGGCATAGAGTTCCACCAGAACCATATCGCTTCTGGGAGACCGTGCGATTCTGACGCAATCCCGCAAGCGCTTGGTAACTAGGACATCTGGGCGGGAGCGTGCAACAGGAACTGAGCGCAGGGGAATCTGGTGGATTCCTCGAATAGACGGACATAGACCGAGGCTCAGATCCTCTCGATGCTCTAGAACAGGGTATGAATCAACCCGATCAGCGCCCCCCCGGCGATCAGCCAGGTTGAATTGATTTTGAAGCGCAGGAGCAGGAAGAGGCTCACTATCGCGATGAGGATGGTGATGGGATCGTGGATGGCGGTCGAAGCGAGCTGGGTGGTGACCCCTAACATCAATCCTAGCGAAGCGACATTTACCCCGTCCAGAAAGCCGGCTGTCCAGGGGGAATTGCGGATGCGGTTAAACAGCAGGCCTGCAGCGGCTATGAAGACAAAAGAAGGCAGGAAGATCCCCACGGTCGCCACGATTGCTCCTGGAACTCCGCCGAGGAGGTAGCCGATAAAAGTGGCGGTGGTGAACACGGGTCCTGGCGTAACCTGTCCAATCGCGATGGCGTCGATCAGTTGCCGATCGGTGAGCCAGCCGAGGCCGTGCACGAAATCGGCGCGCAGATAAGCCAGCAGCACATAACCACTGCCGTAGAGTGTCGCCCCAACTTTGAGGAAGTTCAGGAATAAAACCGGCAGGCTGAACGGCATGGAGCCTGCCAAAAGAGCCACCCCGGAGAGCGGGAGCCAAAACGCAACTGCGGGGAGGCTTTTTACCCTGGAGAGATTCTCCCCGAACATGGCAATCAACCCGGCCGCCAGAAGCAGGATCAGGATGTTAACCCCCAAAAAGTACAGGGCGACTACCAGCAGCCCAAGTACACCGGTCAGCCAGTTTTTCACGGCTTTTGTGCCCAGGTTCCATAGAGCCTGGGCGACAATGGCAATCACCACCGGCAGGATGCCGTAAAAGATCCCGCTGGCGAGAGGCGTGGTACCGAAGCGCACGTACGCCCAGGCCAGTGCCAGCACGATCAGCATGGCCGGCAAGATGAAGCAGACCCCCGCCAACACCAGGCCGATCCAGCCAACACGTCGGAAGCCCAGGTAAATTGCCAATTCTGTTGATGTTGGCCCGGGGATGAGGTTCGCCGTGCCGAGCAGGTCAAGGAAGTCCTGCTCGCTGACCCATTTTCGCCGTCTCACCACTTCATCGTGCATGATGGCAATGTGGGCTGCCGGGCCGCCGAAGGCGGTCACCCCCAACCGGAGGAAAAGCGTCACAACCTCGACCAGCCGGGACCGATAGGAGGGGGTGGGAGTCAGCGTTTCCATGTTTTTGATCGCTAGTATTATCTTCAACCAAAAGGCGGCAGCGTCAGGACCGAACGAAGTCCCGCGAAGTGTCCCGCCATTTGTCCACTCCGTCTATCAAGAGTCGGAGCTGAGGCGAGCCTCAGAGATGGTTGGCTCGAATAGTTCTATCGGGTTGCCGGAAGGGTCGTCAACAATAATCTGCTTGCCGCCAACTCCTATAACGATACGGTTTCGAAAATGGGCGCCTGCATGGCGCAGCGCCTCTACAGTTGTAGCGAGATCGCTGACTTCGATCGCGAATCGGTTCCACCCCCCAGGCTCCTGCTTGGTACCATCGGGCATCGGCTGTCCGCCCCCGCCTGCAGGATTCGGCGCACTGACCACAAGACGAAGGTCACCTCGTGAAAGCATGGCAAAAGGAGGAGCCGGGTGCATCTCGAGCTTAAATCCTAGCTGCTTAGTGTAGAAGGCGATGGCAGCGTCGACATCGTTGACAATGTAGCGGACTTGAACTGTAGCCATCTGGAGTTCCTCCTTTTATCGACTACCAAGACTATATCTGCGGAACGTGTTCGCTTCGCAACCGCATCAATAGACAGTATGCTTAAAGCACCCATTGAGCACATGGCGCTGAATATCGCAAAACGCTGAACTCGGCCGTCGAGTGCGGTCAGGCCCAACTTGAGGAAAAAGGCCATAACCTCAGCCAGACGGCGGCGGTAGAAGGCAATGGGTGGGAGGGGGTTGGAGCGGTGCCTGGAGTGCTATGGTTGTCTGACGAACCCGATGAAGTGCGGTTCATGCGGAACCCTCCTCTCTGGGGGGGATTTTCGCGATGAATCCACCAATCGAACCGAGGGACCGCGGCCCGGAGCCATGCGGTCACCTGCCGAACCCGATGAAGCGCGGTTGGTTTCAGGATCTCTGCATGAGAGATGTTTTCGCGACCGGAATTCACCGGGCCAAGCAAAAACCGCAGCCTGAAGAGCTGCGGTTCCCTCTCGGTAGCGGGGGGCGGACTCGCCTGCCCCAGGGCAGTCCGAGGAACCGCCGGCCTCCGGGTTATGAGACTTCGTCCACAGGTGCCAGCCTCAGCGCCCCTTTTTGCACGCTCGAGGCTGCCTACTGACCTCTGGTAGAGACGTGCCTGGTGAATCTCGACCGCGAATTGATCGGAAGGGTATCCCCTTGATGCGCCGATGTCAAGGCCCGAGCTGCTGTGTAATTGAATTGGACGGCGCGGCGCCGTGTTGTTGGCGAGCGACCCTTCAAGTCAATTGCCGCGCGGAGGGGGTTTTCGGCCAAGACGGGAGGAGGGGGTTCTTGGCAACGAGTTGGATATTGCTGCGAGGGATGTCGATGGCAGATCCGAGGAGGAAAGGACAGCGAGATTGCCGGGTGAATTGGAGGGGAGCGTATTCGAATGTCAACATTGCGGAGCGCATGCGTCGAAGAACCGGCTGACTAAGGAAGGGATGCGGAATAGGCTCTCGGCGGATAATAGGGACTCATCAATGGAGTATATTGGGGGTGCGATCGAGGTTTGTTGTCGGGCGAATGGGGTCTTTGGCCTGGACAGGCATCACAATGGTTGATCCCATGCAAAGCGCGGCGATTCTCTGGACAGGCGGGAAAGATTCTTCGATGGCTTTGTATGAGGCCGGCCAAAACGGGTACTGCGTTCGTTGTCTCGTCACGTTCGCCCCATTGGAGGCGGATTTCTTAGCGCATCCGCTGGCCTTCATCAAAATGCAGGCTGAGGCGTTGGCGCTGCCGCACTATGTTTTGCCCATCAGCCCACCGTTCGAGAAAAGTTACGAGACTAGCTTGTGCAGGCTACGAGATGAAATGAGCATTAACTGCGTTGTCACAGGTGACATCGCGGAAGTGAGGGGAAATCCCAACTGGATTCGCGAGCGGAGCCGTCCCGTCGGGATAGCCGTTCATACACCTTTGTGGGGGCGCGATCGAAATGTCTTGCTTCGACAATTGCTGGACAGAAGGTTCAGGGCGCGTTTTTCCTGCGTCAACACACGCCAGCTTAGTGAGGATTGGATTGGCCGGGAGTTGAATGACTCGGCGATTGCCGAGTTGGGCATCATTCGTGAGCGGACCAGCCTAGACCTGTGCGGAGAAGAAGGCGAATATCACACGTTGGTCATTGACGGGCCGCAATTCAGGCGGGGGATTGATATTCGTTCTTATTCAAAGCGGGCCGCCGATTCGCTGGCGTACATGCAAATCCACGAAATGGAATTTACCGACCATACCGCCTGACGCCGGGTTGCAGCCGACGTTTGTACGCTGCGCTCCGCAACGCGGTTGAGGCGGAATGTTGGGCGCAGCCCCGGTCCTACTCTGTCTCAATTCTGCAGGAGGCTAAGCCCATATCAGTATTCTGTCCATTCCTGGAGGCATAGCCGATCGAAGATATTGTGTGAGGAGGAGGAATGAGCAAGGAACTGCAAATACGGATTCTCGAAGCTCTTCGGGACCAACAGAAGAGCGGTTCGGCGGATTTCTTGGATGCTGAGAGGTTGGCCAAGAACCTCGACCAGAGCTCTGAAGTGATACGTGAGCAGTTGGACATCCTGGAGCAGGATGAATGTGTCCACGTGGTCAAGACTTTCGGGCTGCACTACAGCGCGCAGATTTTGCCAAAGGGATTGAAATGTCTTGCGGATGTTGAGGGCGAGCCAAGGCGATGACCGAGGGGACCGATTGGGTTCAAGTCACCCAAGAATGACTGAGGTCTCGAGGGCGGGTCGAGCTTTGGTAGGAAAGACCTCCATTGGAGCAAGTCCGCAGTGGAAGAACCACGGGGGAGCAGTCACGAGTCCGGTCGGGGTAAGGGTACATTGGAGTAAGCCCCGTGGAGTTGAACGTGGGACCTTCAAGCTACCAGTCCGACGATCCGAGGTAGGCAGGGAATCTGACCCCGTCTGATTCGGACGAGGACCAACGATCAGGCGGTTACAGGCCCGACGAGCTGCCCGCCGTTTGCGATCGCCTATTGCCCTACGATTTCCCTGAATCAACGCGCCGAGGACCCCGCATTTAACGGAC
>Ga0187858_10002900_pt1 | contig 17196 bp, 9 predicted proteins | sample June2016WEW_8_15_FD_133015 | JGI IMG/M metagenome (GOLD analysis project Ga0187858, IMG submission 133015) | Peatland microbial communities from SPRUCE experiment site at the Marcell Experimental Forest, Minnesota, USA - June2016WEW_8_150 | ecosystem: Environmental > Terrestrial > Soil >...
GGCCCAGTTCCATTCTCAACATGTAGGCGTGGGTTCGAAATCTCCGAGTAGGCGAGCGCAGCTCCCGCGGTACTCAGAAGGATGCCTATCCCGATGCCGGCATAGGTCGCCGAGCGCACCTGCTTGCGAGCCGCCGTCAGCTCCGAGAGAACGGAGAACTCCTTGTTGTCGGCTGACATCCTGTCGCTACCGCGATCGGGTTGACTCCTAGGTTCTCTAGGCTTTATGCGTGCACCCGCAAGATGCCGGAAGGGGTTGCCGATGCAACGCATTCGTGGGTGCAATCCCCCTTGCGACCAGTTGGCTGGCGCACGCCGGGGGAGAAGGGTGGTGGCCCGACGGCGCCGGACGGGCGCGGCTAGGGCTTCTTCGGGCCCTCGGCGGCGATCCGTCCGCCGACGAACTCGATTCCGATGGCGGGTTCATCGCCCACCACCCACGCGTCGTGCCCCGGGGGCACCGATACCACGTCTCCCGCTCCGATATCGAATTCGGCTCCGTCCTTCATCCGGACCCGATACTTTCCCGAAATGAGATACTGGATGTGGGGCGCCTCGCACCATTCCGTTTTCACGACCGGCTTGATGTCGTGGGACCACTTCCAACCCTTCTGCAGGGTGAATCGCGCGACCGTGCCGCCGGCGAGCTCCACTAGCTCGAGCTTCGCGCGCTCGAACTTCCGGACCTCGGCGGAGGCGGAGACGTTCTTGACTTCGTGGGTCGCCATGGGGACGGGGATTGAGTTCCCGTTCATAGATTTTCCCGGGCGAGCCGGCCCGGAATGGCGTGAAACGGCCCGGCCCCTTTCGGAATCTTCCTTTTCTCTGCCGGTGTCTCTCACGAAGTCGTGCCGCGACCTCTGGGTGCCGGTGTGCTGACGATCATCGGTGGGTTCTTCATCATTCTCGGAGGACTCTTGTTCGCCCTCATCGGGGCTGTCTTCGCGATCTTCGGCTATCTGAGCGGAATATTCCTCGTGGGGCTCGTGGTAGGATTCCTGACGGTCCTGATGGGCTTGCTGATGATTGCCGTTCCCGGGGGCCACACGTTGTGGGGTGTCCTCGCAATCGGCCTTTCTATCGTGAGCATCCCGCTGGCCCTCGGAGGATTCTTAGTCGGATTCCTGCTCGCATTGATCGGGGGCGTACTTTCCGTGAGATGGAAAGGTAAGGTCGACCGGATCCTTACGGTGGAGGGCCGCGTCGTGCCCCCTCCGAGCGGCTAGCGGATCGATCTCGTCAGAAGCCACCCAGCGGTGAAGCGACCCCCGGGGGGCCGGCTGGTGCACTCTTCTCGGTCGACCGCAGGCTCCCGCGATATCGCCTCGCGCGCGCTCGTCCCTCGGACCGACCGAACGGGGCAAGAACCCGGACTCCAGCCGGCCGCCCGTTGCCGGGTGTCTACGGTCTTCCACGTCGAATCCATAGTTACGGGGGAGGACCGCACGCCTACGGGTTCTCTAGGGGCGCGGTAGAAGAGGGAGGAGGCCCGGTTTCACTGATGTGAGACGGGTCCAGAGAGTCGGGACCGGGCCTCGATGGACGATGGTCGCCCCGGTCCTCGCAGTTGCTGGGCTCGCGGTGCTCGCCTGGAGTCTGCAAAGTTCCGGGCTGGGGACGGGGTCCCCCGCTCCCTCGATCTCGGGGTCCGGCCTGACCGTCTCCGCGAGGGCCTACGAGATACAGTTCAAGGAGGAGGGACTGCCGCCCCACGCGAATTGGTCGGTCGCTCTCGGTGGGATTGTGGAGTCAGGGAATGCGACGAAGCTGACGTTCCGGGAGGAGAACGGGACGTACTCGTTCTCTGCGACCGCGTCGGGGTACGCGGCGTCCCGCAGTGCCGAGAACCTGACCGTTCGAGGAAAGTACCTCCAGGTGGCGATCCCATTTACGGTAGACCCGTCCCCCCGGACGTACATCCAGCACGTCGTGGTCATCGTGATGGAGAATTCCAACCTGACCCACATCTTGAACGGCGGGTCCGCCGACGCCTACCAAGCCTACCTATACCACACCTACGGCGGGGCTCCGCACTACTACGCCCTCTGCCACTCCTCCCCGCAGAATTACGTGACCATTGTCAGCGGCCACACCGAGCTGTGCCAGTACAATTCCACCCACAGCATCGTGCTCAATGTCACGGACCTACCGGACGACCTCGAGGCCCACAACATGTCGTGGGATGGGTACTTCGAATCGATGCCGACCGCGTGCGATTCGAAGCGGACCTCGCTCTACGACGGAGGGGTGCACAACCCGTTCGTCGACCTCGTCGACATTGACGACAACAAGAGCCGTTGTGACGCGCACGTCGTCAACAGTGCGGCGTTCAACGAAAGTGTAGCGAACGGGACGTTGCCGAACTTCTCGCTCTACGTGCCGAACCAGCTCGACGATTGTCACAGCTCCTCCCAACGGTTCTGCGACGAGTGGCTGAGGAGCTTTCTCGCACCGATACTGAATGCAACCAATGCGACGGAGGAGAAGCTCGCCCAGCACACCGCGTTCTTCGTAGTCTACGACGAAGGCGACCACCGTGCGAAGGACGCGGGCTACAACGTGAGCGGTGTGGACACCCGGTACTGCCTCCTGACCTACAAGGTCAACATGACCGCGTGCGGCGGAAACACGTACGCGGTCGCGATCAGTCCGTACTCCCGCGGCACCACGTTCCTCGCGAACGCGACCGATATGGACCTGACCTCCACCTTCGAGTGGCTTCTCGGCCTGCCCGGGGACGGCGGGTACGACGGAGGAGTCGATTTCCCGGCTCTCGAGTCGTTATTCGAGTTCCCGTAATCCACTTCCCAACGGCGGGCCCGACTCTCCCCCGCCGTGGGGGGCCAGCGGACCCCGCTCAACCGGATTCGCCGGACTCCCCCGCGGACGCGGCGATGGCCCGCCACTCGTGGTTGGCCCGGGCTTTGCGATAGACGATGAGGAGGAGCGCCCCGACGGTGGCGATCGTGATCACGATCTCGTCCAGCATCCACGGGATGGGCCGGCCGACGGTCGCCCACAGTAGGTCGGAGCTGAGGATGAGGAGCCAGGCGAGCCCAAGCAACGCCGAGAAGTACGTCACCGCGAGCGTGACCGAGACGTAGAGCCACCGACCAAGCCCGACCCCTCGCCAGCCCGTGATCTGTTGGTATCGGGCAAGTAACCTTCGGCCGGAGGGGGTCGCCTTCAGGATGGTGACGGCCCCGTCCCGGTCCTTGAGGGAGGCGAAGCAGTGCAACCAGAGTACCGTGGACGCGCCGAGCCCCGTCGCCGAGACGACGATCCGGAGGTGCAGGTTCCCGATCTGCCCGTAGGCGAAGAACAGGGCGCCGATCCCCGTCACCGCGAGCGCGAATGCCTGGACGACGTAGCTCTCGCGGCTCAGGAAGAACTCCCAGGTCGAGCGGACCTCGCTCTCGGTCTCGGACCCGATCACGACCGCCGGTATCCGAGGAGGAACATCTCCCTTCCGATTCGGGCGCGGTGGGCCGGCCGGGGGCCGGACCGGAGGCCCGCGCCCGCGGAACGATCGGAGCGAGGGGAGGCTCACCCCGCGGTCGCGCGGTGCTCGGCGATCCCGGTGACGCCGGTGGGGAGTTTCAGCCGAGTGAGCATCGCATGAAAGCTCGGGTCCGAACGCAGCGGGTCGAATGCCATCAATTGGTAGTCAAACCAGAGACCCCGCGTCCCCTCGCGGTAGTCCCGCTCCAGCCACTCCAGCGCCTTCTCCTTCTCCCCGAGAGCGGAAAATAGGGCCGCCATCCTCGACGGGTTGACGTAGCGGGTACGCGCCGCCTCCTCGCCCTCCGCGACGAGCGAACGGGCCTCCTCCGGGCGTCCGAGCCGAGCCCAGAGGACGGCGCGGTTCAGACGGTCGTACTCGCTGACCTCGCCGGCCGAAAGCTCCGCCTCCGTCTGGGCCTCCTCGACGCGTCCGGACCGGGCGTACATCATCCCGAGGTCGATGTGGGGGCCGGGCTCGTTCGGGTTCCGGTCCCGTTCCTCCTCGGCCGCGGCGATGGCCGCCTCGAAATCCCCGGCGGCGAAGTGCGCCACCATCATCCAGATCTTGGGCAGCTCCCAGAGTGGGTCGAGCTCGATCGTCGTCCGGAGTTCCCCGGCCGCCTCGTCGAACCGCTGGACGGCCAGGAGGAGCATCGCATACCAGAAGTGGGCGTTCGCGTTGCTCGGGTTGATCGAGATCGCCCACTTGAACTCCCGTTCGGAGGTCTCCCAGTCCTGCTCGTGCTGGAGGGCAAGGTTTCCTCGCGCCGTGTGGGCCTCAGAGGAGTTCGGGTCGAGCTGCAACGCCTTGGAGACGAGAACCTTCGCCCGCGGGAACGTGTCGTGGGGGGCGAGCGTCTCCCCCATCAGCAGCATGTACATGTTCGCGAGGTAGGAGTAGGCGGGCGAGAACTCCGGGTCCTCCCGGATCGCTTCGTCGAGGAACTTGATCGACCCGCTGTACCCTTCGTAGGTCGCCGTGCGGGCGGCGTGGATCCCCTTGAGGTAGAGGTTGTAGGCGACGAGGTTCGAAGTCGACTTCTTGCGGATCGACTCTCGGTCGGGGTCGAGCAGCTGCAACCGGAGCGCGCCCGCGGTCTTCTCCGCGATCTCGGTCTGGATGGCGAAAACGTCGTCTAGCTCACGGTCGTAGGTCGTCGCCCAGATCGGTTCCTGCGTGGCGGTATCGACCATCTGGAGCGTGATGCGGAGCCGGTTTCCGGACTTCCGCACGCTGCCCTCCAGGACCGACGCGACGTCGAGCTCGGCGCCGATCTGGGAGACCGGTTTCGACGAGGCCTTGTACTGGTTCACCGACGTGCGGGCGATGACCCGGAGCTCCCGGATCTTCGAGAGCGCGCTGATCAGTTCCTCGGTCAACCCGTCCGCGAAGTACTCGTCCGTCGGGTCAGGGCTGATGTTCGTGAGGGGGAGCACGGCCAGGCGGCTCCGGGGGATCTCCCCGGTGGGAGCTTCCGCGGCTTCCCAGGGCAACGCCACCCGGTAGAGCTCCATCGGGTAGCGGATGTTCTTGAGCTTCTTCGGCAGCAGCTTCTCGAACTTGTTCGGGACCTTGTTCCGCACCTGGGTGAAGACCGGATCGGAGATGCAGATCCCGCCGGCCCGGGCGAGGGGCTCGATGCGGGCCGCGATGTTCACCGCGTCCCCGAAGATGTCGTTCCCCCGCTCCTCGATGTCGCCGAGGTGAACGCCGATGCGCAGCTTGATCGGCTTGACGCCCTCCTGGGAATTACGTTCGTGCAGCCGGCGGTGGATGTCGATGGCGCATTGGACGGCGTGAAGGGCGCTGTCGAACTCGACGAGGAAGCCATCCCCGGTGGATTTGACCTCGCGGCCGTGCTCCGCCGCGAAGAGCGGGCGGACGAGCTCCTCCTGCTCCTTCAGCAGGGTGAGGGTGCCGGCCTCGTCGGCCTGCATGGCTGCGGAGAACCCGACCATGTCGGTGAACATGATGGCGGCGAGACGTCGGTTCCCGGCCACGGCGCGAGAGCGGTGGCGGGTAGATTAAGCCCCTTCTCGCCGGAATCCGGCTGCCGGAACGCGTCGCGTCCGTCCGATCCGGCGTCTCATCAAATTCCTGCCAAAACTGAGACGGCAGGTCGTTGGGCACCCGACGAGGGCGGCCACCTGCAGACCCCCGTGCCGGTCCCCGGTGGGGAGGTCGGGGCCCTGGAACGCGGATTGCCGGTTTCCCTCGAGAAGGCCCGACCTATACCCTTAAGGTGACGAGCCCAGTGGCGAGAACGTCCGGGAAGGGTGGGCCGTCGTGTCAGGCAAACGACCCCATGTCGGAATCCGTCGCGGCTGGGTGATGGCGACGGTACTTCTCGTTCTCGTCTCGGGGGCGAGCGCCGGTCTGGTCGCCGCCTCTGGTCACGGGGCGCGGACCTCCGCGGAGCACGCTGGGCTCGGGTCAGCGGTCCGGGCAACCCCGGCCAACCTCCACTACACGATCCACCGTGAGACGCCAACCGACGTTTCGGGGGCCCCTCGACCGCACGCCATCGGGGCTACGGTTGCCGACACACTGGTCCTCTTCAACAACACGCTGATTCCCGGGAACTTCATTGGCCAGAACGGGCTCGAGCCGGCCGGGCCCGCGTATGACAGCGGCAAGGGTGAGGTATTCGTCGCGGACGTCGAATCCGACACGGTCAGTGTCATCTCCGATTCCTCGAACGTCGCCGTAGCCACGATCCCCGTGGGCGACGAACCGTACGACGTGGCGTACGACCCGGGCACGGGCGACGTGTACGTCGCGAACTACCTCTCCGACAACGTGAGCGTCATCTCTGACGCCACGAACACGGTCGTCGCGTCCATCCCGGTCCAGGGCGAGCCGATGGCCCTCGCGTACGATTCGGGGAAGGGCGAGGTGTTCGTCGCGGACTCCGGCTCGAACAATGTCACGGTCATTTCGGACACCACTGAAGCGGTGGTCACGACAGTCCCGGTCGGACCCGAGCCCTCGGGGGTCGCCTACGACTCCGGAACCGGGGATGTCTATGTGGCCGACTTCGACTCGGACAACGTGACCGTGATCTCGGATGCGAACAACTCCGTCGTCGCGACGATCCAGGTCGGCACGGACCCGTACGGAGCCACGTACGATTCCGGCAAGGGGGAGGTCTACGTTGCCAATTACCTCACCGACAACATCAGCGTGATCTCCGGAGCGAGCGAGCGGGTCACTGCGACCATCAACGTGAGCTCTCTACCCGAAGGGGTCGTCTACGATTCCCATACGGGCCAGGTCTTCGCCGTCGACACCGGTTCGGCCAACGTCAGCGTCATCTCGGATGCGAACAACACAGTGGTCGCGACGATCGCCGTGGAATCGGAACCGTACGGGGGGGCGTACGACTCGGGGAAAGGCGAGGTGTTCGTCGTGAACCTGGACTCGGACACCGTCAGTGTGATCTCGGACTCCACCGACACGGTCGTCGCTACCGTCCTGGTCGGGAGCCTCCCCTACGGAGTGGTCTACGACAGCGGCAAGGGGGAGGTGTTCGTCACCGATTACGACCTCGGATACTACACCCTAGGGGGGGTGGACGTGATCTCGGACGCCACCAACCACATCGTGACCACCGTGACGGCCGGGGATTACCCCTTGGGACTCGCCTACGACGGCGCCACCGGGGACGTCTTCGTTTCGAACTACGGCTCGTCGAACGTGAGCGTCATTTCGGATGCAACGAACACCGTGGTGGCCACCGTCCCCGTAGGTGCGTTCCCGATCGCATTGGCCTACGACTCCGGGACGGACCAGGTGTTCGTGGCCAATTCGGGCTCCGCCAATATCAGCGTGATTTCTGCCACCAACGACTCGATCGCCGCCACGATTCCCGTGGGCGCAGACCCGTACGGCGTTGCGTACGATAGTGCCACGTCGGAGGTCTTCGTGACCGACGCCGGCGCGGCGAACGTCACCGTGATCTCCGACCGGAACGACTCGGTGGTCGCCACGATTCCGGTGGTCGGCTCTCCGGAGTTCGACGTGTATGACGCGGCCCAAGACACCGTGTTCGTGTCGAACTTGGGCGGGGAGAATGTGAGCGTCATCTCGGCGGCGTCCGACCGGGTCGTGGCCTCGATCTCCACGGGGGTCGAACCGTACGGGATGGCGTATGACCCGGTGACCGGGGAAGTGTTCGTGGCGAACTACTATTCCGACAACCTGACCGTACTCTCCGGCGCCTCCGACACGCCCGTCGGTAACGTCACGACCGGCCTCGGCCCCCTCTGCCTCACCTACGACTCCCGGACCGGGGACCTGTACGGCACCAATTACGACGGGGGGACACTCTCGATCATTACCGGGGGCTCCGGAGGAGGGTATGGGGTCACATTCACCGAGACCGGCCTTCCGACCGGAACGAACTGGGCGGTCACGTTGAATGGCGTCCAGCTGTCCTCCACTTCCACGTCGATCGCTTTCACCGAGCCGAACGGGACGTACTCCTACACGGTCGGACCCGTTCCCGGGTATGCCGCCGCGGTTGACTCGGGGTCGGTTACGGTGAACGGGGTCGGCCTCGAGCGTGGTGTCGTATTCGCCCCGGTTTCCGGGCCATACTCCGTGATCTTCTCGGAGACCGGGCTTCCCGCGGGCGGAGAGTGGTATGTGAACGTCACAGGACAAGGCTCCGTCGTCAGCTCCACGACCAGCGCGGCACTTCAGCTCGCGAACGGAACGTACCCCTTCACCGTCGCGTCGGCCAACAAGCAGTATGCCCCCTCCCCCGCTCGGGGTAGCATCGAGGTCTCGGGCACCGCGGCCTCCGAGTCCGTCACGTTCACCCTCGAGACCTACCCTGTCTCGTACGCCGAATCCGGCCTGCCCTCCGGGGCGAGCTGGTCCGTCACGGTCGCCGGGACGACGCACACCTCGACGACCGCCACGGTCGCCTTCATGGAGCCCAACGGTACCTACGCGTACTCCGTCGGGTCGACCGGAGGATTCGGACCGAACCCGGCGAACGGTACCGTGACCGTCGTGGGCGGCGCTCAGACCATTCCCGTCTCGTACGCGAAGGTGTTCGCCCTCATCTTCACCGCGAGCAACCTGCCCAGCGGGACCAACTGGTCCGTGACCGTGACCGGAGGGAGCTCGTCGGTGGTCTTGCTGACCCCGTCCGGGAGTTCCTCGACCACCCTCACACGATGGTCGGGGGGTGCCTCCACGATCCGGTTCTACGTATCGAACGGGAGCTATTCCTACTCCTCCTCGGCCCCGGGACGGACGAACACCTCGGGGACCCTGACCGTCAGCGGGACCACCGCCGCACCGGTCTCGGTGAGCTTCCCGACCGGGTCCTCGGGCTTCCCCCTGCTCGGGTACGCAGCGATCGGGATCGCCGTCGTCGTGGTGGCGGTCATCGCCGGTCTGGGTCTCATGCGGATCCGGGGGAAGGCACCGCCCGCATCGGCGATGCCGCAAATGCCCTCGGGGCAAGGCCCGCCCCCGCCTCCGTCACCGTAGGGTGCACGGGCCCCTGGGCCCAAGATTCCTATTCATAGGTCCCTCGAGGTACGGTACCGGAGGAGGGGCGCTCGCTTGAGCGACCTCCGGCCGGGGGAGGCGGTGAACGACGGATCCACTCCAACTCGGGGGGACGTCCCCGCTTCGATTCCGGAGATCTCGGATCCCTACGGAACGAGGCGTCGCCCGCCCTACCGGCGCCTGAAGGCCCGGCTGTTCGCCGTCCTCTTCATCACGACCGCCGTGGGGCTAGCGCTGTTCCTGCTGGCCAATATCCCACTCGTTTGCACCTCCTTCGACCAAACCCTCACGGCCTCCAACTCCAACTACCGCTGTTACCTGCACCCCTTCTCCGTGGCATTCCAACTCGGGGATGCTCGATACGCCGCCCTCTCCGGGACATGGACGACCGCGGGAACGTTCGAAAGCGGGAAGGTCACCATCAACTCCCCGGGACAAGGCTGCGGCTCCTGCTCGGGCCTCCTCTACTCCTCCACCCTGGGTTCGGCCGGGTTCGTCGCCTCCTTCCACGTATCGGGGAACGGGCCGTTCACCGTGGCCCTGATACCGGTCGCCGGAGGATCGGTCACGGCCGTGTTCCAAGGAACTCTAGTGACATCGATCCTCTGAGGGCCGGGCCGGCCCGTGGGGTCATAGATTTCACAGCGGTAACGTAGGGGATTTCCGTGGAAAATCCGGCGATTTTTTTTCTCCGCCCATCGAAAGGATTTAATCAACAGCCCGTGTCGCTCGCCCGGGGTATGAGCGTGGCATCTCTTCGGACTTTGAACGCGACGACGGTCGGCGTGATCCTGATCCTGGCCGTGCTCGTTCTCTTGCCGCTGAGCCTGGCGAACGTCGGGACCTCCCAACGGGCGCACTCGGCCCCGAGCCTCTCGCACGCCTCCCTTCCCGCCCCCGCCGCTCTCCCGAGGTTCGCCACTCCCAAGGTCTCCCCGTACTCCGGCGGCTTCCTGCCCCACGCCACCGGCAAGAGCCACCCGTCCACCGGTGCCATCGACCCGTACGACTTCTACCATCAGGAACCGGCCCCGATGGGGGTCGCCGACTACGGCGTCACTTCGGCCGGCGCGGGGGAGTATTCGTACACCACCGAGGCGGTCCGCGGGACCGTCAGCCTGCTCGGAAACCCGATCGTCCAGAATGCGTCGATCGGCGCGAGTTCCCCGTACTTCGGTATCCAGCTCAATGTGATGATGGTGTTCGACGTCGGGACGTCCGACACCCAGTACACCTACTGGGTCCAGGACGTCGTGCTCTACAACACCAGCAACGACGAGATCGCAGGGTTCATCGACAACATCTGGAACGATTCGGCGTCGGGCGCTCAGATGTTCAATTCGAGCGTCACCGGTAACGGCAGCGTGCAGTCCTCCGCCGAGGGGGGCTTCTACGACGATTTCGCGAACGGCGCGCTTCCGGGTTCGGAGAACGTGCCCCTCGCGTCTCCCGGCTCCTTCACGCTCGAGATGGACGCCTTCGTGACGAACGCCGGCGCTCCCGGGCTCGCCTTCACCTACTACGATGGGTACGGGCAGGTCGCCTACGATGTGGTCGACTTCCCGTGGGTCACGACCCTCAGCGTGGACTTCGGGTTCGTCGTGTTCGGCGGCGGTACGACCCCGATCGGCGAGCCCTATGACCTCGAGCTCATCATCGGCGGCCCCGGGGGCGGCTCCCAGACCGAGGACGTACTCTCCGACTTCCTGTTCGAGCTCTGGTACTTCAACGGCCACAACTTCCAGACTCCGCAGAACACGTTCAACTTCGGGTCCGAGACCGCCGAAGGCGCCTACGATGTGATCGACGGCGGGGTGTACCTCAAGGTCGACGGGAACCTTTCCGGTCTGCTGCTGAACGGAACGCCCTCGGGCGGCGGCTTGGCGCAGGATTACAACTACACCCTCGTGGCCGGTCTCAATTTCACGGACGCATCGGCGAACGGGACCCTGACGGTCAACGGCGAACCGACGGCGTTCTTCGGTGGGGTCGCCAACCTGAGCCTGTACCCGGGGTCGTACAACGTGAACGTCACCATCGGGGGCACGACCACCCCCCTCGGGGTCTGCACGCTCACCTCGGATACCGTCCTCCAGGTGAGCCTCTCCGCTCCGTGCTCCGGCGCGCCTCCGCCACCGCCGACGCTCACCCTCGTCAGCTTCACCGCGACCCCCACCGGGGCCACGGTCGGGCAGTCGACCACCTTCACCGTCACGACCAGCGGAGGTGGGGGCACCTTCGAGTACGCCTACGCGGGTCTGCCCACGGGATGCAGTTCCGCGGATGTGGCCGCGCTGGCCTGCGACCCGACGGCGGCGGGTACGTTCACCGTCACCGTCTGGGTAAACACGACGGACGACCAAACGGTCCACTCGAGCCTCCAGTTCGTCGTCACCGCCGGCACGACCGTGGGCGCGCCCTCGATCACCTCGTTCACGCTCAGTTCCAGCTCGATCACCGTCGGTGAGTCCGTGTCGTTCACGGTCGAAGTGACGGGAGGGAGCCCTCCCTACACGTATGCGTACCAGAATCTGCCCGCCGGCTGCGCGAGCGCGAACGTGTCGAACCTGGAGTGCACGCCGACCGCCACGGGGTCGTTCACCGTCACCATCACCGTCACCGATACACTCCTCATGACGACCAGTGATTCCGTCACTCTGGTCGTCGCCTCCTCGTCGGGCACGGGTACGCCCGGGGGCGGCGGGGGCTCGGGATCGTCCGGGTCCGGGACCCTCGGCGGTCTTTCGGACTACATCTGGATCGTTCTGATCGTGGTCATCGTCGCCATCCTGGCCGCACTCTTGCTGCTACGGTCGAGGGGCCGCTCCCGGCCCACGACCGGATACGCTCCCGGAGGGTATCCTCCGGGCGGTTACCCGCCCGCGGGCTACGGCAACGCCCCGCCCCCCGGCGCAGGTGGCGCCCCCCCGGGGTACGCTCCGCAGGGTGCTTGGCCTCCCCAGCAACCCCAGCCCTCCGCCCCTCCGCAACCGTGGTCCCCGCCTCCCCAGCAATACCAGCCCCCACCTCCGCAGCAGTACCAGACCCCTCCACCGCAGTATCAGCCTCCACCTCCGCAGTACCAGCCCCCTCCGCAGGCGCCGTGGACGCCGCCACCGGCTCAGCCCCAGACGCCGCCGCCGGCCGCGTGGACGCCTCCACCGCAAGCACCACCCTACGCACCACCTCCTGCGGCCGCCGCCGCTCCGGTCGTGGCCGCGGCCCCACCCCCTCAGACGAAGGGGTGTGTCCGGTGCGGCGCGATCGCCCCGCTGGGCACCGTCCAGTGCCCGCGGTGCGGAGCCTACCTCCCTCCCGGGTAGAGAGAAGCAAGGCTTCCCTCCCCCCGGGGGGCCGGCGCACGGGCAGGTCACGACCTCGGGTGCAGGCCCGCGACGGGACCGGGGGCCCCCCGGGCTAGGTCAGAGCCCCGGTCTCGAGCCGGAGCGGGTCCTCCACGAGGCGTATCTCAGGGGCTACCGCAGGAGGGGCAGGACATCGGTCCCCAGGGTCGAGCTTGACCGCAGCGCGGGCAGGCGACCATCTGCGGTGACGAGGGCGCCGGCGCGGGGGGTGAGGTGGCCATGGAGGGTGCGGGAGTCGGCGGCGCAGGTCGTGGCGGCGGAGGGGCTACGGGAGCGGCGGCCGGAGGGGGCGACGGCGGAGGAGTGGGGGAGGCGTAGGATGGGGTCGGATAGGTCGGATTCGGCGGGGGCGGCGAGGGAGCCGGTGGAGCGCCAGGATACCCGCCCGCACCGGGAGGGGGGCCTCCGGAGTAGTACGGGTAGTTCTGCGAGCCCGGGGGGGTGGGGGCATAGCCCCCGGGAGAAGGTCCTCCCATGGGGCCCGTGGGGGCCTGCCGGGGGGTACGGCCGCGCCGCATCAGGAGCACGGCCACCACGACTACGACCACGAGGACGATGACGATCAGGGCGATGATGGCGCCGAGACTGCTGAGTCCGCTCGTACTCGAGCCGGCCGTGCTCCCGTAGTTCGCGATCGACGGGTTGGCGTCGGCCGCGACGAAATTGGGCGCGTTCATGTCGCCCCAGCCGGTCACGGCGTCCCAGCCCTTGGTCGCCTTGAACAGGAAGTTCCCGCCCTGGCTCACGTCGAGCAAGGGGTTGGTGGACCCCGGGTTGGCCGTGAAGTAGCTCCCGATCCGGTAGATCTCGGGGTCGACGAACCCGAAGGAGTGGCCCGCGACCGCCGACATCTCGGCGAACATCCCCGCGGCCATCGGGGAGGCTACGCTCGTCCCGCCGACGATCTCGAGTCCTTCGGCCCCGGTGCTCGGGTCCTGGACGTTGATGATCGTGTTGTTTCCCGGAAGGGAGATGTCCGGAACCCCTCGACCGAGCGGGGCGTTCGCCACGGGGCCCGAACCCTCGCGGTAGCCGGCCTCGAACTGGGAATCGTTGACGATCGCCGACTGGGCCGAGGAGCTGCTTTGCCACGAGGGTTCGGCGAAGACGGAACTGATGCCTCCGGTCGAGCCGGTGAACACGCCCTGGCCGCACGACTCGTACCATGCGGACTGGCTCGCGAGCGCGCCGACGTTGGAATCGTACCCCACGTTGGTGGTGGCGACCCCGGTGGCGGTTACGGTCGTGCCGCCCACCGCGACCACGCCGTAGTTGGAGAACGCCACGTCCGAAGGCCATTCGGGGTTGAAGGACGCCGAGTTGGAATGGCACGTCACACCGAGGGGGGCGTCGCCCGTGTCGCCGGTGGAGGCGAACACCGTGACTCCCATGGAGGCCGCATGGAGAAGTTCGGTGTTCCAGAGGGTGTCGTTGGTCTCGGTGAGGCCGAAGGAATTGGAGACCGCGGCGAGCTTCTTCCCCTCGTAGTTGTGGCTCAGGGCCTGGGAGAGCGACGTAGCCTCCATGTCCGGGTCGCTGACCAGCACGTCGAAGCCGGGGCCGTAGAAGGTCACCAGGGTGGCGCCGGGCGCCATGCTGCCCGCCATCTCCAGGTCGAGGTAGGCCTCCCCCTCGACCCCCGAGGGGTCGGGTCCGGTCAACGGTCCCGGAACCGGCGGTGTGATGTCGGCAAAGGTCGTCGGAACGCCCTGGACGACCGGGACCGGCCAGCCGGACGGGAACGTCCCGTTGAAGTAATCGTTCACGAACGCCGGGTTGAACGGCGCCTGCAGGGCCTCACCGGACGCGTTCTCTCCGGACCAGAGGATGGTGGCCACCGCCTCGTTCGTCGCGAAACTGGCGTTGGTCGTCCCGGCTCCGGGGAACAGTTGGCTGTCGCCGAACAGCTGGGTGTAATCGGATCCGACCAGCAGTTGGGTCCCGTTGTCGGTGACAAAGTCGGGAACGGAACGCGAGGACGCGAAGCCCGGTACGGCGGCGGCGGCCCCGGAGCGGGGTATCGACGATCCGGACAGCACGTGACCAACCGACAGGACGTCGGCGGCCAGGCTCGCAGGGAGTCGCGGCGGTGCGCTCAGGGCGAGCTGACCGGACGGAGTGGGCGAGGGAAGGAGGAGGGTATGGAGCGCCGATTCGGCGTTCTGGCTGGAGATCTCGAAGGAGACGCCCAGCCCGTCGGGAGTGGCGGTCCAGGAGGACGCTCCGTACGTTCCGAAGTAGGAGTGCAGCGACGCGACCTCCCCCGGGGTGGGGGCGTACTCCTCGACGAACTGCGCCTCGGTCAGGAAGTGGTGGTAGGCCGGATTCGTCGGGTCGATGACCGCGGCGTCAAAGGCGTTGAGCCCGGCGTAGTCGTTCGGAGTCAACGTGAGCGTGATCCAGACCGGCCCGCTCGCGACGGGGTCCACGGGGTGGGTCAGAGCCAGCGGGCCATCGTAACCCACGACCGCAAGCCCGGACACGGGGGCCATGGGTGCGCCCCCGGCCGTGGTGCCCGCGTGGGTCGGTGAAAGCATGAGGAAGCAGATCGCCCCGATGGCGAGAGAAACTACCAGTACCTCCACGGGTCGGCGACGGTGCCACGCTCCTCGGGAGCGGGCGGGCGGGTGGGAGACCGCCGAGGTGAGGCCGCCGAACGGGGTAGGCGCTACGGGAGTCGTGACTCCCGAACGGTCGTTTGTCAACTTGACCGGCGCGGCCTAGCCGGTCCCGGTTTTAGAAGGTTGTGGTCCCCCCAATCGACACGGTCGCCGCACGGTTTTTTCTGACGGAGATAGGCACCGCCACCGCACTGGTCAGGGGTCCGTCTCAGGGCGGACCCGGACTCCCTGTCGCCGCGGGGCCCCGCATCGTTAAACTCGCGGACCCGGATGGCGGTCCGGTCCAATCATGCAGCAGCACACCAACGTGGGCACGGGAGCGGCCCGTGGAACGGCGACTATTCTCGCGACCGCCGTTGTTCTGATCGTCGTGGTTTCGGGCGCGGGCCTGGCCCTCGTTCCCCACGCCCCCAGCGTGCATCCCCCCACCGAGTCGACGGTCACTGTGGGGGCATCGCACCGCGTCACGGCCGCCGCAGCCCCGTCAAGCAATGGGCCCCAGGTGACCGGCACCCTCGTGCTGCTCAACGATACCCTGGTTTCGGGCAACTTCCTGGCGGGAAACGGCCTCGAGCCATCCGGCGTAGCCGTGGACACGGCCACCCAGCAGGTCTTCACGGCCGACACCGACTCGATGACGGTGAGCGTGATCTCCGAACGAACGCACGTCGTGGTGGCATCGGTCCCGATCCATGGGAATCCCTCCGCGATCGCCTACGACAACGGAACAGGAGAGCTGTACGTCGCCGGCGACTACGGAAACGTCAGCGTGATCTCCGACCGAACGGACCGGGTCGTGGCGAACATTCCCGTCACGGGGTCCGTCGTCGCCTTCGCGTACGACGCGACGAACGGCGAGGTCTTCGTCGCATCCTACTCCTACTCGAACCTGACGCTGTCGTTCGTTGGGAATGTGACGGTCATCTCGGACTCGACCCTTTCGGTGCTGGCGACGGTACCACTGGCGGGCGCGCCGGCGGGTCTCGCCTACGACAGCGGCACGGACCAGGTGTTCGTGGCGCTGAGCACGTATTCGATCGTGACCGGCTTCAACTACGGCAACGTCAGCATCATGGACGTCTCGAACAACTCGATCGTCCAGAACATCACGGTGGGGGAGACCGTCGGGACCATCGTCTACGACAGCGGACGCGACGCGCTGTACGTCGCGGACGACGACGGCGTCGGCGTGATCTCCGACACGAACGACACCCTGTGGATGAACATCACGAATGCCGGATCCCCGGTCGCCTACGACCGCGGGACGGGCACGGTCTACGGCGTGGAAGGACTCGCGGACGAAGTGACCGTGACCTCCGACGCGACGAACATCGTCGTGGCGAACATCACCGTAGGCGCCGGTCCGGTCGCCGCGGCCTACAGTTCCGCCGACTCCGAGGTCTTCGTCGCGAACTACTTCTCGGACAATGTGAGCGTTATCTCCGACGTGAGCGAACTCGCGGTCGCGTCCATTCCACTCTCTCTGGGTCCGGGCCCGCTCGCCTACGACAGCGGGGCCGGAGAAGTGTTCCTATCGAGCTCGGTCACCTACTTTGGGCCGGACCTCGTGAACGTCGTGTCGACCCGCTCGGACCTCGTGGTGGCGAACATCTCCGTCCCCACCGCCCCCGTCGCCATGGAGTACGACAACGGGACGGGCGAGGTCTTCGTGGCGGGCGGCGACAACGTGAGCGTGATCTCGGACGCCTCGAACGCCGTCGTGGCGGTCATTCCGGTGGGCGAGGCCGCCACCGCCCTCGCGTACGACCCGGCCCAGGGCGAGGTGTTCGTGGCGAACTACGGTTCGAACAACGTGAGCGTGATCTCGGACGCGACGAACACGGTGGTGGCCACCGTAGCCGTAGGGAGCGAACCGTACGGGATCGCCTACGATGCCGGCAAGGGTGAGGTGTTCGTCTCCGATGCGGGAGCGCGGAACGTCACCGTGATCTCCGCCAGTTCCAACACGGTCATCGCCACGATCCCGGTCCAGCAGACCCCGGGCCAGATCACCTACGACAGCGGAAAGGGCGAGGTGTTCGTGGCCGACGACCTCTCGACGAACCTCAGCGTGATCTCCGACACGTCGAACACCGTGGTGGCGACGATCCCCGTACCGAACGACCCGTTCATCCTGGGTCCCCGGGACGTGGTGCGCGGACCTCTCGGGGACCTCCCCC
>Ga0187858_10002903_pt1 | contig 17190 bp, 18 predicted proteins | sample June2016WEW_8_15_FD_133015 | JGI IMG/M metagenome (GOLD analysis project Ga0187858, IMG submission 133015) | Peatland microbial communities from SPRUCE experiment site at the Marcell Experimental Forest, Minnesota, USA - June2016WEW_8_150 | ecosystem: Environmental > Terrestrial > Soil >...
GATCGCAAGCCCGGCTTTTTCCAGCGCGTCACGCACGGCGTTCAATTTGTCGGGCGAAGTCAGCACCTGGAAGGTATCGCCGTCGCTGGTCACGTCGTCGGCGCCGGCGTCGAGCGCGAGTTCGAGCAGCTTGTCCTCGTCGATGGCGGATTTCTCGATTCCGATCACGCCGCGCTTCTTGAACATCCACCCGACGCATCCCGCCTCGCCCAGGTTCCCGCCGCGCCGGGAGAAGATGAAGCGCAGCTCCGCGACGGTGCGATTGCGATTGTCCGAGAGCACGTCAACCATTATCGCGACGCCGCCCGGGCCGTAGCCTTCGTAAGTGATTTCCTCGAGCGAAGCGCCGCCGATTTCGCCGGTGCCCTTCTTGATGGCGCGATCGATGTTGTCGTTGGGCATCGATTGCTTCTTGGCCACCGTCACCGCGGTGCGCAAGCGCGGATTGGAATTGAGGTCGCCGCCGCCGAGTCGCGCCGCGATCGTGATTTCCTTGATCAGCTTGGTGAAGGCGCGGCCGCGCTTGGAATCGGTAATCGCCTTCTTATGTTTGATCGAACTCCATTTCGAATGACCCGACATGACAAATACCCTCGACCGGAGCCGCCTTGGCGGGCAGGTCCCGGCGAAGCCGAGATTATCATAAAGATTCGTCCAAGGGGGAATGGCGCGGAGGCGATAGCGCCGCGCCCGGCGAGTGTGGAAAAGTTGGACTCACAACCGCCCGCTTCTGTTATCATGTCGGGGCAAACGAGCCGATGAACGGGGTAATGATTGGGGTGAAACTTTCGATTTTGGGCGTGATTGCGGCGCTGTTCGCCACTGGGTGCTTCTATCCGCCGGTTACACAGCCACCGCCGGACGAACAGCAGGAAGTGGTGATTCCGCTGCCGTACGATCTCGCGTGGGATGCGGTTAACGCGGTCATCACCCAAAATGCGTTCCACGTACAGGCGCAGGACATGACCAACGGGATCATCGAGGCGGTCGGCCCCCGCTTCACGCTGCACGACGCCGACTGCGGGAAAATAAAGAGTATCGCCGGCACTTACACGGCCGAGCCGGAGCTGAATTCGTCGTCGGTGTACAATTTCCTGGTGCGGCCACGGGGTCCCGAAGCGAGCATCGTCAAGGTGCGCGCCACGTTCAACTCGTCGGTCAAGGTCCCGTTGCGTCCGGCCACCGACGTCGATTGCGTATCGCATGGAATCCAGGAATCGGACCTGCTCCGCGAAGTATTGGTCGCGGCGAAGCAGACCCATCGCCCGGCGTTCGCCAAGCCAATCGCCCCGCCGCAACCGGCGGCGTCCTCAGCCAGGGTGCAATCGCCGGCGCCGGCGCCGGCGACGGTGCGGAGTCAGCCGAGGCCCCCGTCCTCGATCGATAAAACTCAAAGCGATGTGCCGGCGTCGATGCGTGGGTTTTCGCTCAACGGGCTTTCCAATACCCCCAAATTGCCCGCGCCCCCTCCGAACTGATGCCCGAGGATTCGCGTGGGCTTGGCATTCACGCGCGGCAGAGGCGCTGGACAAACGCGAACGCCGCAAACTCACGCACGCACGATTGATCCCCGCGCGCGACTAGCACTGGTCGCGCTTAGGTGCCGGGGCGGTCGGGGACGAGCGCGTCGGCGGGCACGATTTGATTGTCGGTCGAGCCGGGGATTCTCCAATACAGGTGCAGGTAGGAGCCGCCTTCGAGATTTCGCTCGCCAACCTCAATCCGATGCGGCCCCTCGCTGAGCTGGATACGGCCGGCGTCATGACCCTTGCTTACCAAGCCGGGATCGTGAATCACCTGCGTGCCATCCACCGTGACCCATCCCGAATCGTCAACGTCGATTGTAAACTCGTATTCGCCGGTCGTTGGAGCGATCAGCTGGCCTCGCCAGATGTCGCACGACGGAAACGGCATCGCGCCCATCTCCGCAATGTCATCGAAGTCCAGTTGCCGATCGACTCGCATTATGTGCGGCGCGCTATTGCCGCATTGCTCGCCCACGTAGTACCTGCCCAGTAATCCCTGGCGGCCACTAACCGAGAACCCCTGCCTGACTCGCTGATTAATCGAGAGCAGGAACACCGCCGCGATTCCCATCGTCATGGCGATTTGCGCCAAGTGGCGCGACACGCCACGTCCCCACAGCCCCAGCGATTCCGACAGATCGAACGAGCCGAAGATCCAAAGCATCGCCAGCGGCCATAGCTGAAACGGGCCGGGCAGTCCGATGAGCTTGCCGAGGTTGAAGGCGACCGAGTCGCCGACGATCATGCCGCCGCCGAAAAATGCGTCGCGGTTGGTGGCGAAGTCGCCGCGCATGAATTGCTGAAGGGCGAAATCGCGCACCGGGTTGTCATATTCGTAGGGAAAGTGCGGATTGGTCGCCGTCGCCATCAGCATGAACACCGCCGACAGCGCGCCCATCGCGCCGAGCAGGTAGTCGCAGGCGGCGGGAAGAAAAGCAAGCGCAAGGACCATGAACGGAACCGAGGCGACAATTTGCCGCGGGCCGGTCGCGGTGCCGCCTCCCCACGATATGATCGATTCGCCGTACGAAGCGTTGAACAGGAACAGCACGACGAACGAATAGACCGTGACGATGAATTCGGCGCGCCATCGCTTCAGCCGCGCGAAATAGCCGACGCCGACGATCGACAGCAACAGCACGGGGTTGCAGAAAAACAATCCGCGCTGAGGATCGAGCAGCACGTTCCAGAGAATGCGGATCTTCGGATAGGTCAGACCGACGAATCCGACCGCTTGCTCGGGGAATTGACGATTTTCGGCGGGCGAGAGCTTGAACGCCTGGTAACTGAAGAACAGCGGATTTCCGAAGGCGCCCCAGTTGTAAGCGAGCATCACCGCGACGGTGATCGCGGCGCCGGCGGAGAACGCCGCCAGATGCTTCCATTCGGGCAGTTTGAACAGGGCGTAGATTCCGACCGCCGCGGCGACCAGGAAGACCGGGTAATCGTTGAGCACCGCCCATCCCGCCAGAAACCCCGCCGCCAGCGCGCGCGTCCGCGACGGACGCGAAGCGAACGTCGCCAGCAGGTAGAACGCGGTGAAAACGCATACCGCGGCGACGGGCTCGCCGGTGAGTTCCGTCGCGTACGGAAACGCGATCGTCGCAAGGCCGAGGATCAGCGCGACGCCGGCGCCACGGCCATCCGAAGCGCCGAGAAATCGCGCGAAGCGAAACATCACCACGCACATCGCCGCGACCAGCAGCCCGGTCGTGAACACTGTCGTCAGGTAAGTGACAAAGGCCCAGTACACCGGCTCGTGAGCCGCGCTCAGCGGCAGCAGCCCGAGCCGGAAAACCATCCACGGAATCAACGCCGTGTAGGACGTGCCCGGCGCCTTAACCGAATAAATGTGGCCGTGGAGAGTGATGATGTCGGCGGTGTTGTAGCCGCAGAAATCGTTGATCCACAGAGCGCTCTTCTCGATCATCGAGCGCATCAGGTCGAAGCGGCACGCGACGCTCTGATCGGCGCCCTGATAAAAGTAGGCGTAGGTGATGAACGGGATCAGGAAGACCGCAGTCTCGATTTGTCGAACGCGATCTTCCGGTGCGATCGCGACAGCAGAGTTCGCGGCGCCCCACTTCATCTTTTCTTCGAGCGCCCGGACATGGCGGCGCGAAATGTGTTGAAGATGCGAAAATCGTCGTCGCCGAATATGCGCCAGCCCGCCCATCCAATCGCCGCGAGCGCCAAAAATGTGGCCGCCAGCGAGATCGGCGCGCCATGCGGCACCGGAGCCGCCTGCTGCCGAATCGCCAGCAAGTCGTAAGTCGGAGTCGCGCTGGGCCCAGGCGCGTCAATCCGGACCAGCGTCGCATTTCTGAAGAATGCCTTGCCGGTGTTGAGGCTGCCGAATCCGCCGACTCGCAGCGCGACGTCGATGTCCGCGCCGTGTCCCCCGACCTTGAGGTACAGCGTCACGTGCTGCCAGTCGGTGGTGCCGTGGATGTCGGCCGACATGATGCCGTCTTCCATGACTGAAATCGACGCGCCGCTTTCCTTGGCGCCCACATCTTCCGTGCGGACGTCGACGCTGAGCTGATACCATCCGGGTTGCAAGGTCAGCGGTTGCATCCAGCGCCCGTCGTTGGCCTTGAGATTATCGACCTCCAGCTCGCTGGGCTTGTCGGAATACGAATGCCAATGGGCCTGGAACGAGTCGGGCTTGTTAACCCAGGCTTCGGTACGCCACAAATCGGGCTGATCCTCGGAGCCCTTGGCGAAGTCGCCGTTAGCCAGCAGGTTCTGCGCGGCGGCGGCGCTTCGCGGTGTGGACAGCGCGGCGGCAAACGTCGCGCCAAGGAAAACTGCGCAGAGCAAAATCGCGCGGCGGCGATGATACGAATGCAGGTAAGCGATCATATCCAATTGCGCAGCCCCGCGGCTTGCAGCCACATCCGCGCGTAGTATCCGTCGCGGCTGATCGACATGCCGACCCAAATCGGAAAGTAGTACACGAACAGAATCAGCGCGACGGCCACGAACACGCTGCCAACGTATCGGCCGGCGTATCGAGTCTGCAGCAGGAAAAAGCCGTACGCGCCGAGGACGACGATGAAAGTGATCCATCCCCAGGTCGGCGGCATCCCGAGGAAAAAGACCGGCGTCATCGTCAGCAACAGCGCGAGGTGCTCCCACGGCTCGGCGCGCTCCTTGAAACATTCGCCGAGCAAAATGGCCAGCGCGAGGTATCCGAAGTAAACCGAGGCCATGTAGTGGTAGAGGAAGAGCGTGCGGCCGATCCAGGCCCAGATCAACAGATAGCTGAGATAGCCGATGACCAGGAACGATCGGGTCAGGTTCGGGCGCTCGAGCGCGTTGACGGCGGTGATCGTGATCGCGGTCAGCGCGCCCCACCATAGGAGAGGGTTGCCTCCGCCCCACACGGTTTGCACATCGCCCGTCTTGGGGAAGTTCTGCCAGTATGCGATCGGGCGCAGCATCAGCGGCCAGCTCCACCACGGCGACGCGTACGGATGGCTGGCGGACGCGACGCTCTTTTCATACCAGACGATGTCTTTGTAGTAGAAGAACAGATCTGAGATGCCGCCCCACCATCCGAACCAGTAATGCGGCAGGAACACCGCCAGGTATACAATCGCGGCGACCGACCCAACCAGCGCGACTGCGCCAACGCTCATCGGCTCCAGCAGGATCGCCAGCGATGGCATCCGCCACGCCGTCGCCGCCGATGACGAGCGGCTGCGCCAGAAAATCTCAGCAAAGCGGATTGCCAGAACCACGAGAACGATCAGCAGGATGTGCGCGAATGTTTCGCCGAACAGGAGCAGCACCAAGCCGAGGACAATACAGATGAGTGCGGTGAAGGCTATCCCGGGCAGATCGAAGGGATCGATCCGAACCGGGACCGGAGCGGGCACTTTGATTTTCTTCGGCTTGGAATCGATTGGCGCCTTTGGCTCGACGACCGGTGGCGCGGCGGGCGCGGCCTTGGGACGGTCCTTCGCCAGCACATAGAGAATGAAACCCATCACCATCAGAAAGGTTATCGCCGGGATATAGAATTTGCTCGCCAGGCACAGGCCCAGCACCAGACCAATCCACGGCAGGATGCGCCGGCGCGCGGGCGCATCGTGGGTCTGCGCGAATCTGAAAAACAGCAGGTACGCGACCGCCGCACAGGTAAGATAGACGATGTCGATGACGGCGTAGTGCGAATCGACCAGGTACATCCCGTCGCACAGGATGATCGCGCCGGCGATCGCTCCGACCAGCCGCGAGCCCGACATCCGGCGCCCGAGCAGGTAGGTGATTCCCACGATTGCGGTCCCAAGCGTCGCGTTGCCGACCCGCCAACTCCACGGATGATCGCCAAAAATGAAAATGCCCCGGCGATTATGAGCTTGGCCAGCGGCGGATGAGGATCGAGGAAGGACTCGCCGTGCAGATAATGGCGTCCTTGCGCGACGAAATGGACCTCATCGAATACGATCTCGTTGGGATGCCCAAGGTGCCAGAAGCGCGTGATCGCGGCGAGGATCAACAGCGCCGAGATGATGATGGTATCGGTGGCGATCCACGCGGGCGCGACGGCCGGTTCCTCAATGTAATCCTCGACCTGCCGGGGGGGCATGGTGAATCTCCCGAAGAACGCAGCGACGGCGGCATTCAGCTCGCTTTTGCCCTGCAGCCGCGTTGCGCCGTAGTAAACGGCCAGCGCAAGCGCTACCACGTTGAGCGCCGAGGTCGCCATCGCCAGCCCGTCGCGCGCGTCCAGGAACACCACGGTGTTAAGCGTGTGCAGGATGTAAGCCAGATTGATCAAGCTGGTGAGCGAGACAACTACGAAGACTGCAAGCATCTCGGGCGCTTCCAGAGCCAACGGCACCGCAAGTACGACCGCGGGGTAGAGGTACCGCTCGTGCATCCTGGGCGCGACCATGAAGAATCCAAAAATCGCGATGAACGAGGCGAACAGGAGGCGCGTCGGCGTGCGGCCGCGCCACAAGATCCACGCGATGAATCCGTAGAGCGGCACCAGCAGGCTCATCCCGAGCGCAAAGTACGATACTCCCGCGAAAGTGCCCGAATCCGCCTGGCGAAGTCCGCCGATCAGCGCCATCAGGTTGAATGCGTTGACTGAAGTCTCGTGGTAGTAGGCCGCGGTGGAAGTATAGAGCTTGAAAATCCAGCTCCACTCATGGCCGATTTGGAACGGCGCGATGCCGATGATCGCGACCGCAATCAGCGCGACTCCCGACTTGACCCACGTCGCGAAGTCGGCCTCGAGCATCGTCCAGACGCCGAGCACCGGAAGGATCATCAATCCCTGCGGCTTGACCAGCACCGCGATCGCGGCGAGTCCCCACCCGATCTCGTACTGCCGGCCGAGAATCGCCACGATGCTGAGCAGCGTCACGAACGCCATCACCGAATCGCTTTGACCCCAGACCACGGTGTCGAACAGCAGCGGCGGATTCAGTGCGACCATCAGCATCGCGATAAATGCCATCGCGGGCCGGCTGCCACGCCGCACGAACGCATACATCAGAAGCGCCAGCGCGAAGTCGGCGACGATCGCGGGACTCTCGATTATGACCCGGTAAAAATCTCCCGACGCGCCGATGACATGCGCGATGAGCCCCACCACCCACAGCGCGTACAGGTAGCCGGGCGGATAGTCGAGAAAGAATCCCGCCTGATAAGTGTGCGCCGGACCGTAGGTCGCGATTTGGCCCGCCCACGCCTGGTAGTCGCCAACGTCGGGGCCGAAGCCGGGAAAAAACGGCATCACCGCGAGCTTCACGGCGGCCAACGCGCCGAGCACGAGCAGCGCGGCGGTAATCCCGGAGTCGCGATCGTCGATGAGCGGGCGGAGGTAGTCGAAGAGCGCGTAGGCGACCAGCCCGATCAGAATCGCGCCGGCAATGAATCCCGCCAGTTTGCCGCTGGGCCCTTCAGGAGCCGATGCGGCCGCGATCGAAAATACCGACAACGCGGCAGCGGTCCACCGCAAAAATGGTGTCCCCGCAATCCATCCCCGATCGCTGTCGCCCGCGACCTTCAACGCTCGATCATCCTGCTATTGCCCATATCGCGCGCCGCTAAGATAGCGGTTATTGAGGCTGCGATGAACAGCCTCGGGCATCAGGCCCGGCCGGGCCACCGCCGGCCGGCGCGCTCGCAAGTCGGCTGGCGACGCCGTTGGGGTGCGATCTATGATGCGAGACTGGTGTGAAGGAGAACCCATCGATGCGACTGATTCATACGGTATATGAGCCCGCCGGCGAAGGACCTCATCCCACGCTAATCGCGATGCACGGGTTCGGCGCCAATGCGCTCGACCTCCTGGGACTCGCGCCGTATGTTGCGGGCGGCCGCTTCATGGTGATTTGTCCGCAGGGTCCGATGGAAGTGCCGATCGGTCCCACGCGCGGTTACGCATGGTTTCCGATTCGGATGGGCGCCTCCCCCGATCGCGCCGCGATTGACGACGCAAACAAAATGCTGACCGCGTTTCTCAATGCGGCGCTGCAGAAGTATCCGGTCGATCGAAAAAAACTGGTGGTGCTGGGATTCAGCCAGGGCGGCATGCTGGCGTATCGGCTCGCGCTCAGAAATCCCTCGAAGTTCGCGGCGCTGGTGGCCCTCTCGACCTACTTTCCCGCCGACTTGAAGGATGAAGTCAGCGATCCCGCCGCTCTCGAAGCGCTGCCGACGCTCGTTGAGCATGGCCGCGCTGACGAGATGATCGAGATCGCGCGCGGGCGCGCGTCGGTGGAATCGTTGCGCGCCCTGAAGGTTCCGCTGACCTATCGCGAGTACGATTGCGGTCACGAGATAACCGCCGAGGGGCTGAACGATCTGTCAAACTTTCTCACCGAGAAGGTGCTCGAACCGATCGTCGCGGTGTAAAGCCATGAGTGACGACACCACTTCAGCGCAAGCGTTTGCGAAACTGCTCGCGGTCGTCACGGAACTGCGCGCCCGATGCCCGTGGGATCGCGAACAGAAACTCGCCGACACGCCGCGCCATCTGATCGAGGAAGCGTACGAGGTGGGCGACGCGATCGCGCGCGGCAACTTTCCCGACGTCGCGGAGGAACTTGGCGACGTGATCGTGCAATGCCTGTTCGCCGGCTTGATTCTTGCCGAGCAGTCAAAGTTCGACATCGCCACCGGCCTGCGAAACGCCGCGGAAAAACTCATTCGGCGCCATCCGCACATCTATGCCGACACGCGGGCCGATAGTGTCGGGCAGGTCCTCGAAAATTGGGAACGGATCAAACAGCAGGAACGCGAGCGCAAGGAGCCCGACGGCGCGAATAGTCTCGCGCACGTCGGCCGCGGACTGCCGTCGATGATGCGCGCGGAAAAGCTCGGCGAGAAGGCGCGCCGCGCCGGCATGGATTGGGGCAATATTCGCGAAGTGCTGGCGAAGGCTCGCGAGGAAATCGCCGAGATCGAGCATGCAGTCGATCGCGGCGACACCGCCGGCGCCACCGAGGAAATCGGCGACCTGATGCTCGCGGTCGCCAATGCGCCCCGCTTCATCGGTAAAGATGCCGAACAGACGCTGCGCGCCGCCTGCGACAAGTTCGTCGCGCGATTTGACGAAGTCGCGCGAATCGCCGCATCGCGCGGCCTCGATCTCAAAGCGATGACCCCGTCCGAAATCGACGCGCTGTGGACCGAAGCGAAAGCCGCGATGCGCGCCGCGGGCCCCCGCATGAAGCAATGAATTGAACCGCTCTATTGCTCCGGCGCTCGCGCACTGTTAGAAATGACTGGTTATGCCTCATATTCCAGTTCATCCATCGGCCGAGAAGCGCCATCGGCAAAGCGTCAAGCGCGCCGAGCGCAACCGCGTCGTCCGGACACGTGCCCGCACGTTGGCCAAGACCGCGGCGGAAACTATCGCATCAAGCACCGACGAAGCTGCGGCGCGCGAAGCGCTCAAGCAGGCCACCAAGGTGCTGTACAAGGCGATCAGCAGCGGCACCATGCATCGCAACACGGTGCGCCGCAAAGTTGCACGGCTGTCCTCCAGCCTGCATCGCAAGTTCGGCAAGAAAGCGTAAGCGAGCCGCTCGCACGGGCGGTTTCTAGTCGGGCGCGCTCATCAGATCGAGGATCAATCCGGCCAGCGCCGCTTCGCGTTCCTTGATTCTGCCGTTCTTGAATCCCGCATCCATCGCGCACGCGCGCCAGTAAGCGCGTTCCAGGCGCGCCAACCCGAAGCGCCGCGCCCCTTCGATTGCGCGGATCGCAAGGCCGCTTTGCGGCGCCAGCCCCAGCGCGGCGGCGACGTCGCCGGCGCCTCTTCGCGCCGCGATCATCGAGGCCGCGATCATCATTCGGCGCATCGTCGGTATGATCTCGACTGCGAGGATTTCGAAGACGTCGCGCCCGAGCGCGGTCGCGCGGCCCAACTGCGCCAGCGCCGCCGAGCCCCGGCCGCGCGCGAGGCTCTCGGCGAGTTCGAATGCTTCCGGCATCCGCCTTGCGCCCTCGTCCAAATCGCCCGGCTGCACCACCGCGCCCGGCTCGATGAAGATTGTAAGCTTGCCAAGCGCGCCGGCGATGGCGGCCAAATCTCCGCCGTGACGTGAAATAAGCATGTCGATTGCGGCAGCCGGCAGTTTTAATCCAAGCGACTGTGCGAATGCGTTCACGTACTGCTCGATCTGATTGTCGTACGGACGCATGCAGCTCACGAGCAACGCCGGCTTTTCGGCGGCGCGGCGAATCTTGGCGGGCGCGTTGTCTTTCTCGTAGAGCAGAATCAGGTTGCCGGGACCTTGCGCGGTCTCGATAGCCGCTACCAGCGCCGCCTCCGAGCCGCCGCTCCCCGAGCCGCGCGCGTCGCCGGCTTCAGCGTCCGCGCCGCTGGTCTCCGCCCGGTCGCGGCGCGATCGCAGGATTCGGCATGCGATCGCCCGCTTGGGTGCGAACAAATCGGACCCGCGGAGCTCGTTCAGCACGGCGCTGTAATCGTCGCCCGCACCGATCTGAAAGCTGCGATGCTGGCATCCGTCGGCCACCAGCTTGCGAACGATCGAATCGAGGACGTATTCGCGCAGGAATGCGTGCGGACCGAAGATCACCACCACCGGCGGGATTCGCCGTGGCCCGGCTGCTGCTCGAAGGTATGCCAGCGCCGTTTCAAGCGGCATGCGGTAGCCTCCCCTGCGCGTGGCGCCCGGCTAAAAGCGGAGAGCTAGAAGCCTTCGGCCATCTCGACGTACAGGCTCTTCGCGAATCTCTGCATCATCAGGTCGCGCCCCGCCGCCGTTTGCGTTTGCGCGACCTGGATATCGGTCATCTGAGCGATATCGCCGCTGCGCAGATTCTGCTGCAAAAAACTCGGCGTCGTGGTCACCACGTTGGTCGCCACGACTGGAACATGTTGCCCGCCGCCGACGCGCGTCGTGCTCCAGATTATCTTTTTCGTGTGCAGGTCTTTGAGCACCGCCGAGACTGTCACACTGTTGCGGTAGGTGGTCGGCTCGTACGCCGTGTTGAAGTTGATGGGCCCCTGAATAGCGAGCCTCACCACGCCCGACAGCTGGAGGTCGGCCTGGTCGGGGCTGTCCACCAGCGTGAGCCTGTGATGCATCGCGATTTCATCCTTAATGTAACGCATCAACTCCTCGTTGATTCCGGTCAAGCGTGTGAGATTGCCGAATCGCATGACGTAAATCGTCTGGGCGCTGGGCGGTAGCGCGTCACCCGAACTCGCGAAGTGATAGCCGCATCCCGAAATACACAGGACTGCGACGATCGCGAAGCCGAGCAGCCTACTCGGCCTTGGATAGCGTAATTTCCTCACCCTTCTGCTTAAGCCCCAACCGTCCGGCGATTTCGTCCAGCACCCCGTTGACGAAATGTCCCGACTCGATGTCGCCGTAGCATTTCGCCAGTTCGATCGCTTCGTCGATCGTAACCCGCGCCGGAATGTCTTCCATCCTGAGCAATTCGTAGAGCGCGATTCGCATCACGTTGTGATCGACGCGCGACAGCCGTTTGACCGACCAATGCTCCAGCGCGTCCGCCAGCAGCTTGTCGAGCGCCGGCTGCTCGCGGCGCACTCCCTCCATCAACTGGACGGCGAACTTGCGCGCGCTCTCCTCGGCCGGAAAACTTTCGAACAGCGCGGTCAGATCGTCGCTGCTGGCGCCGCCGCAGATGTCGATCCGGTACAGCGCCTTGAGCGCGAGCTCGCGCCCCTGATGTCTTAGTCCCATGGCAATTCAACAGCCGCAGACGGCTTACTCTCTCAACTACTCAGCTTCAGTTCCGAGAACAGATGGCCGAGTTTCTCTTTTTTGGTCTTCAGGTACCCGATGTTTCCCGCATGCGGCGTGACCTCGATCGGCACCCGCGAAACGCTCACCCCGTAACGGCGCAGGCTTTCTATCTTGTGCGGATTGTTGGTCAGCAACTGCACCTCGCCGACGCCGAGATCGCGCAGAATTTGCGCGCCGATTCCATAATCGCGCAAGTCCTCGTCGAAGCCCAGATGCAGGTTCGCTTCGACGGTGTCCATCCCCTTGTCCTGCAGCGCGTATGCGCGAATCTTGTTGCCCAGCCCGATTCCGCGGCCCTCCTGGTGGAGATAAATCACCACGCCGCAGTCCGCCGCCATGATTCGCTCGAGCGCCTCCTGCAGTTGCTCACCGCAGTCGCATCGCGCCGACGCAAACACGTCGCCGGTCAGGCATTCCGAATGGAGCCGCACCAGCGCGGGGCGTCCGCCGCCGACCTGGCCCTTGATCAGCGCCAGATGCTCGCGGCCATCGACGACGTTGCGGAAGATGACGGCCCGCAGCACGCCGCCATCGACGGGAAACGGCTGCTCGGAAACGCGCTGGACCAGAACTTCATTCGTCAGGCGATACGAAACCAGTTCCTTGACGTAACAGATGGGGATGGAATGGCGCGCCGCAAACTCGCGCAGCTCCTCGAGCCGCGCGGCCTCGCCGTCCTCGCGCAGTATCGTGCATAGCGCCGCGACCGGACTTACCCCCGCCGATCGCATCAGGTCCACCGCGCCTTCGGCGCGCCCAATCCGCACCATCACGCCCCCGCTCAACGCCATCAGCGGTAAAATGTGGCCGGGCATGACGAAATCGTCACGGCGGGATTCGCCGAACGCCGCCACCGAAATCACCCGCGCGCGGTCGCTCGCCGAAATGCCGGTGGTGGCGCCTTCGCGCGCGTCGATCAGCACGCCGGCCTGCTCTTTGGAATCGCCGTTGTCGGTCGAAGGTTGGAGCGGAATTCCAAGCTCGCGGAATCGCTTGTCGGGAATCGCGACGGAGATCACGCCGCGGGCCTCGCGCGCCATGAAATTGATGTCGTCGGGCGTGATCTTATCAGCCGCCATCACGAGGTCGCCTTCCGCGTCCTCGCGCTCCTCCGCAATCATCACGACCATCTTTCCGTCGCGCAACGTGGAGAAAATTTCTTCTAATGAAGCCGATGCCATCTGATTCAATTCAACGATGGCGATATTATCACCGGGTCGATGGCCTAACCAGTGCGCCCCGCCAGGCCAACGCGACGGCGCACACTTCCCGCGATGATGGAGCCGGTGTTGCGCGGCTTCCAGTACTTACGCCCTTTACGGTATTCTTGCTTTATCAAGCAAGGGTGGCGCGGCCTGACACGGCCCAACGCCTTCAACCCGGAAGGGTGTTTCTGATGAAAAATCGATTCAGCGTTCAAGTGACTTGGGATGCCGCGGCCGAAATGTGGGTGGCGGACAGCGACGACATCCCCGGCTTGGCGGCCGAAGCCCCCGACGACAAATCGTTATGGGAAAAACTTGAAGGCCTGATTCCCGAACTGCTCGCTTTGAATGACGTGAGTTTAGACCCCAAGCACGACATCGAAGTTATGCTCAATTTTCACCCGCGAAAGGAACGGATTCAGCTACCGAACGCGGCGTAGATGTCCAGCTATACGCCGCGCGTTAAGGTAATTCTTAAGCGTCATCACTGTAGATACGACAGGCCCGGGAAGGGCGATCACCAAATCTGGTACAGCCCGATTAACGGGCATAAGTTTCCCGTTGATTCCAACATCCGTTCGCGCGATCTGGCCAACGTCGTCCTCAAGCAGGCCGGGATCACCGATGAACGATTCAACTGAATGAAGCCCCGCCGCATTGTCGTGCTCGCATTCTGAGCGATGTTGTCGTTCACTCGGTTTGCGCTGCTCCGGATCGTTCCACTAGCAGCGATCATAGGCGTTCTCAATGCGCTTGCCTCACACAGGCATCGCTTGCTGTCACGCGACTGGTGGCTTGGAGACCTGAAGGAAATGACTGGAGTCTATGCTGTCCAGTTTCTGATCGCTCTGATCGTTTTTGTTGCAGCGAAAGCCATTGTGACGCCGCACGAACCGCCAGAACGGCCGTGACGGAAATGGTTACCCTAAGATAAGGGGTTTCCGCGGCGTTCCTGCGAAATTAAGACAGTCGCCTACTGAAATTCAGGCACTCAGCCCCGAATTGAGAAAGTATCCGGCGCGGGGGCGGGCGCGCCAATTTCAGCCGCTGACGCGGGCCTCCAGCAACCAGTCGTCGCCGACCGGGCGCGCCGAGAGATCGGAAAGCGCGAGCGCATCGCGCACGCGGCGCGATTTCATCGCGTCAATCGCGGGAAGTCCCTCCCCTAAGATTTTCGGCGCGACGAAGAATGCCACTCGATCCACGATACCCGCGCTTAACGCCGAGCCGGCCAGATTCGCGCCCCCTTCGATCAACACGCGGCACCATCCGCGCCGCCCAAACTCGCGCATCAAACGCCCCAGCTCGATCTTGCCGTCACGCGCCGCGACCGCAATCACTTCGACTCCCGGTCGTTCATATTTTCGGCGGGCGCGGGCGAGATTCCCGGGCGTGGTGACCAGGATAGCCGACGCGCTCGATCGCTCCCGATATACCCGCGACGCCGGCGCCGTGCGCAGGCACGCATCGATAACGACCCGAGCCGGATCGCGCCCGCCCGCAATTCTGCACGTCAGGCGTGGATTGTCCGCTATCACGGTCCCTGCACCGACCATCACGGCGTCGCATTCGCGGCGCCACCGATGCACCATTTCACGCGACGGCGGCGAGCTGATCCATCGCGAATCGCCGCCGGCAGCCGCAATCCGGCCGTCCATCGACATCGCGAGCTTGAGTATTCCCATCGGCCGCCCGTGGGTTATCCGCGTGATGAACCCTTCGTTCACCGCTTGCGCTTCGGCTTCGAGCACTCCGGCCGCGACCTCGATCTTCGCGCGCTTGAGGATTGCGATTCCGCCCCCTCTGACGCGCGGATCGGGATCCACGCATCCGATTACGACGCGCTTGACGCCCGCCGCGGCCAGCGCGTTCGCGCATGGCGGCGTCTTGCCGAAATGCGCGCACGGCTCGAACGATACGTATGCGGTCGCGCCGCGAGCCAGCGCGCCCGCATCCGCAAGCGCCTGCGTTTCGCCGTGCGGACGCCCGCCCCGGCCCGTGACGCCGCGGCCGACGACTTTCCCGCCGCGCACGATTACGCATCCTACCGTCGGATTTGGAGTGGTCAGGCCCAGCCGATCGCGTGCCAGCGCGAGCGCCTCGCGCATGAAGCGTTGGTCCCCAGTCGCGGCCTTGTCGAGAGCCCGCCGCCTGGCAGATGCAAGCATTCCCGAATCAGGAGGCGGGGTCGCTTTTCTTATCACCGGCGGCGCGCGGTGCGGGCGCTTGCTTGCGCTGATTGATCAGGTCTTCGAGCTCGTGCATGAACTCGTCGATGTCTTTGAACGAGCGATAGACCGACGCGAAGCGGACGTACGCGACCTGGTCGATCTTGTGCAGCTCGTTCATCACGGCCGCCCCGATCGCATTGCTTGCGACCTCGCGGTCGCCCTTATCGGCCATCGCGGTCTCGATGTTGTTGGCAATCTGCTCGATCGTTTCCATCGAGACCGGCCGCTTTTCGCAGGCGCGCTTGAGGCCCGCGATTATCTTGGCGCGGTCGAATGGCTCGCGGCGGCCGTCTTTCTTCACGACCATCGGGGCCGCTTCTTCGACCCGCTCGTAGGTGGTGAAACGCCGCTTGCATGCCGAGCACATGCGGCGGCGCCGAATCAACATGGCGTCGTTCGAGAGCCTCGAATCGACGACCCGGTTGCCACGATTGCGGCAGAATGGACACCGCATAGTCTAGCTCCGGGTCCAGCCGGCGAAACGCCGCGGACCTGACGATTTATAGCGAGCGGGTTTTGGGTCGCGCAGCTTCAGCTCTTGTGAGCCTCGATATAGGTGACGACGTCCTTGACGGTGCGGATCTTCTCGGCGTCCTCGTCGGAGATTTCGATGTTAAACTCCTCTTCCAGCGCCATTACCAACTCGACGATATCGAGCGAATCCGCGCCGAGATCCTCGATGAACGAGGCCTCCGGAGTTACTTCGTCGGCGGCCACACCCAGCTGCTCGCTTATCTTCTCGCGAACTTTGGTTTCGATGTCTTGAGCCATCGTGCTCTCGTTCCTCCTGGCAGCGAGCCGTGATTAGGCCGCCAACAAATATTCTAACATTATCCCCGTGCCGCGAAGACCAGAGGTAACGGCCAGGGGATCGCGATCAAATTATCAGCGCAGCATAAGGACTAAAAGCCGCCGACGCAAGGCGGCGCTCAGGCCTTGGCGGCGGGCAGGTTCCGATTCGTCGACCCCGCACTGTTCACTTGCGGCGCGTACTTGTTCGTTTCAGAGTTTTTCGGCCACCGCCTCTTCGATTTCGTTCTTCCATGATTCACGCTCACTTCTTGATTCGCTTGTCTCGCATCTCGATCAAATGCTTTGCGAGTCGCTCAAAATATCGGAAATATGTCGGGTCGTCCTCTGCACCCCGAACCGAACCGATCGCCCTCCGGATGTGCTCATCTTCCCATGCATCGATAATTGAGTCACCCAGGATCTCATCAACCAATTCCACATCTACCAAGTTACGATGAAAATACAGTCCGATTTCTTCAAAGAACCCAAGATAGTCATCGATCTCATCGTCGGTTAGAGGTTCTTTCTTGATACTGATTTGTCGCAGGTTTTCGTCTTCACTGAATTCCCGTCTGAATCGCTCGAAACTTTGAATCTGAAATCTGAGCAATTCTCTTTTGGTCGCCAGACGATGGCCGAGAAATTGCGCCGCTATCGCCGTCGCGGCGCCAACAATCGCGCCGACAAGGCCACTCAGTAGGATCGCGTCCATACGCTGGACAGAACCCTACTCCAATATGCATTTTTTCAAAACCGTCTACTAACTCAGGCCTTGGCGGCAGCAGCCGGCTGCGACAGCGCCTTCAATGATGCGAGATCCTCAAGCGGGCGCACCCGAATCGTCCGATACATCCGGCGCATCATGCCCATCAGCACGCGGCCGCAGCCGAATTCGATCGCGTCGGTGACGCCGCAGCGGGCGACCAGGCCCATCGATTCTTCCCATCTTACCGGCGCGGTAATCTGTTCAAGCAGCAGCGCCGCGACGCGGGCGGGATCGCGATTCACCTCAGCGGTGACGTTCGCGATCACGCCGAACTTGAACTCGCCGACCCGGATTGCGCGCAACACCGGTTCCATCCCGTCTCGCGCCGGCTGCATCAGCGCACAATGAAAGGGCGCGCTGACCTTCAACTCCACCGACATCGAGGCGCCCCGCTCC
>Ga0187858_10002910_pt1 | contig 17153 bp, 9 predicted proteins | sample June2016WEW_8_15_FD_133015 | JGI IMG/M metagenome (GOLD analysis project Ga0187858, IMG submission 133015) | Peatland microbial communities from SPRUCE experiment site at the Marcell Experimental Forest, Minnesota, USA - June2016WEW_8_150 | ecosystem: Environmental > Terrestrial > Soil >...
CGAACCGGTGAGTTGATAACGATGGCAATCCGCGCGCAGGATGGGAGCCTGGGGACGCAAGCGGCGGAGATATCCGAGCCAACGCTCGACGGCGGCCTCGTCCGCCGAGGCCAGGTAAAACTCAGTGCGATTGCAAGTGGACAGAACGGCGGCTTCGCCGCCGTTCGTGCCCGTGCCCGAGTCCTGGAGCAGCGCCGAAGCCTCCGCCGGCTGGAAGCTGAGAGTTTCGCGCACCGCCACCGGCGCGGTGCGGAAACTCACTCCCAGCAGATACAGTGCTTTCGCGGGTGCCATGAAGTTCCTTTCTTTCCCCGCCCGGCTCAGAACTTGTAGCGTCCGATGAGTTCACGCAGCGTTGTCGCCAGTTTGGAGAGCTCGGCCGCAGCTTTCTGGGTGTCAGCGGCGCCGTGCGTCGTGCTTTGCGCCGCCTCGGCCACACCGGCGATGTTCTTGGTGATTTCCCCGCTGCCGCTGGCCGCCTCGCTGACGTTGCGCGCCATTTCGTTGGTGGTGGCGTCCTGCTCCTCCACCGCCGTGGCAATGGTGGACGAGATTTCGCTGATCTGGTTGATGACCCCACTGATGGTTCCGATGGCATCCACGGCCGCTTTGGTGTCGCCCTGAATGGCTTCGATCTTGCGGCTGATGTCCTCGGTGGCCTTGGCGGTCTCTTTGGCCAGCTCTTTCACTTCGTTCGCGACCACGGCAAAACCTTTGCCCGCCTCACCAGCGCGCGCGGCTTCAATGGTTGCGTTCAGGGCGAGCAGGTTGGTCTGCTGCGCGATCGAGGTAATGACCTTGACCACCTGGCCAATTTCCTTGCTCGACTCGCCCAGTTTGGCTACCGTCGTATTGGCAGTTTCCGCGACATTCACCGCCGCGGTCGCTACCTTGGCCGATTCGGTGGCGTTCTTGGCGATTTCCTTGATGCTGGCGCCCATTTCTTCCGTGCCCGTGGCCACCGTCTGCAGGTTCTTGTTCACCTGCTCGGAATTCTTGGCAACGACGCCGGCTTGGGCCGAGGTCTCTTCCGCGTTGGCGCTCATCTGCTGACTGTTGGAAGAGAGTTCTTCGGAGGCGCTGGCCAGGGACTGCGTGGTCTGGCCAATGGCGCCAAAGCCGGTTCGCAGGTTCCCGAGGAACTTCGACAATCCTTTTCCCATGAGTCCGACGGCATCGCTGCCGAGCTCCGGGATCTCCTGGGTGAGATCGCCTTCGGCCGCCGCGGTCACCACTTTCAGAATGCTGTCCACTTTTTGCTTGAGCTCGGTCGCTGCCGTCTTTTCGCGCTCGGCCGATTCCAGCACCTGCTTTTCCGTGGCTACTCTCGCCGTGATGACTTCCCAGTTCAGCATGTAGCCGGTGCAATTCCTGTCCTTGTCGTAGATGCCGCAGACCTGCAGGTCGAGCGTTTCGGGGCCGACCCCAATCCGGGCCCGGTGCGGGAGGTTCTTGTCGTTGGCGAGCAACTTCCGCTGGTGCGACGGGTCCTTATGAAAGATATCGATCGACTGGCCGATCATCTGCGAAACCTTGATCGGCAAGTATTGTTCCAGGGTCTGCAGCGTCTTGCTCGACGCCGGGTTCATGTATTGGATCTTCAGCTCCCGGTCGGCATAGATGATGTTGGTGGGTGAATTCTCGACCATAGCGGAAATGCGGGTCGCTTCCACCCGGGCTTTGACCTGTTCGGTGACGTCGGTGGCGTACTTCACCACTTTGAAGGGCTTGCCGTCGCCGTCCATGATGGGGTTATAGGAGGCCTGAATCCAGACTTCCTTGCCGCCCTTGCCGATGCGCTTGTATTCCCCCGCCTGATACTCGCCGCGATTCAGCTTGGCCCAGAATTCCCGGTAGTCCCCGCTATTCCGGTAGGCCTCGTCCACGAACATGCTGTGATGCTTGCCCTTGACCTCATCGAGCGAATAGCCCAGGGTTTTCAGGAAGTTGTCGTTGGCCGTAACGACGATCCCGTCCATCTGGAACTCGATTACCGCCTGCGATTTGCCAATCGCGGCCAGCTGGCCGCTGCTATCCGCCGCCAACCTCACCCGTTCCGTCACGATCTCCCAGGTCACCAACGTGCCCACGTAGTTCCTGGCACCGTCGTAGATGGCGCTCACAGCCAGGCTCAGCGTCTCCGGCCCCAGGCGAATGTCAGCCCGATGCGGCAAGTTCTTCGGATCGGATAGAATGCGGCGCTGATAGGCCGGGTTTTTGTGGAAGATATCGATGCAGCTGCCGACTATGTCGTCCACCTTGATGGGCAAAAGGTGCGCCACTTTAGCCAGCGTGGCGCGCGAGGCCGGGTTCATATAGCGGATGATCAGGTCGGTGTCCGCGCGAATAAAATTCAGCGGACTGTTTTCCATCATCTGCTCGAAGATACTGGTTTGGGTGTGGGCCGCCTTGGTTCCCGCAGCGGCGCTGTTTCCGGACTTCTTCTGCAATGGTGCGGCAGTGCTCATGTCGATTCTCCTAAGTGTTTTTGGTATTTGGCGGATCCGTTATTGGTTTGGTCACGATGTCTGGTTCGAGCGCCGCAACCGCAGTCATCACTTCCGTACTTCCATTTCTTAAGTCACCATGTAACTGGTGACGTAATTCAGGCTGCGCAGCGTCACAAAGGTCATGCCCACTGCGAAATGCCACTTGCGCGCGTCCCCCTGCCCTGCGAGCACGCCCCGGCCTAACAAAATCATGGCCACGTAGCACAACAAAACTCCCACCGAAACCCCGGCATGGAACCAAAGCAGGGGACTGACCCGGGCCACTACTTTCTCCACCGCATGCCGCGAGATTTCGATGTACAGCACCAGCAGCAGGTCCACCACAAAGGCGGAAATCATCAGGCGCAAATGGAGCTGGGGCCGGCGATGGCGAAACCACAGCCCCACGGCCAACAGCAGCACGACCAGCGACGATGCCAGGTGCAGCATGCTTAGGGCTTCCTTTCTTCCGCGGTAAGGCCGGGATCGGCTCCGTCCACGGCGCGTTCCGTGTCCAGCACCAGGAGCAGACGTTCGGGCAGTTTGTGAACGCCGCGAATCATTTCCCGCGCCATCCCCTTCAGCGTTTCTGGCGGCTCCTCAAAGGTCTTTTCCTCGACCTCGATGACGTCGCCGATTTCGTCCACCAACAGGCTGAGCGCGCCGTCGTCGGTACGCACGACGACATTCATCGGCAACTGGTCCGCGGGGCGTTCCGTCATGCCCAAGCGCAGCCGCAGATCGATGGCCGTGACAATTTGTCCCCGCAGGTTGATCAGTCCGCGGACGACCTTCGGTACCAGCGGCACCCGCGTCATCTCCTGATAGCGGATCACTTCCTGAACCTGCTGCACCGGGACACCGAAAAAGTGCCCATCGAGAAAAAACGTACAAAACTGCTCGCTCTGCGCCATGGCAACCCTTGCTCCCTGATCCCGCTACTCTTTTGTCTCTGTCCCGACCCTGTGTCTCTATCCCGATCCTGTGTCTTGATCCTGATCCTGTGTCTTGATCCTGATCCTGTGTCTTGATCCTGATCCTGCGGCTATCCTGCAGCCGTTGCGGTAAAGAAGCGGGGATTCGCGGCGCGCACCACGCCTTGCACATCGAGGAGGTCGGTCACGCGCTGCTGCACCACCGCCGAGCCCAGAATCCCGGCCCGCTCGGCCGTGCGATCGAGCACCACGTCCTCTTCCACAATGTCGAGAATGCGCTCGACCACCAGGCCGATGCTGCGTCCCCCCTCGGCATAGACCACAACCTGCAGCCGGGCTTCGGCATCGGCGGCCATTTCTCCGGGGCCGCCTGCCGGCTGGCCCACGGCCTCCGAGATGCGAATCAAGGGCATGATCTGTCCCCGGTACTGCACCACCTGGCGCTGGCCGGCGCTCTCCACCTTGCTCGGTTCAAACTCCTCCAGCCGCGCCACGAGCGAGAGGGGAATGGCCATGCGCCCGTTCTTGCCTGTTTGAAACAACAGCAGGGTTTGACGGTTCCCGGCGGTCTTTTCCCCCGAGGATGGTTCCTTCCCCGCCAGCCCTCGGTCCTGCAGCTCGCTGATGACATCAGCCTTCTGCGCCAGTCCGAGCGCGTCCAGAATCAGCGCGACTTTCCCGTCGCCCATGATGGTGGCGCCGGCAAACGTATTTACGCCCTTGAGCTGCTTGCCGAGCGGCTTGACCACGATTTCCTCGGTGTCGTTGATTTCGTCGACCACCAGCCCGAACTGCCGGCCCTCGGCTTGCAGCACCACAATGTTGACCGCATTCCCCTCTTCGGACCGCAGGTCGGCCACCCCGGCCAGCTGCAGCTCCCGGCTCAGATACACCAGAGGCAGCAAACGTCCGCGCAAGCGGTGCACGGGAGCGCCCTGAACCATCTCGATGCCCTTGGTCACCTCGTCGGCCTCCAGCCGCACCAGTTCGAGCAAGCTGACTTGAGGAATGGCGTAGCGATCGCCACCGCAGGTCACCACCAACGCCGGGATAATGGCCAGGGTAAGCGGAATCTTCATGCGGACCATCACCCCCTGACCGGGCTTGGACTGCAGGTCGACGGTGCCGCCAATTTTTTCGATGTGGGTCTTGACCACGTCCATCCCCACTCCCCGGCCGGAGACGTTGGTGATTTTCTCGGCCGTCGAAAAGCCCGGCAGAAAAACCAGATTCACCAGCTCGCGATCGCTCATGCGGCTGGCCTGCTCGGCGGAGATCAGGCCTTTCTGCACTGCTTTGTTGCGAATCCTCTCCTGATCGAGACCGGCGCCATCGTCCGAGATTTCGATGTTGACCTGTCCACCTTCATGAAACGCGCGCAGGAACAGCCGGCCCTCCGGATCTTTCCCAGCCGCCTGGCGGGCCTCGGGGGTTTCGATGCCATGATCCACGGAGTTGCGCACGATGTGGGTCAGCGGATCCTTGATGGCCTCGATCAGCGTCTTGTCGAGTTCGGTCTCTTTGCCTTCCATCTCCACCCGCACCTGCTTGCCGCAGGCGACGGCGAGATCCCGTACGGTGCGCGGCAACTTGCTCCAGATGTTGCCGATCGGCTGCATGCGGGTCTTCATCACCCCTCCCTGCAGTTCGGTCGTGATCAGGTTGAGCCTTTGACTGGTAACCAGCAGTCCGCTGTCGGCGCTGCGGTTGGCAAACTGCAGGATCTGGTTGCGCGCCAGGACCAGTTCCCCGACCAGGTTCATCAACTGATCGAGCAAACTGACGTCCAGCCGGATGGTGCTGTCGCTGGCACTCTGCCCGCGTGCCGCCTGGGCGCGCAGCGCATCCACGACATCGGCCGGCCGGGCCGCGCCCTGTTCCACCAGAATTTCGCCGAGGTGGCGCGGGTCGCCCGCTTTCTGTTCCTCGGCCGCACGCACGATCTCCGCCGAGGTCACGCCGGCTTGTTGCATCAGAATGTCGCCGATATTATTTGGCAGGACGGCGGCCGCTTCGGAGGCGCTCTCCGTCACCGGAGCAGCCTCGATTTCCTGCGCCTTGACCTCCTCCTGTGCCTTGATCTCCTGTACCTTGACCTCCTGCACCGCAACTTCAGGCGCCTCGACTTCCTGCGTCTTGGCCCCCGGCGTCTTGATCTCGTGCACCGCCTCCGGAACCCCCTGCAACCGAGTCAACCTCGAAATCAGCCCGTCGTCGTCGCGTTCCCCCTCAACGCCGGTGGCTTCGATCGACGCCAATATCTGACGGACAGCATCCACCATGGCCAGCAGTGCGCTGGTGATGTCTCGATCGAGCGCTTTCTGGCCATCGCGCAACAGTCCCAGCAGGCTTTCGCCGACATGGGCCACGGCACCCAGCTTGTTGAAGGCCAGAAAACCGGACGTGCCTTTAATGGTGTGAATGGTGCGGAAAATGCTTCCCAGAATCTCGCGGTCGTTGGGATTTTTTTCGAGCGTAACCAAGTCCCGGTCCAGGCGGTCGAGGTTCTCGTAGCTCTCGACCAGAAACTCTTTGACAATATCGTCGGAATCATTCATACGAATATCCTCTCCATCGGCGCGGACTTCGATCGCTTGAGTGCTGAGGTAGCGACCGATCCCGGCTTCTCCCTATCCACCTTGCAGCCCCACCTTGCGGCGCCACGGAACGCCGCAATCCGATAAGAAAGCTCTTACAAAGCGGGTCGATAGCCGCTGGAATAGAGCATTTATCAGACCCAAAACGCTGTGCACCCGGCACCTTCGGCAGTCTCCGATGGACGGATCGGCGGTTCAGTGTCTGAATTGTTTTGTGCGAATTATTGCGCGACTGTCATGCGGACGCGCGTGCGGACTGGGGTGGAAAACTTCGGAGTCTCTACATCGGCGTAGTTAAGTCTGGAATGTTTACGTCTGGGATGGTTACTTCTGACGCGTTGATGCTGACCGACCGGTTTGCACGCGGGAGAGTCCGGCTGGTTGTGGGCTGTCGGCGGTACTGTGCTCGAACGGACGGGCGAGGCGCCCGTCCCCACACAAGCCTTGGCCCTACAGCCTCGGTTCCTACAGCCCCGGCCCATCCGGATATGTCGGCAAATCCGGAGGCCGCGCCGGCAGCGTCTTTGGATTGGCTTTAATCTGCTCCAGCAGCATCTCGATTGCTTTTTCGAGTTGCGGGTCCTGTCCCTTCAACACCAGGTCGGGGGGATTGTCGACCACCACGTCCGGCTGCACGCCGCGGTTCTCGATCAGCCATTTGCTGTCGAGCCCATAGAGTGAAAATTCGGGGCGCGTTATGTAGCCGCCATCCATGAGCGGAAATTGTCCGCGAATGCCGCGCACTCCGCCCCAGGTCCGCTCGCCGATGAGTGGTCCCAGCTTGTAATACTTAAAGAAGTAGCTGAAAAAGTCTCCATCGGAGGCGGCGTAGTGATTGGTTACACAAGCCATGTATCCGTAGAAAACCGGGGCAGGGACCGTGCCCGGCTCCCAGTTGCGCGCCGGGCTCATCGCGGAGAGTACCCGCCGCAGCCGCTCAAAAATGAGCCCGTCGACGAAGCCGCCGCCGTTGTAACGGACGTCGAAGATGATGCCTTCCTTGCGAATCTGCGGAAAGTACTGCTTAACGAACTCGTTGAGTCCCGCGTCGCCCATATCGGGCAAGTAGACATAGCCGATGCGGCCGCCGCTGGCCGCGTCCACCTTTTTACGATTGGTCTCGATCATGTTCAGCTCGCGTAAGCTGAACTCGTCGGCAATCGGCTTCACCACCACCTTGCGCGCGCCATCCTCCGCGGGTTTGGAGTTGACGGTGAGCGTGACCACTTCATTGGCCGTGTTGGTTAGCAGTTCGTCGGGAGTCTGGGAAGCGCGTAACGCGCGCCCGTTGATGGCGATCAGATAATCGCCTTCCTTGATGTTGACACCGGGCTCGGTCAAAGGCGAGCGAGTATGCGCGTCCCAGTTCTCGCCGGAGAAGATTTTCTTGATCCGGTAGATGCCGCTGGCGGAATCAACTTCATAGTCCGCCCCCAGCAATCCGACGTTCACCGGATGCAGGTCGGGGAAATCGCCGCCGCCAGTATAAGTGTGCGAGTTCGATAACTCGCCAATCATCTCGCCCAGGATGTACGTCAGCGAATAGCGATCGGCCACGTACGGAAGCAATTGCGCATAATTGTCTTTGATCTTGGGCCAATCCACTCCATTCATCGACGCCTCAAAAAAGTAATCGCGTTCCTGCCGCCAGACCTCGTTGAACATTTCTTTCCACTCCTCGGGAGGATCGACCTCAACTCGCATGCCATCCAGTTTGAGCGCGCCATCTCCAACCTTGTGGGGCGCGTCCGGGGGCTTGGCATCGATGATCCCAACCGGGCCATCGTTCTCGGCGCGGTACAGCAACTTCGAGCCGTCGCGGGAGAGCGCGAAACGATCCGCGCCATCCAACAACACTTTGTCTTTGCGTTCTTTCAAATCGTAGGCATGAATCGCAGGACTTTCGCCAGCCAGCGGCCCTGACAGCCCCTGAACCGGCGATGTCGAGTAGTAGATCGCATCCTTGGAAGCGTCGACGGCGTGAATCACCGCAGCAGGAACGGCCAGAGCTACGATCCGGTTCTGGATGCCCTCCAGATCAATGCGGAAGACTTTGGGAGGCTCCTTCTTTTCGGTTTCCGCGGTTTTCTCTTCGGGTTGTTTTTCTTGTTCCTTCTTGTTTGGTGTTGGCTTCGCGTTCTTCTTATTACTATTGCCCGGCTCGGGTACCGGCGAGGCCGCTGCCGGCTCTTCACTCTTCACCTTGACTTCGTCGCTCAAAGCCGGAAAGGGCGAAGGCTCGTCCGCTGTCAACGTAACCACGTAAACCCGGGTCGTTTTCGGATTCGCAAACTCGAAATCGACGTTACCCAGCACCTCGTTGTAATCGCGGTCAGAGAGGAAATATAAGTATCGCCTGTCAGGATCGAACACGGCCGCATAACTGTTATTCAGAGTCGAAGTCACGGCGGTGATCTTATGGTCGGCCAAGCCATACAGATATACCACCGAGTAACCAGACTCCAAATTCTTATCGTAAGCCAGCCACTTACTATCTGGAGACCAATTGTAATTCGTAATTTCGCCGTACTTACCGCGATCCACCTCGACGGGCTTTTTCTCCTTGATGTCGACATACCAAAGTTTCAGATCCTTATCCGCCCAGGCGATCTTCGAACTGTCCGGGGACCACGCCGGCGGGAACATGAAACCCTTGTGTCCGCTGGTGATCGGCTCCTCGGCGGCCAGTCCGTCTTGGGGAGCGATGTAGATCTCATCTTCACCCGTGCGGTCGGAAACGTAGGCGATCCATTGCCCGTTCGGCGACCACGCAACTTTCTGTTCGCGAACGCCTGGAGAATGCGTGAGGTTGCGGATGCTCCCGTCCTTCGCTGGGACGGTGAAGACGTCTCCCCGCGCGCCGAACACCGCTCGCTTGCCGTCGGGTGCGATGTCGAAGTCGGTGATACGCCGGCTCGCGTTCACCCAATGCTTCATGGTTTGATCGCGTTCGCCGTTCACATAGAGAGTCAGCTTTTTCGGCTGCCGGGTCTGCGGATCGGCGCTCTGCAGATCGGCATTTTGCAGATCAAGCGTGTACAGATAGCCGCCATTCTCAAAAATAATCGCATCGGGGCCAAGGCTCGGCCACATTATGTCGAACTCGTCGAACTTAGTAAGTTGCTCAACTTGCTTGCTGCCCAAGTCATAACTGTAAAGATTGAGCCGGCGTTCGGGCCCGCGATCGGAAGTGAAGTAAATTGTGTTCCCGTGCCACATCGGAAAGGTGTCCGTGTAATCCGTGTGCGGGATGACCTGGTCAACGACATTATTCTTCATGTCGTAGATGGTGATGTCCTGCGCCAAGCCGCCGGTGTAGCGCTTCCACTGCCGGAAATTGCGAAAAATCCGGTTGTAAGCGATTTTCGTGCCGTCCGCGGAGAACGAAAGCAGACCGCCCTCATCCGGAGGCATGGGCTGCGGCAGGCCGCCATTGATACTCACCGTGTAGGGGCGCTTGATCCAGCCGTTCGAAGCGTCGCGACGCGAAAGAAACACAATGCTCTTGCCATCCGGCGTCCAGCCGATCACCTGGTTGAGCACACCCATGCGGTCGCTGAGCGGCTGCGCTGCTCCTTGATAGAAGGTCAACTGTTTCGGTTGACCGCCTTCGGAGGGCATTACATAGACGTTAAAGTTGCCGTCGTACTGGCCGGTGAATGCCAGCCACTTTCCATCCGGCGAAAACTTTGGAAATAGTTCACGGCCGGGATGCGAGGTGATGCGCCGGGCCATGCCTCCCGAGCTCGAAGCGAGCCAGAGATCACCGCCATACATGAATGCAATCTTGTCTTTGTAGATATCGGGAAAACGCAGCAGACGGCCTTCTTGAGTTTCCTCGGCGCTCGCCAAGCAAGCGCAGCCGATGACACAGGCAATGGCACAGTTGAGCACACAGTTCAGCACTATGAACACGAAAAGACTTCTAGTAGAAATCATGAGAGATCCTCATTGGGAGAATTTTTGCGGGACTAACAGCCGAGGGCGAACCATTTCGACAAGCGGGATTGTATCAGCTTCCACGCTGTTACTTCGAACTCTAATTGTGTTTTGTGGATTGTATTTCACTGCCCCGGCGTGTTGGCGGAGGCTCGCACCGCCTCCTGGCAAGTGCCGGCGGCGGTCAACACTTTGTCAAACGCTGTATCTGTGCGCAGCTTGGCGAGCAGAGGATCGGAAAGGAGATTCTCGTGCGCGCAATAGTTCTGCTCGACCGCGCTCTGGAGCAGATGAAGAGCCGCTTGTTTCTTGCCGCAGAACGCAAAGATTGTTCCCTGGTAATACCACGTCTCCGGGTCAGGTTCGGTGGGCATGCTGGTTTCCGCTTCCTGCGCCATCCGGTCCAGATCCGCGGCGGGCCGCAATCCCAGGCAAGCCTCCAGCAGGTCGCGGTGATAGCGTGGCGTGCTCGGCATGTGCTTCACGGCCTCGCGCGCTTCCGAAATTTTTCCCTGGCGCAGCAGGATGGAGGGCATAATATACGCAGCCCACTCGGAACCGGCATCCAGACGGACGAAATCCGCAGCCCGTTCCGTCTTGCCCAGTTCCATGAACGCCCAGGCACAAGAACGAAAAACATAGTTACCGGGATCGAGCGCCAGCGCCGTGTTGCATTCCTTCGTCGATTGCTCCAGCATCCCGGCGTAACGATAGACATAGGCAGTCGCGAAATGAGCCTCGGCACTCTCCGGACGACGCTCGACCAGCGCCTGCGCCGCCTGGTATGCCGGGCCGAGTTCCCCGCGCTCCACGTGGTTGGCGATGAGTTGTCTGGCGGCAGTGACCCGATTCGGATCAAGTTCTACCGCCCGTTCGCAGGCTTTGTTGGAGCGCTGGAACATCGGCTCGCCACCATCGGAATAGTCCGCGTCATAGTAGCTGCGCACGCCGAGCTGCTCCCATGCCGGCGCATAGGTGGGGTCGACCTCGACCACATGTTCCAGAACCGCGATGGCGTCCTTATTTGGCCCGGCATCATGGGGCAGCGCCAGGCTGTGCAGGTAGAGATCGTAGGCCTCCGCGTTTTTCGGGCGTGTGCCGGTATCGAGAAAACCACCGGCGGCACCAAGCGCCGGCAGCAACTCCTGACGTATTTGGGCCGCCATCTGGGCTTGCAATGCGATCAGATCCTGAGCGGGCGCGGTCACGTTGGTTTGCCACAAGAGCCGGTTGCCATCCACCTGAATCGCCTCGAGCGTAATCATCAGGCGGTCGCCCTGCTTCAGGAAGTGTCCGGTAACAACGTTGGCGACGTGCACTTCCCGGCCCGCCTGCTGCGGGTCGACGTCGTTGCCAACAAACTTGCGCGTGATCGCGGAGGGACGAACGTCGAGCGTCCGGGTGTAGGTAAGCGTGTTGGCAATTTCATCGGCCAGTGCGAAGCGCAGGAACTCCACGCTGATGTCGCCATTCATGTTCTGCAACGGCAGCACGGCAATGGTGTTCTTCGGCGCGCCCCCGCCCATCATCTGACGCTGTTTGAAAAACAACGCCCCGACCGCGACCAAAACCGTGAGCAACAGCGCGCTGACTCCGAGCAGAATGTAATGCGAAAATTTACTGGTGGCTTGAAACGTATTCGTGGCCAGTCGATAGGGCAAGGCCGGCCGCCGCGCCCCGGTTTTTTTTGCGCCGCTCCCGCTCCTGTTTAGTCCGCTCCTGGTTAGTCCCGATTCCGTTTCCCTCCGCAGCGACTGCAGGTCTCCCTTCATCGCCAGCGCGTTCGGATAGCGGTGGCCCCGGTCTTTTTCCATGGCCCGGCCGATGATGCCTTCGAGATCCGGGGGAAGCGATGGATTGAGACTAAGAGGAGAAACCGGTTTCTGATTCAGCACCGCATCCAGCGTGGTGATCACGTTGCCGGTGGCAAACGGCTTCTTGCCGGTAGCCATTTCGTAAAGCACGACTCCGAGCGAGAACAGATCGCTGCGCGGATCCAGTTCTTCTCCGCGCGCCTGCTCTGGAGACATGTAAACGGCGGTTCCCGGAATCACGCCGACCGCGGTCAGCGAGTCTTCCAGCGCGGCCTCGCTCGATCCCGGTTCGGGCATCGCCTTGGCCAATCCGAAATCGAGGATTTTTGTCTGCCCGCTTTGCGCCACAAAAACATTGGCCGGCTTGATGTCGCGATGAATAATGCCCTTGGCGTGCGAAGCCGCCAGAGCATCCGCCACCTGGATGCTGATGTCGAGAATCTCATCGACATCCATCGGCTTGCCGCGAATCTTCTCCTTCAGGCTCACCCCTTCCAGCTTCTCCATGACGATGAAGGGATGTCCCCCGTTGTCATTGATATCGTGGATGGTGCAGATGCCGGGATGGTTTAACTGGGAGGCGGCGCGAGCTTCGCGCAGAAAGCGTTCGAGCGACTTGCGGTCGTGGACCATCTCCTGGGGAATGAACTTGAGGGCGACATGACGGGCGAGGCGCGTGTCTTCCGCCTCATACACCACGCCCATGCCGCCACCACCGAGCTTTCCCACGATGTGATAGTGGGAGACTGTTTCGCCGATCATTCCGGAGGCCTCAAGGCCGTTCGCGGTTATGTTAGGCCGGTGGCGAAACTTGGTCAACCCTACCCGGGGGTTATACGCACGGAGGGGATTTTGCTACACCGGCCCCCAGGGGTATGGCAGGCGCGCTTCTACGACTTCAACGTATGGACGACGAAGAAGCGCATCGAGAAGCTGAGGTATATGCATCGCAATCCGGTGAAGCGAGCGCTGGTGGAAAAGCCCGAGCAATGGCGCTGGAGCAGTTATCGCTTCTACCTTCTCGACGAGGCCGGACCGGTGCGGGTGAATGAGGGATGGACGAAGATTTCGTTTCGGGATCGGGCGGCATAGCTTCGCAGTGCGCGCATTCGTGGTACCCACCCTCGCAAAAAACGCAAGGACGGGGCACCCACTGTGTCGGCGATGTCAGCGAAATTAAAAGCCTGGGCCACCCGCCAACTCCGCCGATGCTGTAGTTCTTGGCGTTGTTGTTAACACAGGTGTTCAGTTTTTTCAGAAAACCGGGTCCGTTGTTTGCAGCAACTCACAGCCGGGCATCCGCTCCGTAGTCTATACGGGTCGATTGTGTCCAATGTGACTTCCCGGACGAACTCGCTCAAAGTAGTACCATAAGAAGGCGTATGGGACAAAAGCGAGCAGGATCATCGGCCATGGGCGTTTCTCGTTTCGAATGGCCACATAGAACATCCAGAACGTTCCAACGGGCGACACGCCAAAAACCATTACGAGCAGGAACACGAAGAGTGGGTTCTGAGGAATTCCGGAGCTTGTGACCATCCAGAACGCTAGCCCAGCAACAGCAAATCCGAGGAGCACCCAAAGAAACAGTTTCATAGTAGTTTACCCTCCTCCTTGTGCACGACAAGCCTTGTTTGCCGCACCTAGTTTTAGATAGGTATCTGAGTTGAAGCTTACCTCTCCTCCAATAAGTGCCTGAAGGCCAAGAGTAAAGCTCTCTGACGGGTTAAAGCCAAGGCTCCCCGTGGTGAAATTATACTGAAAACCTAAGAAAGAGCCGCTATACTGTATGTTTCCCGGTATAACCCCGTCAACCCTACCCGGGGTAGGATGTGGCGACGGGAAAATCGGCTCCACCCCCACCACCAATGAATTTGAACGCTGGGAGGCGGGGCCGGGGCGCGCGCGCGAGCGGGGTTCGGGCCGCCTGGGTCCCAGCGTTGCTCCGCGCGGGCTTGGCGCTGCGTGAAGTTAAACGAGACCCAGTATTATTGTTTTCATTTCGCGCCATCTGCGTATTATCGGCTGATGTGCTGTCGTAAGATCAGAACTGCCCCTTCTCCAGGACCAGCCATTCCCCCGACCCTCATCCGAAAAATGCCCGAGTCCCGATCGTGCTCGAGCCTATTTTCGGGACAATATCTTGTGGCTTCGTCCCCATTTGTTCTCTGCTGTCACTGATATTTTGCAGACGGATGGCTGCGCGCAATTGGCTTCACGACTGCGCTCTAATGTAGATTGAATGCGATGGAGAATTTAGGGAACGGAAAGCGCTCCGCAATAATCTATTGTTGCCTCGTTTTCATCGTCTCTTGGTCGCTCTGGATCGCTGCCGAGAGGCCGGGCGATGTGACCTTGAACATCAGCGTTCTGCTTTTGGACTTTCACATTTCGCGAGAGACTGTCCTCGTCATACTCGGCAATTTAGCTCCGGGTTTGATCGCTATAGTCATGGGACTCCTCAATGAAGAGAAGCCGTTCTGCAACTTTCTGCGGCCTCCCAAAGCTCCGAAGTTTCTATATGCCTTCGCCATCTTTGCACCGCTCGCGATCAAGCTAGCGATGCTCATGGCCCAAGAAAATCTAAGCCTAAGTGCCTTTGCTGGCCTGCGCTTGAGCGGGTTTGTTCGTTTGTTTCTGGCGAATATTTTGCTCGCGCCGCTGTGGGAGGAGATCGGGTGGAGAGGGTATCTCTTGCCAACCCTGTCGACTCAGATAGGCCTCGGTCGAGCGGGCTTGCTAGTCGGATTCATCTGGGCAAGTTGGCACCTCGTGCTTTACCGTTTCGTATTTAGAACTTCTTTGTACTCCTATCTCGTGAGCATCGTGGTGATCGTGGCTTTGGCAGTATTGCTCGCAGTCTTGTACTCTGCCAGCGGTAACTCTTTGCTGCTGCCTATCCTGTTTCACACGTCCTGGAATGCGTCGGCCAACTGGGTGAGTGGGGTTGAGCCAAGGTACGGCCTCGGTCTTGCGATGCTTCAGGCTGTCGCTATGTGGATTCTCGCGGGGATCGCTTGGGTTTGGTATCGTCGATTGCACGACAAGCCCCTTGCCTGCCCTTAGTATCCCTTGATCTGTAGGAAAAACAATAATCGCGATTTCGAAGGTCAAGTGCTGTTAATTCCAGAACTGTGGCACGGCTTGCCCGCTCACCCGCCCGCCCAGCCCCGCTCGCGCGCGCGCCCCGGCCCCGCCTCCCAGCGTTCAAATTCATTGGTGGTGGGGGTGGAGCCGATTTTCCCGTCGCCACATCCTACCCGTCAACCCTACCCGGGGTTGTGTATGGCGCGGGAAAATTCCTACACCCCCACCACGGGACTCGGACCCAGGAAGGCCGCGCTCGCTAGCGGGGCAGCTGAGCGCGGGCGGGCGAGGTCAATGCGTGTAAGCGCCTGGTTACCGCAGTTAGGGGTCCTCGCCCTCCACGTGACGCGAAGAAAAAGCCGCCCGAGACCGAGCGGCCATTCTGAGGAAGCCGCGCGGTTACTCCTTGACTACCTGCTTCAGGTGTTCGACGTGCTGGCGTCGAAGTCCCCGTCACCGCGTACACTACCCCCTTTCTGTTCTCTGTAACTGCCTTCATCCCGCAAAGTGACAACCGCGCGGCAAGCACACACAGTCCGAATGCCCAAACGTTATCGGCAATGCCAATGATCATCACTTTCTCCTCTGAGTCTTCAGTGTGGCCCTGGACACGAAAAGCGGGCCATTTCTGGCCCGCCTTTAGGCACCGTAGCGCCATCAACAATGGTTCCCGCTTAATCGATTAAGCGACGCGAGACTTGCGAAGGATAAAAGTCGCCTCACGAGTTTTTACAGATTCCATCGGCATTGAGCGAAACTTAGGGCAAAGGCTCTGCGGGTTTGCCAGGTCCTTATCAACCACACGACCGGAAACCTCCACATTCAGACCAACACCGGTAAATACGTTTTCGAACTCGTCGAAACGGTAGCGATTCATGAGTCCGCGGTTTGATCCGATCAATCTCCATAGCCAGTCTGGAAAGCGGAGAAACATGTAGGGGTCATCCAGGTACGGCCACATCGAATGTTGGGTAAAATCCACAACGTGGATAGCCATTCCGTCCAGTGCCAGCAGATCACAGGTGACTCTTGCGAACGCGGCAATATCCTGGACATGCTCAGCAACTGCGTACGAGCAAACCAGATCGCATGGTTCATTGACCGTGATCCGCTCAACGCTCAACGCGATGGTCTTTACCCTCTCGGGATATTCCTCAGGGAACCTGCTTTCATCAAGCCATTTTGGCCACGGCAACCATGGAAACTTAACGGGCCAATTCTCCCTTACAGCCCGATAAGTTCTCTTTGCCAATTCGTTACTATATGACCCAGGGAAACGATCAAGACACGTATATGTGCGCGCCCCAGCGGCAAGTATCGAGAGTCCAGTTGCAAGATGATCGCCTGGGCCGATTTCGGCAACCCGCGACCCGGTAACGCCCTCCCGACACCTCAACACCCGACGCAATGTCTGAAAAGCATATCTCTCTAAATACTCGTCCGAATTCGTCAGCGCGGTCGAGGTTCGCTGGCGGCTTAGCCGCAGACGAGAAACAGAAGGTATCCCCATCGCCAGATTTTTGCCGACGTCAATAACGACATCCCGACAGAAGTGCAGCCTATTTACGACGTGTCTCATTGCTTTTTCCATGGCGATCCAGTATTGCCAATAAGGCGACCAAACGATCCATTAGCCCCATTCGGCGAACAGGTCAACCGGTTCCGGAGCGTCTGTACCTCTTTTCGAAGCCCGGCGACGATGTCCAATATCGCTCGCTTATCATCGTCTTCCAGCTTCGAGGCAACAGTCTCGAATCGCATCGCCTGTCTCTCTAATGTTACGAAATATGCTTCATGCATCCGGGCACGCTGTGACATCGGTGGATCGCCAGCGGTCAGGGGGCAGAGTGTATGCGCAGTGGACATGGGTTGTTGGTGAGGCTACCAACTGATAGGCGGGATAGATGTGAGAATGATCACACAGAGATTGTGACGAATCCCCGCGACGGGTGGCCCACCCTACCACGGAGGTTTGATCTCGCTGACTTCGGCAGACCGAGGGTGTCCCATCCTTGACGTTCTTTGTCAAGGGTGGGATTCCACATCGTATCCCAGGGCGCGCTCGCTCGCGGGGTGCGAATTGATTAACGATGGCCGCGCCTCCGGCCGGCTAAGAAACTGATGAAGTACATTGTGCACTTTCTCGGACTAAGGTATACTCCCCCGCTAATGACGAAGATACTACGGGATAACTATGCGGTTAAATTCCCTGGTGGGACGGGGTGCCCGCGCTTTTCTTCAGGCTCACCCAGCCGTAAGGCCGGTCGCACAAGCTGCGAAAAAAGAGTTAGA
>Ga0187858_10002913_pt1 | contig 17133 bp, 17 predicted proteins | sample June2016WEW_8_15_FD_133015 | JGI IMG/M metagenome (GOLD analysis project Ga0187858, IMG submission 133015) | Peatland microbial communities from SPRUCE experiment site at the Marcell Experimental Forest, Minnesota, USA - June2016WEW_8_150 | ecosystem: Environmental > Terrestrial > Soil >...
CAATAAGGACATCACCTCACACATCACCATCACCGACAGCGACGTCACCAGCTTCTACAATGCCAACAAGGCCAGCTTCAACCTGGCCGAGCCGCGCGTGCACATGGCCCAGATTCTGGTGACGCCCAACCCCGACACCAACGTGCGCAACCTGAAAAACAGCAAGGCACAAAGCGAAGGCGAGGCCAACCGCAAGATCCAGGACATCCAGGAACGCCTGCGGCGCGGCGAAGACTTCGCCATGATCGCGCAAAGCTACTCGGAAGATCCCAACTCCGCGCCCAACGGCGGCGATCTGGGGTTCATCCCGGAGTCCGCCCTGGAGAAGGCCAACGTGGAGCTGCGTAAGATGGTGATGTCGCTCGCGCCCGGCGCCATCTCGCCGATCATACACACGCAGGAAGGCTACCGCATCTTTAAGGTGATCGCCAAGGAATCCGCCGGCCAGCGCGAGCTGAACGATCCGCGTGTGCAGCAGAGCATTCGCGAGACCTTGCTGAACCGCAAGGACCAGTTGCTGAAGAACGCCTATTACGAGGTGGCCCGCAACGAGGCGAAGGTGGTGAACTACCTGGCGCGCAGCGTGGTGGAAAGCGCCGGCAAGCCGGCGAAGCAGTAGGGCAGGTTGTTAACCTGCAGGCCGATTGTCAATCGGCCTTTCGGTGGAATCGCGAACAGGAACGCCAAACGAACCCACATCTTCATCCGCGGCAATTGGTCGCGGAGATCGACAGGCGGCCGCGCTCAGGCAGGGAGCCGCCAAGTGGTCAAAAAGCTGCCCCGCAAATATGATCGGCGTTTTTGAAAGGGAGCCGCGCGTTGAGATGGTGGCCTTCCTGCTTGAGACCAGCGTTATCATTGACGCCCTAAACAACAGGCGCGCCGCCCGTCTGGCTGAGCTTAAACGCAACTTCGCCCGCAAAGACGCCGCTGAATTTGGGAGACGCCATCGTCGCTGCCGTCGCCATCCACTACGAGCCGACCTTGCTTACCGATAACGTCAAAGACTTCCCGATGGAGACCTTGTCGCTCCCGCGCAGCGACGCTAGCGTGATATGATTTGGCAGGCCAATTGTCATGATGCCGATCGACCTTCGCGTAGCAACGCCTCCTGACTCCCGATCGCTTTGGAGAAAAGTCATGAACATGCCAATAGTGCTGGCGCTGGCTGTTGTTGCTTTGTTCCCGGCGTGCTTGCACGCTAATCCCCCAAAGCCACCGTTGGAAGTCGTAGTGCTTGGTTCTGGCGGGCCACGGGCGTTCGGGAGGGCTGGTTCGAGTTACATCCTGGTTCTCGAAGGGAAGCCGCGGATTTTGGTGGATGCCGGACCGGGAGCGTTCCTACGGGTTGGAGAATTGGACCTGGATTTAGGTGGAGTAGATACGGTTTTGTTGACGCATCTGCATATCGATCACAGCGGCGACTTGGCGGCTTTCTTCAATGCACGGGCGCTTACCAGTGACGGACCAATCTCCTACCAGGTTTTTGGCCCGGACGGAGCGGGACTCTTCCCCAAGACCTCGCGATTTGTGGATTTGCTGGTGGGAAGTGACGGCGCGTTTGCGTATCAAAAGACGTTTGGCGCGCGCGAATCGTTTGCAGTTCGCGATCTGGCAATTAGCTTGGACTCAGCGCGCACTAAGATCGTAGATGAGGATGGCTTGGTGGTCGAAGAAATTGCGACGCATCACGGCGACTGTCCGTCGGTGGCTTACCGGATTTCTTACCGGAGCGTGGCCGTGGTTTTCTCTGGAGACATGGATGTATCGGCGCTGCCGAATCTGGTGCAATTGGCGAAGAATGCAGATTTGCTGATTTTCAATTGTGCTGTACTTGACCCTCCGGGTTCGCCTTCGCAGTTGTACACCCTACATACGCCGCCGGGGAAAATTGGGGAAGCGGCACGAGACAGCGGGGTAAAGGGTTTGTTGCTGAGCCATCTTGCGCCAGACGTTGAAGGGCAGGAACATGCGGTGCGGAAATCGATTCGCGCGGCCTTTGCAGGTCCGGTTGCGTTCGCGAGCGATAAGTTGCGCGTGGTGGTTGGAAAGTGAGCGATAGATTCGAGCGGATGGGAGTTCGGCGGATCTGCCCGCGGAAGGACCTCAGTCGCGACTCATAATGCGTTGTTCGCCAGGTGAGTTGGCAGACCTTCCGGCAAGCCAGCTTGCCGTCGCCCTTCACGCCCACGGCCACACCTGAGCGCCATTCGTACCGTGTAGCTCAACCCCGGCAGGAAGCACGGCGCCATCACTGCTGCCCATTAGGATAAGAACTGCCACTGCATCGCGTTGTGCCGCTTATAGTGAGGAGGTATGATTGTTCATGGTTCCTGTGTCCGAAGATCCGGAGCGCCGCAGCAGAAGTCACGAGGCTCGCGAAACCGCCGGCGCGTCAGTCGAGGTGACCGGCACAACGGCTCCGCATCGCGCACCGGAGGAGTCACCGATGCAACATAGGATCAAGCTCAAATGGTCGTGGTGGTGGTTGTTGTTGCTGGTCTTGTTGCTACCGGCTTACCCCATCGTGTTGCGGACATGGGACCACGGCGGCCAGGCAGATGCGCAAAGCGCCCAGGCCCAGTTGGATCTGTCGCTTCAGCGGGCGCGAGCTCATCGATACCAGGAATGCGTGGACGCCGCCAAGCAGGCCGTTAGGCTGAAACCCGATTTCGCGGAAGCGTATAACAACATCGGTTATTGCTCCGCGAGCATGGGAAGGTGGAACGAAGGGATACGGAATATGGTGGAGGCGTTGCGGATCAACCCGGAATCGCAGTTAGCCGTCAACAATCTCTCCTGGATGCTCCGGGAAAAGGCCAAAGACAATCAAGGCGCCCAGGCCCAATTGGATCTGTCGCTTCAGCGGGCCCAAGCTCATCGATACCCGGAATGCGTGGACGCCGCCCAGCAGGCCGTTAAGCTGAAACCCGATTTCGCGGAAGCGTACAACAACATCGGTTATTGCTACGCGAGCATGGGTAGGTGGGACGACGGGATCCGGCACATGCTGGAGGCGTTGCGGATCAATCCGGACTCGCAGTTAGCCGGCAACAATCTGATCTGGATGCTCCAAGAAAAGGCCAAAGCGGGAGGCGGGCATCCCAGCCCACTTCCGCCTTCCAGCCCAAAGTGAGAGCGAATCACGGGCCCCCGGCGGACCGTCGCTACTCAACGGCTGACTGGAAACGGTCGAATCTATTTTCCGGGGAGTTTGTTGGCTTGGCGCTGCTCGCCTGCGCTGTTCTCTTCAACGCCTATTATGCCGCCCCTGAACTGCGCATCGGCCGCGTCCCGCTCAACGATATAGTTTCCCACCTGACGGCCTCCGAGCGGATGGAGACCAGCTTCGAGCGTGGCGAACCCTTCCTGAACCCCTGGGTTTCGGAGTGGGCGCTTGGTTATCCGTATTGGCTCAGCTATCAACCGCTGCCGCACCTGGTGGGAGCTGTTGTCCTGCGGTTGTTTAGCGCCGCCGGCGAGCCGGCCGCGATCTTCGCCGCCTTCTTTTATCTGCTGATCGTCACGTTCCCGATCAGCGTGTACGCGGGCGCGCGTTTGCTGGGCTTGCCGCCGCCGGCCGCGGGAATCGCTGCCTTATTGGTATTCGGCCCAAGCGCCGCCGGGTATCCGGACACTTATGGGCTGGGCTATGGGTCGGTTCTTTGGTGCGGTGCGGGCCTCTACACGCAACTGTTTGCGCTGCACTTGATGGTCATCGCGTTGGGCGTGGGCGCGCGGGCGCTCGACACCGGCCGGAAAACCACGCGCATTCTGGCAAGCGTGCTGCTCGCGCTCACGGGGGTGTCGCACATCATTTTCGGTTACGCGGCGTTTGTATCGGTAGCGCTGCTCGCCGTGATCGGACCACGATCCAGGCGCGCCGATCGCCTCGTGCGTCTGTCCACCATCGTTCTGCCGGCGCTGCTGTTGCTCGCCTGGTTCTTCGTGCCCCTCGCGCTTGCCCGGGAAGTCGTGAATCACAGCCGATGGGAAGATCCCCGGAAATGGGACTCGTACGGCGCGCCGTTCATCCTGAGCGAACTTCTTTCGGGCCGCCTGCTGGACTTCGGCAGGGCGCCCCTGCTTACCCTGCTGCTGGCAGTGGGAGCGTGCGGAGCGGTCCTCTACCGCGGCGACGCGCTGGCGCGCCGGTTGCTCGCGCTTTGCGGCTTGTGGCTGGCGCTCTTCTACGGGCGCGCGACCTGGGGAGGCCTGGTGATCCTCGCCGGCATCACCCGGGACTTTCAGATCCACCGCTTGCAGGCGGTCTTCGAGTTGAGTGCGATCCTGCTGGGCGCCTACGGGCTGGCGCGCCTTGGCCAATTGGCGGCTGAACGGAAGCGCGCCTTTGCGGTGGCCGGCGGAGCCGCAGTCGCCATCGCCATCCTCGCGATAGGAGCCGATCGCGCCCGCTTCCTGAACCAGAACAAGATCTGGGGAGAGCAGAATCTCCTCGCCTACGAGAACGAGCGTCCCGACTTGGAGGCGGCGCTCGCGGACGTAAGATCGATTCTCGCCGCGCGGCCGGGACGGGTGTCGGCTGGGCTGGCGGCCACTTGGGGCGGCCAGTTCAAAGTGGGATCGGTCCCAGTGTACGCGTTCCTGAGCCGCAATCATATCGACCAGGCGAGCTTCTTGTATCACGCGATGTCGAAGACATCCGATGTCATGGTGCTTCGCGATGAGAACAATCGCGGCCACGATATGGTGTTCGGTATCCGTGCGGTGATCGCGCCGGTGGGCCAGCCGATGCCGAAGTATCTCCTCCGTCGATCGGTGCATGGACGTTTTGCCGTGTACGAGTCGTCCCCGGAAGGTTACTTCGGCGTCGTGGACGTGGTTGCTCACTACGTTGGTCCCTCCTCGACCAACTTCGAGCCTTCGGCCGCCTGGCTGAAGAGCGCCCTGCAGCCGTGGGGGATGGTGATTTCGCTGGACCCGCGAGCCCAGGTAGGGCCCGCAATCGGCCGGTGGGAGGCACTGCCGAATCCTTCGCCCGACCAGACCTCGCTGCGGGGTCGCGTGCTCAGCGAGACAAAAACAGGGGAGAACTACCAGGCCACAATCGAAGTGAGCCGGCCCGGTTACGCGTTTATCAAAATCACCTGGAATCCGGACTTGGAAGCGACCGTCGATGGCCGGCCCGCGGCTGTCATTCATGTCACACCCGGCTTCGGCGCGGTGGCTATTCCAGCCGGACAGCACGAAGTTTCGGTTGCATACCGGCCGGGTGTCTTGAAGCCGTTCCTGCTTCTGTTCGGAATCTGCGCCGCCACAGTGATGTGGTGCTTTCTGGGAAGGCCGCGGGTGACGGAACTGGAGGCGTTGGCGTCCGCCCGGCTAGCTGCCGCCGCCGGATCTGTTGCAAAGAACGCTCGATGGCGATGAGAGGTCTGTGGTGTTCGTCGTGTGCGTGATCGACACGGGTGGCGTCGGCACTCCGCGCGGACACCTACCGGGCCGCCCTCCTCGCCACACCTACCCACTGGGTGGATAGCCGTGCCTGGTTCCCAGTGAATTACTCTCGCCCCCCCGGCTCGCCGGCCGGCGCGGGATCTTGAATCGGCTCCCCGATCAACTCCGCAACTTTCCGCCGCAGGGTCTGGTTCAACTGGTGGCGGGAATCCAGCTTCAATCCCTCGGTCGAAATCGGATCTCCGATGCGCAAAGTGACGGGATGCGGCCGCACATGGAACGATCCCATCGGCAGGACTTGCCGCGTGCCGACGATCCCTATGGGCACGGCCGGCACGCCCGCCTTGATCGCCAGATACGCCGCGCCCTCTTTGAACTCGCGCAGATGCGCCAGTGAGCGTCCACCCTCGGGGAACAGCACCACGGAAATGCCGCGCTCGCGCACCAGGCGCGCGCCTTCGCTCAGGCTCTTCAGCGATGCGCGGGGATTCTCGCGAACCACCGGCAGATGCCCTGCTCTGCGCAGGTGCCCGCCCAGCAGCGGAATCCGGAAGAGCCCTTTCTTGGCGAAAAACCGGATCTGCAAAGGAATATGCGCCAGCACGACCGGCGTGTCAATGTAGCTGATATGATTGGCCACCAGCACATACCCGGAGTCTGGATGCAATTTCTCCAGCCCTTCGACGCGCACTCTCGCTCCGCTGACGGCGAGCAGGATCCGCGCCCATACGCGCGCGATCGCGTGCTGCGTGCGGCCGCTCATATCGAACGCCGACGCCAACAAGGAAAGTGTCCCCATAACGAGCGTGGCTAGTACGATCGCCGGATCGATAAGGCAGTAGGCGCGCAGGCGGCTCAGGAACATGGCGGAAGCAGGGAGTATAGCACCGCGGGCATTACCGCGGAACGTCATTGACTCAGCGTGAAGTTAATCCGGATCTGCGTGATAATTTCAACCGGAGTGTCGTTCACGGTTGCCGGCCGATAACGCCACTGCCTGACAGCCGCCTCTGCGTAGGGAATCAATTCTTTCGGCCCGCTTAGCGGGGTTAGCTCTTTCACCGACCCGTCTTCCGCGATGAGTGCCCTGAACTCGACCTCTCCTGTGATCTTTTGCAGCTTGGCCCAACTGGGATAAACCGGCCTGACGTAATGAAGCATTTCTCCGCCGAGCTTATTGCCGGCGTGTATTTTTCCGAGGGTCTTGTTGGGCTGGCTCGAGCAGGACGCCGCGATCATCACTGTCAGCGCGGCCGGAACTAGTAGTCGCATCCTTGGGCTGATAGACACCAACGATGGCGTTCCGGTTCCCGCCAGCGCTAAACCGCGCCATCCACGGCTGCGCCAGCGAGCAGCGCCCGCGCTTCCCCCACTAGAAACAGCGAACCCGTAATGAAGATGGCGTCGTTGCGAGCCGCGCCGGCAGCCAGCGCCAGCGCCGCACGCAGGTCGGCAGCAACCTTTATCGAATCGTGGTCGGCCAGTTCCAGCATGGTCTCCGGCCGGAGCGCCCGCGACTGCGCGGGAGCCGTCACGATCACGTGCCGCGCCCGCGGAAACAGGATCGCTGCCATCTCCTCGACGGCTTTGTCGCGCATGGCCCCATAGATCAGCCACACCCGGCTGGGGTCGTAGAAGCGGTCCAGATACGCCGCCAACGCGCGTGCTCCGGCGGGGTTGTGCGCCCCGTCGAGAATGTTGTCGGGATTCGCCGCAACGCGCTCCAGGCGCCCTGGCCACTTGGTTTGTGCGATCCCTAGCCGCACCGCTTCGGGCGCTACGCCAAGGCGCTTGAGCGCGGCAATCGCCGTGCGCGCATTCTCGACCTGGTGCTCTCCAGGCAGCGGACAATTCACGCGCAGGCCGGCCCACTCAAAATCGCTTCCTCGGGCGTGCAGGGTAACGCCGCCGATCTCTACTTCCGAGCTGCGCACCACCGGCACTCCAAGCTCCGCCGCGCGCGCCTCGATCACACCCTCGACCTCCGGGCGCTGCCACGCGAAAACCGCCGGAACGCCGCGCTTCAGAATGCCCGCTTTTTCCGTGGCGATCGATTCGAGGCTCTTGCCCAGAAACGCCTCGTGATCGAAATCGACAGGAGTGATCACACAAAGCTCCGGCATCACGACGTTAGTTGCATCCAGACGCCCGCCCAGCCCCACTTCGAGCACCGCCAACTCCACACCTTGCTCGCGAAACACCACGAGCGCCATGGCCGTGACGCTTTCGAAATAGGTGGGATGCAGATCGATGCGTTCCTGCCGCAGCAGCGTTTCCGCGCATGCGTGCACCTGCGCGAAGGCGCCGGCGAAGACGTCCGCGCTGACGGGGCAGCCCGCGATCGAGATGCGTTCGGTGGGCTCGACCAAATGCGGCGAAGTGAACAGGCCGGTGCGATATCCCGCGGCGCGCAGGCCCGCTTCGATCATCGCGCAAGTGGAGCCTTTGCCATTGGTGCCGGCCACGTGCACGATGCGGTAGGCCTGCTGCGGATTGCCCAGCGCTTCCAGCAGTGCGCCTATGCGCTCCAGGCCCAGCTTGGCGGTTTTGACCTCGTTGCCCAGCGCGTACAGAAACCGGACGGAATCGGGATAGTTCATGCCAGGCGTGAAAAAATCGGTTGGCAGGCGAAAGCGCCCGCCCCACGTGCCACGGCCGCTAATCCACGAAAAACCGCAGTGCCGTGGCGACGTAGCTCTTCAGTTCCAGACGCGGCACCACTGCGTCCAGCATGCCGTGCTTCAACAGAAATTCCGAGCGTTGAAACCCTTCGGGGAGCTTCTGCCGAATGGTCTGCTCGATGACGCGCGGCCCGGCGAAGCCGATCAGTGCGCCCGGCTCTGCGATGTTCAGATCGCCCAGCATGGCGTAACTGGCCGTGACGCCACCGGTCGTGGGATCCGTCAGCACGCTGATGTACGGCACACGGGATTCGTCCAGGCGCATCAGCGCGGCGGAAATCTTGGCCATCTGCATCAGGCTCACGGCGCCTTCCTGCATGCGCGCACCCCCCGATGCCGACACGATGATCAGGGGAACTTGCCCCGCAATCGAGCGCTCGATGGCGCGCGTGATCATCTCGCCCACCACGCATCCCATGCTGCCGCCGATGAAACGCGCCTCCATCGAGCAGACATGCACCTTGCGGCCCGCCAGCGTCCCGGCCGCCGAGATCATGGCGTCGGAAAGCGAAGTGGCTAGCTTCATGCCGTCGAGGCGTTCCCTGTAGGGCTTGGAATCGTAGAAGTCCAGAGGATCGCTGGAACGCAAGGTTGCGTCGAAGCTTTCCCACTCGCCATCCAAAAGGAGCTTCAGGCGGGAGACCGCGTCCATGCGTGTATGCACCCCGCACTTCGGGCACACATTCCAATTGGACTCCAGGTCCTTCTTCCAGATGATCTGCCGGCAGCCCTCGCACTTCAGCCACAGGCCCTCCGTGCGCACCTTGCGCGGTGCATCGTCGATTTTGGCCACCTTTTCCGCCGGCGGCTTTTCAGTCTTGAACCAGGACATGTCGATTCGACTACGTTAGCGCGGGTAGGGATGGCCGCGCAACGTGGCGAAAGCGCGGTAGATCTGCTCGGCGAGCATGGCGCGCGCCAATTCGTGCGGGAAGGTCATGGCAGACAGCGACAGCAACAGTTCGGCCCGGTCGCGCCAGGCTGCCGGCAGGCCGTCGGCGCCGCCGACTACGAACACCAGGTCGCGCGCGTCCCTCTCGGCTTGCGAAATCAGGGCGACGAAAGCGTGTGTGTCCAGCCGCTGGCCCGCAGGGTCCAGCAGGATGCGCCGCGCGGAAGGGTGCTTGGCCGCCGGATCCGTGCGGTCCGGCCGGATCTCGCGCATCTCGCACGCCGCGTAGCGTGCCGCGCGGGCCACGTAATCCGCGGCAATGGCATTCGCGTGCGGATCGCGGGGCTTGCCGATGTAGTACAGGAAGATCTTCACGCGGGCGGAACTTCGACCGCCTTGGCATTGCGCCAGAGACGCTCTAGATCGTAATACTGGCGGGACTTCGGGGAAAAAATATGCACCAGGAAATCGCCATAATCGACCAGAATCCATTCCGCCTGGTTATAGCCCTCCACGCTCAGGGGCAACTCGCCATGCTGTTTCAAGCCCAACCCCACCTCGTCGCAGATGGCCTGTATATTACGTTGGTTGGCCCCCGTGCAGATCACGAAATAATCGGCGAACGAAGTGATGCCGGTGAGGTCCAGCACGCGTATGTCTGTAGCTTTCTTGGATTCGGCGGCGCGTACGGCTAGCAGCCAGGACGGGGCTGGGACTTCCGATGGATTATTCTCTCGATGGCCGGTTTGATGCGGTGCAACCTTTGTCAGAACACGCTCCCTGTTCGTATCGTACTACAATATAGGGGTAAGCCTCATGCGTCTTCTTCTCCTGTTAACCAGCGTTACTCTGTTCCTGGGCGCCGCCGAAGATCCCGATGTCCTACGCGCCAGGCTTGGTATTGAGAGGCTGCGTACGCTGGTGGAGGCCGGCGCCCTGCCGCGCGTACAACTGGAACAGGCCGAGGACAACCTGGCGGATGCGCAGGATATGGCCGTGCTGCGGCGGACGATGTTCAACAATGATCTGGCCGAACCGGAAGCCGGCGAGATGGTAGCGGCTGCCCAGCGCCGGCTGGACCGGCGCGAGAAGCACCTGGAGAAGATCCGCAGTATGATCGATGCGGGTGTGGCGGCGCGGGCGGATCTGGAGCCTATTCAGGCAGAAGTGGATTACGCGCGCAAGGAGTACGACCTGGCCGTGTCGCGCGCCAACGTGTGCCGTGAGCTCGCCGACTTGGCGCGGGCGGAGCAGAACAGGCAATTGCATCCGGCGCCGGCGGATGGTCCAGGAGCCTCCGCGCACTACAATGGCGATGGCGTCTTCTCCGGCGCCGATTTCCACCGGCTCACAGCCGCCTACGAGCACCGCTTCGCCGCGCCGCTGCCCGTAAGCGCCATGGGAGACACGGCCGCGCACCGCGCGCTGGGCTTCGATCACACGGGCCGTGTGGATGTAGCCTTGAACCCCGACCAACCGGAAGGGATCTGGCTGCGCCAGTATCTGGAATCGCGGCGCATCCCTTATTTCGCCTTCTGGCACGCTGTGCCGGGAAAGGCCACCGGCGCCCACATCCATATTGGACCTGAGAGCACGCGCCTGGTCCTCGGTGCACGCGTTAAGCGCGGCGCCGTCGCGGACTAGTGGGGACATCTCTGCGAGTCTTGATCCCGGAGGAGCGCATACAGGCTCGCGTGCGCGAGATGGGCGCCCAGATCGATCGCGACTATCCCAGCGGCAACCTGCATCTGATCTGCATTCTGAAAGGCGCCTGCTTCTTTCTGGCCGATCTGTCGCGCGCCTTGCACCGCGACGCTTTCGTCGATTTCATGGGGATTTCCAGCTATGGAAAAGGCAAAAGCACCTCCGGGGAAGTTAAAGTCACCAAGGACTTGGATATTTCCGTGGAAGGCGCCGATCTGCTGATCGTGGAAGATATCGTCGATAGCGGCGTGACCCTGAACTACCTGATGAACCTGCTGGAACAGCGCAAGCCGCGCTCGATTCGCATCGCCGCTTTGCTGGATAAGCCCGAACGCCGGCAGCGGCCCGTCGAGGTGACGTACGTCGGCTTCCAGATTCCGGATGAATTCGTGGTGGGCTACGGGCTGGATTACGCGGAGCGCTATCGCAACTTGCGGGATATCTGCGTGCTGGAGAATTGACGCAGGGCACGCTTCAGGGTGCGTTACGCCGCCCTTCTATCTCACCAGCGCGGACGACTTACCCGCGAAGTCCAGAACCCACGCCGGAAAGATACCCAGGAACAGGGTGCCCAGCGCAGGGATCACCAATGCAGCGCGCAGTCCGGCGGAGAGCGGCTCAAGCTCCGCCGTCGCTTCGCTCGGCTCATGCATGTACATCACCACCAGAATTCGCAGATAGTAATACGCCGCGACCGCGCTGTTCAGCAGGCCGAGCACGGTCAACCAGACCAGATGCGAATCGAGCGCGGCTTTGAAGATGTAGAACTTGCCGAAGAAGCCACCGGTGAGTGGCACGCCGATCAGCGATAACAGGAAGATGGTAAGCAGCGCGGCCGTGCCGGGTTGTTTGACGCCGAGGCCCGCGAAATCGTCCACGCTCAGGAAGCGCTCGCCTTTGCCGGAAAGGTGCGAGACTACCGCAAATGCACCGATGTTCATCAATGCGTAGGCCGCCAGATAGAACATGGCCGCGGCGGCGCCCACTTGCGAGCGCGCGGCCAGCGCCACTAGCACGTATCCTGCGTGCGCGATGGAGCTATAGCCCAGCAGCCGTTTGATATTCGATTGTGTGAGCGCGGCGAAATTGCCTATGGTCATCGACACCAGCGCAGATCCCCACACCAGCGGAGCCCAGTCGCCTCCGATGGGCTGGAACGCCGTCATGAAGATACGCAGGAATACGGCAAAAGCCGCGGCCTTGGGGCCAGTGGTTAGAAAGGCGGAGACCGGGGTGGGAGCCCCCTGGTAGACATCCGGCGCCCAGATCTGGAACGGCGCGGCGGACACTTTGAAGCCCAGCCCTACGAACATGAGCGCCGCCGCGACACCGATGAACACGGGACCCGGCGCAGTGGGTCCGCCGCTGAGCACCGTGCGGATGGCGTTCAGGTAGGTCGATCCGGTCAAGCCGTAGACGATGGCGACGCCATAGAGGAAGAAGGCGGTGGCAAACGATCCCAGCAGGAAATATTTCAGCGCGGCTTCGTTGGCGCGTTTGTCGTCGCGCAGATAACCGGCCAGCACGTAGCTCGCGATCGAGGAGATCTCCAGACCGATGAAGATCATGATGAGCTCGTTGGCCGAAACCATTACGCACTGGCCGGCGATGGAAAACAGCAGCAGCGCGTGATATTCGCCGGTTTCGGCCCCTTCGCGGCGCAGGAAGCGGTAAGACGGCAGCACCGTCAGGATGCCGACGCCGATCACCAGCACGCGGAAGAAGGTGGCGAAGCCATCCACCAGCAGCATGTCGGAGAAGGCTGGGCCCGGCGAGGAGTAGGCGATCACCGATGCGGCCATGGCGGCCAGCAGAGCCGCGATCGAGATGTGCCCGTAGGCGTCCCGAAAGCGCTCCCGCAGGATCACGTCGAGCACCATGAGCAGCGTCCCGGCCGCGATCAGGATGATTTCGGGCAGGAAGCGGAGGTACTCGACGCCGTTGGGCGCGAAGTTAACGGGCATGCGCCACCTCGGTCGGTTGGCAGGCGGAAGCGCCTGCCCCACCTGCGTGCGGAGCCTTCAACAGCGAGGTGGGACAGACGCTTTCGTCTGTCAACCCTTTCGCGGCCCCCTCAGCGCGCACGCGGAATTGTACGTTCACCTGCGTCTGGTCCAGAATGCGCGCGGTTGTCTTGCTGACGACAGGCAGGAACGACTGCGAATACACGCCCATCCAAACCATCATCGCGATCAAGGGGACGGCGACGACCCACTCGCGCGGCTTCAGGTCGAATACGTGATGGCGGACCTCGTCGGGAGTCTCGCCGAAAAACACGCGCTGGTACAGCCATAGCATGTAACAGGCCGACAGAATCGCACCGGTCGCGGCGAAGATGGTCCAGTGGAAGTTGGCCTGCGCGGAACCCTGTAGAACCAGGTATTCGCCAATGAAACCGTTGAGCGTGGGCAGGCCGATGCTGGCCAGCATGGTGATCATAAAGGCGGTGGACAGCCAGGGCGCGGGGGTGGCCACGCCGCCGTAATCGGCGATGGCGAGTGAGTGCCGCCGCTCATAAAGAAAGCCTACCAACACGAAGAGCGCGCCGGTCGAGATGCCGTGGTTCAGCATCTGATATACCGCGCCATCCATACCCAACTGCGTGAAGGAGAAGATGCCGAGCACGACGAAGCCCAGGTGGCTCACCGAGGAATACGCCACCAGCTTCTTCATATTGGGCTGCACCATGGCAACCAGGGCGCCGTAGATGATGCCGGTTATCGCGAGCACCACAATCCAGGGAGCGCACATCCGCGCGGCGCCCGGAAACATGGGCAGGCAGAAGCGCGCGAGGCCGTAGGTGCCCATCTTCAGCATGACGGAAGCGAGCATCACGGAGCCGGCCGTGGGCGCCTCAACGTGCGCATCCGGAAGCCAGGTGTGCAGCGGAAACAGCGGCACCTTCACGGCGAAGGCCACGAAGAACGCCAGGAACAGCGCCATCTGCTCGGTGCCAGTAAACGACACCTTGCCGCTCGAAAGCATGGCCAGGATATCCGAATAGTTGAAAGTGCCGGCGCGGTTGTAGACGTAGATGATGGCGGTTAGCATCAGCACCGATGCGGCGAACGTGTAAAGGAAGAACTTGAGCGCTGCGTAGATGCGGCGCTCGTGTCCCCAGATGCCGATAAGGAAATACATCGGCACCAGGGAGACTTCCCAGAAAACGTAGAACAGGAACAGGTCCTGCGCCGCGAACACGCCGGCAAGGCCGAACTCGAGGAGCAGCATCAGGGCAAAGAACTCCTTGATGCGGGTCTGAATCGAGTTCCAGGAGATCAGGATGCAGATGGGCGTCAGAAAGGTGGTGAGGATCACCAGCCACAGGCTGAGGCCGTCTAGCCCGACGTGATAATGAATGTTCGGCGAAGCGATCCAGGTGACATCTGTGTACCACTGCTCGCCTGCGAAATCCGTGTGATATCCGAGCGCCAAGCCGAGCGATGCGATGAATGCTGCTAGCGAGAAGATCAGGGCGATCGCGCGGATGGCGCCCTCCGCAGCGCGCGGCACAAGCAGCAGAGCGAGGAAACCAACCAGGGGCACGGCCAGGACAACATCGAGGAGGTTCATCGCAGCCCTCCCGCAACTCCCATGGCCAGCAACAGCAGTACGCTGCCCAACAGCACCCACACGGCGTAACTCCGGATACTGCCGGATTGCAGCCGCTTCAGCAGGCCGCCGAGGCGCTGCGAGCGATTGCCGACGCCGTTGACCGCGCCATCGATCACCGCCACATCCATGCCCTTCCAGAGCACTTCACGCGAACCGGAAACGACCGGGTCGACGACCACGGCTGCATAAATCTCATCCACGAAATATTTGTTGTAGATCAGCTTGTAGAGACCACTGAAGCTGGCGGCTAGGGCGTCTGGCAGGCCGGGGCGCGCAACATAAAACAGGTACGCGAGGGCGATGCCTCCCAGGCCAAATGCCACGGAGACGAGCATCGGGCCGATGTCATGACCCTCTTCAGCCAGCGGAAACAGCGGCGACAGGAATTCGGGCACATTGAAGAGTTTGCCGCCCGCCAGCGACAGAGCCGCCAGCACCACGAGCGGGCCGAGCATCACCCAGGGCGATTCATGCGGGTGCGCCTCGCCACGATACCTGCCAAAGAACGCCAGGAAGATCGCGCGGAAAACGTAAAACGCCGTCATACCTGCGGTGATTACACCCACCCAGTACATCCAAGGCGCATGGCGATCGGCGGCCAGGAGGATCGCGTCCTTGCTGTAAAACCCGGCGAAGGGCGGCACGCCGGCGATGGCCACACCGGCACACACCATGGTCGCGAACGTCCACGGAATCTTGCTGCGCAGGCCGCCCATATTGCGCACATCCTGCTCGCCGCCGAGCGCATGAATCAAGCTGCCGGCGCCGAGGAACAACAGCGCTTTGAAGAACGCGTGCGTCACCAGGTGATAGATGCCCGCAGAAAACGCGCCCACCCCCGCTCCCAGGAACATGTAACCGAGTTGGGAAACGGTGGAGTAGGCGAAGACCTTCTTGATGTCGTTTTGCAGCAGGCCGATGGTCGCGGCAAAAAATGCCGTAAGCAGGCCGATGATCGCCACGGCTTCCATGGCGGCCGGTGCATGCGTGTAAATCGCGGACGAGCGCGCCACCATGTAGACGCCCGCCGTCACCATGGTCGCCGCGTGAATCAGGGCGGAGACGGGTGTGGGGCCCGCCATGGCGTCCGGCAGCCAGACGTACAAGGGAAGCTGCGCCGACTTACCGCATGCGCCCAGCAGGAGCAAGAACGCGATGGCGGTAAGGGCGGCTTCCGATTTCCCCGGTACGGCCTGGAACACGGTGGTGAAATCCAGCGATCCGAAATTGACCACGATCAGGAACATGGCGAGCGAAAAGCCGAAATCCCCGATGCGGTTCACGATGAACGCCTTGTTGCCGGCGTCGGTGGCGATTTTCTTGGTGAAGTAGAACCCGATCAGCAGGTAGCTGCACAAACCTACGCCTTCCCAGCCGACGAACAGCACCAGGTAGTTGGCCCCCAGCACCAGCGTCAACATGAAGAACATGAACAGGTTCATGTAGGCGAAGAAGCGGTAATAACCTTCTTCGTGGGCCATGTAGCCGATCGCGTAGATGTGGATCAGCGAGCCGATGCCGGTCACCACCAGCAGCATCACGGCGGTGAGGCGGTCGACAGCGAAATCGAAGCCGACGCTGAAGGTGCCGCTCTGGATCCAGGTGAAATAATGCTCGGCGTGCGGGATGTTCAGTTCACCCAGGCCGAGCAGCGTCTTCAGCACCCAGGCGAAGGATAGCAGCACCGAACCGATGGCGATACCGTTGATGATGGCCTTTGAGAAACGCCGCCCAAAGAGCCCGTTCAATAGGAACCCAGCCAGCGGAAAGACGGGAATGAGCCAGAGTTGCATCGTCAGTTTTTCATCGAGCTTACGTCGTCGATATTCAACGTCGAGCGGTTCTTAAAGACCGTCAGAATAATCGCTAGCCCCACGGCCGCTTCCGCGGCCGCCACCACCATCACAAAGAAGCTGAAGATGTGCCCGTTGACCTGCTTCAACTGATAGGAAAACGTGATGAAGCTCAGATTGACGGCATTGAGCATCAGCTCGATCGACATGAAGACCGTGATAATGTTGCGGCGGAACACGAATCCCGCGACTCCCAGCGTGAACAGCACGGCGCTGAGAATGAGATACCAGGAAAGCGGAACGCCGGCCGTCATTACTCCAGCTCCTTTCGCGCCAGCACCACCGCGCCCAGAATCGCGATCAGGATAAGCACCGAGACCACCTCGAAAGGCAGCAGGAATTGCGTGAACAGCGCGCGACCCACAGCCAGCGCCGTTCCTCCGCGGAAGGCGCCGAAGTGCACGTCGGCCGCACCTGGAAACAGGCGCTGGACGAAGAATGCCATCAGCCCGAGGAAGGCGATCAGCAAGGGGACGCCCAGCAATTGCGCCATGAAGGAACGGCCGCGGCGGGTTTCGGATCCGGCGTTCAGCAGCATGATCACGAAGACGAACAGCACCATGATGGCGCCGGCGTAGACGATCACCTGCGCGGCGGCCAGGAATTCCGCGCCCAGCAGCAGATACAGCACGGCCAGCGAGCCCATCACCCCGATCAGCGAAATGGCGCTCGAAATGGGGTGCGACTGCACCACTACGTTGATGCCGCAAACCACGGCAATCACCGCGAAGATGAGGAACAGGATGACGTCCATGTCAGGAAAACACGGCCACCAGGAGGCCGGTGACCAGCAGGTTGAGGACGGCGATGGGGAACATGCGCTTCCACGCGAAGGCCATCAGTTGATCGTAGCGGAAGCGCGGCAGCGTGCCGCGAATCCAGATGAAGCCAAACACAATCCCGAGCAGCTTGGTCAAAAACCAGACGTAGGACGGGATCCACGTGAGGAACGAAAACGGCGCGGTCCAGC
>Ga0187858_10002917_pt1 | contig 17099 bp, 21 predicted proteins | sample June2016WEW_8_15_FD_133015 | JGI IMG/M metagenome (GOLD analysis project Ga0187858, IMG submission 133015) | Peatland microbial communities from SPRUCE experiment site at the Marcell Experimental Forest, Minnesota, USA - June2016WEW_8_150 | ecosystem: Environmental > Terrestrial > Soil >...
AATATAAATGGGCCCATTTATATTCACAATTAGATATTTTCTATGATTGGATCAGCCACTTTTCAAAATTGGCTCAGCCATTTTCTCTTCCCTTTTAATAATAGATATTTTTTTCTCACATTATAATATAAAATCATGAACATTCTAATTATCAGTGCTGTTATCATTATTCCGATTATATGTATATCTATTTGGTGTTGTATTGCAGCACGATGGGCCAATCGTATGAACAGAGAACAAGAAAATGTGGATGTTCCAATTTATAAAGAATGTATTTGTTGTTAAAATATAAAAAATAAAATATGTTGTAATAATATATAGGAGAAATTTTCAATGACAACAGTTATCAATCATTACCATTATTACAAGTGTAAGGAGTGTGGTGGACAAGTTGAGAATGAGAATAAGAAGGATGTTATTGTAAATGATTTTAAAGATGAAAGTGATAGTGATGAAGAAATTGAAGATGAACCTGATACCGAAGATGATGAAGATGATGAGAAAGAACATAAAAAAAAAATAACTAAAAAAGTTATTGAAATTGATAAAGATATTCGTAAATTTCAAAAAGGACCTAAGACTAAGGTTCGCAAACAACAATTACAAGATTTATTAAAAAAACGTAAGGAAATTATAGGAAAGAAAAATTGATTTAAAAACAAAATTATTTTCTAATGATATAGTATTATTAGAAAATGGCTGAACAAAAAAAGAAAATGGACATTGATATGGATAAATTACAAAAAGTTATTTATGATGGACAATATCCTAAAGATAAAATAGTAAATATGTTAAAGAAATATACATATTGGGATGATGAAAATATTAATTATGTTTACGATATGTTTAAAAAACCAATAACTTTAAAACAAATAACACAAATTAAATTTGCTAAAAGACAAGTTGCACGATTACCATTCAAATGGGTTGATAATCGAGAGAAATGGTTAAAAGTTGGATATGTTTTAAAGAATATCTCACTTGAATTATTGGATACTTGGATTGAATTTAGTAAACGATCTGACAAATATGAAGAAGGAGAATGTGAAAAATTATGGCCAACATTCAAGGATAATAATTATACAACTGCTACATTATGTTGGATGATTAAAAATTAAGATATAAATAATTTTCTAAATATATAGTATATAGAAAATTATGTCTGAACAAAAAGAACCTGAAAACTACATTTGCACTATTTGTGATGTTAAATGGAATACAAGTTTTATAAATAGAAGTGAAAATTCTATTTATCCAGAACTTGATAATAAATTTATAGGTGGATGTTGCAAACAATATAGGGGATGTATATTGTGCGGAGACTTTCCAAAAATAAATAAAGGTGAGTACATACGTAATGAATATAATCCAAATTTAACATGGTATAAATATCCTTTATTTTGTGATGTACATCAATATATGATATTCAAATCATTTGACCAAATTAAAAAATTAGTTTTATTCAAAAAAAGACATTGTAGACCAATTACTAATGAAGATATTTTAAATTCCGAACCTGAAACAAACATATTAAACCTTATTAAGATTTTATCTGATAAAATTGATTCTTTCGGTGAAATGTTCAAAACTCATATGGAAATCGGTCCACCATCTAAAGGATTTTTAAAGTTACAAGAAGGGTTTGAAGGAAAAGCAACAATAAGTGATAAATTAATTAAAGAAGAGAAAAAAGAAACTGGAAGTTTAGATGAATAAATAAATTCTCTGGGTATAATATAGCAATGTCAGATTCCAAAGATCCGATTTCAGAACACAAACAATTAAGTGTAGAAATAGATCAACACTTACTAAAAGTTATTGAAATTAATCAAAAGTTAGATAAATTTGGTGAACATGAATTCGATAAATTAATTCCTAGATTTATTAATGGTGAAATTAAAAAGGAAGATGTTGAAATAATAATGAAATTAAAAGTTGAATTAAAACAAATTCAAGATGATATTAAATTCAAAACTCAAAAACGAAAAGAAATTGAACAAAGAACTGTAGTGCATTTGTATGTATCTTCAGTTGATGAAAAAGGAGAACTTAAACATACCCCAATTAATGACAGAAATATTCAAACTCAAATTCTAACTAATCCAACTTCGAGTCATTATTTACGACCTGATGTTCCAGTTGATGATAGAACTTGGAGACGAGAAGCAGATCTAAAAAATCATTATGAATTATTAAATCGAGGAGTGAGCGGATATCATGGTCCAAATTAATTATTATAAATTCTTATCGTAATATCAATTACGACAAGGATTTCGAATGGCGCTTACTGGACCGTTTATGATTACTCGCTGATGGAGCTGTTCATGTATAGTGCTTCAGCTAATATCTACTCACCCAATATTACTATACATTTTAATTTTTAAATTAAAATAATATCTACAATATTAATATAATTCAACATGTCAGTAGCAGATGTTCTGATTGGAAATGATAATCCTTTACCACTAGATGTTGCAACAGCTCGTGTAAGAGAAACTGCAGCAATTGGAAGTGTTTTAACATGTACATCAGTTGAAGGAGATAGCAAATGGAATCCTTTACCAACTCCTCCTACAGCTGTTACGTCAGTTACAGCTGGTAATTCATCTATTGTAATCGGTGGTACGTCTACAGCTCCAACAATTGCCACTGTTCAAAGCACTAATTTTTTTAGTCAAAGATTAGTTGCACCTATAACATTGACTGCTAGTACTCTAACTAGTGGATGCACTATTAATTCAGTTCCCGCAGGAACTTATTTATGTATCGGAACTGCATCATGTTTATTATTTCCCGGTGATAGATGTGATATGAAATTCTTTTCCGCTAATGGATTTACTACTTGGCCAGGTGGATTTTCCACTTATATGCAAGACACAGCTGTTGTTATGGCAGGTACAATGTCAATTGCAGGAATTGCAGTTGTCAGTGCAACCGATGTGCTTGCATTAGCATGGACTGCAGCACCTTCAAGTAGTACAATAATCCAAAGTACAACAACATTAACGTCCGCACCTAACGCAACTTCATTAACTCTAGTTCGTATTTTGTAAATTATATTATTATCTTAAATATTAATATAATGTCAGTCGCAAATATCTTGAAGCCATCTTCAAATCCTCTCCCTGCTGAGGTAAAATCTATTCAAATTACTACCGGTGCATCAGCCGGTGCAGTATTAACTAGTGATGCATCTGGAAATGGTACATGGCAAGCTGGTGCAAGTTCTTCTAAAATTTCATTTAATGTGAATGTTAATTATAATAGTACTGCTATACCTGTAACAATTGTATTTGTCAAAACTGGTTTACAAGTTACTTGTATTTTTCCTGGTGCAGAAATTCCACAATCAGGAGGAGCTAGTTATGCTCTAACTGATAATTTTACATTACCAAGTGGATATATTCCTTCTACTGCGTACAATGGTGGAATATCAAGTGGAGAAATATATTATCCTTATCAAATTGCAGATGATGGACCAAATGTAAATGGTACTGTAAATCTTTCATATGAAAGTTCTCCTACAGCGCTTATAAATTTTACGAATGGTGGAACAGATTTTTCAGGAACTGGTCTATTGATTCTCTTCGGAGGATCATTTACTTACGCAACTGATACTTAATACATAAAATATTATATTAATATCTCAAATACTAATATAATTGTAATGTCTGTAGCAAATATTATCGCTCCGTGTGAAAATCCGATACCAATCGAAGTAAAATCTATTCAAATTGCAACTAATCCAACTGCAGGTTATTATTTACGATGTGATGCTCAAGGTAATGGTATATGGGAAGCAGGAAGTGGTGGCAGTGGAGTAACTACTGTGACTGCTGGAGATGCTTCTATTTCAATTGGAGGATCAACATCAAATCCTACAGTTACCGCAACCGGTATTTTTCCTAATGGATTAAATGTAAGTAGTGTTACATCATTAGATGGTGGATTAATTACCACTACTGGTACAGGTGAATTATTCACTGAAGGAGTTGCTAGTAACACAATTACTTCATATGTTTATGAATTTAATGGTACTAATGGAAATTTCCAAGCTGGAACAGTAAGATCTATATCACAAGGACAAATTTTAGGAATGTTCGCTTCTCCAATTGAAATTCTTTTCCCAGAAGAACCAGGTACAATAAAAGTTAGTTCAGCATTTATGACAGTATCAAATCCAAGTGGAAATTCACCTTACACTGGAGGAGGAGATCTTCGATTAATTTATACTACTTCTGGAAATACAGCATTTGGAGATATGGACGGTGGAATATTAATTGGAGCTGGTAGTGCCATGAGTGTTGCACCTACTACATTAGTTACTGCATCTGGAACAGATATCGGAGACAGTATTTCATTAACATGCACAAGTGGCACATTTTCTGGTGGAGATCCAGGAACTGTAATTAATCTATACATTGAATGGACAGCAATTCCTAGCTTTTTTCAATAAATAATCAAATAATATAATTTGTTTATTTATTAGTTTAATCAGACTCTGATTCAGAGCCTGAATCTACGTCGCGCGCGCCAGCTTGTAATTCTGAAGCACTCATTAATTTACCGCCGACCAATGCACCGCCACGACGCTTCTTGTGTTTCTTGCGTCTTCCACCAGCAACTGCACCTCCGGCTTGAGCACCTCCGCGATGTTTGTGTCGTCTTCCACCAGTCACACCAAGGCCGAGCAAAGGAGCACCGTATTTAACAACTTCTGGGCCATATTTTTGAATATATGGCAGTGCAGTTTTCACGCCTTCGGCAACTTTACCGAAAACTGATTTCAAACCACCCCAGAAATCACCACCTTGAAGTGATTGATAGCTGACAGAGGGCATTTGACGAGCATTCAAAATATCATCGCGAGAAATAACACCAACTTGAAGAATGGCGCGATTTTCTTGAATTGTGAAAACACCTTCAGAAATCGTGACAACATACAACGCGTAGTTGATGGTGTCCGTGGGATTTACTGATGCAATGGTCACGTTCATTTGAAGCTGTGCATTTAACAACAAACCAGGTGCTTCGAGTTGGCCAAGTGCAATATCAGTACCCATTTCAAGAACTAGTACTGAACCGACCGTTGAAGACCATTGGTTCCATGATAAATTAGTACCATTCTTTTGGGCAATTCGATAAAGATCATAAGGAGTTGCACTAGCCAAAAGACCAGAATTGTTATTCCAGTTAACATTAATACCAGTAATATAAGCGAAAGAATCCGTAGTATTAAAATTTTGATCACCGTTCTGACGACGAGCGAAAATATACAAACGTTTAGGAATTGAATTAAGTTGAATATTGTTAGATGAAACAGTTGTAAATGCACCAGGAGCAAGTGAAACAACTGGAGAAGGATAACGATCAATTGAATAATAAGGATATGTGATCGATGATGGGATTGATTGTAATTCTTTAGGTGTAATGTAGTTGAATAATAATTGAGGAGCACTGAAAAATGTAGTGGCGATTGATGAGATAGCATTGCCATTGACTGCATCATGCGACCACATATAACCTCCACTGAACAATGAACCTAAAGTAAAGTTAAAATCCATCGTTTGCAAACCACAGAATGCAGTAGATTCTTCGCTTGCTTGTGAAAATAAGAAAGGAGATAAGTAAATTCGTTCAACGAACACTGCTTGAACAACTGCAGTATTTGAAGCGTTAGTAATCACAGTCATTGGAAAACCACCACGTGCTTCTTCAGCAGTATTATCACCATATTTAGCAAGAGGAGATCGAACAAATCCGAATAATTGAGCATAAGTTTGTGACTGATCTAACATAGATGGAGTCATTGAATAATCAATTGCACGTTCTTTCACGGGAGTACCGTAACGTAAAAACGCATGAATTGTATCAGACATGTTAATTGAAACTTGAGAGTTATTTAATGTGACTGCTAACGATTGCAAAGTACTAGAAATAGGATACGCGCGAGGTGCATCAGTAGTGCCAATATTAAGAAGCGGACCACTTGATGTACCACTAAAGGTAAATTGCACTGGATAAGCAATTAAAATTTCACGATCCACGTAGATACGTGGATTAGGAGGAGGTGCAGAAAATTGAATATTAGATGTTGAATAAGATGTAGATGTTACAGGTTTCCACGAGGTCATCGACCCACCTTCGAGAACACCATACATTTTTTTAGAATTTACAGTGCATCGAGGATCTAAGATCGCCACGGGTTGAAGAGGATTCAAAGCTAAGCTCATGTTGGGCTGATTATAATTATACTTGAGATTATTTATTTAATTGATTAATTAAATAATCCTATATTTTAATATCCACCATGAAACGTCTTTTTACGGAATAAAAACTTGATGCTTATCGATTGACTCGGTGCTAAGGTTACTGGATATTGATTTCCTTGGTTATCGTTCCAGTAAATAACCACATCTAATTTTTTTAATGGCGTATCATTTGTCATTGAAGCCAGACGATATTCAGATTGAGGAAAATATTGTAATTTAGTTCGAATATCTGTAGCTCCTTGAATTACCGGTTCAAGATCAGTCATAATTGGTCTGAAATTTGCAACACCTGATCCTGAGTTCACAGCAATTAATTCAGTATTCACCGGAATTGAACCAGTTAAAAATGAAACTGCTTTTAACGAAGCCCATAAAAATAATGTTTGAACTTCTTGCATTAATGAATAACCAGCACCACCAGCATAATTAGGTGGAATTGCAGGTAAAGTTGCTGTATTATTTCCAGTATTTTCAATAACAAATTGAAAATCCTTACCATGAGTGGTGTTAAAACCATTAAAGATGGTGTGAAACGTTTCAAAAAACGAATATAAATTATAATTCATAAAAATTAATGGTGCTGTTGCTTGTAAAACTGGATCATAATTTAATGTGACATTCATTGAAATTAACATTGTAACTGGATTAAATGTTAAATATGGAGCTTGACCAACAAGACTTTGACCACCAGAAGGCATTGCATTAAACGCACCAAGAAAAGCTGTATTAATCATGTCTATCATGTGTTGATAACTATAAACTCCTGCACTAGATGGATTAGATTCAGATACAAATACTAATGGTTTCACATAATCTACACCAAGATAACTTAATGTTACCGTGTAATATCCATCAGCTTGATTAAAATTGAAAATTGGAATAGTACCAGTGGGCATTGAAAATCTAATGATAGAGAGATGGTATAAACTCGGATTGTCAATCACTGGAATAACCCTATTTTCTTCGAATGCTGCTTGAATTGGTTGTAAAGTATTATTAAAAATATTCATATTGTAATACACATGATCAGCATCTTTAGATTCTACTGACGATTCCATGCGTCCTTTACCATATGCTTTAGATTCGTGAAAAATCTGTTTCTGTTTTCGTTCCATTATATCAATAGTTAAGATATTATTGATAATGAGTTAAATAACAAACCATGTCATCACCAGACATAACATTATCAGTAAAAATATCTGCAAATTCATCAGCTGATAAATCACGTAACAATAATCTTAATGCCACCCATCTTCCACATGTTGAAATAGATTTAGTTAATTGCTGCAATCTATGATTATTATATTCAACATTACATCCTGACTTCACGAGTAAATAAGATAAATGACCGTAATCTTCATTGGCAACTTTTCTGAAGTTTTTTGGTACATGTTTCAGCTGAGAATCTGGTTTTCCACCATAACTATCAAAGAACTCTAGCGTATTCGAATTTTTACGAAAAATACAGCACCAATGACCGTAATTTTGTTTAGTTAAAAATAAAATTATACACGCACCATATTTTCCTAGAGCTTCATTGATGTTGTTCATGCTAGCAAGTTTAGAATACTTAATTAAATTTGCTTTGCCGTCAATAACACTTAAAATATCTTCATCAGTGAATGCTTTTCCTTGTAATTTTTTCAATTCCTTTGTCGCCATGTTTATAATGACAAAGAAATTATTCATTTAATAATAAATAACAGCCTGTTTCGTAGAGAACTACACGAGGATATGATTTTTTAATGCATACCCATCGTGATTTGATTTCTAAAATACGTTTAATTTGAGCTTTACTTAATCCGAGATATTTTTCACAAAAATATTTAATCGAATGAGTGTTTCCTGATGATGGAAAGCATACAATATGTGTTGCTTCAGTTATTGAAGTCTTTGATTCTGAATGATTAGTAATTTCATGTGATGTAGTTATTATATCCACGTTATCTTTACCATTTCCCGAGTGACTACGTCCAGTTTGAAGAATTAATTGCTTTAATTTTTGAACTGCTTTTTTCATTTTATCATCAAAAATACAATCAACATCATCGAATAAAACTAAAGAACCTTTCAATTTAGCTATCGTTGGAGGAGTTTCAATCAATGCTTTATCTAGTGCAATTTTATAAAACTCTAATTTCTTAAATGCTATGTCTTCTTCCACGTTAGATATGATGAATATCTTACGATCAGGAAAGCATTTATGGTAATTTTCCATAAAATCACAAGCATATGTACTTTTACCACAATTTGAAAGACCTGCAATGTAAAGAACAGTGCGAGATTTTTTATTTGGCACCTGAGACATGAAGCCACTTTGTAATGAAATTTCCTTTAATGATTTACTTTCCGCTTCCTTCTTCATCTCATTAAAGAATGCTAAATCTTCAATGAGATCTTCACTGTCGCTCGAGTCACTATCACTCTCACTTTTACTTTCTTCTGTATATGACATTTTCTTGAGTAGCTGAGAACGTAAGAAATCCATCTCTTTTCTAGTTAATTTCTTCTTGTATTTCTTCAATTCTTTACCTGTAAATAGTGCAAGAGGATCTGGGTGTTTAATTCGTTTCTCGATAGTCTTTTTCTTTTCCTCAGTTCTAGGAGGAACGTATACATGAACAATCTTACCGCTAAATTCACCTCCCTTTATCTTAGCCAGTGGCTCGCCGTTTTCAAATGATAAAATTGGATCACTCATTTAGTATATCTATAGAGAACAAATTATTTGTTAAATTTTACAATACTTCGCTATAAATGTCCGCGTCTTAACTTCACGTGAACAGGTTTTCATTTTCACCGTCTTTAAGATTGAGGGGGAAGGAATTTCCCCGTTTTTACATTGATTTCACTGTTTCCCCCGAATTGGAAAAGATTTTATATATTGATTATTTTCTTTTTTTCCTAAAGTAAAGTAAAAAAAAGAGGGAAATGAGTGAAATGCACTACCATAGTTTTGACTATTTTACGTGAGACTCTCACGTAAAAAACTCATTTCACTCTGATTTCACTCGAGTTCACTCTCAATGATAGGGTCAAAGTGAAATCAATGATCAGCCCACGTAAATAACGTGGATTTTGTATAGTCGTGTAAACACGTTCTAAATCCTCGCTAAAGCTTCGGATTTAGTTAGGAATTACTAAGTAAAAATATATATATTTTGGTGGGGAATTCCTAGATCATGGCTGAGCGCCAGCGAAGCCGTGATAGTTCCACCAATTAGATTAAATAATCAACGTAAAGATATTATGCTGATTATTTGGTTATCGTTTTATTTCTTTTTTCTCCTCTTTAATCTCGGGTTTTTTATTCACCATGAAGTAATCGTGGTCTTCATTAACAACTGGTAATGATTTCACACGATTAACTTCACTTTTGGGCGCTTGATCAGTAGCTGAACCAGAGGTAATGATCGGATAAATTGTTGGTTTAGGTGGTCCAACGATCGATGGATTAGGGCGATAAGCTTGAGTAACATTCATACGAGTTGAAAATCGAGGCGGTAACTCACGGTGAACTGGCTTGACCGGTACGACCACTCCTGATGGTTTTTCATCAGCTTTTTTAGTTACTCGTTTAGCTTCTAATTCTTTAGCGAATAGGTCTTGTAACTCCTGTACAGCGTGTTTCAGCTGGGCGACTTCGGTGCTAAGTGACGTCATTATAATTATAGTTGAGATTTAATTCTTATAATTATAATGCTTATGAATCTTTCAGAGCTTGAATTTCATCAAGCATCTTAACTCGTTTATACACTGATTCGCGTAATTTAAAGAAGCATTCATTAGCTTGTTCGATATCAGGCTTGGAAACTAAAAATAACCTTAATTCAGCATCTGCTTTTGCGAGAGCATTAATAACCCTCTTCTGTTGCAGTTTATGTGAAGCAACTTTCATCTCCTCGCTCGTTTTTTCCTTCTTCTTTGATTTCTTTTTATCTTTTGCTAATTCAGCCTTGGTTTTTTTCTTAGGTTCATCGTCAGATTCATCATCACTGTCTGAAATTTGATGAACAGTAACTTTTTTAGTAGGTTTTATCACCTCAACCGTTTGAATTCTGTGTCCACCTTTGAGAGATCTTGAAGCCATTGTACTATATATAATTATAAAGAGAAATTATAATTATAAATAATCTTAATTATTTTTTAATTTGAGACCTATAACACATCCTTTTATTCCATCTTTCATTTTATCTTTATTATAATCTAATCTTAATCTTTTAAGATCACTCAATATGTATTGCCATGTCATCTTATTTTTACTTAAACTATTTTTTAATTCTAATATTTCATTTTTATTTACTACATCACTACTTTTATCAGTTCTTGTGAAGTTATCATCAATAAATGTTTTTATTTCATCATTATCATTACACAGATTTTTGAAATCTTCTTTAATTTGTTTACTAATTATTAATCCTTTTTCATAATATTTTTTAGAATAAGGTAATATGATATTTAAAAATGCTAATTTATATTCTAACCGTTCGAATTTCTTATATAAATTTACATCTGCTTTGTAAATTCCTTTTTCTTTTTTTCTTTTTTCATATTCGTCTGAATCTAAGAATTCATTTTTAAATTCAGCCAAAAGACCACGTCGTCTTAAACCCTGATCAGTATTAAAATTAGGTGAATGATTTGAAATTGTCATTAATTTAGCGTGTAAATCCACACTAATACATGTTCCGTGCATAACCTCAATATTAATATTACTTCCATCTACAAATTTTTTAATTGCATTTGCATCTTGTTTTTTTTTTTCTAATTCTTCAGCAACAACTAATCTAATTGGTTTACGACAATGATTTAACTGTTTATGAATTTTTGTATAATCAGTTGTGAATGTTTTATTATTAACTTCAAAATAATAAATTGGTAAAGCTTTTGAATACATATTTGATAGTGATGTTTTACCGTTACTAGCTTTCGGTCCTATTAACCACATATTTTTAGCTTCTTTAGTTTCTCCAGTTATACAATAACCTAACCAACTCTTCATTGATTCAGCCATATCTTTTTCATCATTACATACATTTTTAATTATTTTATTTACCTTTTCTAAAATATCTTTATCAACATTATCTGAATAATTATATGGTAAACACACGCTAATATAATCATCTCTCACACGTTTACGAAATACACCTTTTCTAAGATTGAATATTCCATTCTTGAAATTAATAACTTCTCGATTTGAATCAATTTTGCCATTAAATTCACTATCTTTTAGTAATCCTTTACAGCATTCATACACATTGTTAAGAAATGTTCGATCAGAACATTTCTTCTCCAATTTATTATTTTCTTTCATATCTTTAATATCTTTCATTTTTTTAATTTTATTTAACTGATTAACCATTTCATTAAATTTCCTATCTAAATAATCACCAATAAAATTAATTAATTCACTACTTCCTTTTTTTTCCCATAATTTAGTTTTATCCACCCACATATAAATTTCTCCACTATTTATAATTTTAATATCATTTTTCCATCTAGAGCAAAAGAATTTAGCCGTTTTTAGATGACCGAGAGTAAGAACTTGAAAAATTGACATGTCTTATATTCTAATAACTATTATAATATAAGATAAAATTTCTTTTAAATTATTTAGAAAATTATTCTGATCTCTTTTTCTTAATCGATCTTAGTTTTGAGTCTAATTTCTTTTGTCGTTCTTTAATTTCAGCTTCCCTTCTATCTAATTTTTTATTCGCCCATGCGGCAGTTCTTTTATTATGAACATCCATTAATTTCTGTATTTCTTCAGGAGTGTAACATTCTTTACCTTTTTTTTTTTTATTACACGGGCACTCATCATAATTAAGAGCATTTATAAGCATATCATCAAAAACATTAGCGCAATCTTGGCAAAAAAAGTGTCCGCAACATTCACAAACCATATCATTTGTTACTGTCTTACACACATAACAGTTATCTTCTCCTAATTTCTTCTGTTGTTCTTTTAATTCAGTACCTTTCTCTTCAAAGTCTGCTGAAGTAAAGACGTAATCTTCTTCAGCCTCGACCTTAATTTCCTCGGGAATTTGTTCTAATTTTGACATCTTATAATATGTACAGATATTCTTTTAAATTATTAAGAAAATTATTCTGATTTCTTTTTCTTAATTACCTTAGTTACCTTTTTGGTAACTTTAGCATTTCCTTTCTTCTTCTTCTTTATCGTTTGTTTGAGTTGAACAATTTTATTCTTGATTTTTACAACATCATCATCATCATTTGAATATCGTGTGTGATATTCAGTACTGCATGGTTTGCACATGCTAGATTTAGAATATCTTCCTTTTACTAAATTATAAAAATACTTGAATTTTATTGTCTTTTTACATTTTGTACATTTTTTATACATATTTTCATCAGCAAATTTAATGTCAGAATCAGTAACAGTTAGCTTATTCATAACTTTTTTAGCAACATCGGAAAATCTTTCGACTGTAACTTTTTGAGAAGAAACTTTTGGCATTTTAATAATATTACTATAGATATAAATTTTATATAATTTAAAATTTTTTTTTCTATAATATATAATATAATGTATTCAATTCAAGCCGAAGTCCGAAACTACAAATCATCATTAAAGAAAATCTTTGAACACTGCCAATTAAAAACTTATGAAGATCCAGTCGAAGACTGTTTAGATTATCCTTACCATTATGATGCAGATAAAAAAACTTTAGAAGTTTACAATACTGGAACTGATTCACTTGTATATCCAGTTTTAGCTGTTAATAAAGGTAAAGAATTAACAATGTTCAAAACTGATTATGGACATTATATTGCAATTACAAATATTCGTTGGGTAGAAAATGCATCTGATGATGAAGAAGAACTTGAATTAACACCTGAAGAAGAAAATAAAATGGTCCATAATCTCATTGATAAATATTACGATAAAATTAAAGAAGTAAAAGAGAAAAAAGAAAAGAAACAAGATGAACTTGCGCCCGAATTAACTGAACTTAGGAGACAAGTTCAATTTGAAAGAGATTATGCAAATTCAGAAGAAGGTAAAAAAGCAAATGAAGAATTAAAAAAATTAAAAGAAGAAGATTATGCTGAAAGAAAGGAAAAAGCATTCAATATTATTAATTCAAAGAAGAAAGGATTTGAAGCCAAAGATGAAGGATTAACTATTCAACAATTAACTAAGGAATTAGAAGGTAAAAATGTTTCAAAATTCTTAGGTGAAAAATGTAGAATTTGTAGCGTTTTATTTGATAAAGATAGTGAAATTCTTGATTTATTAGAACCTCCGCAATATGCACCAGTTCATAAAGAATGTCATAAAAATATAACAAAACAAGATTATGACACATTAATTAAATCTTTGCAATTATTATAATGCCATTGAAAAATGAACGCGATTCTAAAGGGTTATTTTGGCAATGGGGTAGCAAAAAAAAGTATTATTATAAAGCTTACGATTCATTAGGAAGGTTAAGAGCTAAGAAGAAAGCTATTCTACAGGCAGTTGCAATAACGTATAGTAAACAGAAATTCTAAATTATAATAATATCTCAACTATTAATATAATTCGAAATGTATCAGGATTCAGATAGCACACGAGCTCGATTAGCTAGATTATACGAAGCCCGTGCAAATGGGTCTAGTATGGGTATGGGTTTAGGTGGTGCAATGGATTCTATCGAAAGAGGTGAACTTTTAAAACAGGCTAGCACAATTATGCGTCGTAAAAATGAACTTAAGAAAGAAAAAGATATTGAACTATTGTTAAATTCACTTAAAAAAGATAAAAGACAACTTGATGCTCTCGATGATAAAGCTTTTAATTTACAAATGAGAAAGATGATGGAAATTCATAAAAAACAAAAAGTTAAATCAAAACTTGATAAACAAGCCAAAAGACGCGCTGCTCTTCCAACTCCATTAACTGATGCTCAAGTTAATGCACTGTATCGTGCAGAAAAACTTGCTAATTTAGGTATTGATGAATCCGATGAAGATCCTCTTCTTGCTGAATTTCAAAAATTACAGCAAGATCAAGTGAGAGATGTTTTGGCTCGCAATCCTAAACTTCGTGCTATTGCACGTGCTGAAGGTAAAGGTTATGGAGGTGATATGGACATGGAAGGTGGAATACGTCGTAAGAAGTCAACTAATCCATGGATTACTCACGTTAAACGATATCACAAGGCTCATCCAAAATTAACTTATTCAGAAGCAATGGTAAAAGCTAAATCATCTTATCGTGGTGGAGATTTAGATGGCGGAGATGAGATAGAAGGTGGTCGCCGACGCGCAAAAAAAAAAACGCCAAAAAAAAGTCAAACTTTGAAAAAACTTATGGCTTTGATGATGGACCGTTAATTGCACAAAGAAATATAGCAAAATTTGAAGATGCTAAAATTAAATTATTTTTGGATAATTTAATTAAAAATGGACCATCATCAAGATATTTAACTGATACTCAAGTTAAAGATATTTATAGAAATGAAGTTGTTGGATATAGTGATGATGAAATTGAAGAAAAAATAATTAATCTAATTAATATTCTTGTAAAAAATAATATTATTACTAAAGATGCAGAAACTGAAATGTTATATACTCTTTCATTATCGTCAACACAAGAACAACAATTTTTATATTGGCAAATATTAATTAATTTCGAAGAAAAGGGAATGCTTGGTCCCGGAAATCCAAAATCTTTACGATCTGGATTAGCTGAAAAAGCACTTGAATTAGAAAAAGAAGCAGAATTAAAAAATGAAAGTAAAAGATCAACAAGAAATACAGAACTTGAAAATAAACTTGTAGAAAGAAGTAGTGTTGAACAGGAATACTTAACTAAATTAAAGCAAATTGAAGAAGCAAAAGATTCACAACAATATGAAGAAAATATTGATTACGCACAAGAAATCGACAGACAATACAAAGAACTCAACAATAACCTCGATGAATATTTATTACAGGATATTAACAAATTTATCGGTGAAGGATTTCACACGATGCGTGGGAGTGGGATGGCGGGCGAAGGGATTGGAGATTTTTTTAAAGGAGCGCTGAATACCGCAAAAGGAGCTGTAAATAGTGTAAAGGAAGTTGCATCACGAATTGGAACAGCTATTAGTGGAGCGAGAAAACATGCGCCTCCTCAGGTAAGAGATTTTATTGCATCTCATGGGAATGACCTAATTGACATAGTTTATGTGTGTCGTAAACCAATTGTACCAGCTATTGATAAAGTGTTGAATTTGATTAGTTTAGGGACGTGGTCCAAAGGAAAGAAAGAAATGGGTTATGATGAAATGTTTCATTTGTATTTTATTATCGAATTGGTTGCTCCTGATCGAAGAACTTATAGTTTCAAGCTCGAGAAAAACCAAGTTGTAACAGCTTACGAATCAGACGATATTTCACCAGTACATGAAATAGTTAAACCCCGAAATACCACTCTCAGAACATTTATCGAAAACGGCGAAAAATATCAAGGCGAAACTTTTTGGTTATACAATCCATCGACTAACAATTGTCAGGTTTTTGTGATGTCTGTGCTCTCTGGAAACGGATTGAGTACGGTTTCCTTGAAAACCTTCGTTCTTCAAGACGCGACGAATATTTTAACTGGGTATGCTAAGAGTATCGGCACAACAATAACCGACCTAGCTTCGAGGGCTGACATTTTGCTTCACGGTAGTGGAATACTGTATCTATAAAACGAAAGAATCATAAACACTTAGCGAATTAATTATTTGATGAAAATATCAAATAATTAATTAAATTTTACTATACAACATTTGTTGTGCTAATGAATGACCCATCATTGTTGCAATTTTTCTTTTTTCCTTTACTGTTTTTATTTTATTAACAACATCAGTTATGTAAATATGTCTTAACATACTCGCACCAATTCTTTTTCCAGTTTTATCTTCAAATATTTTAGTAATTTTTACTCCTAAACTTTGATTATCATATGGTTTACCTGCCCAAGATATTAAATATTTACTAGGATATTTAGCTATCCATTCATGAATAATAAGGGCTAATTTATGTGGTATTTCTAAAGTTATAGGTCCATATGTTTTAGCAGTTTTATATTTATTCAAAGTTATAGACATTCTTAAATTTCGTGGATTAATGTATAAATAATTAAAAGTATTTTCATCAGGAATTGTTTTAGTTATTAATAACTTTGCATAATTATTCCTTACAGGAGGTAAATAAGTATATAATGAAATAATTAAATTATTTAACATATCTATTTTACTATCCAATCGATGTTTATATAAATCATCTCGTACCTTTAATATTCGATTCCAACTTAACCAATCTTTCTTTTGTTTATCTGATTTTTCATTTGTTTCTATTTTATTTTTATTAATTTGATCATATTTATACATCCTATCAATATATATTTTTTTAATACTTTCTGCTTCTGTATTATTACGTGCTTTAGCTTCAGCTAAACATCCTATTTTAGCAAAATGACTTTTTAATGTATTTACATTTTTATATTTTTTCTCAACTGTGTTAATAACTTCTTTCGGATTATTCATCATTTTAACCAAATAATTATCCCCCATACTATTTTTTAACATATCTAATGTTGCGACATACGATTTTAATGTACTTTCTGATAGTTTAGACATCTATATTATAACTCAATATAATAAATATTTTATAGAAAATATCTATTATTAAAAGGGAAGAGAAAATGGCTGAGCCAATTTTGAAAAGTGGCTGATCCAATCATAGAAAATATCTAATTGTGAATATAAATGGGCCCATTTATATTCACAATTAGATATTTTCTATGATTGGATCAGCCACTTTTCAAAATTGGCT
>Ga0187858_10002923_pt1 | contig 17070 bp, 20 predicted proteins | sample June2016WEW_8_15_FD_133015 | JGI IMG/M metagenome (GOLD analysis project Ga0187858, IMG submission 133015) | Peatland microbial communities from SPRUCE experiment site at the Marcell Experimental Forest, Minnesota, USA - June2016WEW_8_150 | ecosystem: Environmental > Terrestrial > Soil >...
AGCGCCATGTCCTCCGCGGCCGTGCCCGGCAGATGGAAAAGCATCAGACGCCGGCCGCCCAGCCCGATGGCATCGAGGATGGAGCGGAGGTAGTCGGCCCGGCGCGCGCAGCGCTTGCTGCCCTCCAGATAGTGGCAGTTGTCCTCCTCGCAGGCGACCATCGCAACTACGTCGGACCCCAACTCGAAGGCCTTCAGCACGTGCTCCGGCTGCAGCCGCCCCGTGCAGGCCACCAGGATTTGCCGCACCGGCCAGGGCCAGCCGAAATCCGGAACGGACGGCCGCGGCCGGCCCGCGGAGGTGGGAGCCTGGCCCGGACGGGCGCAATTGGCGCACACAAAGAGCGTGACGGGTGCTGGGATTGAGGGCCACATTACCCCACCCGGCGGTGGTGCGTCTACAGTTGCAGTGTCCTGATTCATAAGGAGATCTCTCGACGGGGAGAGTGAGAAAGCAGTATAACAGAATTTAAGTTATTTGGATATTATTATTCAAAAATATCATCTTGGCTTATAATAGACCCTGGAGTATGACGCTCGAACATCTCAAGCTCTTCAGGGATATCGCCCATGCGCGCAACGTGAGCCACGGCGCGGAAGTCTGCGGCGTGAGCCAGTCCGCCGCCAGCCAGTACCTGCACGAAACCGAACGCTTATTGGGGGTCCAGTTGCTGGATCGCAGCACCCGGCCCGTCGAGCTGACCGAAGCGGGGCGCCTGTACTACGAGTTCTGCCGCGACGTCCTGCGCCGCAGGGAAGAGTTCGAGGAATCGCTGGAAACGCTCAAGGGCCGCGTGCAAGGCACGGTCAGGGTGGCCGCGATTTACTCGGTGGGCCTCTCGGACATGTCGCGCCTGGAGCGCGAGTTGTCGCGCCGGATGCCCGAAGCGGTGCTGCTGGTCGAGTACCTGCGTCCCGAGAAGGTTTACGACGCTGTGGTCACGGACCAAGCCGACCTGGGCCTGGTGAGTTACCCGGAATCCAACCGGGAAATCACCGCGATTCCGTGGCGCGAGGAGAAGATGATGGTGGCGGCCGCTCCCTCGCATCCTTTGGCGGCCAGAGAAACGCTGGACCTGGCCGACCTGGCGCAGCAGAGCTTCGTGGCATTCGACGACGATCTCCGCGTGGGGCGCGAGGTGAAGCGCTATATGCGCGAAAACGGGGCGCAGTTGAACGTGGCGATGCACTTCGACAACATCCAGACCATGAAGGAAGCGGTGGTGCTGGGCTCGAGCATCAGCATCATGCCGGTGCGCGTGCTGCGCAACGACATCGAGCAAGGGCGGCTGGTGGCGATCCCCATCAAGGGCTGCACGCTGGTGCGGCCGCTGGGCATCATCCACCGCCGCCGGAAGACGTTCAACCAGGCCACGCGGACGTTCCTCGAGTTGCTGCGGCAAGAAGCGGCTCTGGAGACCACGCCCGCGCTGCCGCCACGGCAGCCGGCGCGCCTCGGCCGGGGCAAAGCGTGAAGCCGCGGCGACAGCTCACCTACAGTCCGCCCTACCGGAACAACGCCTCCGCCCCTCTCTGAATCACCGCCGCGCCCGCCACTCCCGCCAGCGCCGATGCGAACGCCGGGCCCGCGCCGCGCCGTTTCCACTCTTCGTGGACCGCGTGGAAGCCCAGGTAAAACAGCCAGCCCGCCGCGATCCCCAGTGGATACGCGATCCACCCAGTCCCCAGGTGTGGCGCCATCGCCAGGCCCAGCGCGCCGCCCGCCAGCGTCGTCCCTTCCGCCACCACGCACCAGCCCAGCGCCGCCGCGCGCCCTTTCACCGCCGCCCGCAGAATCCCGCCCAGCGCCATCCCTTCCGGCAGTTTGTGCAGCGCCACCGCCAGCGGCACCGCCACCCTCAGCCCCAGCGGCGCCGTCCACTGCACCGTCGCCACGCTCCAGCCATCCACAAAGCTGTGCAAGGCCGCCGCCGCAATCAGCGGGCCCGCGAAGCCGTGCAATTCCGTGGCGCAAGCGTTGTGATCGTGATCGTGCGCGCAAGTGGGGCATACCGGATACGCGTACCGGTTGATCGCCAGCAGCAGCCCATACCCCGCTGCAAACAGAACCAGGCTGGCCGTCCACCCCAGTTCCACCGCCAGTTCCGGCAAAAGCCCGAACAGCGCCACTCCCAGCAGCACCCCCGCGCTGAATGGCACCACCACCCTGGGGCGGCTCCGCAATCCCGTGAGCCACAGCCCCAGTGCCGCCCCCGCCAGCCCCACCGCCGTGGCCAGCGCCGGCGCGGCGATCCCCGGAGTTTGAACCAGCGCGAAAGACAAGTCTCTACTGTAGCTGATGCGAGCGGCCCCTGCTTCCGCCCCCGTTTGACAACCCTTCCCCGCCGTCCGTATCATGAAATTTCAGTCGACCGCCTGTCTGGTCTGGAACACTTCAATATGATCAAAGTGCAAGGTCTAACCAAGCGATACGCCCGCACTGTCGCCGTGGACAATATCTCCTTCGAGGTCGAAAAGGGCCAAATCGTGGGCTTCCTCGGCCCCAACGGCGCCGGCAAGACTACCACCATGCGGGTCCTTACCTGCTTCCTTCCCCCTACCATGGGTACCGCCAACGTCGCCGGTTTCGACGTGCTCGAGAACGCCATGGAGGTCAAGAAGCGCATCGGCTACCTGCCGGAGTCGCCGCCCCTGTATCCCGAGATGGAGGTGATCGAGTATCTCACCTTCGTCGGCAAGCTGAAGGGCATCCCCTCCGCCGACCTGGCCCGCCGCATCTCTGATGTCGTGGGCCGCTGCGCCATCGGCGACGTCCGCACCCGCCTCATCGGCAAGCTCTCCAAGGGCTTCCGCCAGCGCGTGGGCTTGGCCCAGGCCATCATCCACAACCCCCCCGTCCTCATCCTCGACGAGCCCACTTCCGGCCTCGACCCCAAGCAGATCATCGAAATCCGCGAGCTGCTCAAGTCGCTCGCCGGTGAGCACACCATCATCCTCAGCACCCACATCCTCTCCGAAGTGGAGCATTCCTGCGAGCACGTCATCATCATCGACCGCGGCAAGCTGGTGGCCATCGATTCGGTCTCGAACCTCACCAATCGCCTGCGCGGCGCCGAAGCCGTGGCGCTCGAAGTGGAAGCCGCCGACGGCCGCCCCAACCCCACCGACGTGCAGCAGCGCCTCGAGCAGGTGGCCGGCGTCAGCCGCGTGGTCATGAAGGATTCCAAAAACGGCCGGCTCACTTTCGAGATTGAGAGCCTGCAAGGCCGCCACATTCGCGCCGAACTCGCCCGCACCGTGGTCAATGCCGGCTGGAGCCTCAGCGAGTTGCGCGCCGTCGGCCTCAGCCTCGAGGACATCTTCCTCCAGCTCACCGCCGCCGAGCAGAAGGACCAGGTTAAGGAAGGAGACAAGAAGTGAAGAACGTACTCCTCATCTGCCGCAAGGAACTCAAGAGTTATTTCGCGTCGCCCATCGCCTATGCGGTCCTGGCGCTGTTCGGGCTGATCTTCGGCTTCGGCTTCTACACCGCCACTCGCGACTTCGTCCGCTTCAGCTTCCAGTCCCAGATGATGGGCGGCGGCCAGACCATGAACGTCAACGAGCAGATCATCCGCCCGTTGCTCGGTTTCGCCCCCACCGTGGCTTTGTTCCTCATCCCCATGATCACCATGCGGCTCTTCGCCGAAGAGAAACGGTCGGGCACCATCGAGCTGCTGCTCACCTCGCCCGTCAGCGATAACCAGATCATCCTCGGCAAGTGGTTGGGCGCCCTGCTCCTGTACCTCTGCGTCCTGGCCATGTCGATGATCAACATCGCGCTGCTCTTCGCCTGGGGCAAGCCGGACCTCAAGCCCGTGCTGGTGGCCTATCTCGGGCTGCTCCTCCAAGGCGGCTGCCTGTTGGCCATAGGGACCTTCATCTCCACCACCACCAGGAACCAGATCGTGGCCGGCGGCGTCACCTTCTTCGTTTGCCTGCTGCTCTGGCTGCTGAGCTGGTTCACGGCCTTTGATTCTACCGTGCCCGCCCAGGTGGTCAATTACCTTTCGATCGTCACCCACTTCGAAAACTTCGGCAAGGGCGTGCTCGATTCGAAAGACGTGGTCTTCTACATTTCCTTTATCTTCTTTGCGCTGTTTGCAACTTCGCGATCGATGGAATCGCTGCGGTGGAGGGCATAACAATGTCTCACGAATGGCTCAAAACAAGGCAAACCAAGTACACCGCCTACGTCGCCGTCTACATCGTCGTCATCCTCGCCGTCCTGACGGCGGTCAACTTCCTGGCGAACCGCTACGACAAGTCGTGGGACGCCACCGCCAACAAAGAGTTCAGCCTCGCCGACCAGACCATCAAGGTGGTCAAGGGCCTGAACCGCGACATTCACATCACCTACTTCGACGACACCAGCCGCTTCCCCCAGGCCCGCGACCTGTTGGACCGCTATTCGGCTCTTTCCCCCAGGCTCCACGTCGATTACGTCGATCCCGTCAAGAAGCCGCAGCAGGCCAAATCCGCCGGCTTCCGCCGCGATGTGAATATCCTGGTGAATAGCGGCCTCCGCACCGAAGAGGCCAAGAGCCTCAGCGAAGAAGAGATCACCGGAGCGCTTATCCGCTCGCTGAAATCGGGCGAGCGCAACGCCTGCTTCGTCACCGGCAGCGGCGAACACAGCATCGACGATACCGAACGCGGCGGCTACTCCTCCATCAAGGATGCGCTCGAACACAACAACTACAAGACCCGCGCCGTCTCCTTGCTGTCCGCCGCCCCCAGCGCCCCTCCCGCGGATGCCAAGGCCGGTGCGCCGCCCCCCCCGCCCGGCAAGCCCGGGGTCCCCAAGGACTGCACCGTCCTCATCGTCGGCGGCCCGCAGCACGACTACATTCAGCCTGAGACCGACGCCATCAAGGCCTACGTCGAAGGCGGCGGCCACGCGCTCTTCCTGATGGACCCGGCGCTCGCCATCGGCCGCAGCCAGACCGACGAAAACACCACCCTTGCGGCCCTGCTCCAAAGCTGGGGCGTCACGCTCGATAAGGACCTGGCGCTCGATACCAGCGGCATCGGCCAGGTCTTCGGGCTCGGCCCCGAGGTGCCGCTCGTGGCCAGCTACGAATCCCATGCCATCGTGCGCGATCTGAAGGATATCGCCACCGCTTTCCCGCTCTCTCGCACGCTGGACACCAAAAACGGGGACAAGACCACTGTCGAGAAGCTCTTCGCCACCGGCGAAAACAGTTACGCCACTAACAACCTCAGCTCCGGCTCCATCCGCATCGATCCCAAGAAGGACAAACACGGCCCGCTCACCCTGGCCGCCGCCGGCACCTACAATGGCACCACGCCGGGGCGGTTCGTGGTGGTGGGCAGTTCCATGTGGGTGGGTAACAGCTTCATCCGGTTCAACGGCAACCGCGACCTGTTCCTCAACATGATCAACTGGCTCACCGCGGATGAGGACCTCATCTCCATCCGGCCCAAGGCCCCCGAAGACCCCCGCTCAATATCAGCGCGCAGAAGATGAACATGGTTTTCTGGCTCAGCATAGTCTTCTTCCCGCTGGCTGTGGTGGGGTTCGGCATGGCCACCTGGTGGAAGAGGAGGTAACCCATGAAGCCCAAGGGGCTGTTGGTCGCGGTGGCCGTTTTGGCTGTTCTGGGCGGCCTCGTCTGGTGGTCCAACAAGAAGCAGGCCGCGGCCGGTAAGTCGTCCACCGACGCCACCACCAAGATTCTTTCCATACCCGACGACCAGTTCCAGGAAATCAGGATCAAGAAGCTCACCGGCGAGGTCCAGGACCTGCACCGCGTCAACGGCAAGTGGCAGCTTACCCAACCCAACCAGCTCTCGGCCGACCCGGACACCGTGGGATCCATGGTCTCGTCGCTTTCCTCGCTGAACGCCGACAAAGTGATCGAGGATAAGGCCGCCGACCTCCAGCCTTACGGCCTGCACGTTCCGACGCTCGATATCACCGTCGTCAAGAAAGACGGCAAGAGCGACGAGCTGCTGATCGGCGACGACACGCCCACCGGTTCCGGCGCCTACGCCAAGCTCGCTGCCGACCCGCGCGTGTTCACCGTCGCGAGCTACACCAAATCGAGTCTCGACAAGACTCCCAGCGACCTCCGCGATAAGCGCCTCCTCACCTTCGATTCCGATAAGCTCACGCGCGTCGATCTCCAGGCCAAAGGGCAGCCCGTCGAGTTCGGCAAGAACAATCGGAACGAGTGGCAGATCCTCAAGCCGCGTCCGCTGCGCGCCGATGGCTCCCAGGTGGAAACTCTCATCAACAAGCTCAAGGACGCCAAGATGGATCTTTCCGGCGCCCAGGAGGACATCCCCAAGAAGTTCGCCGCCGCCCCCAAGGTGGCCACCGCGGTGGTCGCCGACGCCGGCGGCAACCAGACACTCGAAGTCCGCAGAGACAAGGACAAGAACTGCTATGCCAAGAGTTCCGCGGTCGAGGGCACCTACAAAGTGGCCTCCGATCTGGCCGACGCGCTCGACAAAAACCTCGACGACTTCCGCAACAAGAAGCTTTTCGATTTCGGTTTCAGCGATCCCAGCAAGGTCGAGCTCAAGACCGCGACCTACGCCAAAAGCGGCGACAAGTGGCTCGCCGGCTCCAAGACCCTGGACAACACCAGCGTCCAGAACCTGATCGACAAGCTGCGCGACCTCAGCGCCACGAAGTTCCCCGAGAAAGGCGGCGGCGAGCCGGTCTTCGAAGCCAGAGTGACTTCGGGCGACGGCAAACGGGTCGAGAAAATCTCCATTACCAAGCAAGGAAACCAATATTTCGCGCAACGCGAGAACGAGCCGAGCATCTATGAACTGGATAGCCAGGCTGTGACCGACCTGCAAAAAGCCGCCTCGGACGTGAAAGAGCAGGCGCCTCCTCAGCCCAAGAAGAAGTAACCGAGCCGCGAAACGTAAGAGAGCGGTCTTATGAACGCCCTCCTCACCGACCTCTATGAGCTCACCATGGCCGCCGGTTACTTCGACTCCGGCAAGGTCGAGGAGAAAGCGTCTTTCGAATTCACCATCCGCCGTCTCCCTCCGCACCGCAATTTCGTCCTCGCCGCCGGCCTTCCCCAGGTTGTCGATTACCTGCTCAACCTGAGTTTCACCGCCGAAGAGATCGATTATCTCCGCGGCCTGGCGCAGTTCCGCCGCGCGTCGCCGGCCTTCTTCGATTACCTCCGCGACTTCCGCTTCACCGGCGATCTCTTCGCCGTCCCCGAGGGCCTCCCGGTGTTTCCCGGCGAGCCGGTCCTCACCATCCGCGCGCCCATCATCGAGGCGCAGATCCCGGAAACCTACGTGCTCTCGGCGCTGGCGTTCCAGTCGCTCATCTCGACCAAGGCCGCGCGCTCGGTGGAAGCGGCCGGCGGCCGGCCCGTGATCGAGTTCGGCACGCGCCGCGCGCATACGCCGGAAGCGGGCGTGCTGGGCGCGCGCGCCGCGTACATCGGCGGCTGCGCCGGCACCAGCAATACGCTTGCCGGCTTCCGCTTCGGCATCCCCGTAATGGGCACGTCGGCGCACTCCTGGGTCATGTCGTTCCCCGGCGAGATGGAGGCCTTCCGCCGGCTCCAGCGGGTTCTCGGCGATTTCACCGTCCAGCTCATCGATACCTACGACACCTTGGAAGGCGCGCGCCGCGCAGCCGAGCTCGGCCGGCCCCTGTGGGGCGTGCGCATCGATAGCGGCGATTTTCTGACCCTCTCGCGCCAGGTTCGCGCCATCCTCGACCAGGCCGGCCTGCCCGAAGCCAGGATCATGGCCAGCGGCGACCTGGACGAGTACCGCATCCGCGACTTGGTAAACGCCGGTGCGCCCATCGATGCTTTCGGCGTCGGTACCCAGCTCGCGACTTCCGCCGACGCCCCCGCCCTCAGCGCCATTTACAAAATGGTGGAGCTGGAGATTTGCGGCATCAAGCGTTTCACCGCCAAGTACAGCGCGGACAAGATTTCGCTCCCCGGCTCAAAGCAGATTTTCCGCGAGGAAGCGCGCGACGTGGTAGCGCGCTCGGGCGAATGCGGCAAGGGCGAAGCGCTGCTGCGCCCGGTGATCCTGGGAGGGCGCCTGATCGAGCCGCTGCCCACCGTCGAACAGGCGCGCCGGCGCGCGGCCGAGTCGTTGGCGAAGCTGCCCGCGGCTCTGCGACAATTGGAAGTGACGGAGCCGTGGCCGATCATTTACAGCCGTGAGCTGCGCGCGCTGATCGAGCAGACCCGCTTGAACGTGACCGGATGAAAACCGTTTTCTTCGACATCGATTCCCAACTGGATTTTCTCTACCCTGCCGGCGCGCTCTATGTGCCGGACGCCGAGCGCATCGTCCCCGCCATCGCGCGCCTCAACCGTTTCGCCGCGGCGCAAGGCATCCCGGTGGTTTCGACCACCGATGCCCACACGGAGAACGATCCTGAGTTTTCCGTCTGGCCGCCGCACTGCATCGCCGGGACCTGGGGCCAGCGCAAGGCCGCGCCGACCCTGCTCGAGGGCACGTCGCAGATCATTGTCGAAAAGCAGACCGTAGATGTCTTCCAAGCCCCCGACTTCGTCCGCGTGGTCGAGCGCCTGAACGCCGACCGCTACGTGGTCTACGGCGTGGTCACCGAAATCTGCGTGCTCTACGCTGCGCGTGGCTTATTGAAGACCGGCAAGCCCGTAACGCTGGTGACGGACGCGGTGAAAGCACTGACCACCGAAGCCTCCGCGCGCGCGCTGGAAGAAGTGTGCGCCGGCGGCGGGAGCCTCGCCACCGTTTCGGAAATCTGCCCATGATTGACAGAGGCAACCGCAAGGCAGGGGACATATCTAGTGCTGGTGGTGGCGGCCCTGGTGACAGGCTCTGCGCTGCCATACAAGCTCATCGAGCCGCTGGCGGGCGAGACGGACAACGGGCCGGAAGCGGAACTTCACTGGGGGCCCGTTCTAGGACTTTGGGGTTCAACCGCCAGCTAAGATTTTGATTCATAAGGCTTTAGATACTTATTGACTTTTGGGTGCGTCTGTGCCAATCTTGAAATGAGGATGGAGTTTGCTTTGACCGCAAGTACTGAACGCTTCATCCGCATCGGGAAATGGCCGCAGCAGATAAGCTATTGCTTAATGATAAAGAGGTTGCTGCGGTGCGGTCTTAACCGGCCCATGCTGCGGTGCTGGCAAGAGAGTCGCGCCAGCCTCGGGATGTGTTTTTTCCACTTCAGCATGTTTCACTTCGCGACTGTCATATAGGAGAGAGTAAGGATTTTTGGCGGGAGCAGGACCTGCTCCCGCCCACGATCTCACCTCTTCGGAGCAGAGTCAGCGTAAAGTGGAGCATAGAAGATGGAAAAGACAACCGTCATAACCTACATCGCTAAGCTCATTAGCGAGGCACAGCCAAACCCCATCACAGGCGGCCAATTATCGGCGCGCGTAAAGGTGGCGTTCCCAGAGTTCAACGCGCCCCAGTTCGGATGCGCGAACCTTCGCCAATTCATCCGGGACAACATCCCAGACATTGCCGAAAAGGGCAAGGCCGGCATGGACGTGATTTATGGTTTGCGCGCCGAGCAACAGAGCTTGTTCGGCGCGTCGACCGCGGAAACCGCGCCAACCACTGATCAACCAACCCCGTTGGGACAGTTGTTGACCAACCCGAGAATTTGGAAGACGTTTGCAAGCCCTGACACGCCATATCGCTTATACCTACTTCCATCTGGTCTGATTCGCGTCTTCCGACCGGAAGAGACTCCAGACCCAACATGGTCACAGATTCCACCCATCTCTGCTGAAGCCCTACAGAGAATTGCCAAGGAGTTTATTTCTGAATTGCCGGAAAGCCAACAGGAGATGCTGCTGAAGACTCTTGAACAACCGCGATGGTGGTTCCCGTTTTTTGAATTGCTCGGGGCCTTGGGCCAGAAGTCGAAATGGGTGTTCTTCCGGCGCCGCCGGATTGCCGAGGAGTTTGAGAGGTCGATCCCCAAAGTTTCCGCCCCGTCTCCGGCTTCAAAAGCACTTGAAAGGACGACCCGGGTCGAACAGGCTGAACGCCCAGATTCCCTGCTTCGTCACATCGCCTCTTCGGCGGTTGAGCGTATGACCGATTCCGAACTGCGCGCGCTGAATCTACCGCTCGGATACGTGATCGATGTACTGAAGGCGAGATGATCGGAGCACGCTTTGAGAGTGGCATTCGTTCTGGGGTTCTACGATCCCGTGAAGGCGGCTCTTGCTTCCATATATGCCGAACGCTTGAAGGATGGTTCGATCATTTGGATTGGACAAAAAGCACACGGCAGGGAAGCAAATCTCTCGGAGTTTTCTGCCCTCTACTTGGAGAAATGCAAGGCTGGAGCTGAACGCATCCTAGTGCTTGTCGCACAGATTCGCGGCAGAGAATTTGTGGTGGATGCGGTTCAAGGGATCATGCAAGCCTCTGGTTCGGGTGAGAAACCAATACCTTTTGAGAACGCTGGCGATCGCGATGGCGTGCTGCAATGCATAGCCGATTTTGGACCTGACGGGCCGACTGAATTATCATGCGAGGCGATCCAGTCTAAGATACCCAAGGGGAGGATCTTATGTGTGTCGCTGGACAGGAATACCAGCGTTTTAGATGCGTTGCGCCGTGCTGGATTTTCGGAGGTTGCGCTTCGAACGTTCTTTGAGGAAGAGCGAATCGCCGGAGCGCGAAATTCTGGACTTATGGAGCACCTTGCTGCCCGATCCAAACAGTATAGCTATCTGCTGTACTCATTCCAGGGTCTCCGTACGCTAACGCCAGAGGTGAAGGGAAAGTTTGAACGGTGTTATGAAGCGCCGACTGCTGCAAAACTAGCAGAACTTGCGAGGAGATGGATGGAGGGCAACTAGCCGGTGTTGGTAGGCGTCTTATGAACGCCGAAATTCTCCCACGGGGCAGCGGTTCGACTCCGCCGCCCTCCGCTCAAATCATACCACCCCTGTCGCTCGCCAGCATTAAAATCCTGAGGCGCACACAGTTAGCGCACTACCCCAACGTGAGCCGCGCTCCCCGGATTCCTGCTACTGTTATCATGCGATCTCTGAGGCTTTGCTGTTACGACTCTTTTCGGTGCAGCCCATGACCATCACTGTTACAGATAAGGCCGGCTTGGTCGTGCCGCCGAGTGTGCGGCGCCGGGCCGGGATCAAGGCCGGCGACCGGGTAGAGTTCAAGGTATCTGGCGGGGTGATAGCCATCCTCCCCAAACTGCCCGCAGCGGTTGACGAGTATACACCGGAGCAGCGCCGGACGATCAACACCCGCCTGGACGAGGCCGAGAAAGGCCCGTTCTACGGTCCCTTCACCGCCAGGGAAGCTGCCGCTTTCCTGAAGGAAAACCTGAAACCTGCCCGGCGCGCCAAGCCCAAGCGACCGCGATGAACATCCTGCTCTATCAGCGCGCCATCGAAGCGCTGGCTGCTGCTCCCCTGCCTCTCCAAAAGGCCTTCATCAAGCAACTCAACTTCCTCCGCCGCAACTGGCGCTTCTATTTCAAGATCGAAGGCGACATCTACCGCATCACGGACCTATTCCCTCACCCCAAGTGAGCAGCTTGGAAGCCGCGCAATCACCTCGAAATTACTGCCCAGCCGCCGCACCGCCGCCACGCGCAGCAGCCCATCGTCCACGGCGCGCGCCGCCCGGTATCCCGCGCGCCAGCCGGGCAGCAACCCCGCCAGCGGCGACGACCCGAAGTCATACATGCTGACGCGGGCTTCGAACCCCGCGCCGCGGAACAACTCCGCCGTACGCTCCGGATCGAGCTCCCGCTCGTCCGGCGTCTGGTAGCGCTTCATCAACCCCGGAACCAGCAGCCGCCCGATGGCGCCGGAAAGCCGCCGGCTGCTGGGATCGAGCGAATAGAATACCCCGCCCGGCGCCAGCAGGTCCTTCACCCGGCCCGGCAGCTCCGCCAGCGCCTGGTCCGGCAGGTGGTGCAGAAAGAAGATCGCCATCACCAGGTCGTAAGCGCCCTCGGCGGTGGTTCCCTCTTCGAAGCGCGCATTGGCGATTCCCAACCGGCCGGCATCGGCGCGCGCCTGCCGCACCGCCGCGGGCGAGAGGTCCACCCCCACCACTTCGGCCACACGCGCGGCCAGCAGCAGTTCCGTATCGCCGATTCCGCATCCCAGGCTCAGCACGCGGGAGTGCACGCCCGCGCCGGTCATCCGCAGGATGCGCCCCACCATGTGCTGGCGCAGCGCCCTCACCGCCGGCCGCGCGAAGTGCGCCTGAGCGAAGCCCGAGTACAGCTTCTCGTGATACTCCAGCTCTCTTTGGAGAACGTCCTTCACGCCGCTTTCCGCCGGCCGCGGAAGCTCGTCCAGGTCAGAAACAGGTAGCCCGCCAGCAGCGTTCCATCACGGGCCAGCGTGCGGGCCGAGATCGGATCCCCAAGGCCGAAACAGCCGCAGTCGATCCGCATTCCCTTGGCGTACGTCCTGACCATCAACACGAAAAACCCCAGCAGCAGCAGCGAAGCCGCGGCCGTCGAAACTTTCAGCCAGCGCCCCGCCATGAGCGCCAGGCCGATCAGCAGCTCCGCCCACGGCAGCGTGCGCGCCACCAACACCACGGCCCCATAGGGCAGCACTTTGTAGGCGTCGATCGACATTGCGAACAGCTCCCACGGCTGCCGCAGCTTGGTCCACGCCGCGTACACGAACACCGCGCCCAGCGCCACCCGCAGCGCCAGTACCACCGCCCGGAAAACCCTACTTGAGGAGACCATCGAGCAGGGACCTCAAGAGAGTGTAGTTGACCGCGCCGACAACCGGAAACCGGCTCGTGCCGCGTGTGACGATCATGGTGGGAGTTTGGTTGATGGCCGCCGCCCTTCCCAGCTCCAGGTCGTGCTGCACCTCGCTCAAAACCGCCGGGTCCTTCGCCAGCGATTGCACCTTCTTGGCTTCCGCCGGCGTCAGAACATTGGCCACCGCGTCCCACACCTTGCCGCTCGCGGACCAGGCCACTTGTTTCAGGAACAGCGCGTCGGCCACCTGTTCATACTTGCCCAGCCGCGCGGCCGCGGTGGCGTAGCCAGCGGCCTCGCGCGAATACTGATGCATGGGAAGCGGGAACTCGCGGCTCACCAGGTATACCTTGCCGGGTATCACGTAATCCCTCATGACCAACGGCAGGATCTGCTCGTGCAGTCCCTTGCAGCCAGGGCATTCGAAGTCGCTGAAAACCTCGATCCGGATGGGAGCGCTGGGGCTGCCCAGCGACTTGCCCGGATCGACGTCCGAAGAAGCCGCCAGGTAGGGCAACACGGCGGCGATTACAAGGGCAATTAGCTTCATTTTCCTATTCTACGTGCGAGCGCCGTCCAACGGCCACTCCCAATTGTCTGCCTAAGCCATTCCGCGCCGATTCGTGCTTTAATCGAGTAAACCATGGAGGTTTTATGTTCATAAGACTGTTGCTGACCGCGATGATTTCGACCATCCTGGCGTTCGCTCAGGCTGGCGGCATGGGCGGCGGCGACACCGGCGGAATGGGCGGCGGAGGCGGGAGGGGCGGCGGCGGAATGGGAGACGACATGAGCGCAATGCCGCGCGTGCAGCGCCAGACCCCCTTCGATATCTTTGCCGAACGCCTCAAGCTGAATAGAGACCAGAAAACCGAGGCTCAGACGGTTCTTGCCGGCGCCATGAAAGAATCCGAGCCATTGCGCCAGCAGTTGACCAAGAGCAGGGGGGAGATGGTGAACGCCATGCTCGGCGGCGCCAGCGACGACGATCTCAAGAAAATCATGGACGCCCATGCCTCCCTGGTCGCCCAGGTGACCGGCATTGAGGCCAAGGCCTTCGCCAAGGTCTGCGCCAACCTCAAGCCCAATCAACAGGGCAAGGCCGCGTCGGCATTCGAGGCCATGGCCGGAATGTTCAATGCGACCGCCGGCGCCGGAGAAAGAAGAGGAAGGAAGTAAAGGAGCTCTCATGCTTTTCAGATTATTTCTGGCCGGCATTTTGGCCGCCACGCTGGCTTCCGCCCAGCGCGGTGGTGGTGGAGGAAGGGGCGCCTCGAATACTCCGATTATGATGGGCAATCAGTCCGATAAGCTCACGATCCTCACCGACAACCTCAAGCTCAACAAGGACGAGAAGAAGCTGGTCAAAACCGTCCTCGATGAAGGCCAGAAGGAAGCTGCGCCGCTGCGCGACGAGGCAATCAAGAGCCGGCAAGCAATCGGGGAGGCTGTTTCCGCCGGCAAGAGCCAGGACGAGATCGACCAACTGGTAAAGAGCCACGCCGCCATAGAGTCCCAAATGGCGGGTATCGAGATGAAAGCCTTCGTCAAGATCTATCAGGAACTCGACAAGGAACAGCAGTCGAAAGCCCAGGTGCTGTTTGACATGATGAACGGCATTTTCATGGGCAAGAACTGGAACCAGTAAGCTGCTCCGCATTCCGCCGGGCGACTTCGTGCGAGCCGCGTGAGCGGCCGATATCCTACTTTCCCCCGTCTCCGCGACGCTCGATCTGTTCGATGGCCCTGGCAAAGTCGGCCGGCGTCCGGATGACAATGGTTTTCCCCTTCACCTTCGCCGTGGCCAGGGCAATGCTATCGGGCAAGGTGGGACCGCCGCGAAGGTACAGCCTGAACTGGAGGTTATAGAATTGGGGGACGGCGCCGCGGGGCTCCTCCAGCGCGGCGTGCGGAAGGTTGTCCACGTAGCGCGTCTCCGGACCGAGAATGACCACCACGTCCGAAGGCGCCTCCGCGCGCAGTTCCAGGTTCATCAGGCCGGCCAGAAAATCCACGTGACCGCGGGGGTTCTGCAGCACGTGGTAATCCACGCGCCCCAGTTCCAGGCCGTTCAGGGATTGCGCCACCTGGTCCAGCGCATCGGGAGCGAACGCGTCCTGGCGCAGCAGGGTCTTCTCCTCATCCAGATTGAAGATCACGAGCCGCACGGAGCGCGCGGGCACCCGTTCCAGCAGCGATGAAAGCAGTCCCAACAGGATCACGCGATCGCTCGCGCGCAGCCTGGTTCTGAGCGGAGCCAGCGGCGCCGCGTGCAGCATCACAGTGAGCCGAATCGGCGCCGCGTCATCGGCGCCGCGCTTCCTGTCGGGCCGGCCGCGCAATGTAAACTCGGCGACCGTATCGCGCGGCATGGAAAGGCTCACCTGGCGTTCGTGGCGGCCAAGCCTGGCGTCCACGCGCCAACTGCTGCGGCAAACCCGGCCGGTGTCGTCAAGCAGGGTCCAGTTCACGTCGTATCGGCCCTCACCCAGAAGGTACCCGCCTCCCACCTCGAACGCGATCCTGGTCTTCGGAATCTGCGGCAGCCGGACTCTGCCGACGAGATAAACCGGCTGTTGGCCGCCGCCTTCCGGCGTGACCCTGGTCAGTATGAGCCAGCCGTGTCCCGCACCGAAATACTGGTTCATGGGCACGTGCGCGACATACCCGGCCTGAAAGCGAAAGCTGAAATTGAGAGAGGGTTTGATGGGCGTGACTTCACACCGTACGAGTTTCTCGCCCGCCTGCGGCTCAAGAGCCTTCAGCATGTTCCCGAACCTGGCTGGATCCACAATGTTCTGGGCGGCGCCAGCGGATGCCAGCAGCAAGACAATGGCGAGGCGGCGCATTCTCTTCCATTATCGGTGACCCAAGCGCCGCGGGGACGCCAGTTAACCAAAGGATACATTCCACTGCAAAACCAAATAGAGTCTGGTTCCAGCCTTAATCTCTTGAATACTAAGAGTCGGTGTCCCGTCTCCGTGATCCTGCCCGTGATCTGCGCCCCAAGCGGCTTCTCGTCGTGCTGGGGTGTCTGCTCGGCATTGCGGTGAACTGCTACCTCAAACTCCCGGCCCTCCCGCGTATCGTCCACGGCGACAACGATTTTATGGGCTTTTACGCCGGCGCCCAACTGGCGGCTTCGGGCGACCTGTATAATCCCGAGGCCCTTACGCGCGCCGAGTCGCGGTTGTGGGATACCCCCCGCTTCCTCCCGTTCGTGAGATTGCCGGTCTACGCCGCGGCCATCTCGCCCCTGCGTTTCTTCACTTACCAGCGCGCTTACTGGATCTGGCAATCGGTCTCACTAGCCGCGGTTCTGCTGTTCGTCTGGTTCTGGCCGGCGCCGCGGAAGTGGATCGCCGCCATGGCCTGTTGCTGGAGCGTGCCGCTCCTGGATTGTTTCATCATGGGCCGGGATCTGGCGGTTGTAATACTGGCGCTGGCGGTCTCGCTGGCCCTGCTCTTCCGCGACAGGCGCTTCGCGGCCGGATGCGTCTTCAGCCTGTGCCTCATCAAGTACAACCTGTTCCTCTCCATTCCGCTTCTGATTTTCGGGAAGCGGCTCTGGAGGTTTGGCGGTGGCGTGGTTTCGGGCGGTGCTGCGCTGCTGGCCATGTCGTTCGCCGTTGGCGGATGGTCCTGGCCGTGGCGCTACACGGCTATGCTTCGCTTGCCCGCCACCACCCCCAGTTACGACGGAATGCCGAATCTCCACGGACTCCTTTCCGGCCTGCCGCACAGCGTCTTCCTGGAGCCAGTCGTCACATGCGTTGTGATCGTGGCCGCGTGGCTCGTGATTCGCCGGGGTGACATCACCACCAGCATTTCGGCGACGCTCGTCACCGGGTTGCTCGTCAGCTATCACGCCTTCTTTGGGGATGCATTGATTCTGGCGCCGGCCTGCCTGCTCCTGCTCGGCCGCGCCCCCAGTGCTCGGCTCAGGCTCGTTGCCATCTTCCTGCTTTGCCCGTTGGCCTATTTGCCGTTCCTGTTGCCGGCCCCGCCGTTCCCTCCCTCAGCCGTGGTGCTGCTTCCTTTGCTGGCGGTGGCAGCCGAACAGGTCCGGGCTTCGGTCAGCCCGTGGCGGCCTGCTGCCAGCGCCCACGCGTGAAATCCGGAAACGGGACGGGCGCACTGCCGTTGGCCACGGATGCCTCGCTCAGCGGGCCAGGAGCGCTCCACGCTGCGGCGTCATACACGTCGATGTCCGGTGCGGCGCCTTCCCTGATGCACTGTATCAGGCGGTACGCCATCACGAAATCCATGCCGCCGTGGCCGCCCAACTGCCGCGCCAGCTCGCCCACTTGCTTCCAGTACGGA
>Ga0187858_10002928_pt1 | contig 17019 bp, 14 predicted proteins | sample June2016WEW_8_15_FD_133015 | JGI IMG/M metagenome (GOLD analysis project Ga0187858, IMG submission 133015) | Peatland microbial communities from SPRUCE experiment site at the Marcell Experimental Forest, Minnesota, USA - June2016WEW_8_150 | ecosystem: Environmental > Terrestrial > Soil >...
AGAGATAAGGGATTGCTTTGAATAGCTTCTTGTACATGGATGCCTCCAAAAGATGGAACTAGAATTGAGCGAGCCGGTGGTTGTAGCGGGAATGCGAGAGCACCTGGCGGGCCTGCACCCGCCCGGCCTTATCTTCGGCCAGGATGCGCCAGGTGCGCCCAACCGGGATCGAGATGACGCAACGGTTGAACTGCAGGCGTTTGCCGTGCAGCTTCCAGTACGGCGTGCCGGCCTCCAGTCTGGCAATGATCTGGCGGGCCTTGGCGAGCACTGCGGGCGGGATACCGTGCACCGGGATGCCGCGCCGGGTGAAGAAATTGTTGGAAGGCCCGGGCATGTGCATTCCTGTTAATGCTTTCCGGCCGGCGGGACTTCGAACAGGTAAAGCCGTTCGCTGTCCAAGGGGCTGCTTGCAACCTGCTGCCAGGCCAACTTGGCTTCCAGGTCGAAGAACGTACCACAGGTGACGATATTCATCTCGTGGACCGGGACGCGCCCTGGGTGGACGCCGAGAATCCCGACTTCCGCCTTCCGCAAGCGGCGGCTGCCGCGCGCCCGGCTGGCCTTTACAAAAACGGAGGGCAGGTTGGATGTCAGAACCAGGTTGCGACCGTCTGCACAGGGGGCCAGGATAGCGTTCAGGCCATTCTCCGCCCAGGGGGTCAGCTGGACTATCTGCGCAGGGACACCCAGCAGGTGGGAAGTCACTCCTTCGAGCCACGCACGCGGGTCGGTCACCTGCACATCCCGCGTGGCGCGGGCGCGCTTCAGCCGCAGATCGGCCTCCGCCCAGCGGACGGCCTGTTCGCGTAAGCCATCGATGGCCTTGCGCTGGCGTTCGTTGCCGATCGAAATCAACGCGCCGAACAGGATCACGGCGGCCAGAACGGTGAGTACATAGATGAAATCAAGCATGGGATTATCCTTTCTCGAAATACAATTTAGTTTGACTTACCCTGGATTTGTTCCAGGGTCTTGCCCAGTGCGCGCAGGGCACGCGGGCGTGGATCCGACAGGCTGGCCGAAGCAAGCGCGGCCAGCAGTGCCACCAAACCAGCCGCCGGCCAGAAAGGCCGGGTCTTCCCGGCGGGTTTGGGAGTCTTGGGTGGGGCCGGCCGTTCCACCGGGGCGGCCGGGGTAGGGGTTGGCGCGGGCAGCGTTCTCATGGTAGGAGCCTGCGTGGGCGCGGTTGTCCGGGTTAGTGTAGGGGTGAAGGTGGGTGTGGCAGTCGGGGTTGGCGTGGGGATCGGGTAGGGGACATGTACGGTCCCGACCGCATGGGCATCCGTTCCCAGCACGTCCCAGGCAGCCGCGGCGACCTGGTATTTGCCTGGTTTGGCTTTCGTGCCATCATCCCAGATCCCATTCCATTGAAATTTGGATGGAAGAGAGCTCGCAGAGTAGTTGTATGAGCGGGTATGCGTACCGCCATCCGATACCACGATGCGCGCACCGCTGATCGGCAAAACACCGCCTGCCATTTTGACCTCGGCCGTTTGGTACAACCACCAGGATTTCGTAATCGAGATGGATGGACCGAGGTTGGCGACGAGCACCGTGATCCGGGCGGTCTGCTCCAGGTTCCCGGCCAGGTCGGATGCTCGCACCTGGATGATGTGCTTTCCGTTGGAAGCCTGCCTGATATCCCAGGTGTAGGACCAGGTACCATCCGGATCGAGCCCGAGCGGCTGCCAGGAGGCGCCGTTATCCAGGGAGATCTGCGCACTCGCCAGGCCGGAGGTCGCATCAGAAGACCGGCCGCTCATGCTAAAAGTGCGGCCATGTGCCAAGGTCAGGGAGTCCTCCGAAGGGGAAATAAAGGCGGATTGTGGCGGGGTGCTGTCCACGTTCACCAGCTGTGTTTCGGAGTCGCTATTTCCGGCCTGGTCGGTCGCCTGGACCTGGATCGTGTGGCGTCCATCCGGCAGGATCGGGGAGCTGGATTGCCAGGGACCGCCGTCTACCGAATACAGCAGGCTGGCAAGGCCCAAAGTGGCGTCCGTGGCGCTGGCCGATACACCCACACTGGAGGTAAACCAACCCGTCGCACCGCTCGTTCCGGTCAGAGTCGGCGTGCTCAATACGGGCGGCGTGTGGTCGATGTGCACCGCTTGATTGACTGTGGTACTGTTCCCGGCATGATCCATCACACGGGCCTGCACGGTATAAATACCATCCGCGGAAAGGCTCACGGAAGGAGACCAAATGGATCCATCTAGAGAAACGAGCTGGCTGGCCACGCCGGAGGTGGCATCCGTGCCCTGGGCAGTGATCGTTACCGGCGCATGATACCAGCCCGCCTCCCCATCCGCGGGTGGTATCACGAGGCTGGCTTCCGGGGCCGTGCGATCTACCCGAATGGTCTTCGTCGAAGAGGCTGTGTTTCCGGCATTATCCTGGGCATGCACCTGGACGGTGAATGTGCCATCCGAAGTGACCGTAAGCGAGGGCATCCAGGACGAGCCATCCAGGGAAACCCCCTGGCTGGCCAGACCGGAGGTGGCGTCCGAGCTGGCGGCCGTAATGGTCACAGGCGAGACATACCAACCCTCCAGCCCATCCGGGGCAGGCAGGCTGGCGGCTGCAATCGGCGGGGTGCGGTCCACCTGGACTGTTACGGGAGAACTGGCAGTGTGGTTGCCGGCCTGGTCCCAGGCCTGGAACTCAACCGTGTGGCTGCCATCCGCGTTCACGGTCATCCCGGGGCCATCCTGCCAGGCGCCTCCATCCAGGCGCGCCTGCAGCCCGGCCAGGCCGGAGGTAGCGTCGCTGGCCGAAGCGCTCAGGCTGGCCGGCGAGACATACCAGCCGGCGTTCCCATCTGGCGGAACGGCCGAGACGTTCAGGGAGGGAGGAACGGAGTCGATCTTGATCTGTTCCGTGGTTGTGGCAATATTCCCGGCGTTGTCGATGGCACTGGCGGAAAGGGTGTATGTGCCATCGGAAGAAGCCGTGAAGGTGTTGCCGCCGTTGATGCCGGCGGAGGCGACCCCGGAGGTGGCATCCGTGGCCGAGACCGAAGCATTCACCGGCCCGGAAGTGAACCAACCATTGGAGCCGTTCGGGGCGGGAATGCTCAGGTTCAGGGATGGGGCAACGCTATCTACCTTCATCGAAGCGGAAGCCATAGTGGATGTATCTCCATAGGAAGAATCGGCCCAATAGTTGAGCGAAGTACTCCCCTGCGGGAAGGGCCAGCTGCAGTTCACATCCGAACCGCTCACATTACATAGCATGCCCAGCGTGCTTTCGATGCCGGTGATGCTATAGCCGGAAAGGGGTTCACTGGCAGATAGGTTCAAAGCCGCTCCGCCCTTGCACCAGCCATTGTCTCCCGGGCTGGCGCAGACGGCCGAACCGGAGACGGTGGCCGGGGGCAGCGGTTTGCCGGGAGTCGTGCTGGTTTCCTGCGAGGAGCTGCAGCCGGTTGCGCTGCAGGCCGAACCGCACATCGCCGGGTAATTTTCCGGTTCCCCGCACGGCATCGAGCAGGCGAACTGGCCCTGGTCCGGTCCGCTGGCGAACTTATAGATCACGCGGCAGGTCGTTGTGGGGGGACTGACCCGGTTTTGTGGACCGGTATACGAGTAGGTAGCTGCGGCGATACCGGCCAGCACAGCCACCAGAGCCAGCAGGAAAACTGATTTTCGTTTCACCTTTTCACCTCCGTACCCATCCGGGTGGGTTCTATCAAGATAATTTTGGGTTGCATGCAGGTTCTCCTTCTTTTCTCGAAATGCCGGTAATACCGGCTATGCTCCGGCGATGGTGTTGATCAACGGCACCCCTACCACCACCAGCACCGTGATCACGAACGGCATGAAGTAGAAGATCGCCGCCATCACGCCCAGGTTCGAACCCAGCTTTTCAGCACGTGTCTCCGCCTGGGCGATGAACTCATCCGCGAAGGTCTGGGCGAGGGATTTCAAGAGCGACTGCACCTGCACCCCGCGGCCCACAAAGCCCAACTGGATCGCCAAGCTGATCAGACCGGCGTGCCCGCTTTCCTGGGCTGCGGCGAGCAGGAACCCTCTCTGACCGTTCTCCGAAAAAAGCGATTTCCCGGCGCCTAGGTTGAGTACGCCCCGCAGCCAGGCGGCGGTCGTGCTTGCACCGCCGGCCGCCCGCTGGAGCACTTCGGCGAGCCCTGCGCCGCTGGCAGATTCAGCCGCCATCAGCTGCACGAACTCGGGCAATTCCTGGGCGATACGCAGGCGGATGGTTTCGGCCTTGCCGTGCAGGTCCGTGCTTGCCAGCGTCCAGCCGATGAATAGGCCGCCTGCCAGGGCGATGGTGGAACCCAGGGCGAGATAGCCGGCCAGCCCGACCCCGGCGGTCAGCAGCACCTGGCGGCCAAAGACGGCCGCCGCCGAACGGTTTTGAAGGCGGCTGTCTGCAAAGGTTGCCCAATACAGGTCAGAGCGGATCCGGCGGACGTAGCCAGGCACCAGCCGTTCCAGGGCGCCCCCCACCCGTTCTTCCGCCCGGTCCGAGAGTTTCCGGGCGGGCTCTTCAGCGGCGTAAATGCGGTGGGCGGCACGGCGGTCAATCACGTCCACGAAGCCGTTCAGGGCAATGCCGGTGATTACCGCCACCAGCAGGGCAATTAGTAAGATTTCAAGTTCCATGGTTAGACGACCCTCCGGATTTCCTTGCGCATCTGGAGAAAGCCCATCAGCATCACGGTCATAGAAATGGCAATAGTGATTTGCACTGCGCCGGTGCGGAACGATTCGGAGGTGGCCGGGTCGGCGGCCATCATCACCAGCACTCCGACCATGATGAGCGGGATGAGCTTGGCGGACTGCAGGGCCTGGGCAGCCTTGGCACGCGCATGGTTGCGTATAGAGACGACCCGCTGGATCTGCACGGCGGCTTCCGAAACGACCGTGGCATACTGCCCACCGCCGGCACGCAGATAGCTTTCCAGCAGCATGGCGACGGTGGCGAGGGACGGCGAAGCCGAGCGTTCGGCCAGCTTCCGCATGGCATTCTGGGCGTCGCCGGTGCGGATATCCTGGGCGGCCTTCACCAGTTCCGCCGTCAGAGGGCTTGCCTCCGGCAGGGAGCTGCCGGTTGTTTCCAGCACTTCATCCAATCCGCGCCCGGCCTGCAGACCCGCTGCGATACGGGAAAGTGCCAGGGGCAGGTGCTCATCCATGCGCAGACCGCGCGAGAGCGCCCGCTCGTTCAGAGTCATGCTGGGCAGGTAGCCCAGCATCCCGCCCAGCACGAGCGCCGGCAGTCCGGGAACAAAGAACTTCCAGCACAGCAGCGCAGCCAGCAGACCCAGACCCAGGCTCCCCAGGTAGAACTGGCTGACAGAGAGCGGCCAGCCGGCCTCAGCGATCTTGCGTTCCAATGACCCGGCCGGAAGGCGGTCAAACGCCTGCTCGTGCAGCTCGGGTGTCTCGGCCTGCTGCAACCGCCGCTGCGCCCGCGAGGACAGGAACGCCCAGCGGCCGGACAACTCCCAGCCCAGGACAAGCATGGCGGCCCCGGCCAGGAATGCGATACTAAAAATCAAGACGGTCACATTCATGAGGGGTGCTCCGTTTCTATCTCTGATCCTGGCTTTGTTTCCGGCTGTGTTCCTGGCACCAGTGACCAGCGCGGCTCGGTGGAGCTGGAATCCGGGTTGTATTGCCAGAGCGGTATCACCGTGACTTCATCGCCGTGTGACTTCTTCACGACCTTGGCAATTGCGGTGACACGCCGGACCTCGTCCACGATGTTGATCTGTACCAGCAGGTCCACGCTCGCGGCGATCATGCGGGCCGCATCCGACGGCGAAACGTTCTTTTCGCTGCCGAGCAGGGTGGATAGGCGGCGCAGGGCTTCCTCCGGACTGTCGGCGTGCAGGGTGCAGGCCCCGGCGTGGCCCGTCATCATGGCGCGCAGGAGCGCCATGGCCGCGTAGCCATCCCGCACCTCGCCCAGGATCAGGTAATCCGGGGACATGCGCATGGCGTCATCCACGCCGTCCGCCAGGGTATAGGCCGGCACTTCCGAGCCAACCACCTTCTGGCGGGCCTCGATGGTCTGGACCGTCTTACGGTCGATCCATATCTCCTCCGGGTCTTCGATCTTCACGATCCGCCACCCTTCCGGCAGGAAGTTACATAACGCCGAAAGCAAGGTGGTCTTGCCGGTGCGGGTCGCCCCGCAGATCAGGATGCGCTCACCTGTTTGCATGGCCGTGCCCAGGAAGATCATCATATTGCTCGACATGAGCTTGCGTCCCAGCAGCCAGTCCGGGCGCACCGGCTTTTGTTCGAACAGGCGGATGTTCACGGACGGATAGCCCTTGCCAGGAGCGATCACCGGATGCAGAACCTTGATTCGCCCCCCACCCGGGTTGTGGCGGGTGGCCGGTAGCTTGGCGTTCACCGAGGGGGTGGCTTCATTCGCCGACCTTGATTGGGGCCCGAGCAGCAGGTTCAGCACCCGCCAGACTTCCGCCGCTTCCACCTCCAGGCCGGCGTCTTCCCAGCGCACGCTGCCCTTCTTCATGATCTGGATCAGGCCGCTGGAGTAGATCACGATCTCCGAAAGGTCGGTGCGGGCGGGCGGCAATAGCAGGTCCAGGAACCCCAGTCCCATCACCCGCCGGGCGATCTCGTCTGCCAGGGCCTCCTGTTCCGCCCGGTTGGGTGGCAGGGCTTCGGCGCGGAAGGCCGCTGCCACCAAAGCGCCTGCGCGTGCCTGGATCGCCTGGCGCTCCTCCATCTCCGGGGAACGCAGGGTGGTCCCGGAGAACTCGCGGTTCAGCTGGTCGATTACCTGCTCCAGGATGGACTGGCGGGTCGCAGGCGAGAGGCTGCTCATTGTGGTTGCGGTATCAAGCATATTCATGACCATATGTGCTACTCCGTAGTTCGAATTTTTACCCGCCCGATCTTGAAGCCTTTCCGCAGCGTTTCTGCGCCGTGCGAGGAGCCGTAGAAGGTTTCGACCAGAGTGGCGGCCGCCCGGCCCAGGCTTTCGGAAGCGGAGGCGGCCGGCCTGCCATCCTCCTGGGCGCGTGTGATGGCGGGATCGTAGTCCACGGTTGCCAGCACGGGCGGTGTCCAGCCGGCGTACTTGGCGAGTTCCGAGGCAAAGGCCGGGGAGGTATAGATGGATTTGGGCGTGCGCTGGTTCAGGACCAGGAAGAAGGCCTCGCGCCCAAAACGGTGCTGCCCCCCGATGATCTCGGTCAGCAGTTTCATCACATGCCCGCAGACCCGCACGCCTTCCGTGGTGGGCCGCGCCACCAGGACAACCGTGTTGGCGACCCGCAGCGGTTGCAGCATCCAGGCCGATTCGCCCGAAGGCAGGTCGAGCAGGATGGCGGCGTAGTGATACTTGTAGGCCTCGTTCACCAGGTCGTGCAGCTTGCCCTGTTCGCCGTCACGCGTGGCGGCGGCATAAGCGGTCGACTCGGGTGGTGCGATGATGACATCCAGACCATCCGCGGTGGTTTGGATGGCATCCTGGAAGCCGCCTTCGCTGCGCTGCAGGTACTCGGCCGCGCTAGGCGCGAAGCGCGTACCCAGCCGCAGAGGCGCATTGGCAGGCAAATCGAAGGAGAAAAGCAGCGAACGGATCGAGCGCCTGGCAGCCAGTTCGAAGCCCATCGCCTCTGCCAGGGTGGAGCGGCCGGTGCCACCCTGGGCCGAGACGAAGGCGATCTGGCGCGTCCCGACTGCTGCGCTGGATTGACCCATCGCCATGCCCTGAAGCGGGGAGACGGCGCGCGTACGGGCGATCTCGGTCTCGATCAGGGTCAGGCCATAGGCCAGCACTTCCTTGGGGGCAGCCGGCAGGAGGAATACTTTACGCACCTTGTCGAGCTGCTCGAAGACACCCTGGAACTGCGCCCAGTGGGAGGGCAGCAGCAGGATGACAATGGCGCGTTTCAAGGTGGAGAGAACCTCCTTGAGCGCATCCGGGCTGGGGGCGAGGTCGGCGAAGACGATCAGGAGTACCGGCTCGGTTTCATGCAGGTTGTCCTGGAAGGCCCGCCAGGAGTTGGCGATCATCGCCAGGGCGAAGCGCTCATGGGTTGCCACCAGGTGGGTGTAGTCGCGCGAGATCTGGTTCAGGTCCGGACCGGCGATACCGATGGGGTATTTTTCTGTCATGGAATCCTTTCCTCTGCTACGGGTTCAGGTGGTAACCGGTCATGCCCTGGTACAGGGTCGCCAGGTCGATGGCGGGCACGGCTTCGACCCGGATCGTGAGCCCATTGGCCGGTTCCAGTGCCAGGTGGATCACCGCCGTCTGGTTCAGCAGGGCCAGGAGTTCAGCGGGGCTGGCGACCACCCCTGGGGCGATCTCGACCGGCATCAGCGGGGCTTCGAGCAGGATCACACTGCTCTGCTGTTGGGAAGCGCTGGTGGTCGCTGGCAGGAAAGAGTCGCTGCTGCCCGTCGAGCCCGTTTCCACATACCGGAACGACTGCGGAACGATCAGGACTTTCAAGCCCGTGATGACGATGCGGGCGGCCACCGAAACCGGCGGCTGGGGCGTGGTGCTTGCGCTTGGCGTAGCTTGGGCCTTCGGCTGGCCAGCAGCTGGCGTGGTTCCGGCTACCGGACTGGTCTGCGTCTCGTCTCCGGGACTGGAGATCGACTGCAGCGAGTTCTGCTGGATGTGGGACGGGTCGACCACGGCGATGATGGTCACGGTCTGCCCCGGGCGCAGCACACCTGCCAGGCCGGTGGCCTGGTCCACCTTGATCGAGATGGCGACGGTATTTGCGTCAAGCTGGGCCGGGATGCCGCTGGCTGCCGTGCTCTCCCCGGCCACATAAGCAGTGATCGGGTCGCCGGCGACCCGGGCGGTCGTCAGCACCTTGCCTTCGGCCGCCGTCAGGGAGCTATAGGCTCCCTTTGGAACGGCAGCTCCCGGGAGGGTGCGCAGTTCCAGCAGGTCGGCCGTCAGGCGCGTGCCGGCCGCCATGTCCGCTTTCGCCACGACGACCGGCTTGGGGGCAACCACCCCGGCAAATAGGGCATAGGTCAGGACGAAGGCCAGCAGGGCCAGCCCGGCGATGACGAGATAGGCCTTGTTGTGAGGTTTTTTCATGGAAATTTTCTCCGTTCTTGATTTTGGATCCGCTCAGGCCAACAGGCCCAGGCGGTTGAAATACTGGTAGATCTCACGGTCGTCCGGCTCGTGCACGGACAGCATGAGCGGCTGGACCAGGTAGGGTTCGGTTTGGGTCATCTCGTTCGTATAACCGAGCTTGGCAATCGCCATGCCGATCGGCATGCGGGCAAGGAAGCGGTCGTACTCGGAGTTCACGAAGCCCTTGGTATTACGGGCGATATGCGCCAGAACCGCCTGTCGGTCCTTGTCGTTCTTGGTCTGGCCAAAGAAACCGTTGTTGCAGGAGGACAGGATGCCGGCCGGGAGTTCGGAGACGGTCTGCGCCAGCACGTGCAGGAAGCACTGGTATTTGCGGCCATCCCGCCACATGTCCAGGAAGATCTGGGCGGTCTGGCTCGCGCTCGTCCCTTCCCGATCCGAGGCGGAGCCGACCTCCACGCCCGAGAGCACTTTGTTGGCCTCTTCGAAGAAGATCTGCATGGGCGGAAAACGCGCTCCCTCGAGCGATTCACGTCTGCGCACCACCGCATCCAGGTATAGGATGGAGGCGGCCAGGGACAGGAGCGCCGACTTCGAGAACTCGTCCATCTCTGCCCCGCCTTCGATGACTGTCACGCCCCACGGGTTTTGCTGGGGGCCGAGCAATCCAAGATCTTCCACGGCCAGGGTGTCATAGCCAGGCCCGTACATGCGCTGCATTTCGCCTTCCGCCAACGGCTCCAGCCGCAGCAGGACGCCTTGCAGGGAAGAGCGGCTGGCCTGATCCTTGAGGCGGGAGACACTGGCAAACTCCGCCCGCAGCAGTGCGACCCAGCCGGCCAGGCTGGCTGCCCGGCTGCGGTATACCGCCAGGGCCTGCCGTTCGAAGGCTTCCAGGGTGGTAACCTGCATGAGTACGGTCTGGCGTTCCGGCAGTCCGCGCTCGCGCCTGGCCGCGTTAATCGCCGCCTGTTCCGTATCGTCGAGGACGGTTTTCCATTTTTCGAGGTCATCTCCGAGGCGCGCTTTTGGGCGCGCTTCTTCGAGCAGATCGCTGTGGGTATCCGCCGGCAGGACGCCGTTCAGTTGGTACAGGCGGGTCAGGCGGTCGCGCAGAAAGCCTAGCTGCCGGGGCCCCATCCGGCCGGCATTGGCAAACAACTCGCAGACCAGCGTGCGGTAACGGGCCGCCTCGACGCGCTTGGGGATCTGCAGAGGGTTCCAGCGGATCGGGCGCACCCCGCCGGAGTGTAGCTGGCGGATGTCCACCCGTCCTTCCAGGCCCGGCCAGTGCAGCCCCTTGCGCCAGCCCTGGCCAAAGTCCAGCACGATCGTGCGGTAGTGCCAGCGCAGGGTGGTTTCGAAGGCCAGCCGTTCGGCGGCCACCGACTTGCCATAGCCGGTATCGCCCACGAAGGCGGTATGGAAGTGCCGTTCGGAAGCCAGGCGGAGCAGCGAGGTGGTCAACTCGCCCCGTTCGGTGGAGAATTGCCGCGCCAACGCAACATCACCCTGCATGTAAGGATCGAAGGCAAATGGCGGGGTCGCCTCTTGAACCGTGCGTGCCAGCCCCTCTTCGAAGAGACCGGGAGCCATGTAAGCAGAGGCCTGCAGCATGGTCAGGAGGGTCGAATCGGCATAGGCGGTCATCGCTTCGGGGATATGGATCTCGCGTGTCGAGGGCACCATGGCTTTGGCGTGCAGGCGTAGATATTCATCCTCGGCCGGGGTAAGCGTGCGGGTTTGCACTCCCATCACCACATCTTCCACACCGTGGAAGGCCTCCGGGATGAGCGTCAGGAGCGCCTGCCGGCCACGTTCCGAGCCGGCCAGGGCGTACACGTCCGTGTAAAAACCGCCCTCGAGTGTGATCGTGTTCAGGATCTCCTGCTGCTTGCGCAGGATGACTGTAAGCAGGATGGCCGGGTCGAACTGCCACTGGTTGGAATCGCCCAGGGAGAAAGAGGGCGCTAGACCAAAAGCCATTCCCTGGGAAAATCCCGAACCAATGCTCCTTGCCAGCGCCTGGCAGGAGCTCCGGCTGTCTGCGTGGGAAGTACCGTCCGCCGAACCAACCGTGTCGGCCTGTGAGACAGTTTTGGTATCGGACTGGCTGATTGTCTCGGAATGGGACTGGGTGACCGAATCACTCACGGAATGGGTGACGGCCGAACCGTCCGTAACCGTTTTCGTGTTCGAAACGAAGCTGCCTTGCGACTTGCTGCTGGAAGAGTTGTACCCACCGTTGACACTTGCCACGCCCGGCACCCCAACCGACCCACCCACGTTCCAGCCTTGCCCCTGGCTTTGCGACTGGTTGCTGCCCACTGTATGCCCAGACGATTCCGAATGGCTTTGGGTGGCTGCCATTCCTTCGGTATGTGTATTGGCAATACCATTCGTGACGGCGAAGCCTTCAGTGTGGGATTGGGACTGACCGTCGGTATGGCTCTGGCTGGCGACATGGGAGACGCCGTCCGTCTGGCCGGCGGACTGACTGGCGGTGTAGCCGGTACCGGCGTTGTGCGCCAGCGCGCCGGAAAGCATCAGAGGTAGCGAAGTACCGATGTTGAAGGAGCGGTTACCGGTTTGCCAGGCCGCCCAGGTGGAGGTGTACTCTGCCAACCCTGCCAGCATCCGGCTGGCATTCTGCATGGAGACCGGCGTCAAAAGCACCTGCAGCAGGAAATCTTCTTCGAGTTGCGCCATGCCGCGCATGACCAATTCGTTCTGCTGGAGGGTGTATTCCTGGGGGCCGTGCTTGCCGGAAGACAGGAGCGGGTTGAGATCCGATTGCCCACCGCGGGCATTTTCCCGCGGGTCCGGGTGCCCGATGGCCAGCACGCCATACGGCATTTTAAGCAGCGCATTGCTGATCCAGGAGGAGAGCCCGGTATCCAGCGCATGGAAACGGATCTGGGGGTAGGCGGCAGCCATGGCAGCTTCGAGGGAGGATGCCCCATGAATGGCTTGGGTCGCCGCTTCATCCATTGTCGTGCCGCGCCCAACCGCCCCATAGCACTGGACAATGCCGAGACGCTGCGGGTGGTAGATGCCGGCCACCAGGTAGACGATGTCCACCTTGGCGTTGTACAGGCCGCGCAACACGGTGCGCATCTTGGCGAGCGCACCCTGGTCGCTGCGTACATTCAGCGGGATGGATGCCAGGTGCATCAGACGGATGGCGCGGTATTCGTGATAATCCTTCCCGCCTTCATGCTCCCGAACCTGGAACCACATATAGTCCAGCTCGTCCTTGCCGGCGGCATAAACGAGGCTGTTGGCCTGAACTTCGAGATCCTGGGGAATATCCAGGCGCGCTCCTTGGAAAACCTGCTGCAAGCGCGGCAGGATGGTTTCTGCCGCTTGAACGGCAGCCGAGATGCGCTGGTCGATCCAATTAAAGAGTTCAGGCATGACAGGTTCCCAAATCCATCAAATCAAATAGAAACTTTGGCCCGGATGACGATGATCACCAGCGAGCCCATCACCATGCCAACCGAAAAACCGGAGAGGAAGAAGAAAACATAGAGAAGAGGCATAAAGGGCAGATCCTGAATAAATTTGAATATTGATGATGCAGCTGGAAAGTAGAGGCTGGTTGTCCAGCCTCTACCCATTCAGTTGAGGGGAACATATGGAGCGCCCTCACTGGCGATCCCGTCCACCGGAGTCCAGCTAGGCTGGTGGAAGACAGGTTCGTCCAGGGAAGGAACATCCGTAGATTTGCTCTCCTCTTTACGTTTCCCTGGCTCCCCCGGTGTTTTTGCCGGGGCGCGCAGTTTCTTGACAGCCGAGATGAGTATCATTACCCAACCGCTCAAGACGATCAGCGCCGCCAGGGGAAAGATGACCCAAAAGGCCATCTGTGGAAAAGATGCAGACATAGGAGGCCTCCTTCTTGCCCTGTGTGAAAGTCACGGGGTTGCCCCGCGGAGAACGCGGGATGGTGTCTGCGCCCGCGCCGGAATAATCCAACCGGGCATCGTGAAAGTACTGGTAACGTGCATGACTGGAAGAAATCCAGTTCACGTGTATGGTCGCTCAATCAGGAAAGATTGAGAGACAAAGATGAGCCTGGCAGGATTCGAACCTGCGATAAACCGTTTTTCGAAACAGTTGCCCAGCCAGCGGCTTCAGGCTCAAACAGTGCGGCGTGCCGTGTCAGTCGTGCGCATTCGTGAATGGTCACTTGGACGCTTGCACTCCGCATGTCGCACTAGTACCCGAAGGGTGCTCGTACCCGTAGGGAGCTCTAGGATCGTGTTCGTACTCTCCTGATGACATCCCCGGCTTCCCGCCAAACGTTAAACAGGGGCTTGGGGTTGCGGATAAAGCGGTTCATGAGCATGCCCGTAAACCCCACCGGATAGAGCACCAGAACGAACAGCATCCCGATCATGGCTACATTGCTGCGGGTCTGGTCGATGACAACCTGCGCATCTGCGCTGCTGCCAATGACGGATGCCCAATCAGCCGGGCTGGTGCCCTCCAGCGCCTGCAAGCCGAAGCGCAACAGAAGGACCAGAACCACATAGACCAGGATGCCGGTCTTGACCCACCACAGCTGGTTGAAGCGTTCTTCGGAGACGGCCAGGATGCTCACCAACCCGACAAACCACATGGCCGCTCCGATGACCGGGATGGGATATTTGGAGATCGATGAGACGATCAGCCAAAGCCCTAGGACAACCAGTGTAAAATAAGTAGCCGTGGGCGCAGCGGTCTGGACGGTGCCCCGTTCGTACCGCCGGGGTTGGCCGGTGGCGCGCCTTTGGATGGGAGGGTCGAAAAGGAAGGCGATCGCCAGCCCAAACATGAGGGAGAGCACCTCTGCGATGTGGCCGGCCAGCCAGTACAGGAGAAACAGGGTTCCGTTGACCAACCACATTGGGAGAGCCTGCAAGATATTCAGAAAGCTCATGGTTGACCTGTCAGGATGACGCGCACCAGTTTTACAGTGAACTGGCCGAGGTTCTTTTGCGCCTGGCGCGGGGCGGAAACCGGGGTCCCGCTCGTATGCACGAAAACGTTGGTATCGTAATCACCAGGATCAGCGGTCTGAATGCTGGGGATAAGCCTGGTCCACAGGATGCTGTTACCTCCTGAAAGAGACCCCGGGCCGGAGAAGAAGAACGAGAAGTCCGGGTGGATCAGGGACGCGCCAGGGTACGCCTGGGCCAGATCGGTCAGGATCCAGTTGCGGGAATCCTGTGTCAGGCTGATGGAAACCTGCGCTGAGTTAAGGAAGTCGGGGTAGACCTTGGTATGCCCTATGCACTCGAACCATGTGTGCGTGATCGTCTTCCAGTTTGGATCGTTGGGATGACCTGCGCAGCCTGATCCCAGACCGGATGGATCCTCGGCGCAAACCATATCGTGGTGGACGATTTTTTCGTAGTAATGGTAGGTGATGGGCGGGATCGAGACACTCACTTTTACATCCACGCCGCGCTTGTCCGGATCCTGGCCAATGACAACCGGGTTGGGAGGCGCGATCTTGCCGCCATCTCCGGAGCCGCCCATGATTTGGATGGGGCCGGTAGTGATGAAGGGGGTAGGGCAATCGCTTGGCGAGGGCGGAGGGGTGGGAATTTCAGGACACCCGCCCGGGATTTTGCTGCAGTCGCCGCCGAGGTAGAGCAACAGCATGGTGTAGAAATTGCCATCGGCGAGAGAAGAGGTAATCAAATCACGAAGAAAAGCTCCCATGATCTCAAAAGTAAATATGTTGGTCTTCCCGTTGATCACGCTTTGCCAGAAAGAATCCGGGTCGGTATACCCTGCGGAAGCCATGTCTGCCGGTGTGATATAACCGGCCAGCATGGTTTCCAGTACGCCTACACCATTTCCCAATGCGGAGTAGACATTGTTAATCCCGGATGCATCCGGGTGGAGAGCCATGAAAAATAAAGTGGTGGCGGAAGGCATAACCACAATATTGCCGCTCGGAGTCATATAGCGGTGGTAGGTTGCCTGCCCGTCGATAAAGGGGACGTTCGGCATCCAGCTGGCGTTCTCCTGGACTACGCCCAGGTCGGTCAGATTGTTGTAAAGAATGTTTCCGTTTCCATCGACTATTTCACTCCAAGGGCTATTTTGGGCAGAGACTGGTATAGGAAGCATGGAAACGATGACAACAAGGGCAGCAAGGACGAGCAGAAGTTTCTTGAACATGGAGCTACTCCAGGAGGGTTAATGAGTTGGGGTGGCCAGGCGCTGCACTTCCTGTTCGAACAGGATACGGTTCATAAGCCATTTGCCACCTACATCAGCTACTTCGATATAAACATTCTGGGAAGATGCATCCAGGTCGGACCAGGGATGATCCAGCGAAACATGCACCTGCCAGATGCGGTTTCCATCGGTTTCCGAAATCATGCGAATAGGTTCAACCGTACAGCTTGTTTGGATCTGGTGCTTTTCCATCATGGCTTGAACGGCCGGGGCGAAATAGCCCTGGATGGCGCGGCAGCCTGCATCGGTTGCAGCAGCACACACACGCGTTACCCACAGATCAATACCTGCGGTGTAGTTCAGGGTGTAGAAAGCGCTCACTGCGTTCACAGCCGCTAGCTCGTCAGGTGTCCTGCCCGTGGAGGGGACAGGCAGGGTCGCGGCCGGTAACGGGTGAGTGGCTAGAAAGCCAATCGCTAGGAGTATGATGATGAGTAGCACGATCAGAATTTTTTGAACGTTTTTGGGTATGGCAATTTGCATGGTGAACCTCTGTGGCTTGTGAATTAAAAGCAAAACACTGGCGCAGGGAGAAAACGTTAGGAAGCCCGTATAAGGCTTAGTCCATAAAGGACCGGTTACAACGAATTCTCCCAGCGCCAGTATCTGCGACTGAGTGCGACGTGCATAAAACCGGAGTACTAAATTGTTACTGGAATATTAGCACATACGTTCTGTTAATGCAAGGGTTTTCGAGCCGATTTCTTCACATAATCCAAGGGGATACTTTAAATACGTATAATTCAAAGTTGAGAGGGGAATAATTCGTGGACGGTATGGGTATGAAGAAGGGACACCATTGTCACCTTGCCCGGCTTGATTTTCACTGATATAATACCTTTCAGCATTTGCTGAAAGGGCATAAAATAATGAAAATCATAATGGGTGAAGAAGCTGCCTTTCGAGCACTCAAGGAATGTCTGGAAGAAATCCCCTTCCTTCAGTTGGCGAACGCTCCTGCCTTTAAGAACGCCTCGGGTCCCGATTTCCGAATGGGAGTACGTGTCCAAAACCGGTCCTTGATCATCTTGGCAGAATATAAGTCCAGTGGACAACCACGGCTGGTCCGCGAAGCAGCTCTACAAATCAAAGACTGGCTAGACAAAGGTCAGGGAGACTATGGGGTGTTCACTGCCCCCTACATCTCTCCCGAGGCAGCTTTGATCTGCAAGGATGTCGGAATCGGGTATCTGGACCTGGCAGGCAATTGCCTTCTTTCCTTCGAGACGATCTATGTGCATCGGGAAGGAAAACCGAATTCCTCAGTCCAACGCAAGGATCTGCGATCGCTCTACTCATCCAAGGCGGAACGTATTCTGCGGGTTTTACTGAGCCGGCCGCATCAGAGTTGGAAAACCGAGACCCTGGCCGAGGCAGCCCAGGTCAGTTTTGGCCAAGTGGCCAACGTAAAGAAATTCCTAGCGGACCGCGAATGGCTTGCCCCGAACGGAGGCGGCATCCAGCTTAATAACCCAGGCGTAGTGCTCGATGAATGGGCAGTGCAATACCGCTTCAGCCGCAACCAGGTCGTGGATTACTACTCTCTGTCGGAAGTGGCGGAATGTGAATACCAACTAGCAGAAGTCTGCCAGCGTCAAGGGATTCGTTATGCCCTGACCGCCTTCTCGGGCGCGGCGCGTCTGGCGCCGGCTGTGCGTTACCAGCGAGCGATTGCCTACGTGGATGGTGATCTGAATACCTTGACAG
>Ga0187858_10002932_pt1 | contig 17007 bp, 15 predicted proteins | sample June2016WEW_8_15_FD_133015 | JGI IMG/M metagenome (GOLD analysis project Ga0187858, IMG submission 133015) | Peatland microbial communities from SPRUCE experiment site at the Marcell Experimental Forest, Minnesota, USA - June2016WEW_8_150 | ecosystem: Environmental > Terrestrial > Soil >...
AACGTCTGCGCGATGAGGAAAAAATTGAGCACAAGCACCACGGCGGTCCCGATCAAAGCGGCAATGCGGGTTATGCGGCCGTTGGTGAAGTCGCCCATGATGTCGCGCCGGCCGGTGAAGATGAGCAGCGCGATCATCGGCAGCGGCAACGCAATGCTGAGCACGACCTGGCTGACGACCAGGGTGTTCGTCGCGTTGACGCCGAGCGCGACGACGACGAAGGCCGGCAGCATCGTAACCAGCCGACGAACCAAGATCGGGATGCGGAAGCCGACGAAGCCCTGCATGATCATCTGCCCGGCCATCGTTCCGACCGTCGAGGCCGAGATCCCGGAGGCAATGAGTGACAACAAAAACACTCCCGCCGCTCCGACGCCGAGGAGTGGCGTCAGCGTGTGATAGGCGGTCTCGATCTCCGCAACGTCGGGATGACCGGCGTGAAACGCACTCGATGCCATCATCACCATGGCCATGTTGACCAAGCCGGCGAGGACGAGCGCAATAACGACTTCCTGGTTGGAGAAGCGCAGCACTATGCGCCGCTCGGTGTCGTCGCGAACGGGCATGCGCGCTTGCGTCAGGCCGGAATGCAGATAGACCGCGTGCGGCATGACCGTGGCGCCGATAATGCCCACGGCAAGCAGCAGCGCTTGGGCATCGGCAATCTGCGGCACGACCGTATGGAAGGCCGCCGAGGCCCAGTCGACCGGGACGATGAACATCTCGGCGAGATAGCAAAGCGCAATAACAGTCACCATGCTGCCGATAATCAGCTCGATCGGCCGGAAGCCGAAGCCTTCGACCATCAGGAGACCGTACGTTACGATCCCGGTGACGATCATCCCGGCCAACAGCGGCATCTGAAACAGCAAAGAAAGTCCGATGGCACCGCCGAGGAACTCGGCGAGATCGGTCGCCATGGCGGCAATCTCGCTGGCAACCCACATCGCCAACACGATCGGCCGCGGAAAGTGATCGCGGCACATCTCCGCGAGATTGCGACCGGTGACGATGCCGAGCTTGGCCGAGAGCGCCTGGAACAGCATCGCGATCAAATTGGCGAGCAGCACCACCCAGAGCAGGCCGTAGCCGTACCTCGCCCCCGCTTGGATGTTGGTCGCGAAGTTCCCCGGGTCGACATAGGCAATGGAGGCGATGACCGCCGGGCCGGCGAACACCAGGTAGGCACGCCACCCGCCGCGCTGTCCCGCCAGCACCTGACGCGCGGCGTCAACGGTTCGTTCCGACAGCGATCCTCTGAACCGGCCGGTCAAATTCGTCATGTCACCCGATATGAAGCATTAACTAGAAAGTGTAGCATTAGTAGGGTGTATAGGGATGCTGGAAGGTGCCGTCAACGGTTACAAAATGTAGCCTAAGCTATGTTTTGACACGTTGAGAAAAGTATGGTCTCCGACTGCCAGCCAGATGCTCGTTGGGGATCGTTGCAGAACATGACGTTGGCGGCGGCGGATACAGCGAAACGCAAGCGCGAACGCGCCACGGGCAAGCTTCCCGCCGAGGGCACTCAGGCGCGCCGTTTCGGCAAGACGCGCTCGGCGCAGTCGACTGCATTGCTGGAAGATTACGTCGAGCTGATCGCCGACCTCTTCGTGAGCGCGGGTGAAGCCCGGCCCACGGATATCGCTCGGCGTCTCGGCGTATCCCACGCCACCGCCGTCAAGACGATTTCACGCTTGAAGCGAGCCGGTTTAGCGACTGCGCGCCCCTATCGCGGGGTGTTCCTGACCGAGAAGGGCCAGGCGCTCGCGGACCGTGTGCGCGTCCGCCACAGGCTTGTTGTCGATATTCTTTGCGCGTTGGGGGTTCCGACGGAATCGGCCGAGGCGGACGCGGAGGGAATCGAGCACCACGTGTCGGAAATGACGCTGAAAGCGTTCGCGCAATTCCTCAAGTCGCGAGGCTGAGGTTCGGCGAAGGTCCGTTACGCCGCGTGGTCCGTCAGCGCGTCAACGATGCCGTTGACGACTTCCTCGACCATCGTCTTGTCGTCGCCCTCTCCCATGACCCGGATCACCGGTTCGGTCCCAGACGGCCGTACCACGAGCCGGCCATGCCCATTGAGACGCTGTTCCGCATCCTCGATCGCCGTCCGCACTTTTAAATTTTCCAGCGGCTTGCCGCTGCGATAGCGCACGTTCTTGAGCACCTGCGGCAAAGGGACGAACCGGTGGCACACCTGCGAAACCGGCTTATCCTGTTTCTTCACCACCGCAAGAACCTGCAGCGCGGCAATGAAGCCGTCGCCGGTCGTGGCGTAATCGGAGAGGATAATATGACCGGACGGCTCGCCGCCGACATTGTAACCATGCTCGCGCATGTGCTCGAGCACGTAGCGGTCGCCAACAGGCATGCGCACGATCGAAAGCTTGAGCGATTGCAGATACCGTTCGAGACCGAGATTTGACATCACGGTGGCGACGATGCCCGGCTTGGCCAGCCGGCCGTCCTCCGCCCAGCTCTCCGCGATGACCGCCAAAAGCTGATCGCCATCGATCAGGTGGCCTTGTTCGTCGACAATGACCACACGGTCAGCATCGCCGTCGAGCGCGATCCCGATGTCCGCGCGCATCTCCCGTACCTTCCGGCTCAGCGCGTCGGGCGCCGTCGAGCCGCACTCTCGGTTGATGTTGAAGCCATCCGGCTCGACGCCAATCGAGATGACGTCGGCGCCAAGCTCCCACAGCGCCTCCGGAGCGACCCGATAGGCGGCGCCGTTGGCGCAGTCGATGACAACACGCAAGCCTTCGAGCGAGAGGTTGCGCGGCAGCGTACGCTTGGCGAATTCGATGTAGCGGTCATGCACGCCGTCGATGCGTTTGGCGCGGCCGAGCTCCCGGCTCTTGGCTAGGAGCTTGGTCATATCGCCGTCGATCAGGCCCTCGATCTGGTGCTCGACCTCGTCCGATAGCTTGTAGCCGTCGGGCCCGAATAGCTTGATGCCGTTGTCGTCGAACGGATTATGCGACGCCGAGATCATGACGCCGAGATCGGCGCGCATCGAACGGGTGAGCATGGCGACGGCGGGAGTCGGCATTGGGCCAAGTTGCAGGACATCCATGCCTACGGACGTGAAGCCCGCGATCAGTGCGGTTTCGATCATGTAGCCCGACAGGCGGGTGTCTTTGCCAATGACTACGCGATGGCGGTCTTCGCCGGCGCGGCGAAACACCACGCCGGTGGCCTGGCCCACCTTGAGCGCCAATTCCGGCGTGATCACGCTGTTGGCGCGGCCACGAATGCCATCGGTACCAAAATACTTACGGGCCATGATCCCCACCGCCTATCCAGCGGCGATATTAACCCGATCCGCGTGACATTCGCCTCAAAAAATATTCAGTAATGTTACTCCCCGGGGTAACGCTTCATCCACCATAGGGTTACCGAATCCCACGGTAACTCAATGGCATACGAGCGCGCGAAGAAGCGCGGTTCCGCAAAACGTTGGCATTCGTCGCTTACGATTTGCACTTGTCATGAGGGCTGTGGGGCGGCTGGGTGACGGCGACGGGGTCAGAGGCCGGGAACGACTCTTCCAATCCGGTCTCGAGCATATCGCTGGGCGCCTTCTTGTTTTTTGCCTCGCGCTCTCGCTTACCAGGGCGGTGCCGCTCGCTCTGCCCAAGGTCGGCGTGGTCGAATTGGAGCGATCAGTTTTTGTTCCACTCGTCCGTCATGCTGTTCATCCGCGGGTTGTCCTGCCCCCGTCTGTACTAACGCGCCGCCTGGGACCGGCGTGCCGCCCGACTTTGTGCTATCGGAGAGCAAAGAAACGGGGAAACGCCAGCCATGAAAGCAATGACCTGCATAGAGGACCTGCGGCAAACCGCGCGTCGCCGGGTTCCGCGCGCGTTCTTCGACTATGCCGAGGGCGGCTCCTATGCCGAGCAGACGCTGAACGCCAACCGTGCCGATTTCGAGGGTATCAAGCTCCGCCAGCGGATCCTGGTCGATGTCGCCAATCGCAGCACCGCCACCACGATCCTGGACGAGCCGGTGACGCTCCCGCTTGCGCTGGCGCCCATCGGGCTTTGCGGCATGCAACACGGTGACGGTGAAATACTCGCCTGCCGCGCCGCGCAGGAAGCCGGAATTCCATTCACCCTGTCGACCATGTCGATCTGCTCGATCGAAGATGTCGCGGCCTCCGTCAACAAGCCGTTCTGGTTCCAGCTCTACGTCATGAAAGACCGCGGCTTTGTGCGTTCGCTGATCGAGCGGGCGGCGGCGGCCAAATGCAGCGCGCTCGTGCTCACGGTCGATCTGCAAATCCTCGGCCAGAGGCACCGCGACATCAAGAACGGCATGACGGTTCCGCCAGAACTGCGTGTCAAGAACATCATCGACATGGCCAGCAAGCCGGCGTGGGTGCTCAGCATTGCGCGTGCGAAGCGCAGAACGTTCGGCAATCTCGCCGGCCATGTTCGCGGCATGAAGGATGTCAATTCGCTGTCCCATTGGACCGCTGGCCAGTTCGACGCGACGCTGAACTGGAAGGATGTCGAGTGGATCGCCAGCCTTTGGCCGGGCAAGCTCATCCTCAAAGGTATCCTCGATGTCGAGGACGCTCGCATCGCGGCGAAGAGCGGAGCGGCGGCGCTAGTGGTGTCGAATCACGGCGGCCGTCAGCTCGACGGCGCGCCATCTTCGATTTCCGCGCTGCCGCCGATCGTCGAGGCGGTCGGCTCATCATTGGAGGTCCTGTTCGACGGCGGCGTTCGCTCCGGCCAGGACATCATGCGCGCGATCGCGCTCGGCGCGCGCGCGTGTCTCAGCGGACGTGCCTATATTTACGGGCTCGGCGCCGGCGGACAGGCGGGCGTGGCGCGCGCGATCGAGATCATGCGCAACGAGCTTAACGTCAGCATGGCGCTGACCGGTATCAACAGCATCGGGGAAATCGATCGCCGCGTGATCGCGGGCTGATGTGAAACCATGTCAGTCCAGACGGGGCTCGAAAATCTGATGATTTGCCGCGCGCCGGATCGGAGTGGCGGAAATATCCGTCGCGCAGGCGGCCGCAAAACCGCCTGACGTTTGCCACGAATGTATGGAATTTCGCGTTGCGGCTGATCTTGTTGCGCGGGTTTAGCGCGACAGCCAGCCTGCCTTGGCCAAGGGGAAGGCAGATGCGCAATTTCATTTTGGCGACGAGTGTGTTGGCGGCGAGTGCGCTGGGCGCTGTCACGATCGCTGCGCCGAGCGCACGCGCCGATTGGGTAGGTGCCGCGGCGGGAGCGGGGACAGGCCTCGTCGTCGCGGGCCCTGTCGGGGCTGTTGCCGGCGGCGTTATCGGGGGTGTTCTCGGCAAACCGTTCTGGGGTCCACCGGTCAGCCGGGGCGCGTGCTGGACCGACGATCATTTCCATCGCCATTGCCGCCCGCATTGGTGAGCATTCCGCCGGTCTGGACGGGCGGGCTTTTTTATTCTTCCTTGTAGCCGTAAGTCTGCGCGTTGCCGGTGGCGCCGTAATATTTGTACGGCAGGAATTTCCCCGTCATGGTGAGCTTCACGCGATCGCCTTTTGGATCGGCTTGGCGCTCCATCTGCAGGTCGAAGTCGATCGCCGACATGATGCCGTCGCCAAATTCCTCTTCGATCAGCGCCTTCAACGCCGGCCCGTTGACCATCACCAATTCGTAGAAGCGATAGATCAGCGGGTCGGTCGGCGGCATCGTCGAGCCGCGATACGGCACCTCGTTGAGCATCGCCTGCTCGCTCTTGCTCAGCCCGAACAGATCGGCGGCCTTCGCCGCCTGCGGCTTCGTCAGCTTCATCTGCCCAAGTACCGCGCCGGCGATCAAGACCGGCGACATGCCGCCGATCTCGCCGCAGATATGTTTCCAGCTCCATTCCTTCTCGCGCTTGATGCCGAGCATTTTCTCGGTGAGTTCGGCTCGCGTCATGGACGACCTCCTGTCGCTGCGGGCAGACTTGCCGGATTGCAGGCGGCAATTGCTGCGCACGGCAATCAAAGAGCAATTGCCGTGCCATCCGAGCGCGTACGGCGGCCAGCCGGTCCCGTGATGCGGCCGATTTAACGACCTCAGCTTTTAACGGCCTCACATGGGCGGATTGACGCCGTTACGGCCGACCACGATGCTTGGCGCTGCGATAGTGCCGTCGGGCTGCTTTTTCCCGGCCACGACGAAGATCTTTTCGCCCGGCTTGAGATCGGCCACCGCCGCCGGAGAAAACATCACCACTTCGATATTCGCCGGCACGATAAATTTCTTCTCGCCGTCCTTGTATTTCAACACCAGCTCCTGGCCGTCGATACTGGTGACCGCGCTATCGATGTTGGCGTTCGTCATGGTGCTGTTCGGCATGAGATCCCAAGGCCGGTGGCCTTCCCCGGTGCCGCGAAGGGCCTCCGGGAAGATATGAATTTCGACGGCTTTCTGGGTACCGTCCGGCTGCGGCATAGCGGTGATGCCGACGAAGACGCCCTGCTTGACGTCGGCGAGCGATTTCTTGTCGACGGCAAGGACGCGCACGTCGTCCGCCAGCTTCACCTTGATCGGAGTGCCATCGCGCCCTTTCACATCCAGCATCTGGCCGTCGACGCTTTCGATCGTCCCGCGCACGCGCACAATGTCCGGCGCTTGCGCCGCCGCCATTGATGTCGCCAGGAGCAAAGCAAAGGCGGCCGCGCCCAGCATCCTTCGTGATATTTTTGTCATGTTCATCCTCCAAATTATTCTGCCTGCGGCGGCGACCGTAGCGGATGTGATTTGAAGGCGGCGAACACAACTGCGTCGTTAAAAACACAACTGCGTTATCCGGCGCGTTTCTCGCCGGAGGCGGCGAGGTCGGCTTCGACCAGCGTCCGCAATTCCGCTGTTACTTCCGGGTTTTTTCCGAACCACAGCGCGAACCCGCGCACCGCCTGGTGCAGCAACATGCCGAGCCCATCGGTCGTTCGCAGATCGCGCGCCTTCGCCGCAGCGAGCAACGGGGTCAACACCGGCGCGTAGACGAGATCGGCGACGACCGCGTGGCCGGGGAGCCGCGCCAGATCGACCGCGAGTGCGGGCTGTCCGTGCATGCCGAGCGTCGTGGTGTTGACGAGGAGCGACGCGTCGGCCAGCGCGGCCGTGAGTTCGTCCCAACGGGCGACCTGCACGCGCGTGCCGAATGTTTGGCGCAATAGTTCGGCCCGGCCGAGCGTGCGGTTGACGACGACAATCCGCCCGACGCCGCGCGCGAGGAGACCGTAGATCACCGCGCGCGCGGCGCCGCCGGCGCCGAGAACCACGGCTTTGCTTGCGTTCCTATCCCAATTCGGCGCGCAGGCATCGAGATTGTCCAAAAACCCCTCGACGTCGGTATTGGTCGAGCGCAGGACGCCGCCATCAAGCCACAGCGTGTTGGCGGCGCCGATCTCCCGCGCCCGCTCATCGGGTTCCGATAACGCCAGCGCCGCTTCTTTGTGGGGCAGCGTCACGTTGGCGCCGACATAGCCGCGCGCGGCGAGCGAGCCGACGAACGCTGCGAATTCCTCCCGCGGCACCAGCTCGCGCCGGTATTCGCCGGCGATCCCGTAGCGCTTGAGCCAATAATTGTGAATGAGCGGCGAGCGCGAATGTTCGACCGGCCAGCCGATCACGCACGCCGCGCGGATCGCCGTCGTCACGCTTCGTCCGCCACGGAATTGCGCAACACGCCGATTTCCGGGCATTCGAGCTCGATGGTGTCGCCGGGTTTGAGCCACACCGGCGGGTCGACTTTCGGCTCCTTCTTCACCGGCGTGCCGGTGGAGATGATGTCGCCCGGCTTGAGCGTCATGAATGTCGTGACGTAGGCGATAAGGTCGGCGAAGGAAAAAATCATACTCGCCGTGGTGTCGTCCTGCGTGACTTCGCCGTTCTTGCGGACGATGAGGTGCAGCGGCTTCGTCAGGTCAATATCGGTTTCGATCCACGGTCCGATGCTGCCGGTCGCGTCGAAGTTCTTGCCTTGGGTAACATTGAACTTGCCGTGGCGGATCCAATCGCGAATCGTGCCTTCGTTGCACAGCGTCAAGCCCGCGATCGTCGCGAGCGCGCTTTCCTTCGGCACATGCTTGCACTCGCGGCCGATCACCATCGCGATCTCGCCCTCATAATCGAGCTGTTCGGAAATCTTCGGCCGAATAAGCTTCCCCCCATGCCCGACCAGCGAGTTCGGCGCGCGGTAGAATATGCTTGGATACTTCGGCGGCTCGGCGAAGTCGTAGTCGCGCTCGCGGTTTGCGTAATTGATGCCAATGCACAGAATTTTCTCCGGCGCCGTCAGCGGCGGCAGCAGTTCGACCTCGGCGACCGGCACGTCTGGCCGCACACCGGCAATGGCCGCTTTCGCTTCATCCAGGGCCTGAGCCCGAAAGACGTCGAGGAGCGTGCCGAAACGGCTCAGCCGCGAGCGCAGATCGACGATGCCCTCGCCGACCACCACGCCGAAGCTCGGCCGGCCACGCAAATTATAGCTTGCAAGCCGCATATGTCGTTTCTCCCGTCCCGGCAGCGGCCGGCAGGCTTCCGCCATCCGCGCGATGTGTTAGAAGTCGGCGCAGCAACCGTCAACGGCGACCGACCACATGCCGATCCGCGAGCCGGTTTTCGATCCGCCTTTCAACGTCGTGCGCGCGAGCCACGTCGAGCTTGGCGTCCGCGACCTCGGTCGCGCGCGCGCATTCTATGCCGAGTGCCTCGGTCTTCTGGTCAGCGACGAGACCGAGGATGCGCTCTACCTCCGCGGCGTCGAAGAGCGCAACCACCACTCGATCGTGTTGCGGCGCTCGCGCGAGGCCGACGTGCGCGCGCTTGGCTTCAAGCTTGCGAGCGAAGAGGACCTCGACCGCGCCGCGTTCTGGTTCGGCCGCCGCAACCTGCCGACCTCATTCCCGGACTTGCCGCACCAGGGCCGCACCCTGCGCACCGCGGACGTATTCGGAATGCCGATCGACCTCTATGCGCAGATGGATCAGTCCGAGTGCATGTTGCAGAAATACGCCGCGCATGCTGGTGCGCGCATCCAGCGCATCGACCATCTCAATTGCTTCACGCCGGATGTGCAGGCGAGCTACGACTTCTATCGTGAGCTCGGATTCCGCCTCACCGAGTATACCGAGACTGACGGCGGCGATCCGAAGCTCTGGGCGGTGTGGATGCATCGCAAGGGCAATGTGCACGACCTCGCCTTCACCAACGGCGTCGGACCGCGGCTGCATCACGTCGGCCTCTGGACATCGAGCGTGCTCGACATCATCCACACCTGCGATGTGATGGCGACCTGCGGCTATCTTGCCAACATGGAACGCGGACCGGGCCGGCACGGCATCTCGAACGCCTTTTTTCTCTATATCCGCGATCCCGATGGCCACCGCGTCGAGTTGTTCACCTCCGACTATCTCACCGTTGACCCCGATCACGCGCCGATCCGCTGGGCCCTGACCGATCCACGGCGGCAAACCTTGTGGGGACATCCGGCGCCCGAGTCGTGGTTCAAGGAAGGCTCGGCGTTTTCCGGTGTGGCGCAGCGCGAGCCCGCGCTTACGGCGCAGCCGATCGTGGCGATGTAATGCTTCGGCGATTCCCGAACTGTCACCGCTGGCGCCTGCCGCTCGTGCCGCCTATGTGTTCGCCATGACGGAAGCCCACCCCGCTGTTTCCGAGGTCGCCGCGCTTGTCGGCAATCCCGCGCGTGCCAACATTCTGATGGCGCTGATCGATGGACGCGCCTTGACCGCAAGCGAGCTTGCTTACGTCGCCGGGGTGTCGCCGCAGACGACGAGCGAACACCTCGCCAAGCTGCGGGAAGCCAACCTTCTGTCGCTCACCAAACAAGGCCGCCATTGCTACTTCCGGCTCGGCTCGCCTTACGTCGCGCGCATGATCGAAGGCATTATGGTCGTCGCGGCCGATGGACCGCGGCGCTATCGCCCACGCTGGAACGGCGACGATCAGCTGCGGACGGCGCGTACCTGCTACGACCATATTGCCGGCCGGCTCGGCGTGGCGCTGACGGATGCGCTGACGCGACGCAAGTCCATCGTGCTCAACGAAGACGCGGGTATCGTCACGCGCGCCGGAGAGAAACATCTTGCCGATTTCGGCATCAAGCTCGACGACATCAGGCAGGGTCGCCGCACCTTCTGCCGGCCGTGCCTGGATTGGAGCGAGCGGCGGCCGCATCTTGCCGGCGCGCTGGGCACCGCCTTTGCCGACCGCTGTTTCGAGCTGGGCTGGATCGCGCGCATCCGCGACTCGCGCGCGCTCAAGATATCGGCCAAGGGCGAACGCGGTTTCAACGAGGTTTTCGGGATTACGCTGAACGCGGAATCCTGATCGGAATCCCGCGCAGATTATGCCGCGCGGTCGCGGTGGGAGATTTCGACCACACGGGCGCGCGCGGCGAGCGCATCGACCAGGGCGTCGGCCTTGGCCTTGTTCGCCGCGTCGAGATTGGCATCCCATTCGTCGAGCAGATAAACTTTTGCGTCAGTCGAATTGACGATTTCCTGAAGCGATTTGAGCTGCCGCTCGCCGGTGGAGAATCCAAGCTTCTTGTCCATCGAGTCCGCGACCACGATCACCTCGTCGTCGTCATCGCCTTCGACGTCGACCGGCACCATATCGCCGGCGAATTTGAACGCCAGCCGGTCCGACGCCGGCCAATAGAACGCGCGCCGCCTCATCTCGGTCTTGAGGCTCGCAAGCAGCGAGGATTTGCCAGTGCCGTTGCCGCCGCGGATGTTGATGCGTCCGGTCGGCCGCGCCTGCACGATGCGCAGCGCATCATTCACCGAGGAGACGACATTGGCATCCTCGCCTTCGCGCAGCACCAGACGGTCGAACTTGATGCGGTCGTCGAATGCCGCTTCCGGCTGCGGCAGCATGTTGGCGGCGACGCCGCCGAAGCGCGTCCATACGGCGATGAAATCGTTCCAGCCGCTGGCAAGCAGATGCAGCTCGTAAGTCATCTCGATCTGCCGCGGCAACGTCGTCGCCAGCGCGATCAACAGCGCCGTGTCGCCGACATTATTCACGGCCACCACTGTGATAGTGGCGAAGACGATGGCGAGACTGACGATGCCGCTCATCGCGCTCATGCCTTCCCGCGCCACAATGGCGCGGACCTGCGCGGTCAGCGCTTCGCGCAGCCGGCTCTTGAAGCCGCCGAGCCAGAGTCGCAGATTGTATCCGTTGCCGCTGAAAATATTGTCCCACGCGGTGTAGCCCTGCGCGGTGACGCGGTTGTTCATACGTTGGTTTTCCAGATACGTGCGCGCAAGAGGTTTCTGCAGCGCCCACTGCATCAACAACAGCGCGGCGAACGCGCCGACATAGGCGAACGGCAAGCTCAAGTCGATTTCCGTGCCGAGCACGAGCGCATTGAATACCAGCCCTAGAAAAAGCTTTAGCGTGAATTCCATCTCGTAAATCAAGTTGAAGAAACACTGGAAGGTTTCGCCGGTGAGAAACGGCTCGACTTGCTCTCGCGCCGGCTTGTCGCCGAACAGCTTGACCTTGCCCCGGTTCTCGCGCGTGAAGCGCAGCATGAACTGGCCGAAACCGCGATAGCCCGCGCGCTCGGCGAAGATCCAGCTGATGACGCCGGCCACATAAGAGGCCGACTGGGCCGTCAGAATCCAGATGAGATCGCCGAGCAGAAAGTGGCCTTCCGTAACCTTGCGGGCGGCATTGATGACGAGCCAGGTTGTGGCGGCGGCGAGCATCGCTTCCGCCACCATCAGGATGATCATCACGAAGAGCGAGGGAGAGAGCAGATAGCTCGCCAGCTCCACGCGTGAAATCTGCTTCTGCTTCATGGCGTTTCGGCCGCCGACTCGTTCTTGCAACGGCATCCTAGTGCGGCGGATTTTAAGTTCCTACGGCTGCGCCGGGCGCTGCACAGGAAGTTCAAACAGGAAATCCCAATAAACTCATGAACTTGACGAGACGCCGGCACCAGCCGCATGCCGCTGGCTCAATTCAGTTTCCATCCGGTTGACATTGTCGAACAGCCGCGCCGTCGCCAGACGCAGGAAGTAAAAGCCGAAGGTCGGGTTCTGGTAATAGAGCTCCTCGACCTGCTCGTAGGTGATCGACAGAACGTTGCCTTCTTCGATGCATTCGAGCGTCGCGGTGCGCCGGTTGTCCGGCGCCAGCATCGCCAGCTCGCCCACGACATGGCCGGGCTGGATCTCGATGCCGAGCTCGGCGAGCACGTATCGTCCCGTCATCGTATAGAACATCTCGTCCGCAGCCTCGCCCTTCGCGAATAAGAGGTCGCCCTTCCTGTAGTGACGCTCGGCCATGAACGGCTTGAGCCAGTCCAACGACGGCTTGCCGCGGATGGCTTCGCGCACGTTCCTGATCAGGACGATCATCTGATAGAGGCGATAGGCATTGAGCGGCAGAGCGAAGGCTTGCAGCGCCATCGGCACCCAGGCGTGCGTCGAGGCGTAGAAGGCGATCAAAATGCAGCTCGTGACGATGGCGAGGATGCGCAGCGGCACCATCGTCTTGGTCGAGGCCGTCGCCACGATGAACAGCGATGCGCCGCTGTTGAAAAGGTCACTCCAGTGCATCGTCTCCTCCGCGCCGTGATCGGCCAATTCCTCGCTCAATTTCGACTGGTGATGCGAAGTCCGACAGCGTAATTTCCGCGCAGGTAGGCTAGGACTGTAACTGCAATCTTGCCCGCGGCCAGGCACGCGTAATGTCGAACGGCGCACTCTCCAATCTCGTACATTATAGCGCACCGCTTCGCCGTTTCGGCGGCTCCGCGTTGACGCGCTACCTGGTCCTCGCCGGCGGCCTGATCGCCATGACGGCGCTTACGGTGCCGGAGCTGCGGAATAGCGACGCTGGCACCTGGCTGACTGTCTGTCTGTGGTGCTGTCTCGCCTATTTTGCGATCGAAAGCGCGGGCCGCATTCGCGCAGCCATGCGGGCTGGAACGCCGATGAGGCATCTGTTATCGCCGTCGGGTCTGGTCGATATTTTCGCCGTGATCCCGGTACCGATTGCGCTTCTTTGCGGGGGGGCGCCGGAAACCGCTTGGCTTTTGGCCTCGTTATGGGTGCTCAAGCTCGCGCAGAATTCTCCCGGATTGGTCCAGCTTGGACGCGTATTCGTGCTCGAGGCAAAGCCGTTGGCGAGCGTGCTGGTGCTGTTCCTGATCGTGCTCTTTATGGCCTCGGCCGCCATGCACGTGCTCGAGCGCGAGGGCCAACCGGTGGCGTTCGGCACGTTGCCGGCGTCTTTGTGGTGGGCGGTGGTCACGCTGACGACCACCGGCTACGGTGACGAGGTTCCGCAGACGGCCCTTGGCCATCTGCTCGGCGCGGCGGTGATGATCTGCGGCATCGCGACCTTCGGATTGTGGACCGGTATTTTAGCCACCGGCTTCGCCGCCGAGAGCCGGCGGCGCAATTTCATCCAGACCTGGGACTTGGTCAGCAAGGTGCCGTTTTTCCAGACGCTCGATCCGTCGGCAATCACCGAAATCACTCATATGCTCCGCCGCGTGGAGGTGCCCGAGCGAATCGCCGTCATTCGCCGCGGCAAGGTCGGCGACTGCATGTACTTCATCGCCGACGGTGAGGTGGAGGTTGACGTCACCCCCACTCCGGTTCGTCTCGGCACCGGCGCATTCTTCGGCGAACTCGCCCTACTCGGCGATTTGATTCGCACCGCTAACGTGTCCACCACCGTCCAGTCGACCCTTCTGATTCTCGATTTGGCCGATTTTCGCACCGTCATGGCGCATCATTCCGAACTCGCTCGCGCCATCGACGCCGAGGGCAAGCGGCGCCTCGGCGAGAACGAGCGCCAGCGTGAGCTGGATCTGCAAGGCGACACTGCGTCCTCATAACCTATCCCGCCAATTGCCCCGCACGCGCATTAAAGAGATAAAAGAATGACCATCGCGCTCAACGAAACGCACGATCCCGCACGGCGAAGCTTTGTCGAAAGCGCCAACGCGGCCGACAGCGATTTTCCGATCCAGAATCTGCCGTTCGGTGTTTTTCGTCCGGGTGCGGGAAAACCGCCGCGCGTCGGTGTCGCGATTGGCGATCAGATTGTCGACGTCGCCGCAGCGGCTTCGTCGTTCGGCGGACCGGTTGCCGAGGCGGCAAAGGTCTGCGCCGCGCCATCCCTCAATCAGCTTATGTCGCTCGGGCCGCAGGCGTGGTCGGCATTGCGGCTGGCGCTGTCGCGGAGTTTGAGCGCCGATCACGGCGACAAGAGCTTGCGGCAACATCTCACGCCGATGGCGCAGTCGGAGATCATGCTGCCGGCCGTGATCGGCGACTTCACCGACTTCTATGCCTCGGTGTTCCACGCCACCAATGCCGGCCGCGCTTTCCGGCCGGAAAATCCGCTGCTGCCGAACTACAAATACGTGCCGGTCGCCTATCACGGCCGCGCTTCGTCGATCCGCGTCAGCGGAACTGCGGTGAAGCGGCCGCAAGGCCAGCGCAAGCGCGCCGAGGAAACGGCGCCGAGCTACGGACCGTCGCGCAATCTCGATTTCGAGCTTGAGCTCGGCTTCTACATCGGCGTGCCGTCGCCGCTCGGCGACACCATCCCCATCGCCGAGGCTGCGGAGCATATTTTCGGCTTCTGCCTTTTGAACGACTGGTCGGCGCGCGACGTCCAGGGTTGGGAATATCAGCCGCTCGGACCGTTCCTCGGAAAAAATTTCGCCACCACGGTATCGCCCTGGGTGGTGACGCGGGAAGCTCTGGCGCCGTTTCGCATCGCAGCGTTCACGCGGCCGGAAGGCGATCCCGCGCCGTTGCCGTATCTCGCCGACGCCGCGGATCAAAAGCAAGGTGGCCTCGACATCACGCTCGAAGCTTACGTGGCAACCGACGCGATGCGGCGTGCCGGCGTCGCGCCACAGCGCCTCACCCAGACGTCGTTCGCGACGACGTATTGGACGGTCGCACAGATGGTCGCCCATCACGCCAGCAACGGCTGCAATCTCGCGATCGGCGATCTCCTCGGCTCGGGCACCGTTTCCGGCCCGGAGAAATCGAGCTGGGGCAGCCTCCTCGAACTCTCCGCGCGCGGGCGCGAGCCGATCGCAATGCCGACCGGCGAGCAGCGCGGTTTCATCGAGGATGGCGACGAGATCATCTTTCGCGGCTTTTGCGCCAAACAAGGCTTTGCGCGCATCGGCTTCGGCGAATGCCGCGCGGTAATCTTGCCGGCGGGCTAACGCCGTCACTCCACCGGCGCCCATTTCTGCAGGCGTTTTCCGGTATCGACTTCGCCGGTATAAAAATTGCCGCGCGAATCGAACTTGCCGACATGCACCCAATGGAAATCGCCGGCGTTGCGGCCGGGCCGGCCAAAGCTGCCGACCACGGCGCCATCCCGGCGGCGGACGGTCTGCACCACATTGTCGGTGCCGTCGATCAGCACGAAATAATCCTGCTTCTTGTCGAGCGGCGAGAACGCAAGGCCCCACGCGGACCCCGGTCCTCGCGTGTTCGGATCGAACACGAATTGCCGCACGAAGCCGCCTTCCTTGCTGAATACCTGCACGCGATTGTTGCTGCGGTCGCAGACATAGACCAGGCCGTCCTTGCCGAGCGTGATGCAATGCACCGGATTGGCGAATTGCGGTGATTTGGGATTGTAGGCCGGCAGGTCGTCGTCGGTCGGCGGCTTGCCGTAAGCGCCCCACACCCGCTTGATCTCGCCGGTGTCGCCGTCGAGCACCGCGACACGGTGGTTGCCGTAACCATCGGCGGCGTAGATTTCGTTCGCCTGTTTGTCGAATTCGAGCGCGGCAACCTGGCCGAACTGGCTCAGATCCGTGCTGCCGGTCAACGGGGCGCTTTTGCCGATCTGTTTGACGAACTTGCCGTCGGTGGTGAACTTCAACACCATGTTGTCGCCCTTGCCGTTGCCGCTGAGCCAGACGAAGCCCTTGTTGTCGACAAGGATGCCGTGCTCCTGCAGCGGCCAGTCGTAGCCGAGATTCTCGCCCGGCCCGCCCCACGATTTCACCACGTCGCCCGATTGATTGAACACCAGCACCGACGGCGCCGGCACGCAGCACTTCGAGCGCGGCGGATTAAGCGCGGCGCCCTTCTCGTCGTCGGTCAGCGAGCGCGGCCGTTGAAACACCCAGATGTTATCCTGCGCATCGACTGAGATGCCGCCGACCTGTCCGAGGATCCAGTTGTTCGGCAACGGCTTCGGCCAGTATGGATCGACCCTGAACACCGGGCTTTGCGCGTTCGCCGACGAGGCGGCGAGCAGAAGCGCCGCTAACGCAAGCAGAGCGCAGGTCCGTGAACGTCTGATCTGCATATACATTTCCTCGTACGTCGCGAGTCGATGCTAAGTGTGCCCTCTCCTCCGCCATCTGCTAATCGCCGTTCCGCATTAGCTCTGGTTGCTCTTTTTTGGGCTTCCCATGGCGTGTATGCGTCACTGTAACAGCCGACGAGAGGATTGGAATAATTGCCGGCGGCATCAGGAGTGAGATTGAGGCGGTGCTTCCATCCTCGCCTTCTAATACGACCGAATATGTCTTCGTAAACGATCCAACCACAGGAGATAATTGGGCTGTAGATAGGAAAATCAAGCCCGGTCTCTATTTCGATTGGCTTTCCGAAAGACGGGGGAATTACATCTTCTCTGCCGTCGAACAGTTCAAACCCAAATCCTCCAGTATAATCGCCATTTCAGTAATCAAATACGCTCCAGACTGACAGTGTCGGCTTCGATTACTTTAACAGATGCGAACAAGAACGTCGCCGAGAACGTCCCCCCGACTGATCTTGTTCGCAAATGCTAGCGTCGGTTATTATGCAAAGCCCCCGCAAGGGGCACGATAGCATCTCGCGATAACTACTAGGGTCGAGACTCATTAAATCCACCATACAAGAGCGGCGGTCAGGCAGACAGAGGCCAGATAGTTTCGTGCGAGTCTGTCGTAGCGGGTTGCGATGCGCCTGAAGTCCTTCAACCTGT
>Ga0187858_10002938_pt1 | contig 16991 bp, 12 predicted proteins | sample June2016WEW_8_15_FD_133015 | JGI IMG/M metagenome (GOLD analysis project Ga0187858, IMG submission 133015) | Peatland microbial communities from SPRUCE experiment site at the Marcell Experimental Forest, Minnesota, USA - June2016WEW_8_150 | ecosystem: Environmental > Terrestrial > Soil >...
AGCCGTTGTCGCGCAGCCATGCGTTGATGTTCACGCCCCTGCGGAACGCGCAGAAGCCGTGGTCCGAGAGCACGAACAGCGCGGTGCCGCTATCGGCGTACGGCAGCGTCTCGCCGACCAGCGCGTCCATCCGCCGGTACATCTCCTCGATCGTACCCGCATGCCGGTCCGCTGTCGCGAGGCGCCGGTAAAACATGTGTTGTATGCGGTCGCTGGTATCGAAAACGCAAGCCACCACCCCGCGGCGCGTGCTCTCCAGGGCATCGCGGAACATCGCTTGGCGCTCCTCGAAAATGCTGTAGGCCTGGCGCAGAAACGCGTCCTCATCGATCACCCCCTCGTTCAGCGCCCAGGTGTCTTCGGCCATGCCGGCGGTCGCGTAAGAGCCCAGCAGGTTCGCCAGATACACGGCATAGTAGGACGGATGGCTGATCGGCAGCGCCGGGCGTTCCGGATCGATATTGATCGGCGACATGTAGAGGCTGAACTCCGGCACGGTTTCCGTCACCAGAAAACGCGCCATGCCGATCGCTTTGGCGCCGATCGCGGTACGGAACGTCAGGCGCTGCCAGCTTGTGTATTCGCCCGGATCGAGCCGGCAATGGCGCCCTTGCACGCGGAGTTCGAACGCCCCGTTGTGCGGCGTCACTCGGAACGGAATGCGTAGCGTAGGACTGCCTTCGACGAAGGTATCCTCGGGCCCTTCGATCTCGCCTTCAAAGCCATCCGCGACGCGCCGCAGCGGGTAGCGGCTGCCGTTTTCGTAAGTCGCCGTCGCGATGCGCGTGGTGAACTGCGAGAAGCTGCCCTGGGTGCCCTTGAGATCCGGCGTGCACATCGCGGAGAGCAGCTTGCCATCGAACTTCTCGGGCGGAAACGTAATCGGCACGCGCAGGATGGTCGATCCGATACCCTGTTCGCCGAGGATCTTCCAGAACGGCCGGCTCTTTTGGCGCAGTTCCAGCACCGGCCGCGAGAGCGGGATGCGAAAGCGTCCCAGCCGCAGAACATGCTCCGGCTTTCCGACGCGCGCGGAGGAGAGCTGCGGGAGGTACGACTTCAGGCTGCGGTCGAGGAAATCGAAGATGTTGTGCTTGGCCGGGCTCACGCCCGTGGCGAAGGTGGACCATGCCACGGGCGACAACGCAGGAAAGGTGGTGCGCAGCCGCGTATAGCTGCCCTCCGCCGCCAATCGGGCCAGATTCGGCAGCTTGCCTTCCGCCATCAAGCGCTCGGTCACGCGCGGATCGAGGCCGTCTAGCCCCAGAAAGATAATCTTCTTCACTCGCGCGTGCCGGAAGCCTTTGCGGCGGCGCACGGCGCGCCAAGCCATGCGAAACGGCCAGAGCAGGAACGAGAAGATGCTGAGAAGGAATCCAGCCAGCAGCGTCAGAAATGAGCCGAGGAACGCAAATCCCGCCCCAGGGCCGATGTAGGCCAGTTGCACGGCATGCGGCCCGGCATGCGGTTGAGAGTAGGCCAGTGCCACCGCCGCGATGGCCAGCGCAAACTGTGAGAAAGTCGGTTGGCAGGCGAAAGCGCCTGCCCCACGTGCCTGCAAAGCCTTCAGGAGCGAGGTGGGACAGACGCTTTCGTCTGTCAAGGAGCCACGCCCCTTCACCGCAGCTTACCTTCCACAAACGGCACCTCGAAGACCTTCTCATGCAGGATAGGTCCATGCCCGAAGTACCCCTCTTCACCAAATAATTCGCCGTGATCGGAAGTAATCGTAATGTAGGTGTTCTTCGGAACGATATCGAAAAGCTCCTCGACCACCGTGTCGAGATACTTCACCGCACGCACCTGGCGCGCGCGCAGCTCATCCAGCTTCGATTGATTGAAGAAACGCTGCCTCCGCGCGACCAGCTTGCCTCCCACGATCTGATCGTCGAGGTGTTTGAAAACGCCGTGAACACCATGCACCAGCGGCCACTTGGCTTCAGGCTCATCGGGAAGCGCATAGGGATAATGCGTTTCTCCGACATTCAGCAGCCAGAACGAAGGCCGCTTCCCGGAGAACCGCATCTCGCGCACCATCGCCCGCATGTCGTTGTGCTTCTCCATCAGCCGGAAGCTGTCGAAGCCCTGGTTGACGGGTGTTTTCGGGTTCAGCACCGGCAGCGAGACCCTGGCATGCGTGGCATAACCGAGGCCTTTCAGAAACGGCGGCAGATAAAGCTGCGGCACCAGAGATTTGAACGACAGGTCGGAACGGCCAAGCCGCTCGTTGAAGCGCACAAAATCTTTTTTGTAATACTCGGACGCGAAAACATGCTTAGGACTCAGGTGCGGCATGAGTCCCATCAGCAGGTTGAAATGCGAGGGCGCGGTCCAGGAAGCGTACGACCATCGCCGCTCCACGCGGCCCAGCTTGCGCATGACCCGCGGCCTGGCCTTCAGGAAGGAATCGTACCGGCAGCTATCGAAGACTACCAGGACGTAGTTATTATCGGTGGCTGCCACGATTCATGTTAACGCAGCCGCGCCGGCTTCAGCGTCCATCCCCGAGACGTACCGTTCGAATTCGAGGTTGGAACGAACGCACGGGAAGAAACTCGCCGCGATCAAACCGGCAAACTGAGCCGCACAAATCTGTGATAAAGTCGGCCCTTGCTATGACGCTGAACGGTTATCTCGTCAAGAGCACCATTGTGGCTGCGCTGGGCGGCCTGCTTTTTGGATTCGATACAGCGGTCATCGCCGGCACCACGCATGCGCTGACGGTAACCTACCACCTCACGACCGGCACGCTGGGGCTGACTGTCTCCGCCGCGCTCTGGGGGACGATTCTGGGCGCCATGTTCGCCGGCATTCCGGGCGACCGTTACGGCCGGCGCGACAGCCTGCGCGTCATGGCCATTCTGTACATGATCTCGGCTCTCGGATGCGCATTCGCCTGGGACTGGTATTCGCTGGTCTTCTTCCGGTTCATCGGCGGCATCGGCGTCGGCGGCTCTTCCGTGCTCGGCCCGATGTACATTGCCGAGATCGCTCCGGCGAAATGGCGCGGCCGCCTGGTGGGCTTGTTCCAGTTCAACGTGGTCTTCGGGATTTTGCTGGCCTATTTCTCCAATTACATGATCGGGCTCGCGGAATTTGGCGCCGCCGAATGGCGCTGGAAGCTGGGCGTTTCCGGCATCCCCGCCGCGCTGTTCATGCTGATGCTCTTCGGCATTCCGCGCAGCCCGCGCTGGCTGGTGAAGAAGCGCCGCGTGCCGGAAGCCAGAGAGGTCCTACGCCTCACCGGCGAGGAGAATTACGAAGCGGAGCTGCAGGACATCGTCACCTCCATCGACGCCGAGCACGGTCATGGCGACGAGCCGCTATTCATCCGCAAGTATCGTGTGCCGATCTTTCTGGCGATTTCCATCGGCATGTTCAACCAACTCTCCGGCATCAACGCGATTCTTTATTATCTGAACGACATTTTCATGCGGGCCGGCTTCAGCAAGACTTCCGGCGACCTGCAGGCGGTGGCCATCGGCGCGACCAATCTTCTCTTTACGATATTGGCCATGTCGCTGATCGACCGGATCGGCCGCAGAACGCTGCTTTTGGTTGGGTCGGTGGGTCTGGCCGTCTCGCTGGCCGGAGTCGCCACCATCTTCGCCATTCACCGGCACGAAGAGCTGCTGGTCTGGCTGCTGGTCGGCTTCATTGCGTCTTTCGCCTTCTCACAAGGGGCCGTGATTTGGGTCTATCTCAGCGAGGTCTTTCCAACCCGCGTGCGCGCCAAGGGCCAGAGCCTGGGCAGCCTCACGCATTGGGTCATGAATGCGCTGATTTCCGGCACCTTCCCGTCGATGGCTAAGGCTTCGGGTTCGGCGCCGTTTGTGTTCTTTTCCGCGATGATGGTGGTGCAATTCTTCGTCGTGCTGTTCACTTTCCCCGAGACCAAGGGAGTGACCTTGGAGGAGATGCAGAAGAAGATGGGGATCGCCTGATGCTAAAACTATTGCTGGGCTTCGTACTCGGTTTGATTGCCGTACTGTTAGCCGTGGGCCTCTACTTCAAGTTAGGAATGGCGCCCGTAGCGACCGCCGCCGCTCCCATGCCGTTCGAAGAGTTTTTGGCGAAAATGGCGCTGGATGCACGAATTGCCAAGGAGATGCCGTCGCAGGTACCGATCCAGCCAAGCGAGGACAACCTTCTGGCAGGCGCGAAGATCTATCGCGAGCAGTGCGCGGTCTGCCACGGCACGAGCGATCAGCCGGAAACAGCCATCGCCAAAGGCATGTTCCCGGATCCGCCGCAGCTTTTCAAGAGCCATGGCGTGACCGACGATCCGCCGGGGGAAACCTACTGGAAAGCGGCGAATGGAATCCGGCTTACCGGCATGCCGGGTTTCAAGGGCTCCTTGACGGATACACAGCTTTGGCAGGTCAGCGTGATGCTGGCGAATGCGGATAAGTTGCCGCCTGCCGCGAAAGCCGCGCTCAGTCAGGCGCCGCAGTAAAGGCAGTCCTTGGAAGTCGCTCCCATGATGAATCCAGTGCGATGCGTTCCGGCGCTTCTGCATCTACGCCGGTGGATTTTAAAAGCCGCAAGCTCGCTCAGGACAACCGTGAGGACCATTCAGTATCCAGAAGCAGGATGCGCCGCGACGCGCCCCATAGACCGCCCGGTACCGCAACAGTACGTAAAGTACTTGTGGGAGCGCCTGCATATCTCTAAAATTCAGAACTGCGGCCCTAGGCTGACACGCTTTTTAGGGCGTTTTGTCGCGGAGGAAGGGGCCGCTTACAGGAGGGTTATGGGGTGCCCTCCTGGCGAAAGCGTGGAGGGGATATGACCGAAGAAGCCTTCTTGCGGTACAGAAAGGCCGTGGTTGACCTGATGCCGGACTCGCCGTATAAGCGAGCGCTGCTCACCGCGATTCATAGCAGAATGGCCGAGAGCGGGTGTTCCGTTCCAAACGGCACGCCGGTTGAGTCGTCCATAGCAACGGCACGCGAGTAATTCGCCGGCCGGCAGCGCGCCGGGCACCAGACTTGGCGTGTCGCCTTCGGAATTATCCAGCGTATAAGTTTGCACGCTATTTGACGTATTCTTCCTGACGAATTGCTGCGGCTTTTGGACGTCCCTGGAGGCTGGCACCTCTTTAGGCTGCTACAGGAATGTCTGGCGCAGAGTGGTCGTTCGCGCGTGGTAGCAGTGGCGAGCGCGATCTTTTCGATGGGTGCTATACTTGGCCGCGAGGACATGATAAGTCGATGCCCGTGTGAGAAAAGGAGGGAATCGATGAAGCGGATCGTTGGGGGACTTAGCGAACTCCGCTGGAGAGAGCAGGCGCACGCCGTTTTTGTGATGTGGGCGGCGACGGCGGTGGCCTATCTGCGCAGACCTTCACCACGCTGCACACCTTCACCGGCACGGACGGCGGCTTCCCCCTCGGAGCGCTGGTCCAGGCCCCCGACGGGAACTTGTACGGGATAACGGGGGGTGGCGGCACCAACAACAACGGCACGGTCTTCAAAATCAGCCCGAGCGGCGCGCTCACAACGCTATACCGTTTCTGCTCCCCACCGGTTCCTGGCGTGTGCACGGACGGCGCCGGCCCCAATGCGGGGTTCGTGCAGGCCACCAATGGGGACTTCTACGGGACCGCGGATGGCGGGGCTCCCTGCTCTTCAGGAGGCTGTGGCACGGTCTTCAAGATTACCCCGAGCGGCGCGCTCACTACGCTGGACCGATTCTGCGCGCACGGCGACTGCACGGTTGGCCAAACTCCCGTTGCGCTGATGCTTCAGGCCACCAACGGAGACTTCTACGGGACGACCGTGTACGGCGGAGTCCATGACAACGGCATACTCTTCAAAATCACCCCGACCGGTACGCTCACGACGGTATACAGCTTCTGCTTACCAAGCGGGTGCCCGGACTATCTGAGTCCCATCTCGGCGCTGGTCCAGTCCACCAGTGGTGACCTCTACGGTACAACATACTCTGGCGGGGCCAACGCATGCCGAGGATTCAATGGCTGTGGCACGGTCTTCACCCTGACCGACACGCCGACGACGCTATACAGCTTCTGCTCCCAAAGCGGCTGCGCGGACGGCACGAGCCCCAACGTGCTGATCCAGGCCACCGACGGCAACTTCTATGGGACAACCGGAGGCGGAGGGGCCGACGGCGGCGGGACGATTTTCAAAATCACGCCTACTGGCACGCTGACAACCCTATACAGCTTCCTTTGCTCCCAAGGCGATTGCACAGGCGTCTACCAGCCTACGGGACTCATCCAGGCCACCGATGGCAACTTTTATGGGACGACTGGAGGCGGAGGGGCCAACGGCGGCGGGACGATCTTCAAGATCACCCCCAGTGGCACGCTGACGACTCTGTATAGCTTCTGCGCGCAGAGCGGATGCACGGACGGCAAATACCCCTCTGGGCTCGTCCAGGACACCAATGGAGACTTCTACGGGACAGCGAGTGAGGGCGGGACCAGTGCCACCTGCGGCGCGCAAGGCTGCGGGACGGTCTTCACACTGTCCGTAGGTCTGAGCCCCTTTGTGAGAACACAGCCTGCCTCCGGTAAGGTGACAGGATTCGTCGAGATTCTGGGGACAGATCTGACCGGCGCGACCAGCGTCAGCTTCAACGGCACTGCGGCTGTCTTCAAGGTTGTTTCGAGTTCCTTGATCATCACCACCGTGCCCGCCGGCGCGAGCAGTGGAACGGTCCAGGTGGTGACGCCCGGCGGTACGCTTTCGAGCAGCGTTGCTTTTCGTGTACTGCCTTAAAGCCGAGCTTCTAGATTCAGTTAGCCGCTCGGAAAGAGCCAACAAATCGAGACCCGTGTTAAGGAAAGGAGGGAATCAGATGAAACGAAGCGTCAACGCTCCGGGGAAACTTAGCTGGGCGAAGAAGGCGTACGCTGTTTTCGTGCTGTCCGCAACGACGGCGGTTGCCCTACCTGCGCAGACCTTCACCACGCTGTTCAGCTTCGATAGCGCGAACGGGGGATACCCCCGCGCGTCGCTGGTCCAGGGTACAGACGGCAGCCTATACGGAACAACATCCATCGGAGGCGCCAGTTACCTTGGCACTATCTTCAAAATCACCCAGAGTGGCACGCTGACGAAGCTATACAACTTCTGCTCCCAAACTGGCTGCACGGATGGCGCCAGCCCGTTCGCGGGGCTAGTCCAGGCCACCAATGGGAACCTCTACGGAACGACCGGGGGCTACGGAACCGGCATCCTCTACGGCGGCACAGTCTTCAAAATCACGCCCAGCGGCACACTGACAACGCTGCACAACTTCTGCGCCGAGAGCGGCTGCACGGATGGCGCGAACCCCTACGCGGGGCTGACCCAGGGAACCGACGGCAACCTCTATGGCGCAACATATTTTGGCGGGACGAGCAACAACGGCGTGGTTTTCAAGATTACACCGAGTGGCACGTTGACCACGCTATACAACTTCTGTGTCCAGAGCAGTTGCACGGACGGCAAGAACCCTTCGGCGGGTCTTATCCAAGCCACCAACGGGGACCTCTATGGCACGACGTGGGGCGGGGGCGCCGCCAACGGAGGTACCGTTTTCAAAATCACCCCGACTGGCACGCTGACCACACTATACAACTTCTGCTCACAAAGCGGTTGTGCCGACGGAGAGTACCCCTCTTCTGGGCTGGTCCAAGCCACCAATGGTGAACTATATGGGTCAACGAGCTACGGTGGGTCTGGCGGCCTATACGGAACAGTTTTCAAAATCACCCCGACTGGCACGTTGGCCACGCTACACAGCTTCCTCTGTGCCCCATCAGGGGCGTGCACGGACGGCTACGGCCCAACCGCGGCGCTAATCCAAGCCACCGACGGGAGCCTTTACGGAACAACCAGCCGCGGCGGAGCCAGGTACGCTGGTACGGTCTTCAGAATCACCCCAAGGGGCACGCTTACGACGGTGTACGATTTCTGCTCCCAGATCCCATGCACAGACGGCTACGGTCCTCAAGGAGGGCTGGTCCAGGCCACCAATGGAGAATTCTACGGGACAGCGTTTTCGGGCGGGGCCGGTGGCGAATGCACTAATGGCTGTGGCACTGTCTTCAGCCTGTCCGTGGGCCTTAGCCCTTTTGTGAAACCGCAGCCCGCCTCCGGCAAGGTGGGAGCGGTTGTCAGGATTCTGGGGACCGATCTGACCGGCACGACCAGCCTCACCTTCAACGGCATGGCGGCCGTCTTCAAAGTAGAATCCGCTTCCCTAATCCTTGCTACCGTCCCTACCGGTGCGACCACCGGCACCATCCAAGTGGTCACACCCAGCGGCACGCTTTCTAGCAACGTGGCGTTTCGTGTGGTGCCATAGAGGCAGGGGAGGCGAGCGCGGCTCGCCTGCGCCGGCAGGAGTGCCGGCGCGGCAGGCTGAGAGCCTGCGCCACGCCCTATAATTGAGAGAGTGCGATTCCTCCCAGCGCTACTCTTACTCTCCGCGCTCTCCTTCGCCGACGTTCGCAACTGCGTCTGCGACATCTCCAATGCCGAAAGCATGGCCAAGCGCGAATGCGGGCTGTGCCGCGAAGCTGAGAAGCAGCCTCAAGATACGCTTGTTTTTTTCCTGAAAGACATCAATCCGAACAAGCCGCATCGCTGGCTGGCGCTGCCCAGAGTTCATACGCACTCGCTCGCCGGACTGACTCCCCCGCAGCGTCTCGCGCTGTGGACCGCCGCCATCGCCAAAGCCAAGGACACTTGGGGCGACCAGTGGGCGCTGGCCGCCAACGCCGATATACGGCGCACGCAGTGCCACGTCCACCTGCACATTGGCAAGCTGCTGGACGGCGTCGAAACCCAAGATTTCGTCCTGGTGGATGGCCCCGCCGATATCCCGGTTCCGCACGATGGCGGCGGCATTTGGGTTCATCCGGCAGGAGGGAAGCTGCAAGTCCACCTGGACGAAGAAGCTCCTGAAACGCTGCTCATGAGGTAACCGCCATGCTGCTCGAAATCGCTAAAATGCCGACGGCTGAAAACTCCGTCATTCAGCTTCACGCCACCGATAACGTGGCCATCGCGCGCGTGCCCATTTCCGCCGGCTCCGAATTGAAGGTGGACGGCCAGGCGCTCACCGTGCGCGAGCCGATCCCCGCCGGCCACAAGATCGCGCTCGCGCACATTCCGCAAGGAGGGATCGTACGCCGCTACGGCCAGATCATCGGCCGCGCCAGCCAGACCATCGCGCCCGGCAGCCACGTGCACACGCACAACCTGGCCTTCGAAGAGCTGCATTTCAATTATGAATTCCCGGTTGGCGAAATTCCGCTGCCCGCGCGCCGCGCCACTCCGACCTTCCTCGGCTATCGCCGCCAGGATGGCTCGGTGGGCACGCGAAACTATATCGCGGTGGTCGCGGCCAGCAACTGCGCGGCGCACACCGCCGAATTGATCGCCCGCAGTTTCGACGGGGAATCGCTACCGCCCAACGTAGATGGCGTCGTCGCGTTTCCGCACGGCGAAGGCTGCGGCCACACCATCGGCCCGGATACCGAGCAACTGCGCCGCACCTTGGCCGGCGTGCTAGCGCACCCCAACGTCTCCGCCGCGGTGATTCTGGGACTGGGCTGCGAGGTTAACCAGATCAGTCATTATCTCGGCCCCAACGCTCCCCGCGACAACCGCCTGGTCGGCATGACGCTACAATCGAGCGGCGGCACGCGTGGCGCGGTGGCGGCGGCGCGCACGGAGATCGCCCGCCTGATCGAAGGATGCGCCTCCGAACAGCGCGTGGAAGTGCCCGCCAACCGCATCGTGCTGGGGCTGAATTGCGGGGGGTCCGATTCGTTTTCCGGTATCACGGCGAATCCGGCGCTGGGCGTCTGCTCCGATATGCTGGCGGAAATCGGCGCCACTTCGGTGCTGGCGGAAACCACCGAGATTTTCGGCGCCGAGCACCTGCTGGTGCGCCGCGCGCGAAACCGCCAAGTAGCCGAAAAACTATTGAGTTTCATCGAAGGCTACAAGCAATACTTGAGACGTTTTCACGGCAGTTTCGACGACAATCCCTCCCCCGGCAACAAAGAGGGCGGCCTGACCAACATCATCGAGAAATCGCTGGGCGCGGTGGCAAAGGCGGGCACCTCTCCGCTGACCGATGCCGTCGATTACGCCGAGCCGCTGCGCACTCCCGGCTTCGTCTTCATGAATACTCCCGGGTACGATCCGGTTTCGCTGACCGGGTTGGCGGCGGGCGGCTGCAACCTGATCGCGTTCACCACCGGACGCGGCAGCGCCATCGGCTTCCCATCCGTGCCCGTGCTCAAGATCTCGAGCAACAGCAACACCTATCGCCGCATGCAAGACAATATGGATATCAACGCCGGAGCTATCGCCGACGGCGACAAATCGGTCCAGGAAGTCGGCCGCGAGATTTTCGACATGCTGCTGCGCGTGGCATCCGGCGAGAAGACCTGCGCCGAGCGCCTCGGCCATCAGGAGTTTGTGCCGTGGCGCATTGGCCCTGTGCTGTAGACGCCTAAACTATAACCCAAACCCCGGCCCCGGCAAGCCAGCAAAACCGCCAGCAACCAGACACCAACCACCAGCCACGGCAATCCATGCTTGCCCCGCGTCGTACGCGCCGATTCGCTACAATAACGTCTGATGTCTCGATTGCCGCTCTGCATCGCCCTGCTGGCCTCTGTCCTGCTCTCCGCCTCCGGAGCCGACGAAAAAAAATCCGCTTGGGACAAACCGACCTTTGAAGCTTACGTGCGCCACCTGAACGTCTGGGGGCCCCAGATCAAGGTGGAGATCGGCGAGCCCAAGCCATCGCCCATGCCCGGATTCTCGGAGGTCATCGTGCATGCCTCGGCCGGCAACGCCAGCGCCGACTTTCCATACTACGTCTCCAAGGATGGTCAAAAGGTCGTGCAAGGCAAAGTCTACGACATCTCACAAAACCCGTTTAAGGCCGAGCTCGACAAGTTGAAGACCGATCTCGAGCCCAGCTTCGGTACCCCCGGCGCGCCCGTCGTGCTGGTGGAGTTCAGCGATTTCGAGTGCCCGATGTGCAAGGAGGAAGCCAAGATGCTGCGCGACAACCTCCTCAGCACCTACCCCAAACAGGTGCGCTTTTATTTCATGACATACCCCCTCGATCAGATCCATCCGTGGGCCCGCGCCGCAGCTATCGCCGGCCGTTGCATCTTCCGCCAGAACGCAAATGCATTCTGGGATTATCACGACTGGATCTTCGCGCATCAGGATGAAATCAAGCCCGACAACCTGAAGGACAAGGTCCTGGAGTTCGCCAAGGGCAAGGAGATCGACGCGCTGCAATTGACCCGCTGCATGGTCAACAAGGAAACCGATGCCGAGGTGAATAAGGCCCAGCAGGAGGGCCGCGAGGTCAGTATCAGCGCCACTCCCACGTTGTTCGTCAACGGCCGCCCGCTGGTGGGGCGCGTGGATTGGCCCACGCTCCGCGGCGTGATCGATTACGAAATCGACTATCAAAAGATCGCCCACAATGCCGGCGAAGACTGCGGTTGCGAATTGAAGCTCCCCGCCCCGGCGCTGCATTAGGAATCCATTCATGAAGCTCTTCCAACGTCGACTGCTGGCCGCCGCGCTGTGCTCTTTCGCGATCGCCGCGGCAGCTTACGGCGCGTCCGCAACCATCGACCCCGATCGTTTTCTGGACGATGTTAAGTTCCTGGCCTCGAAGAACCTGAAAGGACGCGGCACCGGGACGCCCGAGCTCGAGAAAGCCGCCGCCTTCATCGCCGACCATTTCCGCACATTCGGCCTACAGCCGATCGACGGCCGCAGCTACTATCAGGCCTTCAGCGTGACCACCAATGCCAAGCTGGGCCCGGACAACCGCTTCGCGTACACGGCGGACGGAACCCGCGTGACGCTCACCTCCGACGAGTTCATCCCCGTCAACTTCTCCGCGCGCGCGAAGATGCGCGGCCCGGTGGTCTTCGCCGGATACGGCATCACGGCTCCCGAATACAACTACGACGACTACAAGGGCATCGACGCGCATGACAAAATCGTGCTGATCCTGCGCCACGAGCCGCAGGAGTTCGATGAGAAGAGCATCTTCGCCGGCAAGATTTACACGCAGCACGCGCAGTTCTGGAGCAAGGCCTCGAACGCCAAGATGCACGGTGCCAGTGGCGTGATTCTGATGAACGATCGCGCCGCCCATCCCGGCGAGGCCGACGAGCTGGAGAATTTTGCCTCGGTCGCCGGACCCGGCGACGCCGGTATTCCCTTTGTGCAGATCCGCTCCGACATTGCCGAGCGCTGGTTCGCGCTGGCCGGCAAGAACCCCGAAGAGATCCAGAAAGGGATCGACCAGGATTTGCAGCCGCGGTCCTTCGCTTTCCCCAATACGGTGGTGGTCGACGCGAACCTGGATGTGGAACGCATCGTCAAGACGGTACACAACGTGGCCGGCTACCTGCCCGGGCTCACCGACGAATATGTCGTGATCGGCGCGCATTACGATCACTTAGGCCTGGGCGAACAATACTCGCTCGCGCCGTCATTGGCCGGCACCATACATCCCGGCGCCGACGACAACGCTTCCGGCACGGCCGGCGTGATCGAGCTGGCCCGCTGGTTCTCCACGCAGCCGAAACAAAAACGCGGCATTTTGTTTTTGAGCTTCGCCGGCGAGGAGTTGGGGCTGTTAGGCTCCAGCTACTACGTCAACCATCCCGCGTTTCCGCTGGACAAAGACGTGGTCATGATCAACATGGATATGATCGGGCGCGTGCGCGATGGCAAGGTCTTCATCGGCGGAGTCGGCACCGGTACGACATTGAAAAAGTTACTTGAAGAAATCGTGCCCAAATATGGCCTGCACATCGACTATTCCGAAGCGGGCTATGGCTCGAGCGACCACACTTCGTTCACTACCAAGCAAGTTCCCGTGCTTTTCTTCTTCTCCGGTCTCCACGCGGATTACCACAAGCCCAGCGACACCTGGGACAAGATCGATGCGCCGGATGCCGCCAAGCTGCTGCAGATGGTTGCGGAGGTCGGCGAGGATTTGCGGGAGGCCCCCGACCGGCCGCTCTTCGTGCGCGTCAAAGAACCGGACCACGGCGAAGGCGCAGCCGGCTCGTCGTCGGGAGGCGGAGGCTACGGTCCCTATTTCGGCAGCATTCCGGATTTCGGCGAAACCACCAAAGGCGTGAAGTTCGCCGACGTACGCGAGGATTCCCCCGCCGCCAAAGCCGGTTTTAAGGCCGGCGACGTTCTGGTGGAATTCGACGGCAAGCCTATCCAGAACCTCTACGATTTCACGTATGCGCTGCGCGCCAAGAAACCCGGCGATGAAGTGATGGTGAAAGTCATGCGCGGCGACCAACCGGTCGAGGCCAAGGTGCTGCTGACGAAGCGAAAGTAGGCCGTAGCAGCTTGGTGGGGCGGGCGCTTTCGCCTGCCAACGCTGGGATCACTTGGCGCTACATGCCCCTCTTGCTGTGCGCTGCTGATTTCAGTGCCTCTCGTTCTCGAATATGAGGCCGTCGGCAACTCCGGATTTCGGGAATCGAGCCCTGCTGCAGATCTCCACTGCCATCTCGCACCAAACGTGAGGCCGAACGATTGGGGCTTCCTGCGAGTACAGTCGATAGCATCGTGTGGGCATTCTGTTTCGTAGGTCGTGAAACCGATGTTTACTTCCGCCTCCGCCCGCTTCTTCCGGACCCAGACGACGAGTTTCTCCTCGAACTAGCTGTGGCCGGCCGGGCGGACGGCATTGTTACGCACAACGTCCGGCATTTTGCCGGTGCGGAGCGCGTTGGCATTCGGGTGATGACACCTCGTGAGTTTTTGAGGACAATAGAGGGAGAGAAGACATGAGCAAGAGCATTGCCGTACCGGAGGAGTTGTACAACAAGGCTGCCGAAATTGCGGCCAGGGACCAAGTCTCTGTGGAGGAGTTCGTGGCTGCGGTTCTCGCAAATCGTGTCGCCAGCCGCGAGTATATCGAGGCACAGGCGAAGCTCTTCAACCGGGAGGAGTTCGAGCGAGCCTTGAACGAGATCCCCGACGTGGAACCTGAGGGGCATGATCGCCTCTAACTCCTGATTCGCAAGCCCTGCCTCGCGATTCCCACCCGGCGCACCGCCGCGCACCCGGCACACCCGTCTTGAGAGCCAGCCCATTAGGAGTCAACCGATCGGGACCCGATCCGATAGATCGAGCCCCTGTCCGCCGCCTCGGCAGAGTGGTCTCCTCCCGGGCGAGTTGGCGCCAGGGAAACCTGCAAGCCTACCTTCTTATAACGGAAGAAGTGGCCGTGGACCGCGACCCCCATTCGAATCAGCCATCTCGTGCTGAAGGACAGCTTCCGGCGATTCACCGCATCGGCTGAAAGCCCGTTGCCGGCGTAGACTTGACGGAAAGCCAGGCACGCGAAGATGGAGGTGATCTTCTCGCCCAGGGGCCAGGGGGAAGCCCATCCGCGCCGAACCCTTCGGATAGATTCACGTAGGGAATAGAAGGCGTCCCAGCACCTCCGCTTCTCGCTAGACATTTCTGCAGCGGGGACGCCGAGGGCGCCTTCCGGCTGGCTGCCAGACACCGCTCGAATTACCTGATATACTGCCAAGAAATCCGTTCCAAAGGAGGAGCACTCGAATGGCGCTATGGCGACCCGACCCGACTTTTTACCCTTCCCCTAAAATGGCGATGCACGCCCCGCCGGAAAAATTGGCGTTCGTCGCTATGCTGAATGCAAACGGCAACGGCAAACCCGACGCGCTCGGGGTAGTGGACGTGGATCCCGGCTCATCCGGCTACGGCCGCATCGTCGGTCAAGTGGACATGCCCCATCCGGGCGATGAGCTCCATCATTTCGGATGGAATGCGTGCAGCTCGTGCCTCTGCCCCTACGCGCCGCATCCCCACGTGGAACGCCGCTATCTGATCGTGGGCGGCATCCGCTCGTCGCGCATCCATATCGTCGACACCAAGCCCGATCCGCGCAAACCCGAAATCGTGAAGGTGATCGAGCCGGAGACGCTGGCGGCGCGCGCCGGATATACCTCGCCGCACACGGTGCACTGCGGTCCCGATGGAATTTACCTGAGCGCCCTCGGCTCGGCCACCGGCGACGGTCCCGGCGGCATCTTCGTCATGGACCATGACAGCTTCGACATTTTGGGAAATTGGGAACTGGACCGTGGGCCGCAGTACCTGGCCTACGATTTCTGGTGGCACCTCGGTTTCGACACGGCCATCACCAGCGAATGGGGCACTCCCAACATGGTGCAGCATGGAGTGAATCCGGAAATTCTGTTGTCGGGCGGGTATGGCCACAAGTTACACATCTGGGATTTGCACAAGCGGCGTCACGTGCAGGAATTGGATCTGGGCGCGGAATATCAAATGGCGCTGGAGTTGCGCCCCGCTCACGACCCGCGGCGCGCCTGGGGCTTTCTGGGCGTGGTCGTGTCGCTGAAGGACCTTTCCGCCTCCATCTGGTTGTGGCACAAGGCCAATGGCAATTGGGCCGTACGGAAAGTGATCGAGGTGCCCGCCGAGCCTGCCGATCCCGAAACGCTGCCGCCGCTACTCAAGGGATTCAAAGCCGTCCCGCCGCTGATCACGGACATCAATCTCTCGCTGGACGACCGCTTTCTCTACATTTCCTGTTGGGGGACCGGCGAGTTTCTTCAATACGACGTATCCGATCCTTTCCGCCCGCGGAAGACCGGCTCCCTACATCTCGGCGGGATCGTGCGGCATGCGACGCATCCCAAACAGCCGGGCACCGCGCTCAATGGTGGTCCGCAGATGGTCGAGGTCAGCCGCGACGGCCGCCGCGTCTATTTCACCAACTCGCTTTATGCGCCGTGGGACGCGCAGTTCTATCCCGAGGGCATCCGGAGTTGGATGGTAAAGCTAGACGCCCATCCCGAGGGCGGCATGGCGCTCGATCCAAACTTCTTCGTCGAGTTCGGCGACCTGCGCGGCCACCAGGTACGCCTTGAAGGTGGCGACGCATCCTCCGACTCCTATTGCTACGCATGACCGGCGGCCACCCCTGGGGATGGCTGGTTCTGTTCCTGCTCGGGGCATACCACGGTATCAACCCCGGAATGGGGTGGCTCTTTGCGGTCGCTCTGGGGATGCAGGAATCGAGCGCGCGCGCCGTGGTGCGTTCACTTGCCCCTATTGCGTGCGGCCATGCCATCGCCATCGGCGTGGTGATTCTTCTCGCTCGGCTGGTACAGATTGTCCTACCGCTGAGCTATGTCAAGATCGCCGTCGCAAGCAGCCTGCTGGCTATGGGTGTCTATCGCTTGGTGCGCAGCCGGCACTTCGCCTGGGGAGGCATGCAAGTTGGGTTTCGGGAGTTGATGACCTGGTCGTTTCTGATGGCTTCCGCTCACGGCGCGGGTCTGATGGTGCTTCCCGTGGTAATGGGACTTGGTTCGGTCCAGGCTTCCGCTGGACAGCATAGTATGCATGTGCACAGTTATCAAGATCCGCTCACGGGCATCTGGGCTACGCTGGTTCACACCGCCGGCTATCTCACATTTACCGCGGCGGTCGCTCTTGTTGTGTACCAAAAATTGGGACTGGCGCTCTTACGCCGGGCATGGTTCAATCTTGACTTGGTGTGGGCGATAGCTTTGATTGCGACAGGTGTTCTCGCAGCGGTGATTAGTTGAGTGCGCCGCTGGGTCTAAGCGCTGGCCCCCAGCGGCATTAAGCGGCGTTATCGGACACAGAAAAACAGTTAGGACGCGGGCATCGCTTCGCCATGTTAACCCGCTCTGCTGACACGGGTGGGCGCCGTGGCGCAGTGAATCCGCAACCGGAACCACATCGGCGCGGAGGAGGTGCACGCGTGGCATTGACGGTGAGGCTGGTGCGCCAACACCAAAGTTAGCCCGCATTTCTCACAGACTTCCGTGGTCAGGGCGTGGCGCACGCACTCTTGCGTGCCGCGTCGGCACTCCTGCCGGCGCCCTCCCTCGACGGCCTGTCCACACGCTTGCGGGGGTGCCG
>Ga0187858_10002964_pt1 | contig 16892 bp, 9 predicted proteins | sample June2016WEW_8_15_FD_133015 | JGI IMG/M metagenome (GOLD analysis project Ga0187858, IMG submission 133015) | Peatland microbial communities from SPRUCE experiment site at the Marcell Experimental Forest, Minnesota, USA - June2016WEW_8_150 | ecosystem: Environmental > Terrestrial > Soil >...
AAGGGTCTTGGTCTATACTACACCGACTCTTGCCTGACCACCCCTTGAAACTGTGCGACTTGCACAACGATCAAACCTCAAAAAAATCAGTTCCGCATCCCGGTAGAGAAATTTCGGTTAGGCAGCAATCGCATGATGCTTCCGATTCAAAAATGCTAGCAAACCAAACCCCGCTAAAATACCAATTAGCGTCCAATAAATTAGGAACGCGACAAATAGCTGCGCCAGTCCGGCAGCTGAACCCCAATCGTAAGAAACGGCCTGCAATGGACGAAGAACCATCATAATTAGCGCGTGAATCCATAAAAATGGCGCAATCAAAACTGAACTGGCATGGCCTCGTAGCGCCAAGCCAAACATGAACATGACGATGCCACCATGGGTGCTTTGGTTGGCTCGCGGAGTTCTATTTTGTCGCAGTGTTGGTCATGTTAGTCACATACAAGCCAGTATCCTCCCGCCAGCCGTAAAGCGTCTCCATCTTTCCGCTGAGCACAAAAATAACCGCGTCCCTGGTGGGTATAATGAAATCCATCGGGAGTGTTGTGCTCGCGATGTCCGTAACCGGTGTCGTTCCAAAAATATCCGGGGAATCATGAATGATTAGATTCGGAATGCCCGCGCCTGCGTTCCACATGGCCGCGTCGTTGCCGTTCGCCGGATAACTCTGCGGCGACCAGGTGTGGTAGTAGCGCATATTGGCATCAGAAGGAGCACCGCAAGGAGCGAGGATCAGTTTGTTTCCACTGTAATGATTGGTTCCCGCAGGCGGGGTAACCTCGAATCCGAACGGCCCCCGGCCCGGGCCGGTGCTGGCATTCAGATCCGATACGATGACTGTATTGTTGCTGATTACGTTGCCCTGCGTCGTCAGGTCTCCATTTGTGCGCTGCGAGAGCGGAGGAGCATCCACAACAATGTTTCCCACCAGACTGTGCGAACGATGAGGATCCATCCCGTTGTTATAAAAGACATTGCCGGCGATCAGATTATTGTCGCTGCCGTAGAGTGAGATGCCTACACCGTCATTGCTGAAAGACAGGTTGTTCGTGACGATATTGTCATGGGTCGCTCGATCAAGCTGAATCCCATTCCCATCACCCAGGATGTCATGCGCATTGTAAACCACATTGCCGGCAATGAGGTTATTATGCCCTTCGGTTCCCGCAGGATCGTCAAGATATAGGCCATTATACAAATGAATGGCACTGCCGCCGCCGCCGGTCCCCACAGTGCCATGAATGCCGGTGTTGGCGACAACGTTTCCGGTCACGAAAGCATAACTGGTCTTGAAGAGTGAAATACCGTGAATGCCGATGTTTTCGACAAAGTTGCTGCTCACCACTGTTCCGGTCGCTCGGGTTGCATTTATGGTGCCGACCAAGATGCCGAAATGCCCGGTGTCATGCACATGGTTCCCGGTGATGACAATATAGGGAGCTTCCCCGCCCAAATAGATGCCTGGGCTTGAAGTGCTTGGGTTGCTGATATCATTATAGGCGATGGTGATATGGCTTTTCACCGAGGATGCGTTAAATACCAAACCCTTGGGAATTCCAAAGTTCTTTATGGTGAGATAGCTGGCCGTGCCGATGAAGATATTATTGATGACGGGGTTGGCACCGATCCCGTATCGGCCAACGACAATTGGCAAAGCCGCCGTTCCCAAGGCATTGACTATTGATACTTGGCTGCCATAACTGGTTCCCGCTTTTTGCAAATAGGTGTTACCTGGCTGGAACGACCTGCCCACCCAAGTGTTATATGGCGAGGCCTGCGTGCCGTTTCCATTCGAAGCGGCACTGGGATCAATAAAATAAGTTGTGGCAAAACACGAGCCAGTGCCAAGGCAGAATATCGCAGCACTGACGATTTTTTGATTGATGATGTTCACGGATGCTTTTTTGTTGGAATGCGGTTAATGAACCCGGCCTTGTCTCGATTTGGTGGACAGCGTCAACGGCGGTTGGGTCAACTGTTGTGTATTGCACACCGCACAGTGCATGTCAAATTCGACCATTTCAAGCAGAGATTTAGTGCGCGCAAGCTCATTCCCGTCAATGTCAAAAGTTTGGGTGATTATCTGCTTTTGAAACGGATCGAAGCGGACCTTTCGCAGCCGGAATTGGCCTTAAAATCAGGCACAAGCGTGCGAAAGGTGAAAGCATGGGAGCATGATCACATTACGCCCACGGAAGCCGAATGGCAGGTCTTGGCTGGCATTCTGCGCCTGGATTCGACATGCCCAAAATCCTGAAACCCAACGCCAGAGTCATGTGTTGGGTTTTTCTTCTTTAACTCGTTTTAACTCCTTTACTGAAGATTTCACTGAAGGTTTTTTGCGATGTCAGATTCTATTTTATACAACTCGTCTGTGATGCGCTTATTATCCTCCTGTACTGGCTTAGCTGTGTTCGTAGAAATGAGCAGACAAAACGCCAAACGGTTGAGCAGTTTACGACGGCAGGCGTTCTATTGCGCGATTGCCCGGTAGAACTTGCGTGTGATGGAAGCGGGCACATCCTGGAAATACATGGTGGCTGCGGTGGCGGTAAAGTTGGTAAGCGGAGTCCAGTTGACGAGATCGGTGGAAGTTTGCACCGTGTAATTGAAGCCGGAGATACCGTCGAGCGCGAAATTAAGCCGATTCGTCCCGGCGAGGACGGGTGAGGCGAAGCGAAGGATCGGACCCGGTACGACGGAGACGGGCGCGACGCGGTAGAAGCGCCGGGATAGATTTGCCGCAGCCGGATCGGTAATGACCGTCGGTATGTTCGTACAGGTGAATTTGAGCAGGCCGCTCCAGGAAACAAGATCGAAGCTGGCCTGGAGCACATAACTGGCGCCCAGGTTGCCCAGCACCGTTAACTGAAAACCTGCGCCTGACAACGGTCCGGCTTGGGTAAACTCAAGCGGGTAGTACACCAGCGGGTTCAGGCCGGCACGATACTTTTGGAGGTTAGTGAAACCGTCGCCGGTGGGATCATCATTGGGGCCACTGCCCGGAGCGTTGAGTGAACCGAAGTATTGGAGTTGCCAGCTGTCTGGCAGACCATCGTTATTGCGGTCGTCCGCCAGAACTGTGCGAATCAGGAAAACCTGGTTGCCGGTCGTGCGGAACGCGAGGCCGTCCGTTCCCCAAGCGATCAGACTCGTCGGCGTACCGGAAATGTTGTTGACCGTCACCGCGCCGGTCTCGACAAAGTTGCTCACATCCACCGCGTGCAAGGTTCCCGTCGAACCAGCCGTTGTCAGGTAAAAAATCTTGCCGGCGCCCGAGTCGGGACAGACCAAGCCGCTGTAAGGCAGGTTGGTGACTACGACTGCGGCCACCGGGTCAATCACTTCGCCCCCAGCCGTGTAAAGCCTTCCGGCATCGAAATGGATCTGGTCGTCAAAAGAACTGATCAGGCCAAGACCGTTGAGGAGCGTGGCGCCGGAGGAATCAATCGCAATGCTGCGCAGCCCGTCCGGCATGCCCTCATACGCCAACGTGTTGGTGTCGGAGACTGCCATGTAATATGAGAAATTATACTCGCCCGGTGCGACGGTGTTCGGCCGCATGACGCCGTCATCGTAAACTGCGAAGGTGGTGTGGGCTGTGACCGCAACAGCATGAGGACTCCCCGGCAGGATCCCCATGTCGTTGACGCCGCCGTAGCCGGTCGGGAATTTCAGATCTGCCATCCGGGAAGCGAGATTGAAGCGTTGGATGGAGCTGTCGCTGTTGATGCCCGCGTAGAGGTATTGACCGTCGTCAGCGACAGCGAGTTTCCCGGGATCAACCGCCGCCGGAATGCGCGCGTCGTAATTGCCGGTGAGCGGATCCAGCGCGATGATGCTGTTTCCGAGCAGCCAGTCCGCGTTGGGCGCGCTGGCGAAGATGCGGCCGGAGAATTTGTCCCACACCAGATCGCTGGTGGGCAGGGTCAGTTCGGTCACCGTGTCATGCGCCGACGGCTGGGCGACGGGAACCTCAAGCCGCAGCATATTGTTGGTCAGGTTCGGATCGAGTGAATCGCTCGTAACGCTGGCGATGGCGGCCAGCAGACCGGGCTTGAGCGTCTGGAGGTTGACCGTCACGGTCGCGTGGCTGCCGACGGGAATCGCCTGCAACCAACAAACCAGTCCGCCGCCCGTCACCGCGTTGGTGCCGGCACTGGTGGTCGTAGAAAGGAAAACTGAATTGGCCGGCAAGGTTTGCGTCAGCACGACGTTTTGCGCTGTGTTGGGTCCCGCGTTCGAGACGGTCAGCGTGTAGGAAAGCACGTTGCTCGGACTCATTGGCAGCAGCGGCAGCGTAGCCGAGAGTTGCAAGTCTGCCGACGCGCCGCCGGAAATGAGCGGCGTCCGCACAAGCGCGATTTTTGTACTGTTCACGCGCAACGCAAATCCGTTGGTGCCCCAGCGGATGAGGCTTCCCGCCTCTCCGGTGATACCCGGTAGGGCGGTTGCGCCCACCGGCAGCAGGGTGTTCTGATCATAAGCGAGCAACGTACTCGGCGAGACGAAATAGTAGCGTCCCGAGGCCGTATCATCCGAAACCAGCGCGTTGGCGAAAGAGCCGACTTGGATTCCCCGCTCCGGATCAAAGATTTGTCCCGTGGTGGCGAAAATCCATCCGCCCCGGCAGACAAAATCCACTCCGAATCCCGACATGAGTCCGAGGTTTTTCTCCACCGTGATGCCTGAGGCGTCCACCTTCATCAATTGGAATTCAAAACTGTCAACCTCGGTATCATAACCGTAGAGCCGCGACGGCGAACGGGAAGGCTCGATGACGTTCGAGCCGGTGAACCCTCCATTCACATTGGGCCGGGCGACACCGTTGTCGTAGATATAGACGCCGGCGAAACGGGGGCTGCGGTTCAAAACCTGCCGCGAGACGGCGACAGCCGCCGGGCTGCCGAGCACCGGCGCCATGTCTTCGACATACGTGCCATCGAGGGTCCACGCATTGACGACCGATTGCGAGTTCACATTAAACTGGCAGATGTGATTCGTCGGCCCGTTGAGGGCGGCGAAAATGTATAGGCCGCCGTCCGAGGCGCAAAGACGGCCGGAAAGGTTCGTGATAGAAAATGGCGTGCCGACGTTTCCCGAGAACGGATCAATCGGAGTAAGCGTGCCGCTGTTGGTGGTGCTGGCGTAGAGCAGCCGGTTGGTTGCGCTGTAAGCAAGATCGCTGGCGGCGAGGTTGATGAGATACACGGTTGGCGGATTCACGTCGAATGCTCCACTCCGGCTGCTGAGGCCGTCGCTGTCCGTGACTATGATGCGAACTCCACTAAAGGCCCATGCGGTTACGGTAAGGTTGCCTGACCACTGGCCGTTGACCATGCTCACGCTCGACGGTGAAAGGGGAACGGGATTGCCCAAAGTGTCGGTCGCAGTCAGCGAGAGCGAACTCGAATAACCTGTCAGCAGGACGTCATTGGTATCGCGCGCCGTGATGGAAGCGGCGAATGGCACACTGCCCTGTTGGGGTGAAGAAATGGCGCTGAAATCAAAGTGATCCAAGTTGGGCACCGGGTCGGTATTAAGAATCGTGGCGGTGGCGGTGCCGCCGTTGGCCAGTTCGGCGTTGACGGGATTTGACAGATTCAGGGCGAAGGTCTCAGCCGATTCATGGACAAGATCGTTCGACACCGTTACTGCAACAGTCAAATTGGTGACAGGCGGAGTGAAGGTAAGATGGCCGGATGTCGCGACGTAATCCAATCCGGCCGTCGCGGTGCCGTCGGCGGTGGCGTAATCCACCTGGATCGTCTGTGCGAACGGTGCGGCGATAAACACATTGAATACGGCGTTGGTGGTCGTGTAGCTGCGCTCGACCACCGTCGGGCTGGTGACGTAGAGCAGCGGCGGTTTCACCGTGAACGCCGTTTGTGAAAAATTGTTCGTTAGATTCGGGTCGGAATTTACCAAAATAAGCCCGGCAAAATTCGTCACTGTCCCAGGCAGGAACGGCTCGGTGGTGATGGTCACAGTGGCTGCCTGGTTCGCAGTCAGGGTTCCGACGACGCACCTTACGACGCCATTCGAGAAGGAACAGGCACCAACGCTGGAGGTGGCCGACAAAAACGTTTGATTCGGCGGCAGCAGGTTGGTCACGACCAGACCGGCGCCGAGGCCGGGGCCCAGATTGGTGACAAGGAGTGTGTAAACGAGGTTGGTGCCCGCGCGCGGCGGATTGGGCACGATGGAGGTTTGCAGCGCGACATCGGCGTAGTTCACAACGTCGAACGGCGCAGCGTTGCCGAAGTCGCCGTTCTCGTCATCCACATGCAACGTCAGATTGGTGGCGCTGGCACCAACAGTCAAATTGCCGGCCCAGACCCCGTTCGTGAAATACGCCAGCCAGAGTGGTGTCAGCGGAGGCGTGCTCACCCGGACGTTGTCGGCATAATTCCAGACGCTCGACTCGGCCCAGCCGCGGTCAAAGCGCACCGAAAGCTGGTAGTCGCCATTGGTTGGCGTATAAAATATGGCGGCCAGATTGGTGCGGAAAATCTGGCCCGGGAAGATTTCCCCAAAGACGCCAAAATTGAAGGCGCCGATTTCCTGGCCGTTGACGAGCAAGTGCGCTGTTCCAGGATCCACGTTCACTCCGTCGCCTTCGTTCATTGAGGCGATATCTGCCGATACTTCATAGGTAGTGGCGGCCTGCAAGGTCACGGGCCGTGTGATGCCGTCCGCCGCGCCGGAGTTCGCCGCGATCCGGAAGGCCAGAGATGTGTATCCCAGTCCCGGCACGTCGAAGGGAACAATCTGGTAAGGACCGGGGCTGTTTCCCAAATTGAGCGGCGTCCACTGGCTGAAATCGCCCTCCTCAAAATCATACCAATAACTGGGTATGTTGCTCACGCTGCCAGTCAAAGCCACGAAGCCATTGAAGTTCGTGACTACGTTATTGGAGGCGTCGCACGCTATGACGGTCAAGGCGAAAGGAACCTTGGTATCTTGTGGCGAGACAATCGGACTGAACGTGAAATGATCAAGCACGCCCGGCTGACCGTTGTCGCTGATGATGGTTTCATCTCCGGGCGGACCGGCAATCGCGTTCGTGGGGGAATTCAGCACCACGTAAAACACTTTGTTCGATTCATAGAGCGTGTTGCCGAGGACCGGCACCGTGATGGTTTGATTGGTCACACCGGGGTTGAAGGTCAGAAGACCGTTGGTGGTGATGTAATCCGTCCCGGCCAGGGCCGCGTCGTCGCTGGTCGCATAATTCACCCAGATGGTCTGGTATGAGGATGCTGACAAGACAACGTTGATCACAAAATTTGTCGTCCGCACGTTCGGTTTGAGAACGGAGGCTGGGACGACGGTTATGGTTGGAATCGGATCATCATTGAGAATCGTCCCGGTCCCCGATGCGGCGTCAATGGCGATGTTGGTCGGGTTGGATAAGGTGACGGAAAAGGTTTTGTCGGGTTCATAGTTCCGGTTGCCGATGACAGCGACAGCGATAGTTTGATTGGTGATGCCGGGGGCAAAGATCACCATTCCATTCGTGGCAATATAATCGGACCCGGCCACCGCGCTGCCATCGGCTGTGGCGAAATTCACTGAAACCGGCACGCCCATGGCGGATGAAAGGGTGAGGTTGAAAACCAAGCTGGTTGTTCCCACGTCACCCTCCAAGATCACCGCGTTGGTAATGGAAACCGCGGGCGGTGGTTTGGTCCGCGCAGGGTCGTAAATCTCCGTCGTGGCCAGAGCTGGGCCGCTTTGGTTACTGGTGAGCTGACCGCCGACGATCAGCACGGAGCCATCCCGGAGGGTTGTGGCGGTGTAATACATCCTGGCCGCCAGCATGTCGGCTGTGCGCGAGAAGCTGTCGTTGGCCGGGTCGAACAGATCAGGTTGCTGGCTGAAGCCCGCCAGGAGCACCTTGCCGCCGGCCAGCCGATTGGCAGTGCAGAACCAGTGCAGGTTGCGCATCAGGTTAGTCGCGGCGACGAAGCTCTGGGAGTTGGTGGAGAAGAATTCGGCGGTGTTGCCCGACGCGTTTCCACCGGCAATCAAAACCCGGCCATCAAGGAGTTGCGCCCCGCCGTTATTGTAGCGGTCCTGGTTCATCGGTGGCAGGGCGATAAACTGGTTCAGGGCCGGGTCGTAATACTCGGCCGAGGTTCCCGGCGTTGCATTGCCGATGGTGCCCCCCGGCAGCAACACTTTGCCATCACCCAGCAGGAAGGCAGGCCGCTTGGTGCCCCCGCCCAGTGTGGTGCCAATGTTGGTGAACGCATGAAGGGCCGGCACATATATTTCGGCGGCGGCGTAAGTGCCATAGTAGTCGTTGCCTTCGACCAACACGCGCCCGTCCTGCATGAGTGTGGCTGTGCCGTCCACGTGCCAGTTGTTCAGGTTGCTCACCGAAGTAAAGGTGCCATTGGTCGGGTTGAACAGTTCCGCGCCGACAAAGCTGCCTGAACTGTAGCCGCCGGCCACCAACACCGTGCCGTCGGCCAGCAGTGCCGCTACGTGCGCGTCTCGCGCAACGTGCATGTTGCCGGTCAAAGTGAACGTTTTCGTTGCCGGATCATAAATCTCGGCGCTGGCAAGTGGACTACCTCCCCAGCCCGTGTTGCCCCCGGCGATCAAAACGCGGCCATCCGGCAGCAGGGTTGCGGTGTGCCAAGACCGTGCAACGTTCAGATTCGGCCCGGGATAAAACGTGAGCGGCACCACCAAGACGGTTTGCACGAGGGCGTTGTCAGCCGGATTGGAATCGGTTTCATTTTCGCTCACGCTGGCGGAGTTTGTCAGCATCCCAAACGGTCCCGGAGTTAACACGATTTTTACCGTCGCCGTGGCGCCGACATCCAGCAAGCCGAGGCTGCATGTGACCGTGCCGTTGGTTTGCGTATAACTGCCCTGCGATGGTGTGACGGAGAAAAAAGTCGCGTTGGACGAAATGGTATCAGCCAATGTTACGCCACTGGCCGAGGCGGTGCCGCCATTCGTGATCGTCAATTGGATCGTCAGCAACTCACCCACCGAAACCAGAGAGGGCGATGCTGTGCCGGTCAATTTCAAGTCCGGGTCCGGCGCTCCAAAGGCGGGCGCCGCGAGAAACCAAAAGACCAACAAGACCATGAAGAACCGCTTGCTAGCGGAAAAAGCAACGCCCCTCGTTGAAATTGGAATCCGTGCGATCATAAGCCGTTCAGGACTCTAATTCGGCTTCAGGTTCAATCTCGCGTGAAACTTATCAAGTGAGCAGTCGCTGTCAATTCCATATGCGAACAGGCTCCTTGGCAAGCCATAACCAATTTGGAAACGAAGCCATAGCAAGGCCTGCAAGGATTTCCTTCCTATTGTCGTCATTGAGCAGCTTTCAAGCGGATACGCCAAAGGCGAGGGTCGGTTTTCAACCAACGCCCAAAAGCAGAAGAATCTGCATAAGTCGTTGGAGGCGAGGGTCGGAATCGAACGCGGTCCTCACCGACTGCCAGCCTCAATACCCTGATTTTCAAGGGTATTTTAACACCGGTTTTGACGGGCTTCAAGCGGTTTTGCCCACTACACGGCACCTACCGGACTTAACACGCCACATACCCACCGCGTACTCGGTTATTGAAGAAATCGTTGAAGGTTTCGTTGAAGGTTATGGCCAGCGAAGACGATAGAAACGACTGGGATAATTCGTCCACTGTGGATCACTGAAATAGAAATGGCCGTTCGTGAGGCTCATGGATTGTAGCGGAACCCAAGCGCTGCCTAAATTGGTGCAAGCCTCCACCACGATGGGAATGTTGGTTGTTCCGGTGATGTCGAAGCCGAAGCGATTAGTCAGCACTCCGAAGTTTGAATCGCCAGTTTGAGTCTGCGGATTCCACAACACCGCCGGAAGAACGTCAAGTGTGGAGCCCCAACCGGTGGTTCCCGGCAGGTAATAAACCACGGCATTGGTATTGCCGCCAAATATAGGATTACCGGATCCTAGCAGAGGAGCATTGCCTGTAAAAAAGATGCTAGTGAGATTGGAGCAGGAATAAAACGCCAGCACACCGATGTAGGAAACACTATTGCCAATGGTCATGCTGGTCAGGCCGGTGCACCCATAAAACGCTGAAATTCCAATATCGGTTACATTGTTGGGAATGTTGACATTTGTCAGGCTGGAACACCCATAAAATTCATAATTCCCAATTACGGTGACAGCGTTGGGGATGATGACGCTGGTCAAGCTGGAGCAGTCATCGAACGCAGAGTCAAGGATGGTGTTGACGCTGCTGGGAATGATGACGCTGGTCAGGCTGCTACAGCCGGCGAACGCATCTTCCCCAATGCTGGTAACGCCATTGGGAATCGCGATGCTGGTCAGGCTGGAGCAGTTTTCAAACATCCAAGTTCCAATACCAGTAACCCCGTTGCCGATCGTGATGCCCGTCAGACTGGAGCAGTAAGAAAACACGCCACTTCCCATACTGGTTACGCTGTTGGGAATCGTCACATTAGTCAGGTCAGCGCAGCCTTGAAAGGCAGAGTTCCCGATGCTGGTGACGCTGCTCCCGATGGTGAGGTTGGCCAGACTGGTGCAGTCATCGAACGCCTCGTCCCCAATCCCGGTGACGCTGTAAGGGATCGTGATGCTCGTCAGGCTGCTGCAATTAAAGAACGCGGAACCCCCGATACTGGTGACATTGGTGCCGAGGGTGGCGTTCATCAGGCTGGTGCAATAATAAAACGCCTGGCTGCCAATGCTGATGACATTGTTGCCAATCGTCACGCTCGTCAGGCCGGAACAGTAAGCGAAGGACTGGCTGCCGATATTCGTGACACTATTCGGGATCGTTAGGCTGGTCAGGCTGGTGCAGGAATAGAATGCAGAAGTCCCGATGCTGGTGACTTTGTTGCCTATTGTCACAGCATTCAGTCCAGAGCAGGACTGAAAAGCGGCGCTGCCAAGACTGATGACGCTATTGGGGATTGTGATACCCGTCAGTCCGGTGCAACCAGCAAAGGCAGAATTCCCGATGCTTATGACTCCATTGCCTATCGTGGCGCTTGTCAAGCCGCTACAGGATTGGAATGCTGATATTCCCAGATTCGTTACGCTATCGGGGATAATGATGCCGGTCAGTTCGGTGCAGCTTTGAAAGGCAGAGGTTCCTATGTTTACCACGCCGCTGCCAATAGTCACGCTTGTCAACCCAGAGCAAGATTGGAAGGCAGAGTTGCCGATGTTATTGACATTGCCACCCATGATGACGCCTGTCAGTGCGGTGCAGGATTGAAATGCCCCGTTCAGAATATTGGTGACGCCATTGGGAACGACATAACTTCCTGACTTGGCGGCGGGATATTGGATGAGAATTGTCTGGCTTGCATTAAACAGAACGCCGTCCGTGCTACTGTAAGTCGCGTTGGCCACGTCCACCGTAAAAGCTGCCAAGCTTGAACAACCCGCAAACGCCGACGCTCCAAGGTTGATGACGCCGCTCCCGATACCAGACTGGATGTTGCTTTAATGATCGAGACACGAGGCGCCATGGCGGCATGGGTCAATCGCAACCTGACTCAAGTTCTTAAGCGTGGTAGCGAGCCGAAGGTTCAGCGTAAGTTGATTGATCCCGATAAACCTCGCAGTGGGTACTACCTAAAAGTGGAAACACAGTTAAACGCTGGCGGCGCTTCTTTTACAAAGGACTGAACTATGGCCTAACTACTTAACATTATGTGCCTTGACAACACACAAACATCTGGCCCGGAGAGACCGCCGGTCACATCGAATCCCCGCCTGCCGGGCTATGTGATGCACCAAACTGTACAGGCGATTTGTGACCGGGAAGGTGCAGCAACTACGCTGGCGCTCAAGTATGCCTGCCACATGAGAGCTTTCAGTGACAACGAGATGGAGAAGGTGTTCAAACGAGCTTGGGCTGGTCGGAGACCAGTGAGAGGCCGCGATGGGCAAATGAAAATGTTGCCAGACAGAAAGTATGGCTTCCGGATGTCGTACGCTGGACGGAAAATATACCGACACCTTAAAAGTATTTATACGCCTGACTGTAACAACCACATCAAGTACTACAACAACTTCGATGGTTACGGCCGAGTTAAGGTTACAGCCGAAGATATTGGTATCACGTTGAGGATACCTTTGCGCACCGTACAGCGGGAGCTGATGAAGTTCGACGCCATGCGCCTCATAGACCGAACTTGGATACCCTCGAAGAAAGAGGAAGGCACCTATGTGGGGAGCCAATCGTACTTACACCTTCGGCTGGACGTACACCTGCAAATATTTGACCTGTTGAAGGAAGAGAAGGAGTCCGGAGAGAGCCGGGAAAACAGGATAGTTAACTGCTTGATCACCCGGTTAAACTCACCTTCAGGTCTATGCGTATAGACTGCATGTTATGCAGACGTTGGATTTGGGTGCGGTCATTTGAACACCTCCGGTAATTTTTTAAGCGATTTCCGAATAAGCTCTGGTGACGTGTGAGTGTAAAGCTGGTTCACGGCGTCGGAGTCATGGCCGACAAGTTCGCGCGCCACCATCTGCGATGCGCCGCGCTCTTTCAGCATCGTGATGAAGTTGTGCCGCAAACTATGAAAGCTCAACGGGTTGACAGAGCGGCGGCATGATCTGCCCGTCCCTTGCCCTTTGCGCTGGTATTTTTCCGAAAGTTTTGCCTTAACCAGTATATTGCGAAATTCAAGACTCAACGTCGCCGCGTTGTTCTCGCCGCCTTTGGACTTCGCCAGATAAATCGCGGCGTATTCTGGAAAGATGAAACTTTCCGGCGTGGCCTTTGGCGATTTGCGGCGAAGCTCGGCAAACAGGTTCAACAGGAACGGTGACACAATCGGGATTTCCAGTTTATCCGGCGATTTGATGTCCACGACCTTAACGACCTGTTTCTTTAAGTCCACGTCGCGCCAGCGTAGCGTCACGACATTGCCAAGCCGCAAGCCGGTATAGAGTCCAAAGACGATTGCAAAACGCCAGAAGCCATTCGGAGCAGCGGTGTAGGCGGCGCGGATTTCTGCTTCTTCAAACGGACGGCGTGAAATTTCAATATCTTCCTTGCTTGCCTTGTAGGTGTCCACGTCTTTAACCGGGTTGTTCCTGATTTTTTTATTTTCCAGAGCGTGAACAAAGAGCGCGTTTAACACCTTGCGGTAAAAATTCACCGTGGTCGCTGACGTGCGGGTGCGAACATCGTTTAAGAATTGCTGGATTGTTTCGCCGTTAATATCGCCAATCAGCGGCGCGGTGTCGCTGGCGTGTGTATATGCGAGCAAAGAATCCACCACCATGCGGTAACGGACGAAAGTCCCCGGCTGCGTTGTCCCCTTGCATTTTTCAAGATACTTCTCTGCGGCGTCGCGCAAAGTGATCCGTTCAAGCTCGCGGCCTGTCAGTGAATTATAAAAATCATCGGTCAACCGCCGTTCGCGGTTGGCGTCGGCCATCAAATCAAAGAGCGCAAGTTTCTTTTCAGCCTCGGCGCGATCTGTTATCTTGGTGGAACGATTGAACAATTTATTTCCAACTCGCCAGCCGATTTGCCAGAACTGCGAGCGCGGGTGTTTGTATAACCATGCCATGCGGGAAATATACACGTCCAAGCAAGTCCAAGCAAATCATATTTGTTCACTATGGTTCACAATGCTTAAAAGCCAATAAAAACGACAATTTAACCCTCAAAAATCACTGATTATGAAACCGCGCGTTCGCTTTGCCCCCTCGCCGACCGGCTACTTGCACATCGGTGGCGCGCGCACCGCGCTGTTCAACTGGCTTTATGCCCGCCACACCGGCGGCACGTTCATCCTCCGCATCGAGGATACCGACGCCGCGCGCAATTCGCAGGAGGCCGTGGACGTCATCCTCAACGGCCTGCGCTGGCTCGGGCTCGACTGGGACGAAGGCCCGCTCACCGGCGACGCCACCGGCCCGGGCAAAGGCAATTTCGGCCCCTATTTCCAAAGTCAGCGGAAGGAAAATTACCAGCGCCGCGTCGAAGCGTTGCTGTCGCGCGGCCTCGCCTACGAACACGAAGGCGCGGTCAAATTCAAAATGCAGCGCGAGCCGATCACGATTCACGACCTCGTCGTCGGCGACGTTGTCCGCAAACTCACCGACCGCGAGGAAGCCGATCCCGATTTTGTCATTTTACGTTCGGACGGCCAGCCGGTGTTTCATCTCGTAAATGTGATTGACGATCTGGAGATGGACATCACACACGTCATCCGTGGCGAGGATCATTTGAGCAACACCTCCAAGCACATCGCACTCTTCCAGGCGTTTGGCGTGAAGCCGCCGCATTACGCGCACATCCCGCTTATCCTGAACCTCGGGCTCCAAGATGAGCAAACGCGACCGAGGCGCGTCGCTCACGACTTATCTCGACGAAGGTTTTTTGCCCGAAGCCGTGGTGAATTATCTCTGCCTGCTCGGCTGGTCGCCCAAGGACAACCGCGAAAAACTGTCGCGCGATGAGGTCGTTGAGCGTTTCGATCTGCCACTGATTCTCCGGCACAACGCGCGGTTCGATTACGAAAAACTGCTCTGGCTGCAGGGCGAATACGCCCGCGAACTTGGCGACGATCGGTTTTACGAACTCGCCGTCCACGCCTTCGCCAAGGCCGGGGTGAACACGAATGCCTTTCCCCTGCCCTACGTCAAAGCTGCGCTCGACACGTGCAAGGGCAAGTTCAAGCTGTTCAGCGAGCTACCCGGCTACGCCGGATTTTATTTCACGGACAAAATTGAATACGACGCCGAGGCCGTAAAAAAGGATTTCGTTCCCGAAAACAAACCGCGTTTGGAAAAACTCCGCGACGCCTTTGCCGCCGCCCCGGCGTTCAACGCCGCATCGCTCGAAATTGCGCTCAAGGAAATCGCCAAAGCACTGGGTGTGAAAGCCGGCGTGCTGGTGCATCCCTGCCGCCTAGCCGTGACCGGCAAAACCTCCGGCCCCAGCCTCTACCATCTGCTCCAAGTCCTCGGCAAAGAACGCGCCATGGCGAGGATTGAGAAGGCGCTTGCACAGGCAGGATTTGTTGGCTGATAAATTAGAATCAACATGAGCATCTTTCAGAAAATCTTCGGAAACTCACGGAAACGCGCACAAGAAGCAAAACAAACGAAGCCATCCGACGACCGCGAATTCATTGAATCGAAAATTAAGCAGTGGATCGGCGAGGTTGGGAAAAATCCAAGAGATTACCAAACTATCGCTGCCGTTGGCGCTGCATACGGAAAGCTCGGCCAGCATGAAAGAGCAATCGAATATTTTCAGAGAGCTCTTGACATCAATCCTTCATATGAGGAAGCCAGCTTGGGAATGGCCGCTGCATACGGCTTTCTTAAAAGGCCTGATGACAAGATAGCTGCTTGCTTGAATGCGATTTCGCTTAATCCAAATAGTGCACTAGCCTATGGAAATCTTGGATCGGCACTAGGAAAAGCTGGAAAACATGAGGAATCCATAAAAGCCCTTCGAGAGGCAGTGCGACTCAAACCTGATTTTGCAGATGCGCATTTCGCTCTGGGATTGGCTTATCTCAATCTCGGACAGGAAAGCAATGCTCTTGAGCAATTGAATACGCTTAATCAAATCGATCCCTGCCTTTCAGAAAAACTTCGAGAACTGATTGCAATGGTTAACAAGAGACCTTGATTTTGTCTGATGGAAGGCCAAAAGATGGAAACTACAGTCGCATCTGTGATGCCTCATCGAATTGAGGTATCTCCAGAACAACTCGCCGCCTTGAATAGCGGCGGAAAATTTACCGCCGTGGCATTTGACCTCTTCAAAGAAACGGGCTGCATGGCTGTCATCGGCTCAAACATTTTTGAAGCACACGAACAGACCGGCTACCCCTTCGAGCGAAACCAAGCGATCTGCGCAGGCCACCTGGTCCGAATTTTTAAACTAATGATGGCGGTTTGTCGCTTGGCTTCGACTGGTGATTCTGCTGAAGTAAATCTGCAATTGATTCGGTCCGTTTTTGAAACAGCCACAAATCTCCGGTTTCTATTATTAAAAAAGGATAAAGCTTTATTTGACCAATTTGTGTCTACCAGTCTTGGCCCGGAACGCGAGCTTTACGATCTGGTGCAAATAAATTCAAAAAAGAGAGGAGGAAAATTATTGCCCATTGAACGTAGAATTTTGAATCAAGTTAAAGAGGCTTGTGACAAATCAGGGCTTCGGATTGAGACCGTTTCTAGCAAGCAGCAGAAATGGGGAGGTTCGTTGCGTGAGAAGCTAAAAGCCTTGCGAGTTGAAGGAAGATATAGTCTCTCGCAAAGATTTCCATCTCATACCGTTCATGGCGACTGGATAGATCTCGTTACGTTTCACCTTAAATGCAAGGGCGACCGCTTTGGAATCCAGTCCCAATTTGGGTCGAACACTCCTTCTCTTTATTTGCCTCCAGCATTTTTTGTTTTGGAAGCAGTTGAAGACTATCTGCGTGTTTATTTTCCAAAGCGCGATGAAATTGGGATTGTTTTTGATCGCATCAAAGACCTTCATTCACGATTAACAATGGTTAACAATCATTACGAGCTTTGGGTTCAGAAAAATCCACCAACCGAAGAATAAACTTTCCAATCCTCCCGCCTCGCGCCCGCCCCTTTCCGTGGTGCCGCGCTTCCGCCTGCGTTTCACTTCCGCCTACGTCCAACTTCGGCGTGACAGGTCGGCGCGACCAGTCCGCCTTCGCCTTTGGCTTCCGTCTTCATCGGATTTCGACGAGACAAATCGGCGCGACGGATAACGGATTAAACGCAGAGACTTAACGCGGCCAAGCCGCAACCAAAGTGGCGGAACACTGGGCGTTGGGATAAAAGTTTGGGTGATGAACCAACAAACTTCTCCCACCGTTGCCGGCGTCCCGCCGGCCTTTCTTAACCG
>Ga0187858_10002976_pt1 | contig 16857 bp, 10 predicted proteins | sample June2016WEW_8_15_FD_133015 | JGI IMG/M metagenome (GOLD analysis project Ga0187858, IMG submission 133015) | Peatland microbial communities from SPRUCE experiment site at the Marcell Experimental Forest, Minnesota, USA - June2016WEW_8_150 | ecosystem: Environmental > Terrestrial > Soil >...
AGCAACGGCGATCGCCGTGGACCAGGCGGGGAACGTCTACGTCGCGGGCCAGACCATGTCCGCTACCGGTTTTCCAGTGAACGGCGGCCCTTCGCTGGTTAACGCCGGAATGGCGGACGCCTTTTTGGCTACGGTGGACCCCTCGGGCTCCCGCTTGATCTACTGCGGCTTCCTGGGCGGTTCCCAGAACGACGCGGCCGGCGGGATCGCCGCGGACGGCACAGGGAACGTTTATGTCACCGGCTATACGCGGTCGAACGATTTTCCGGTGATCGTGGGCCCCTTCCTGGCTCCGAGCGGTGGCTCCCTGATGATTTCGGATGATGCCTTTATCGCCCGGATCTTTGAAGACCTGCCGCCGGCGGCTCCCTCTGGCCTGCACGCGACGACCGTGACGTCGAGCGAGGTCGACCTCGCCTGGACCGATGCTTCGACGAATGAGGACGGATTCAAGATCGAACGCAAGACCGGAGCGGGAGGGACCTGGTCCCAGATCGGCACGGTCGGCGCCAATGTCACCACCTACCAGGACATGGGACTGGCGGAAGGGACGACCTATTTCTATCGGGTCCGGGCTTACAACGGCATCGGGAACTCGGCGTATTCGAGTCAGGCGGGCCTCGCCGTCCTGACCTGCCCGGCCGGGCCGGCGAACCTGACGGCCACGGCCGTTAATGAACGCCTGATCAACCTCGCTTGGACCGACAATTCCGCTTCCGAGACCGGGTTCCGGGTCGAGCGCAAGCTGAACGCCGGGGATCCGTGGAACGCGATCGGGACCGTGGCCGCCAACGTGACGACCTACGCCGATACTCAAGTCGTGGAGGATACGACCTATACCTACCGCGTCCTGGCCTTCAATTCCGGCGGCGATTCGGCGCCTTCGAACGAGGCCTCGGCCACGACCCCGGACCTGACCATTCCGGCCGCTCCGTCGGGGCTCCAGGCGACGGCCTTGTCCGCGACGCAGGCGCGCCTGACCTGGATCGACAACTCTTACAACGAGGCCGGCTTTAAGCTCGAGCGCAAGACGGGTGCCGGCGGCGCCTGGGCCCAGGTCGGCACAGCGGGCGCCAACGCGACGAGCTGGACGGACACGGGTCTCACGGAAAGTACGACCTATTATTACCGGGTTCGGGCATACAACAACGCCGGCAATTCCGGATACTCCAACGAAGCGCCGGTCACCACGCCGGCCTCTCAGCCCCTCCTGCGGCTCCCGATCTCGGATATCGCCTTCGGCACGCTGAACGAGTGTGCGACGCTCGATCGAACGACGGTCCTTTATAACGACGGCGGGACCGCGCTCACCGTCAATGCCGTGACGCTCGCATCCGGCTCGGCCGACTTCGGCTACCGGGCGCCGGCGACGCCGTTCACCGTCCCGCCCCTGGGGTCGCAGGCGGTCACTGTCCGTTTCGCCCCGTCGGCGGCGGGGGCCGAGGCCGCGGTTTTCGCCGTCGCGTCGAACGATCCGGGGGCCGCGGGCGCCACGTTCGGCGTCTCCGGGACGGGCTTCATCCCATCCATCACTCTGACCCTCCACGCGCAGCGGCTGGTGGAACAGGCCTGGATCATCCGGCGGGAATACGGGAAGATCGATCTGACGGTCACGAAGTCCGCGCCGTTCAACGTCACGACCTACAGGCTCTCGAGGAAGACCGGGACCGGGGCGTACGCCGCGATCAAGGACTTTACGGAGGCCGACCTGGCGTCCGGCCGGCTGACTTATCTCGATATGTTCCTGACCAGCAATGTGAGCTATACCTATAAAGTCGATGCTCTGGATTGCGGCGGCAGGGTCATCGCGAGTTCGAGCGAAGTTGGGGCCGTTTCACCCGCGGCCCATCCTGCGACGAGGCCGGATCATACGATCATCAAGAGGTGAACGCCATGAAGAAAGCTTTGATCCTGTTCCTCCTGGTCTGGGGGGCCGGAACGGTCTTCGGGGCCGACCATCTGATCGTCTCGGCCGGCTGGACCTACCTGCGGCCCGCCGACTCCGGATACCGGGGAGTCTATGGCGACAGCGCTTTTTATCCCGAGGTGGAGGCCGGCGTCAGATTGAGCCGCGGCCTTTACTTGATGGGAGGCTTCGGGACGCTCACGAAGAACGGGGAAACGGAGGACCTCGGCCTCCCGGCCAAGTCCACCCAGCGTTTCTTCTCGGCCGGGCTCGGCTATCTCGCCACGATCTCGGGAGGCCTGAAATTCAAGGTCGAAGCCGGGGCTGTCGATATCGGCTACAAGGAAGAAGCGCTGGAGACGACGGTCAGCGGGTCATCATTGGGCTGGCAGGGGAAGATCGGGATCCTCTGGCAGGGGAAGATCGCTCTGGCCGGCGTGGATCTCGGCTACATGTCCGCTTCGGATACGGTCGAGGGCCTGAAAATCAAGTTGGGGGGCGCGAGGGCAGGGATTTTCATCGGATTCAGGATCTGAGGGGTCCGGGGCCGGGCCCGAGCGAGTTCATTCCCGGAGCCTGACCCATTTTCCGGTTTTATTGGACTCGACGGCCGCGTCGATGATGCACATTTCCTCGTGGCCGGTCCGGAAATCCGGGAAATCGACGGCGACCGGCTTTCCCTCCCGCTTGGCCGCGAGCGCCCTGTAGTAATCCCGGAACAGGTTATAGACCGCGTCGTGGTAGCCCATAGGATGGCCGGTCGGGAGGGCTGCATATTTCCGCGTTTCCTCGGCCTGGAGCTGGGAGGATTCATAAAAGACCTCATTTCCCCGCTCGCGGTGGCCGACCCAAAGGGCGTTCGGGTGGACGTGGCTCCAGGCGTACGATTCCTTGGCCCCGAAGATCTGAAATTCGAGGTCGACCTTCCGGCCGGCGGCGACCTGGCAGGTCGTGAAACTCCCCCGGGCCCCGTTGTCGAGGCGGAGGAGAAGCGAGGCATAATCATCAAGCTTCACCTCGACCTCGTCGTAGTCGGCGGCCTTCTGGGTGCTGAACGACAGCGGGCCCGAGCGCGGCTTTTTCCGTTTCGGGATGCAGGTATGGAGGTCGGCCATGACCTCGACGATCTTCCGGCCGGTGATGAACTGGACCAGGTCGCACCAGTGGCTGCCGAGGTCGGCGACGACGTTGGCCGCGCCGGCGACGGCCGGATCCAGGCGCCAGGAATAGTCCGTGTCATAAAAGAGCCAATCCTGCAGAAAATGGCCGACGAAGGCCCGGACGTCACCCAAGTCCCCCCGCCGGACGCGGGCCGCGGCCTCCTGGACGACAGGGTAGTAGCGGTAACAGAAGTTGATGGCCGTGAGCGTCTTATGCTTTTCGGCCAGCCGGACGAGCTCAGCAGATTGCCGGGCGTCGAGCGACAGGGGCTTCTCGGAGAGGATGTCCTTGCCGGCCTCGACCGCCCTCCGGTTGAAGTCGAAATGGACGTTGTTGGGCGCGCAATTATGGACGACCTCGACATCGGGATCCCCGACGAGGTCGGCCCCTGAGGCATAGACCTTAGGGATCTCCAGCTTTTCTGCCGCCGAATGGGCCAGCGCCTGGTTACTGTCGGCGACGGCGACGACCTCGACCCCGCAGAGCCGTCGCAGCATCTCCAGGTGGACGACGCCGATGTAGCCCGTGCCGATGAGCCCGACCTTGATCTTTTTCATGATGCCCTCCCTGACGAGTTATTCATTCCCCCAAGCCCGCAACGAAGCCGGAAGCCCAGGCCCAGGCTAGATTGTAGCCGCCGCGCTTCCCCTGGACGTCGAGGATCTCGCCGGCAAAATACAGTCCTTTTTGGATCTTGGATTCGAGCGTCCGGGGGTCGACCTCGCGGGCGTCTATCCCTCCGCAGGTGAATTCAGCCTCGTTCCAGCCTCGCGTTCCATGAACGTTGAACCGTTTTTTCTTGAGAACAGCCGCCAGGGAAGCCGCTCCTTCCTCGTGATCGCGGCATCCGGCGGGGATCATCCCCGGGAGGACGGCGGAGAACCTGTCCGGCAAAATCCCCAGGGCGAGGTCCACCGTGACCCACCCGTCCTTCATCCTTTTCAAGAGCCTCGAGGCCAGAGCGTTTTGGGTGAGGAAAGGGACGAGGTCGACGATGATCCCGGCGCCTGTCAGGCCGTCCCTGTTGATGGCTATGGATAGGACCTCGCTGACATCAAGGACCGCCGTCCCTGACAGCCCATACTGCGTGAACAGAACTTCACCCTCGACCGCCTGGGTGGGCTTTTCCGCGATGAGAGCCGTCGCTTTCGACCGGACCCTCAATCCCTGGAGGAGATGGCAGAGCTTGTCCTTGACGAGGATGGGGACCGCGCTCGGAACGGGCGGGATGATGTGGTGGCCGAACAGCTGGGCCAGCCGGTAAGCGCTCCCGTTCGACCCCAGGGCCGGATAGGATCTTCCCCCTCCGGCCAGGATGACCGACGCGGCCTCGACCGTCCGGCCGTCCCCTGAGGCGATGACAAAGCGGTTTTCCTGCTTTCGGATCTCTGCGGCCTCAAACCCGAGCTCGACGCCGACCCCGAGCCGCCCGACTTCGGCCTCCAGGAGGCTGAGGACCGAAGAGGCCTGGTTGGTGACCGGGAAGATCCGGCCGTCCTCGGAATAGGTTTCGAGGCCCAGGCCCTTGAAGAAATTCCGGATATCGTCGCGACCGAACTTTTCGAGGACCGAAGCGATGACGTTCCGGCTCATGGACGAGAAGGCGGCGGGGGAGAGGTCCTCGTTGGAGAGGTTGCAGCGGCCTCCCCCGGTCGCCAGGATCTTTTTCCCCAGGCGGGGCATGCGATCGCAAATGAGCGCCGACGCCCCGCGGCGGGCAGCGCTGATCGCCGCGACGAGGCCCGCAGCCCCGCCGCCCACAACAGCGACGTCGCAGCGCTTGGTCATAGGATAAGATTAACCGATTCGACTGCGGTTCGTCAAAAAAAAGCGTTGCGCCCGGACCCGGGCGCAGCGCCTGGGGATGGCTCAGCGAGGCCAGGGCCTCGCTTCGGCTTGCGTTCTGCCGCCGTTAGAAGCCGAGGCCGACGAGGAACATCAGCGTTCGGTTCTTGATAGAGACACCGGGTTCCGGGTCCTTGGCCAGGTTGGCCAGGCCGAGGTTGTAGCGGACTTCCGCCGACAGCTTGATCGCCACGAGCTTGAAATCGATCCCGCCGCCGAAGACGACGCCGTAGTCCGTCGACGTGGTCTGGTCCTTGATGTCCTCGGAGGAGCTCACGCCGCCGACGGACGAAACGGCCTTCGCGGACAATCTGTATGCGCCATAGGGACCGCCGAAGACCATCGGGCTGATGGGACCGGGGATGAGGTTCAATTTGAGGAGCAGGGGGACTTGAATGGTCTCGATTCGATCTTCCATCCAGTCCGCGCCACCTTCCATCCGAGCGCCTATCCGCACGTAAAGGATTTCCGGCTGGATGGTGAACAAGCCGAAGTTCAGGCCGAAAAAGACGCCGCCCATGGGGGCTTTGAGGTTCACAAGTCCGGTCGGGATATCGGTGCCTGTCAGCGAGAACTTGGACAGGTCGAGGCCGCCCTTGAAGCCTACGGAAGCGGCGCCGCTTTGCGGCAAAAGAGCCGCGGTGAACAGAACAGCCAGGACAACGATCAGGAATTTCTTCACGAAAACCTCCTTGATGAAAGTCAATTCCGTCGCCTCCCAGTCTAGCGCGCTTCAGGAGGCGGTCAATCGTCCCTCCGGGTGATATTGAGGGGTAATATTTGATCGTTCATCTCACCCTGCCGGGCGAGGAGCCGCGGGTCAGGCAGGGCTCCGCTCCGTGTTGACCGGCCCGTTTTTTCTGTGCTATAAGCACCGAGAGAGGGATCCATCGGGCATGAGCCTTTTTCTCCTGTCAGAGCTGGTCATCATCCTGGCGGCCTCCGTTCTCGTCATTTTCGTTTCCCACAAGATCAAGCTCCCTCCCGTCGTCGGGTTTCTCCTGACCGGGATCCTGATCGGCCCAGGCGGTTTTTCACTCGTCAAGGACACTCGGACCGTCGACGTCCTGGCCGAGATCGGCGTCGTCATGCTCCTCTTCATGATCGGCCTCGAATTCACCCTGGAGAGGCTGAAGCGGATCCAAAGGAACTTCTGGGTCGGAGGCGGGCTCCAGGTCGTCCTGACGACCTCAGCGGCCGTCCTGGTTTTGGTCCTCCTCCAGGTCCCCGCAAAGAACGCCGTGTTCTATGGGTTCCTGGTCTCCCTGAGCAGCACGGCCGTCGTCCTCAAGATCCTTTCCGATCGCAACGAGACCGATACGCCCCAGGGGAGGATCTCCCTCGGCATCCTGATCTTCCAGGACATGGCCATCGTTCCGATGATCGCCCTCGTCCCCGTGCTGGCTAGCGTCCGGGCCGCCTCGCCGGCGGCTATCATCGTCAGGTTCCTCCTGAGCGCCGGGGCGATAGCGGCCGTTTTCGCCATCGCCCGGTTCCTCATGCCGAGGGTCCTCCACATCGTCGTCAGGACCAGGATCCGGGAGATCTTCTTGATCGCCTCGTTGTTCATCTGCCTCGGCATGGCCCTGCTGACGTCTTCGCTCGGTCTGTCCCTGGCCCTGGGGGCCTTCCTGGCCGGCGGCATCATCTCGGAATCGGACTACAGCCACCAGGTCGTTTCCGACATCCTGCCCTTCCGCGACGTCTTCAACAGCCTGTTCTTCATTTCGATCGGGATGCTTCTCCACACCGCGGACGTCTGGCATTCCCGGGCGGTCATCGCCGGCCTGGTGCTGTCCATCCTCCTCCTGAAAGCCGTGATCGTCATCCTGACGGTCAGGATCCTGGGCTACGACTCGAGGATCGCCGTCCTCACGGGCCTGGCCCTGGCCCAAGTCGGTGAATTCTCTTTCGTCCTGGCAGGCGTGGGCCGGGTGTACGGCCTTCTCCCCGAAAGCGTCTTCCAGACTTTCCTGGCCTCGTCCATCCTGACCATCCTGGCGGCGCCGTTCCTCATCCAGATCTCCCCGGCCCTGGCTTCGAGAACGAAGGTTCCGGCGGAGAGCAAGCGCCGGCACCTCGCCTCGGAAGCGGAGGCAGGCTGTAAGCTTCAGGACCACGTGATCGTCGCGGGATACGGCCTCAACGGCCGGAACCTGGCCCATGTCCTCAAGGAGGCGGGCGTCGACTACGTGATCCTCGAGGTCAATCCGGAGGCGGTCCGGGCCGCGGCGGAACGGGGAGACCCGGTCTTCTTTGGGGACGCGTCGAGCCGGATCATCCTCAAGGAGGCCGGCATCGAGAAGGCGAAGGCGGTCGTCTTCGCCATTTCGGACCCGTCGACGACCCGGCGCGGGGTCCGGGCCGTGAGGGAGATGAGAGGTGACGTCTTCATCATCGTCAGGACGCGCTACGCCTCCGAGATCGACGAGCTCTATCGACTCGGGGCTGATAACGTCATCCCGGAGGAGTTCGAAACCTCCGTCGAGATCTTCACCCGGGTCCTGGAACGGTTCCACATCCCCCGGAACGTCATCGATGCCCAAGTCAAGGTCATCCGGAACGAGTGCTACGGGCTCCTGAGAGGGACGTGCGAAGCTTTCAAGCCGTCCATGGCAAGGGTCTCCAACTTCCTCTCGGCCGGGACGGCCGACTCCTATTACATCATGAAGGGCTCCTGGACGGTCGGGAAAACGCTGGGCGCCGTCGACCTCAGGAACAGGACGGGCGCGACGGTCATCGCCGTCGTCCGGGGCGAGGAGTCGTTCACCAGTCCGGGGGCGGAATTCACGATCGAGGCGGGTGACACCCTGGTCCTCGTGGCTAGCCACAGGGACATGAACAGGGCTTTCGAGTTCCTGAGGACCGACCGGGCGGACGGACCGTCAGGCGGGGCCACGGAGAATTGACCATGGACGTCCGTTTGCAGCCTTCCTGGCTGCTCGTCGGCCCCACCGGCGCGGGCAAGACCCCTCTCGGTCGCTTGCTCGAGGAGAAGGGCGCGGCGGGACGGCGGTGTGTTCATTTTGACTTCGGCGCCGAGTTGAGAGCCGTGGCGGCCGCCCCGGAAAATGTCGCGGTCCTGGTCGCTTCAGAGGTCGAGGTCATCCGGCGTTCTCTCCGGACAGGCGCCCTCCTTGAGGACCATGAGTTTCCCATCGCCCTCAAGGTGCTCCGGGCCTTCGCCCGGAAAAAGGCCCTCCGGGAAGATGACCGGCTGATCCTCAACGGCCTGCCGCGTCACATCGGCCAGGCCCGGATGATGGAGGACGTCGTCAGGATCCAGGCCGTCATCAGTCTGGAAGCCACTCCCGAGGTCGTCCGGGAGAGGATCCTGCTGGACACCGGTGGCGACAGGGTGGAGAGACCGGATGACGAGTTTCACGCCATCCGGCAGAAGCTGGTGATCTTCAGGATGCGGACCTTGCCGCTCGTCGAATACTATGAAAACAGGGAAGTGCCCGTCGCCCGGCTCACGGTCCGGGCCCGGACGACGGCGGAAGACTTGTACGGCGCGGTGCTCGACCTGGCCAGGAAAAACAGCATCTCCTGACGGAGGATGTCCGATGAGAAAGAACCTGAAACACCAGGCTATGATATCCCTCTGCCTTGGGCTCGTCCTTGGCCTGCCCTCCCTCGGAGCCGAAGCGCCGAAGTTCGAAACAATCCTCTACGGGGCTTCCTATTACTGGGAATACATGCCCTACGAGAGGCTCGAGAGGGACGTAGAGCTCATGGAAAAGGCCGGGATCAATCTCATCAGAGTGGGCGAGTCGAGCTGGGGCGTCCTCGAACCGAGCGACGGAGTGTTCGATTTCGGCTGGCTCCGCCGCGTCCTCGACCGCGTCCATAAGGCCGGGATCAAGGTCATCCTGGGGACCCCCACATATTCCATCCCCGCCTGGCTTTACAAAGAGCACCCGGAGATCCAGGTCAAGCAGACGAACCAGCCGCGCTACACCTACGGGCTGCGCCAGATGTCGGACATGACCCATCCCGTCTACAGGAGATATGCCGAACGGATCATTCGCCGGCTTGTCGCCGAATTCAGGGACCACCCCGCCGTCATCGGCTATCAGCTCGACAACGAAACGCACCCGTCGGGCACGGCCGACGCCCGCGTCCAGGCCGAGTTCCGCGAGCATCTTCGGAGGAAGTTCGGGACCCCGGAGAATCTCAATAAAGCCTGGGGGCTGAATTACTGGGGCCAGAGGATCAACGATTTCGAAGAGCTCCCGCCCCGTGACGGGGCCCTCAATCCCGGCTACAAGCTCGAGTGGGAGCGGTTCGAGCAGAAGATCGCCGCCGACTTCCTGGGCTGGCAGGCGGAGATTATCCGCGGCCTCAGGCGTCCCGGGCAGTTCATCACGCATGATTTTGTCGGCGGGTTCCCCGGCGATATCAGCCAGACCCAGATCGCGCCCTTCCTCGACGTCCCGGCCGTCAATATTTATGTGGGGCTCCAGGACGGGATGGACGGCGAATTCATCGCCTATTGCGGCGATATCAACCGGTCGCTCAAAGGGACGAACTACCTGGTCACTGAAACAACGGCCCAGACGACCGGCTGGGATTCCCGGGACCAATTCCCTCCTTACGACGGCCAGCTGCGCCTCGCGGTCTATGCCAACGTCCTCAGCGGAGCCAACCTCGTCGCCTACTGGCATTGGCATTCCCTTCACTATGGGCAGGAGACGTACTGGAAGGGCGTCCTCGCCCACGACCTCGAGCCGGGCCGGGTTTATGACGAAGTTTCGCGGGTCGCCCATGAGCTGAAAAAGACCGGGCCCTCACTCGTCAACTTGAAGAAAAAGAACCGTGTCGCGATCCTCTATAGCATGGATTCGCGGAACGGGCTCGATTTCATGCCGTTCGATCGGGCTGTGGGCTATATGACCGTCCTCGACCAGATGTACAAGGTCCTTTACCGGCTTAATGTCGGGACCGATTTTGTCTTCCCCGGGAGCATAAACTTAGGTGACTACGACCTCGTCCTGGTCCCGCCCCTCTATATCGCGAGCGACGAGCTCCTTCTGAGGCTCTCGGAGTATGTCAAGGGCGGCGGGCACGTCCTGATGTCTTTCAAGAGCGGCTTCGCGGACGATCATTCAACGGTCCGCTGGGTCCGGGCGCCGGGTCCCCTCCGGGAGGCCTGCGGCTTTTCCTACCAGGAGTTCTCGAACCTGAGGGCCCCTCTCCGGCTCCGGGGCGACCCGTTCAAGGCCGGGGAGGAGAACGCCGTCTCGGTCTGGGCCGAGTACCTTGTCCCGGAAAAGGCGGAGGCGCTGGCCTATTATGATCATCCCGTCTTCGGTAAGTACCCCGCGGTCACCCGGAACCGCTTCGGGAAGGGCACGCTGACCTACGAGGGGACGTGTCTTTCGGATGGACTTCAGGCCAAGGTCATCGCCGCAGCACTCCAGGCAGCGGGCATCCCGTTGACGGACGCCGGGCTGCCGGCCGGGGTCAAGGTCAAGCACGCCGTCCTCGCCGACGGGTCTCCCGTGCACGCCTTTTTTCAATTTCTCCGGGCAGGCCCGCGAGTTCGTCTATTTCTATCGGGACGGCACCGATCTTTTGACGGGCGGGACGGTCGCTCATTCCCGCAGCGTCCGGCTGCCGCCCTGGGATTTCGTTATCATCAAGGAATAAGCCTCAGGCGTTCCTCGTCTCCGAGAAAAGGATTGACACTGGCGCCGCGGTTTTTCAATAATCTCCGTATCTGTCCTAGAGGAGTGACCGGATGATAGCGACCTTCCGAAAAAACGCCTTCTTCCCTCTGATCGTCCTTTCGTTCTTTTTCGCAGCCGTCGTTTCCCTGGCCGCCGCCGAGCGGCCCGCCCCAAAACCCTGGCCCTCCGATGGGGACGGATGCACGTCCGTCCAGGTCGGCCGGCTGGCGACCGTGGACGGTTCGGTCATCACCTGCCACACATGTGACGGCCCCTATAGGACCTGGCTGAACATCGTGCCCCATCAGAAGTGGCCGGACAAGGCCATGAACAAGATCTACTCGGGCAAGATGCACACCGAGACTCCGGCCGACCTCCAGGGCGTCCTCCAGACGGGCGAGGTCCCCCAGGTGCCGGAAACCTACCAGTTCCTGAACACGGCCTATCCCTGCCTGAACGAGCAGGGGCTGGCCATCGGCGAGACGACCATTGGCGGACGCCAGGAGCTTGTCAATAACGAAGGCATGTTCATGATCGAGGAGGTCGAACGGCTGATGCTCGAGCGGGCGAGAACCGCCCGCGAAGCCATCCGCCTCGCCGGAGATCTCGTCAAGCAATACGGCTACGGCGACTCCGGGGAATGCATCACCGTCGCCGACGGCAAGGAAGTCTGGCATTTCGAGATCTTCGGGGCCGGCCCTCTTCAGAAGGGCGCAGTCTGGGCCGCCGTACGGATCCCCGACGACCACGTCGGCATCTCGGCCAATATCCCGCGCATCTCCGAGATCAATCTCCAGGACCCCGACCATTACATGGCTTCCGATAACGTTTTCCAGCTCGCCCAGGATATGGGTTGGTGGGACCCGAAAAGCGGCAAGCCCTTCAAGTTCTGGGAAGCCTACAGCGGCCGCAAGCCGTTCTCGACCCGGGAGTTCTTCGTCCTGAGCACCCTAGCCCCCTCCCTCAAGCTGACGATGGACATGGCGGAGCTGCCATTCTCGGTCAGGCCGGAGAAAAAGCTCTCGGTCCGGGACATCCTGAGGATCTATCGCGATCCCTATGCCGGGACCGATCTCGACGTGACCAAGAACCTCCTCGTCCCCAAACGCCTGCCGAGGGGCCCTCGCGGTGAGCAGGCAACTCCCGCGCCTCCGCCGGCGGCCCCCGAGATGGTCCAGAGCCCGATCGCCAGCGCCTGGATGCCCCGGGACATGATTCAGCTCATCAACACCCTTAAACCGGGCACGATCAGCATGCAGCGGACGATCCCCATCTCCGGCTGCGCCTACGCCACGGTCATCCAGGTCCGCGGCTGGCTGCCGCCCTCGGTCGGGGCCATCTGCTGGTTCGCCTTGGACAACCCGGCCATGAGCGCCCGGATCCCCATCTTCGCCGGAGCGACCGAGCTCCCGCCGGCGTTTGAGATCTGCGGCCAGCACCGCTACCGCATGGATTCGGCGGACTGGGCCTTCCGCCGGGCCAACCGGCTGGCGACCTTGAAGTGGGGGATGGCGAAGGACCAGGTCCAGGGCACGATAGCCGAGTTCGAGGAGAAGGCCTTCGCCGACCTGCCGATGCTCGAGAAAAAAGTCCAGGACATCCTGAGCAGCAAGACGCCCGACAAGGAGCCGTTCACGGCCAACCAGTACGTGACCAAATACACGAATGACTTCGCCCGGGCCGCGATCCAGAAATATCTCGAGCTCGGGGACAAGTTCTGGATGCTCATCGCAATGAGCCTTTGAGGGCCGACGAGCCAGAGGGACGTTCCCGTTCGTTCCTGAACGAGGAACGTCCCTTTTTTCTTCCGCGGTTTTCTAGAGTGCGTACTTGAAGAGATTCATCCCGGTCACGAGCCGGGCCTTCTCCCTGTAGATATCCCAGTAATGGGTCTTGGCCTCGGCCAGCTTCTCATACACCGGATGCTTCAGGTCGGGGAGGTGGGTGGCCACGACGGAATTGTCCTTGTCCACGCAGAGGAGCTTCTGGCACCGGCTCATGATCCCCGCCGTCCCGATGCTGGCGACGACGACGAGGTCATTTTTCTTGACCCGGTCGACGAGCTCGCCGTAGGTCACGGGCCTCTCTTCGACCCTGACGCCCATTTCCTTGAGGATGCTCACCATCCCCTGGATCGTGACCGACGGGAGGATCAGATCGCTCTCTGGGATTTTGACGACCGTCCCGTCCCTGAGCCCGAAGAGGCAGCAGGAGGAATCCCACTCTGTGATGCACCGGTCCTCGAGCTTCAGGTGGGTCCGGTCGTCCAGGAAAAGGGCGGCCGCGGCCCGGGGGTCGACGTCCTTGGCGGCCTCCATGGCCTTCAGGCTGATCAGATAGTTGATGCCGAGCTTCAGGCAGCCCGTTTTGTTGGCGCTCGTGGCCCGGATGAGCTGGGGGATGACGACGCCGGTGAAGGGTTCGCCGAGATAATTGTCGTATCGGCAGAAGATGGCCCGGAGGGACGGCTGGGCCGGGAAGGTGACCCCCATGGACTGCTCCTCGTCCACGGTGAAGGGCCTCAGGTACCCCTGGACCCCGTCATCGGCCATTTCTCCGAGGAAGGCCCGGACGGCCGGGTCCCGGAAATACTGGTGGATGATGATGCTCTCCATCTCTTCGACCGTCGGGATGAGGGCGGCCTGGCTCTGGCTCAGGTTGAAGGCCATGCCCCTCTGCATCCGCTCCAGGTTCTTGTCCCAGTTGAGGAGGATGACCTCGAGCTGGCCCTTGGGGTTCTTTTTTGCGAAAAAGCGGATGCCCTCGAAACAGAGGAACGTCGCGTAAAAGATCGACCGCGAGACGCCGTAAACCTTGGCGTCCGACTCCAGGATGGCGAACTGCTTTTCGGGGAGAAGGTAGCGCATCTGGCGCGGGGCCCATTTGACGCCTTCGAATTTTGCCATGGGATGACTCCTTTGTGTCCTTATTTCACGACCGGCTTGAGGTGCTCGATGAAATACTCGACCCGGGATTCGGGGTAACGTTGAAAGCCGATGCCGTGCTGCTGTTCGGGATAGATCATCAGGTCGAATGTCTTGTTCTCTTTGAGCAGGGCCTGGACGAGCTGGATCGTGTTCGTGGGGTGGACGTTGTCGTCCACGGCGCCGTGATGGATGAAGAGCTTCCCCTTGAGGTTCTTGGCGTAGGTCAGGCAGGAGCCCTTCTCATAGCCTTCGGGGTTGTCTTGGGGCCGCCGCATGTAGCGCTCGGTATAGATCGAGTCGTAGTTGCGCCAGTCCGTCACCGGGGCCCCCGCGACACCAACGTGGAAGACATCGGGCGCCTTGAGAAGGCAGAGGCAGGTGAAGTAGCCGCCGTAGGAGTGTCCGGTGATCCCGACCCGGCCTGTGTCCGCGTAGGGCCTCTGGCCGAGGGCCTTGACGAAGGCGATGTGGTCCTCGAGCTCGACCTGACCCAGCTTGAGGTAATGGAGATTCTGGAAATTCTTGCCGCGACCGGAGACGCCCCGGTAGTCGCAGACCGCCACCAGGAAGCCCAGCTGGGCCAGGGCCTGGCTGCCGTCGGTCATCTTGTAGGTGTTGGAGACGCCCTTCGAGCCGGGCCCGCCATAGACCGAGAGAAGCACCGGATATTTTTCCTTGGGGTTGAAATGGGCGGGAAAATAGACAAGGCCGTCCAGGTCGTACTTGCCGTCGGCCGACTTGAACAGGAAATGCTCGGGCTTGATGAGCTTGAGGGCCTGGAATTCCTTCCCCGCGACGGCCTGGCCGATGACCTTGACCGCTTTGCCGTCGGCCTGGCAGAGCGTAGACTTCATGGGCTGGTCGAAATTCGAGAAGGTGTCCGTGTAGTAGGAGAAACCGGGGGCGAGGCTCACCATGTGCATGCCCGGTTCCTTCGTCATCTTCGTGAATCCGGTCCCGTCGAGTTTCACCTTGTAGAGATGACTCTCCGTGCCGTTATTCTCGGCTCCCGTGAAATAGACCCAGCCGCCGGCCTCGTCGATGCCGAGGATGCTCTGGACGGGCAGGCGGGCGCTGGTCAGCTGTTTGAGGAGCTTTCCGTCGAGTCCATAGAGGTAGATCTCCCGCCAGCCGCTCCGCTCCGAGGTCCAAAGAAAACGCTGATTGTCCTTGAGGAAGTCGAGGTCGGTCTGTTCGTCGATGTAGCAAGGGTCCTCGTCCTTGAGGACGAGACGGGTCTTGCCCGTGGCCGGGTCGGCAGCGAAGACCTCGACCCTGTTCTGGAGCCGGTTGAGGCGGTGGTAGGTGAACTCCCGCCCGTCGTTCGTCCATTGGCCCCGGTAGAGATAGACGTCGAGGTCATCGCCGGTCTCGAGGCGGACGATCTTTTTCGTGGCGACGTCGACGATGAAGAGCCGGACGATCGGGTTGTTGGCGCCCGGCACGGGGTAGCCCTGAAACTCGGTGCGCGGCATGGGGGCAACGTCGTGGACGATGGGATACTTGGCGACGGGGCTCTCGTCGAACTGCATGAAGGCGATCTTTTTCGAATCGGGCGACCACCAGAAGGCCTGGTACTGGTTGAGTTCTTCCGGGTAGACCCAGTCGGGGAAACCGTCCCGGAGGTCCTCGGTCCCGTCCGCGGTCAGGGCGGTCTCGTTCCCGTCCATGTCCTTGATATAGAGATTGTAGCTCCGGTTGAAGGCCCGGTATCTGAGGTCGGGCGAGAGGACATCGCCATAGCCGCGGCCCCGGACGCCCGCGACCGTCCGCTCAGGCTCGTAGGAGAAGAGCTTGCCTGTCGCGGGATCGTAGATGAAGACCTTGTTGAAGCCCGAGAACTGGATTTTCTTCCCATCCTCGAGGAACTCGAACCGGCTGAAGAAGAGCTTGCCTTCCTGCCGGCCGGTCACGGCGTTCACGGCAGCCAGGAGCTTGGCGTCGTCGAAGAGGGAGGATTTTTCGCCGGTCGCGAGGTCGACCCTCTTGAACGTGCCGTCTTCGAAGACAAAGTACCCTTTGCCGTCGGGGGTCCAGTTGAGACTGGCGAGGCCGTCGAGTTTGACGAGAGTCCGGCCGTCCTTCCGGAGCTTGTCATAGAGCGCCCGGCCGACGATCCGCTGCTTGCCTGGAACGGGCCTGGCGGCCGGGTCGGTGCGTGAGAACGAGGGCACGACGGCGAACCCGGCCAGGATGAGGGCGAGCGGGATCATCAGCTTTGAGAGTTTCTTCATGCGACCTCCTTGAAAGTGACCGGCCCCTAGGATGGGCCGATCCTCCGGACAGAGATGATCTTCTCCTTGATCCCCAGGCTATTTATTGGCGGGGGAACCTTCGATTTTCTTGATGGCCGACTCCGCCCTCCTTTTGAGAATATCCCGGGGCGATGCCAGGTCCGCGGCTTTCCGTAAAAAAACGATCTGGCCGCGGCCGCCGCATTCTCCGATGGCGGTGAGGGCCTCGGCCTGGACGACGTAGCTCGAATCCCGGTCGAAGACATGCATAAGGAAAGGGGCGAGACCAGGGGCCTGCGTTCCCTTGAGCGCTCGGACAGCGGCCGCCCGGACCTGGGAGTTGCCGTCCGCGAGTCTGTTTTTGAAGAATGGGACGAGGTCCCTCCCTCCGGTCTTGGCCAGAGTCTCGAGGGCCGCCCGCCTGACCGCCCAACTGGGATCCGAGACGGCGGCCGCTGAAATGGCCGCCCGCGCCCCAGTCTCAGACAGGAAACCCGCCAGCTCTCCGGCCGCCCATATTCGGCCGACGACGTCGTCATTCTGGATCTCGAAGATCAGCTCTTCAGCCGGCTTCTTGAAGATGAGTTCCTTCAAGAGATGGTTGCCCTCGTCGAAACGGACAAGGAGGGGCTTCTCCGGGGCGTCGAACTCGAACGTGTCTTCCTTCCCGGCGACCCAGACCCGCTCCGCCCATTTTTTCCCAGGGGTCCTCAAGCCGATAAGGACGGGCAACCTGTAGACCGGGATCCCCTTGGAAAAATCCTGGACCTGACGCACGGTCAGCCGGACCTTCCCTGAGCTTTCGAGCCAGTCCCAATTCACTTGGAAGACAGGATGGCCGGGACTGTAGATCCACTGCTCGAAGAACCAGTCGAGGTTTTCCCCTGTGGCGTCTTTGACGACCGTTATGAGGTCGTGGGTGTCGGCGTTCTTGAAGGCGAAGCGGTTCAAGTACGCCCCGAGCGCCCGGAAGAACGCCCCGTCACCCAGGACGGAGCGGAGCATATGGAGGACGGCCGCTCCTTTGGGGTAGGCATGCGCGTCCATGATTTCCCAGGGCTCGTTGTAGCGGTTGAAGACGATGGGCCGGATGTAGCGGTTCCGGGCCTCCG
>Ga0187858_10002989_pt1 | contig 16809 bp, 9 predicted proteins | sample June2016WEW_8_15_FD_133015 | JGI IMG/M metagenome (GOLD analysis project Ga0187858, IMG submission 133015) | Peatland microbial communities from SPRUCE experiment site at the Marcell Experimental Forest, Minnesota, USA - June2016WEW_8_150 | ecosystem: Environmental > Terrestrial > Soil >...
CCACTTAGATGTCGCCGTCACAACAGTGTCAGGGACGGCTCTTGCCGCGTGTGAGCCAATTCAAGTTAACCAAGTTAAGTTTTCCCCCGAAAAGCCGGTTAATTAGCGGCCAGGGTTGGGACTTTCTCCTTGTGCCCGCCTTGTGCCCGTGGCGTGCCAAAACAGACTGAAAGCGCCGGAAAATTACGGTTTCGGACGGAAGACGATGAGAGGGTCAGGGCTCATCGTAAGTCGCTGATAAATCGAATAATCAGGGGGAAATAAGGGAGCGCGCCCGGAGGGATTTGAACCCCCGACCTTTGGATTCGAAGTCCACCGCTCTATCCACTGAGCTACGGGCGCATCTTTTTGATTTCAATGCGATTAAAGACTCCGAGATTCGGGCAGGACGGCAGTTGTGACCAAATTGTGACCATCTCCCCCAGACGAAGGGGCGTCCAGGCGCGTCTTTCCCTGGGTGACCAGCCTCTCTACGGCATCCATTTTCCTCGAATCCGAAGGGTGGGAGTACCGGACTGTCATCGCGATCTCACTGTGCCCCAAAATCTCCTTCACAGTCACCAAGTCCACTCCATTCATCACAAGGTTCGTGGCGAAGGTGTGACGCAAGTCATGGAACCTCACGTTCGAGATTTTGGCCTTCCTGAGAGCGTTGAGAAACGCGGTTCGAACAGAGCGAAGCGGTCCTGAGGAGCGTTCTTTAGAGAAAACTACCTCGCTTCCATTTCTCGGGAGTCCGGTCAACATCTTTAAGACTTCGGAATTCATCGGGACCTTCCGGGAGCGGCCATTCTTGCTCCGCTCAATAAAGAGAAATCTCCTCGCAAAATCCACATTCTCCCAACGCAGGCCCAAAATCTCGGAAATCCTCATCCCGGTGTTGAGCGCGACGATCACGACAGGCTTTAGAGATTTCGTCGAAGCCTTGACCAATTGCTGAGCTTCCTCATCGCTCAGAATTCTTTCCTTCTGTCGCTCGGGAAAGAACTTGACGCCGCGAACCGGGTTCTCTCCCCTGAAGAAGTTCCACTGCGAAGCCTTGTTGTACATTGTTTTGAGGAGAGCGAGTTCTCGGTTGACAGTCGCCCCAGCCATGTTTTTTTTCCTCTCCGCCTTGAAGCACTCGACATCGTACATCGTTATGTCTCCGAGCATCTTGGAGCCGAAGCACCTGACAAGGTTCTTGAGCCTGGAAAGTTCCTTTTTCCAACCGCTTCGAGTTGACTTAAGGTGTTTTGCGTAAGCAACGGCGAATTCCGCGAACCGGCAATCCTTGGCTTCTCTCTTAAGCTCGAAGCGTCCCTTTACGATGTCGCCCCTTCTGGACTTGAGGGCGGCGGCCGCCTCCTGCCTGGAGGTTGATACGGGTTCTCTTAACCTCCTTCCCTTGTAGTAATAGTCAATCCACCAGATTTGTCCTCTCTGGTAGATGCCCAAAAAATACCTCCATGCCCTAAATCATATGCGCTAGGTGCGCTGAAATCAAGAAAAGGGTCTCCCCTATTTCTTGTCCTTCAACTCTTCGAGAAAATCATTAAAATCCGCATCAGTTCTTAAAAGGCGTTTTGCCCGCGGAGGCCGAGAATAAGCTTCTTTGCAGGTACGCGTTCTAAGCCATTTTTCAAGTTCCTGCGGCGAGACTCGGACCATTCGGCCTACTTTAATTATGGGGATCTTTCTTTTCGAGGCCCAAATCCTCAGTGTCGTGGGACTCGCCCGGAGTATCTCCGCGACCTCACGGAGTGTTAATAGCCTTTCCATGTTTAAATCTCTATATGCCCTGCCCTCTAATTTGTCTGCTCATGAAGAAGTTCGAAACATATCCCTGAATCCCGAATTGAGAACGCTTTTTCCCCTGTAGAATGTAGCAGCAAAGTATGGAGTCCGAGGTTTACTATGCATCATTGGTTTTCCTGCTACATTTTCTCTTCTTCAAGCCAGGCCAGAACCCTCTTTGAAGCCGGACGTTTCCCGCTTTCCATCTGAGCTATGAGAACATGTGAGCTATATCCTAGTTTCATGGCAAGCTGTTTTTGGGTAAGATTCTGCCTTTTCCTCATTTTCAGAATCTTTATCTTCGGGTCAATCCTTCTCAGATCATAACCATTATGAAAATCGGCCAGTTTTTGATTCATATCGCGAGTATTTCTGAATTCAGTGCGGAGGATTCTCTCCAAGAACGCGATTAAATCAACTCTTCCATAAAACGAATGGTGGTCAGAAGGCCGATTGGGATTGGTTATAATTTGGTGGATCTTTTTAACCAGATATACTCTGTCTGCAAACCGGCCCAGGTCAATTTCTATGCCCTGATATTGAACTATTTGGTTTAACTGCTCAGTCATATTATCCATGCCTTTGGATTATGGTTTAAATCATAAGCCATCATCCATAAAAAAATATTCCTAGAACGCGTGCTCAAAAATAAAACCAGCAATACGTGTGATGTTGATCGTCAAATAGCAAAGGTGCCTTTTAACCTCTTCCTTGTCCAACTTTTCCAGTTCTTGGCCAGTTACTACATTGAGGATTATGGTTTCATCATTTGGGCGATAATAAAGCCTTATGAACGTTTCTTTCTCTGTCTCAAACACCCAATCATAAAGATTGAACTTCCGCGTTATTCCAACGTAGTCTTCAAATACGTGAAGCCATTTGCCGTTTTCGTTTTTGGCTCTTATGTACATAGTATCTATGAGCATCTTAACTTTTTGTACCATCCTAAGTTCAATGCCATATTGATGCAGTTGATAAATTATGGCGAGTTCAAGAAGGTTTTTACTCGAAAAGATCCGTTTCTTTCCCCTGCCGCCTCCTTCCTCGATATCCGGCTTAAGGAGCTGATGGGTATTTATCCAATGAAATAGCCGGTTCTTATCTATGGTTAGAATTCTATAGATGTCCTTTGCCGTAAATTGATTTTGGCTTAAGTCATGAGCCATCATACGATCATATTAATCTCATCTTCATCAATTGTCAAGTGCCTTCTTACTATTCTCGCTAAAATCCGTCAGTAACGTCTTCTCCTCTGGGCGGCGTCAAACCCGCACGCAACTAAAGGACTCTGAGGCTAGAAATCTACCTTTATAAGCCGTGTTATAGCCCCCGTGCGCCGCCTCGTTTACAGAGCAGAATACTATACCCTTCGATGATATAATTAATAAAGTAGATTCAGGAGAGGGTTGAAATGGAATCATTTAATAATTTGAAAGCTCTTCACGATTTTTTGGAAGCTGATGCTACTTGCTTCGAACATCCACAACAAATCGGCGATAAATTCAAACAATTAAGAGATAACTTAAGCAAAGAAAACGATAATGAAAATGCGTTGCTTGCACAGTGGGAAGTTGATTTTTTCTATTTCATCCCGAAGAAAGGAAAACTAGTCCCATACTTTACTTATACGAATCAAGATGGGCAATTGGTAGAGCTGCCAAGCTTTAAAAGTTTTAATGAGAGGACATTCCAATACGTAATCGACCGATTCGTATCAACAAAAAACCCCTTTTTAAAAGCTCAATATTCTTTAATCCTATGGAATAGTCCCATTAAACATGGCGATTATGCTAAGGCGTCTATTTTATCACTACTGAAGATAGTGGATATCTATGAACGCGAAGATAAAGATCATCCTTCCGGCAATTATGGAGTGCATTTATTAGAAGCAATCAAGAATGCTTTCTACGTCGCCCGCGAATCAAAATATGATATTAAAACAATAAAAACCAAGATAATCAGCTTAATAGAGGCCTTTAATCCGGGAAGCAGTTCGTCATCCTCTTTAAGATATGCATTGGTCGAACTAATGCTAGAAGATAAAAGGGTTTTTGAAAAACATGATTTTGAGGGAATTCAAGAGAGGTTATGGGAATTATCATCCGAACTGAGCGCAGCAGGGGAATTTTATCAGGCCCTTCAAATATGCGAATTAGGGGAGAAAGTCAGTGAGCGAATAGGTCCATCTAAATATTCCTGGAAAGAGAAAATTGCTTTATCATATGAACAGCTTTTAAGCCAGTCCGAAGAAAAAGTGGGCCTCCATGCTTTGTTTTTTTGCGAGAAAGCTATTGAGAACTATATAAAGATTGGAGATGGTAAAAAGGTAGATGAGTTATCAAAGAAATATACTGAACTCAAAGGAATGGTAAAATATAAAGAATTCAGCCAAGAAATAGACCTGCAAGATTATATTAAAAAATGCAGGCAATTCGGGGAAGAAATTGCCGCCAAGGAAACTGCTGAAATAATCCGAATCCTTATGCTCAATACGGAAATCTTGCCTAGCTATAAAGATACTGAAAAGAGGGCTGAAGAAGTGAAAAAGGCTTCGGTAATAAAGAACCTTATTCCCGAAGTCATAATAGATCAGAGAGGAAATCCGGTTCAGCATTTTATTGATGACGAAGAGAAGAATTATTTAAGGATACTTGAGCAGTATAAATTTCACCTTGAAGCAACGCATAGACTTTTAATACGGGAACTCTTCTTCGGCCCGATTAGGGCTAGAAAGCTAAACGCAGAAGAACTCCTCTCCTATTTCAAGGAAAATTCCTGGTTTGGAAAGAACTTAAAAAGAAAGGATGGAGACTCGGAATATAATTATAATTGGCTAAGCCAAATAGCCCCCGCTATAAATGAATATTTTAATAGAGCGCACAGCTTTCTAACGTTTTCAAGAATGCCGGATTTCGTCCTTCCGATAGATTGTCTTACGCTAAAAATAGAAGGATTAATAAGAGATATGTGCAACTTCTCTGAGATTCCAACTTTCTTCATAAAGAAAGACAAGAAAGGACGAGATGTAATCCAAGAAAAGGATCTCCCTACTCTTCTTCATGAAGAAAAGATTAAATCTATCTTTAATGAAGATGACTTGCTTTTCTTCCGATTCTTATTTGTGGAAAAGGCCGGATATAACTTAAGGCACAAGGTTGCTCATTCTCTCATGGATTATAGAGAATATAATATTGACATCATGCATTTATTGATATTGGCCCTATTAAGAATTGGCAAATTTGATTTTGAAAGAGAGGAAAAATCAAAAAATCCACCCGAAACCGATCTTTCCCCTTAAAAATTGTCCGCCCAAAATGTAAGCTCTTCTGACAAAGACTGCCCTTCATGATGGACCGAGATCCGGCACGCATATCAATCTCGATAATGGATAACCCAATGGAGCTGATAAATGGCACCCATTAGCCTGCCTGATTTCCCGAAAGGCAAAGAGTTTGAAGAATATGTTTCTGCTTTTTTTCAGTCCAGCGGCGATTATGTTGAAAGAAATATCATAGAAAGGAAAATTGAAGAGGTTTTGGAACTGGATATTATTACAACAGATTACCGCCTAACTCCACCAGGTATCAAACTTCTAGAAGTTAAATCTGGGGACTGGGGATTCCCGGATTTATTTAAAGTGCGAGGTTGGATGGATTATTTAAATATAAATAACGGCATTTTTGTTGCCAGCAAAGAAAGAGAAAATGTTGATTTTCTAAAGCAGATAGCAAAAAGCCTCCATATAGATGTCGCCTTAATCCCGGATCTGAAAAAAACTAAAGAAGTTTTATCTGACTTCTATAACAACGAACACGTTGAACATGAGGATATTGCATGTTGGCGGTTTTCTTATTGGGTTGAACGAAATTTATTGGATAATCTCAGTCAAAAGAAAAAAAATTATCCCGAGAAGCAATGTTTTAAGGCTTTGCAGGATTACTATTTTAAAGTAAACAGCGGGATATTCTTCAGTCCTGACTTTTTCGATAAAATTTATACATTGTATTCTGCCTTCAAAACATATCCACACATCTCGGCCAAATGCGGCAATGAACTTGCGGGAAACAATTTTAATGACGAATATGCTGCGCTGCCCAAAAGAGTTTATGAGGATACTTTCTTTAAATGTAGTTATAACGAAATTCAAATATCAACATACATTGAGCATCGCTCAAGGTTAGCTATACTAAAAAACGCAATAGATTATAAACTCTATGAAGATACGCAGCCCAAAGATAACGCAAAGGAGACAGAGACGATACTATCACCAAAGGATTTCTTCCCCAAATCATTTAAAGACGGTTTAGATAGTATTTCAAAGAATAAGTATTTCCATAAATATCCCGTATTCTGGCAATGGTTTCTGTGGCTATTCGGGGGCTTTATTTTGAAGGATTATAAAGAAAGAGAATATGCGCTGTTGTCAAAAAAAACAGGTATCCCTATAGATGAGATACCAAATGCATTAGATTCTTACCAAACATTATTTCCCCAAGAGGATGGGTGGTTTTTGGACCTGTCCCCGAATTCAAATATAAAAGTATTGAAGATGTTTCCAGTGCCTTTTATGGGAATCGGTGCAAACTATAGAAGGATGCTCTATACCGAATCTGGAAAATTCGAAGACCTTAAGCTCAGCGGATATCACACATTTAATGATTTAATTAAATGGAATAAATTGACTATAAATGTGTTGAGAAAGTAATGTCAAACAAGTGCCAAGTCCTCGAAACAAATATATATTTCTGTTTTGGCCTCATTACCGAATGGTATGGCGGCCAGTATGTATTCAAATAAGCCTTCGGCCCCTTTGAACTTCCCGCGATATTTTATAACAGGCTGGACCAGTTTTTGGGTGAGCCGCCGAAAAACACTGAAGTTTCGGTTAACGGATTGAAAGATAAAAGAGAAGAAAACTCACATTATGTCTAGACCATTTTTTTCAGGGATGAGGTCCCCAAAGGATAGTTAGCTTTTTTCAATATTGTTGATTACGTATCCAATGAAATCTCTATCCTTTTTGAAGCTAACTCTTTCATATATCTCAATAAGTACCCGTTCGAGAAGATATGTTCTCTGTTCCTCTTCACGCCCAATTTTCAATAGCCAATCTACTCTTTTACCTATAAGTTCTGCCATCAATCCGGGATTATCCGAAAAAGCTCTGATATTAATATAAAATACGTTTTCAACATTCTCAACACTATCGTTCTCGCTCAATGGCGGGGCTTGCACAAGTACTCCTAATCTAGTTTTATCCAATACCATTAATCTGCCCTTCTTATTTCTAGAATAAATAAGGAATACGGGGATTTGTTGAGATTGGAACCGATAATACCCCATAAACCCGGGGATAATATTCAAGACATCCTTTCCACACTCCCAATATGGTATATACCGATCTTTTTCATCAAACAGGTCATGTACAAGAACATTTGATAATAAGATGATTATATTTGCTAAGTTGGGCATTTTGCCTATCGTTTCGTCTAGTTTGTTTCGGGTTATCACTTCACAGATCTTCTCTATCTCTTCGAGGATGAACCCATCTTCACCGTGGGCCATCTCCATCCCATAATGCACGCCCCAATCTAAATAGGTCACATGCCAACTTTCAAGAAATACCGCTTTATCATCTATAACGTTAATTCCTAACCGATTACCTTCCTTCACAACTTGTTGCTTTGTTTCGTTCCGGTATAATCCAAATAAGTTTAGTGCGCTCTTTATTCCAGCATTCTTATTATATCCATCAATAACCCCACGCTTAAACTCATTAATCCTATTTAATGATATTTTTTCTTTCCGCTTTCGCTCGGCATCAGCGTCTTCTTGATTAATTTTCGCTTGGGCGATTAATTGTTTAAAAGCTCTAATTTTATCGACAGCATTTTCTGGCAGCAATTTCCTCCATTTTTCCATATTTACAGAAATATCTTCCAATGTTTTCAAGAGTTCTCTTGAGCCCTCAGCGAGGAAGGCAAAGTCTCGATTATGCGGCAATCTTATATGCGCAATCTCAGCTTCTTTCTTTTTGCTCAGTATATATAGGCCCTTTACTGCATAAAATACCTCTAATTTCTCTAAAGAGCGAACTGAATAAACTACCCAATCCTCCATATGCTCCCACCAATCCCATCCCCAATAATCTACGACTTCATCTTGGTGTGTATCGAGAAAGAGTGACGTGAAAGCAACAATATCTTCTTCAAATATGCCCTGGACTTCTTTATACATATCTAGAATTTCATCATCTCCACTCTTTCTATAATCGTCAAGTATCCAGCTCGCGAGGCCAAAAAACATCTGGTATTTTCTAGTTTCTATTTCTTTCTCTGTATTTTCTAAGGCACGTTGCAATAACAACGAATCTCGTAGCTTGTCTTTTTGTTCTGCACTTGGGTTAGTCTTTTCCAGTATCCATTCTATTCCCACAGCGTTTTGCCTCGAATTGCGTGGCTTAAAATTAATGAACAATTCAAGGGCTGTCTTCTTATATTGTCTAAATAGTGCAATATCTTTATGGTCATAACAACTCTTAAGAAGGTTTTGAATTACATGATAAATATATATTGCAAACTCTCCGAAAGTATGGGCTTCGCTCTCATTTCTAGCCTCAACCAATCTTGGCTCTATAATAAATTTGGATATCTCTTTTACCCATCTCAATGACCTCTCAAATATGGTATCCTTAATAGCTCTGTTTTCCTCTTTACGTCCACATACGTATTGGTATTCGGCAAATCGCATAAACTCTTGAAATAAATATTGGTCCTTTTTCGCTATAGCTCTCGCAGCAATTGCAAAAGGCAAGTACCCAACCTGACGGATAATATTAATGTTCTGGCTCCTCATTGCTGTATCGACTATATCCCGGATATCTTCTTTGAGCCACTTTACTTCTTCCCAGCCACCGACGACAGAATGAATCTCCTCGTACGCATGTTTATAAGAATATCCCACATCGTGAATATTTATTGATTCTAGAAAGCCTTGAGCGAGCTCGACATATAATTGGAACAATTCTTCAATCTTCCCGATTTGTTCATTCCTAATGGCATTTATAAACTGGTCTCTTGCACCTGATATCTCACTTCTCACTTCATCGCTGAATGAATCGACCTGCCTAATATCAAACGAGCGCTTGATTAACTTATCAATTCGGCTAATGACTTCGTTATCCGTTATTAATTTCTTATCTACCCAGAGAAGAGTACTGTTCCTTTCATTCACCGAATCAAGGTACCTTTTTGCTAAGAACCCAGGACGTCTTAGGTTGTATGCTCTGCTCTCTGTATGTACGGGTCCTGCTCCCTCTCCATACTCTAAACTCGGCTCCTTCGCTTCGATAGAAAAGCCATTCTTTTTTGACTCCGCTTCTATTAACTCGCTGGCTTTTCCCAATAAATAAAGATTAATATCAAAGACCTTGCCATATTTATCGGCCCTGATACATAAAACATTAGGATTCGCACTCTCAACAAACGCATTATACTCAAGGTCCATTTCTTTGAGGTGTTCAAATAGGATATTATTTCCTATTCTCGTATTTATTGCCCCCTCGATACTTCTTTTAAGACGTTCCTTCAATAATTTAATTCTAATTTTTAAGAACTTATATTTATTAAGAAGTATTATTATTATCCGTGCTAAAGACAGAATTGTCAGCAATCCAATAATGATAATTGGAATAAGACTAAAGACGTTAATATCCCCCCAAAGGAATAATGAAAAGGTTAAGATCTCTCCAATTACGAGCGGGAAAAGAAAGCTCTGTCGCAAAAGAATACGTGCTCTGTCTTTTTCTGATTCGTCTCGCATGCTTTCGGCGATAAATATCACTAATGAGAAAATTATGGTTCCAATTCCGGCGTGAATTGCGATTAGATTCTGAAAATGATTGCCATTGAGATACCTCAGTTTATCAGCTAGATTAAAGATTTGATTACATAAACTCGGGGGAACATTAACTGCACGAGTTATAATGTTAAAAAGTATAACGATGATAAAGACAATGCCAAAAGAAGTCCAAGAAGGGTAATATAAATCAAGTTTAGTCAGTTTCCTTCGGGGAAGTATCTTTTTCCTTTTTTTATTAATTAGCAATCTTAAGGACCGTTCTCGCGTCAGATGCAGTCCAAATCTAATCGAGGTAATCTTCTCCCTCACCCTTCTGCTCATAAGGTTCTTATATTACTTATTATGAACTTAATCAATAAAGAGAACTGAATGGCTTATTCTCCGCAACCTGAAAAAGGCGGATCAAGGGTTGAATGAATCTCGGTTACCTCAAGATATCTCATACCTGTTCTTATGTATCAAATGGACATATGGCTAATCGACAGTATTACCCAGCCAACTTTTTGGATAAAACGTGGGCAGAACCGCTAAAAATGGCTCAGTTGTCTTGACTCAGGCTAAAAACGGAAATGACCCGCAGAGGATTCAAACCTACAACGTGCGGATTAAGAGTCCACCAACTGAATTGGCCTGTCCAACCCTATTAGACTGTGACCAAATTGTGACTGTCGTCCGTATATATCCATATATTTTGGCAGACTTCAACATCTTTTTAGATCCATTCTAACTTTCTGATAAGATTGACTATTACTTTGTTTTATGGAGGTTAAGAGAACCAGTCAATTCGAATTCGAAGTCCACCGCTCTATCCCCTGAGCTACGGGCGCACATGTGAGTTAATTCATTGATTCTGTAGTAGTTACAGACGCAGGAATTTCGGGTCCAAACTTTTCGCGTCCATCCATGTCACACGGGTGTAACAAATTCTCCCTTCTTACGAGAGAACCAACCGCCGATCGGAGCATACTGTCGTCCGAGTGAACGTACCTCAGCGTGATGAGGAGTTATCTGCCCCGCTCAATGTACCACCTGTGAAGTGAGATTTTCAAGCTTTAGAGTCTCCCGCGACGGGGAACGTGGGGAATTACTTTATCCATCGGCCGAACCATTCGATGTTGCGTTTTGCCATGTCCTCCATGAATTTCGGTTCAAGGACGACGTGCCCCTGCCGCGGATAAATAAACAACTCGACGGGAACGCCGTTTCTCCTGAGCCCGACACACAATTCCTCGGCCTGCGGTAAGGGGACGCGAAAATCCTTCTCCCCGTGCAGGATCAAGGTCGGCGTTTTAATATTCGCGGCGTGGGTGATCGGGGACAGACGGTTGTAAAGTTCCAAGGCTTTCCAGGGGACGTCACCGAAATAACACTCCAGAAAGCCGGAGATGTCGGTCTGGCCATAAAAGCTCACCAGGTTGGACATCCCGGCGCCGAGGGACGCCGCTTTGAAACGGTTCGTTTGGGAGATAATCCAGGCCGTCATATATCCACCGTAACTTCGCCCCATGATCCCGAGTTTTTCCGGGTCGGCGACCTTCCGTCCGATCAGGTAATCGATTCCGGACATGATGTCCCGGTAATCTCCGCCCCCCCAGTCTTTGATGTTGGCCATTCTGAATTTTTCGCCGTAGCCGTAGCTGCCCCTGGGGTTCGGCATGAAGACTGCGTATCCAAGGCCGGCCAGGACCTGTAGCGGGTAACTTTCGGCCTGCACCGGATAGGGCGACGCGATCTGGGGGGAAAACGAATGTTCGAACCGGCCCGAGGGCCCACCGTGGACATAAGTGAGTAAGGGGCCCGGCTTCCCCTCAACGAACCCCACGGGGAGGAGAAGCAGTCCCTCGATTTCCAGGCCATCGGAGCTTTTCCAATGGACGACTTCCTGCCGTCCTAGGGTTAAGTCCTTAAGCTGGGGGTTGGAGAAGGTCAGCCTGCTGGGGTTGAATTTATCGGGCTTTGAAACGAAGACGTCAGACGGCGTATAGGGATCCGACCCGATAAACGCCATCAGGTCCCCCGATGCCGAAAAGCTGAAATCGCTCCAGACGAAATCGCCGGTGAGGAGCGGCCGGATCTCCTCAGTCTCGGGAGAGACGGCATAGAGCTGGTTTCCGAGGCCCTTGGAGCTCTGGAAAATGACCGTCCGGCCGTCCTGCGACCACTGGGGAGAGAACATGAATTCATCGAATTTTCTGGTGATGTTGCGCGGCGCCCCGCCCTCGGCGGGAATGAGGCATAGATACCAATTGACGATCCATCCCGTCTTCCCTTCGGTCGAAAGGAAGGCGATACGCCGTCCGTCCGGCGACCACCGGGGATACGTGTCGATCCCCTCCCTTTTGACTAGGTCGCGGACGGCGCCGGTATTGAGATCGACGATGTAAATGTCCGTTTTGTAGAGATCCCTGATCCTCGGCGAGGGCTGGGCGGCGAAGACGATCTTAGTCCCGTCCGGAGACCACGAGAAATCGACCACGGCGTAAGGATCATGGGTCATCGGCGTGACCTGCCGCGCGGCGACGTCCATGACGAAGATCTGAAGGCCGGGGACATCCGGGTCGAAAACAATCACGTCCTCGGGCCCCTTCCAGCCTTTCGGCTCCTCCGCAGGTTTCTGGCCATGGGCCAGGAATGCGATCCTCGTGCCGTCGGACGACCAAGCGATATTCGAAACGCCGCCTTTAACAGGGGCGGGCTCAAACGCCTCCCCTCCTTCCGGATTGATGAGCCAGATCTGGTTCGAGCCGTCCCGGTCGGAAATAAAGGCGATCATTTTTCCATCCGGGGACCAACGAGGCGAATCGTCCCTCCCAGGCCCACAGGTAAGGCGGAAAGGAGTCCCGCCCGTCGTTTTCACCAGCCAGATATCGCTGTCTGATATGTTCTTAGCAAGGTTTATTTCGGAAATGACGTAGGCCACGCGGTCTCCGGCGGGCGAGATCCGGGCCTCCCCGACATTCCTAATCTTCATTAAGTCATCTACGCTGACCGGCTTCACGCCAGCTGCAAGCGGCGACGAAAACAGGAGGCTGCAAATCGCGGCGGCGGAAATCGTGTATTGGATCTTTCGATGGATCGTCGCTACGGGAATTTTTTGAAACATTGTTTTGTCTCCCTTTACAAGCGAATCGCATCAGCCTATTTTTTTTTAGATTCGGCTTCCTTGCGCGCCGCTTCTTCCTGCTCTTTGGCTCTCTCCATCAGCCGTTTGGCGAAATGCTCGTCGGTTTGTTTCATCTTGATGATGAACGCTTGAGCCGCGGAGCCGACGGCGTTTTCCGCATTGATCAGCCCATAGCCGACGCGAGTGTTGAAGGTTCGCAATCCGAAAATCGCGGGGTTGGAGGATTCTTTCAAGATCTCGATAATTCGCTGGACCTGCTGTCCCGGATACTCTTTGCCCGTCTTAGGAACCTTCGTGGAAATGAGGGCGGCAAGACCGCCGACGGAGCCGGCGGCGTAAGCGTTCGAGGGCGGCATTCCCGGCACGAAATAGGCCGGCGCAGCAACGATCGTCCCTTTCGACATCGCGGAAGAGGGCCAGGGAGCAGGGCGCCCTTCCTTATCCAGAATCGTCCCGGCCACGGCCAGCACCATATTGTAGGCCGAGGGATAGGCCGGCGTTCCATCCAGGCTCCCCTGATGCGTTAATCCATTGGGGGCGACGATGATGACATTGTGATAATACGCCCATTGGCAGGCCTGCTTCAGGAACGGAAAATCGCGGCTGAATGCAGCGCCCGTGAGGATGATGTCGCTCCCGTCATAGGTTGCCTTATAAATCGCCTGGGCGAGCTGCATGGCGGGCCAATATTCGAACGGTAAGCCCGAATCCGCGACGATCTTGTAAGTCCGAATTTCGGCCTCTGGAGCGCAGGCGGCGACGATGGAGGCCAGGAGCGTGCCTTGACCGCGATCGTCCGAGGGAGCTATCGTTTCCGGGTCCCAGGGCGGCTGTCGTCTGTTGACCATGCAGAAATCCAGGCCATGATTGAAATGTGCCTTCTTCAGCGTTTCGGACCCGAAGGCGCAGCCGGAGTCAATGACGGCCAGTTTAAGGCCGGCCCCTTTTGTAGACTTCAAGGCCTCCTGGAATCGGGAGATCTTAAAGGCCTGACTCTTCTCCGGAAACGACGTCGCGATCTTTAAAACTTCCCGTGCCAGGCCAGAGCCGAAGTTCCGGCCCAGGGACTCGAGGACAAGGTCCAGCCGTCCGCGGCCGAGATTCCCAGAGGAGCGGAGGCGCTCCTGGGCATCCGGGCTCTCCGCGAAAAGGGAATCGACAAAGCGATCCGCGGCTTCGCGGCAAAGCCCGAAATACTTTTCCCGAAAAGTCGCAGTGTCGTTTTTTTCGCGTAGAGCCAGGAGCTGCGATCTTTCTTTCCAGAAGAGGATATTGATCACGTTTTCGTACAACCCGGGGATGCCGTCTGTGCCGCGCTCGATCCTTTCGATCTCAGGAAGCCTTAGCCTATACTTTTCGGAATGAAACCCGAGCACCACGCTGAGCTCTTTATAGAATACATCCCGTCCCTGGACGAAGGCCTCGTCACGCGAGGCGGAAGGCCCGGCGTTCGTCTCTTCGGCTGGGGGACTCTGGGGCCGGCGTTCGGCCTGGAGTTCGAGGGCGGTCTTTACGGCTTTTTCGGCATCAATCAATCCGTAGCCACAATCGGGCGAGAATCTTTCAAAACCTACGATCTGCGGATTGGCACTCTTGGTTAGAATCTTCCTGACGGCAACCGCATACTCGCCGGGGGGTTCGGTTCCCAGGCGGGGATAAACGGATTCGATGAGAGCGACCAGGGATGTGACGATCGGCGTCGCGCACGAAATCCCGGGTGCGTAGTTATCTTTTTCACCGGAGTAGTACGGATACGCCGCGAACGGGTCGCACGGTGCCCCGACGGCCGTCATGGTGTCGGGGGATGCCGCGTCCCAGTAGCCGTAACGGTTCTCCCCGAGCTTGGCGATTCCGGTGACCGCGACATTGAGAGGATACTGGCCCGGATAGTTCTCGTTCTGTCCGAGATAGCGCCCCAGAGAATATTGGCTTCCCGTGACGAGAACGACGTTATTCTCATAGGCGTATTGGCAGGCTTCCTTGAGAAAATCGCTGCCGAGAATGCTGCCGGCGCTGATATTTATGACGTCGTTGCCGTCATGAACAGCCTTGTAAATGGCCGCGCCCATGAGATTCACGGCGATGGTGGGATAGGGAGAATCGTTCATCGTGTCTGCGTCGTTGTAGCGGTAAAAAGTGATCTGGGCTTCGGGCGCGTACGTGGCCACAATGGAGCTGACCACTGTACCGTGCCAGCCGTAGTCCACCATCGGCCGACCCTCCGGCGTCCAAGGGAAGCCGTCCCGTCCTACAAAATTGAAGTTGGATCCCCATGAGGTCGACTTGAAAACCGGGTGGGTCATATCGATGCCGGAATCCAGAACGGCGACGCGGACGCCCTTGCCCTTGGTGATCCGATGGGCGGTCCTGAACCTCGCGGCATCAAGCCCCCATTGTTTTTCAAATTCGGGACTGAGGGTCGCCGGTTTGTCCGGCGCCGGGGGGACGTCCAGTTTGGCCATGTACCCCGCGGACATGACCACGATATCGACGGTGTCCTTCCCCTTGAACCGGGGGATTAGGTCCTTGAAATAAACGCCGTGCGAGCTCGGGGTGAGAAGAGATTGGACAAACGTCCCGGCCGAGTAAGCGGTTAGGTCCAGGTACATCGTACGGAAGCGCCGCATCGATTCCGGGCCGCCTTCTTTCATCAGCGCCGAGAAGGTGGGCTCGTCTTTTCTATAATAATAGTTCATCAAGATCCCATAAAGACGCGGATATACGTTCTGAAGGTTTTTAATCTTAGCCAACTCCCCTGCTGTGAGCCGGCCGCGGTCCGGGTGGCGCTCGACGCCGTCGCTGATCGTTTTATAGAAAACGGATCTACCCTCGTCAAAATACGTTTCCAAGAGAGGCTTTTTCTTGACCTCGGAGGAACAACCCGTAAAGAGGCCGGAAAACATGAGGCCGGCCGCGACGGTGATCAGCATGAGCGCTGTAGGCGATTTCATTCTCATGGCGGTATTCCTTTCTTATTTAAAGAATAACGACGCCGAAAACAGTTCATTTGTACCAGAGTTTATGATAATAGCACAGGAATGATATGAGATTTCGAGCGGGACGTGGCTCCAGGACTTGCATATTATTCCCTGCATCCCTGCGTCATTCCTCTCGTGGTACAATTAGGAAAATTTCTTCGTCTTTAATTAGGTAGAGATCCGGAGACTTGATTCCCTGGAAAGGAGACGGAAATCATGCGTCGAGGGCATTTCCTCCTCTTGATGTTGATCATTCTTTGTTTCTCGGGCCTATTCTTCTTCACGTCCGGCAAGGAAAAACTCGCCGCTCCCCCCGAAAAGGCCTGGCTGGCTTCGGTTTTTGAGCAGGGGCGAGTCATATTTTACAAGACGATTCGCGAAGAAATCTCAACTCATCCCGACCGCGCCCGTCTGAGCGAGACGGAACTCCAGAAGATCCAGGAAGCGGAAACACGTTATGGCAGACTGTACGGGATCCTAATCAACGTCTTTTACCAGAAAGACGAGCCGATTTTTTCAAACCTGCTCCAGAAGGGGGACAAGAGGTCCCGACTGCGCTTTTCTGATATATATTTCGATCTCGCCCGTTTCGCCGGGCACATGTTCGTCCAAACGTTCTTTGAGACTGATTTTGCCACAGACTACGTTCGCAAGACCAATGCTGCATACAAAGGCCTTGATGCCGTGGACCTTGTCGTGAGGTCAGTGGGTTATAACGCCAAGCTCGATCCTCCTCCAGCACGGGAGTTTTTTAAGAATCCAGTAAGCCCAGAGTTTGAACGCCAAGGAGCACTGGAGGGAGCCCGCTTTAGGGAAGCCCACGTCCTCAGCCGCGGAAAGGGGGCCAAAATCGCTATCCTGGATTCGGGAATCGATGAGAGTCATTCGATCTTCAAGAATACAAAGTGGGGGAAGAACTTTTCCTTTGTCGGTCGAGAGGGACAACCCTGGTCGGATGACGCTCCTCTGGTTGATTGGGGCTGGCATGGAACGCTCATCTCCTCGGTAGCCGCCTGTTTCGCGCCCGAAGCCCAGCTAACGGTTTACAAAGTCCTCGACGGCGATACGCAG
>Ga0187858_10002990_pt1 | contig 16806 bp, 9 predicted proteins | sample June2016WEW_8_15_FD_133015 | JGI IMG/M metagenome (GOLD analysis project Ga0187858, IMG submission 133015) | Peatland microbial communities from SPRUCE experiment site at the Marcell Experimental Forest, Minnesota, USA - June2016WEW_8_150 | ecosystem: Environmental > Terrestrial > Soil >...
GAAAATACTTCTCCTGGGCCATGGCGAAGCCACAACAACCGACTCTTACACTCGGATGCCTGGTTGGCACGAGAGATGATGCTATCAGAGATGTTCGGGCTTGCAATGCCCCACTATCGGCGAGCATCTTATTATGCGGAAAGAGTTTTGATATGACTACGGAACAAGTGAAGACGGCAGGCACAGTGGCGGCAGTTTCGGCCACGGACATAGCGTTTGATTGCCCCGCCTGCGGCAAGAGTCTGGTTGTCGACGAGGCAGCCGAAGGCTTGATCGTTGACTGCCCCCAGTGCCGCACCAACGTGATTGTTCCCCCGAAATCCTCCGACGTGGCGGCAACCCTGGCACCGGCGAAGTCCGAGAAGTCCAGGAAGGACTCGCGACCCCGAACGCGTTCGGGGAAGGAACCCAAACCCGACGTGGGGGACGACTTGGTTTCGTCGGGCGGGATGGAAGAACCACTCCAGCAGCGGTTATCGGTCTTGTCCGGTCAACTCAAGGAAATCCAGGCTCAACGCACCGAAGTCACGGGCCGGATCGCCTCGCGCTTGAACGATGTCAATCGCGATCTGGTCATCATGGCCCGTTTGGATACTTCCCAGCAGCAGATTCTCAGCGAGTGGAACCGGCTTGTCGAAAGGATCTCCGCAACCCGGGCGCCCGCGACAGAGGATCTGGTGCAGTCAGTGGTCATCGGGGCCAGCGTCACCAGCGGCGGTCAGACGCGCGTTTCTTCCCCCGGTAACGATTAGTTCGCCACGGGTGAGAACGCGGTGTCTCGCGGGACACCGGCCGGCAACACCGGTGCGGCGGTCAGGCTCTTCAGCAACACCTTCGAATTTCGCCCGCTGTGCTCGTATTTCTCGCGTCGCGCGGGCGGCAGGTCATCCGAAGTCCCCTCGGCGTAACCCAACTTGTGCTGGAAAAACGTGAACGTCTGCGTCGAGAGGCAGAAGATCCGTTCCACGCCCTGCTCCCGCGCAAGATTCTCCGCGAACAACGCCAGTTTGGTGCCGATGCCCCGATTCTCATGCGCCGGGCTGACTGCGAGACTCGCCAGTTCGGCCATTTTCTGCTCCGCGAACGGATGGAGCGCGACGAGGCCGACGATGTTGTTGTCGATCTCGAACACAAAATACTCGCCGATCTGTTTGTCGATGCTGCTGCGGGTGCGCCGGATCAGTTGTTCCTCCTGGATGGACGGTTTGATCAGCGCCATGATGTGGCGGATGTCCTTGCGCATCGCTTTGCGGATCGCCTGATACTCGTCGGCGTAAATCAGCGTGCCGATGCCCTCGTTGAAGAACACCTCGGCCAGCAGACCCTCATCGATCTGGCCGTTGATGATATGGACGCGCGGCACACCCCCCTGGCTGGCGCGTAGCGCATGCAGCGCCTTGGACATCATGTGCGGAGCGATTTTGTCCGCGGAATTCTTCAGCGCCGACTCCAATTCCTTCACCGACATCTGCGCCACGACCTTGCCGTCCATCTCCAGGCCATTCGCGGTGCCGACGAACATCAGCTTGACTGCGCCGAGTTCGCGGGCCACCTCGACCGCCACCGCGTCCGAGTTCAGGCGGTAGCTGTGGCCATTGCCGTCGAATCCGAGCGGCGGAATGACCGGCACGATCCCCTTGTCCAGCAGCGTGCGCAACATATCGGTGTCCACCCGAAGGATCTTGCCCGTGTGCTGGTGGTCGACACCCTTGATGATGCCCAGCGGCACGGCTTCAATCCCATTGGTCTGGGCACCGCGAATGTCGTTCAGCTTGAGGCCTTCGAGAATCTCGTGCGTGACGTTGGTGGCCGCCGTGATGGCAATGCCGAGCGTCGCCGCGTCGGTCACACCGGTGCCATCGTGATTGGAGATCGGTTCGTGGAGGCGTTCCGCCAACCCTTTGATCTGATGGCCGGCGCCGTGGACGAGCGCGATGCGTATGTTCAGACTGCGCAACACCGCGACGTCGAGCAGCAGGTTGCTGAAATTCTCGTCGGCCACCACCGCCCCGTCGATGGCAATCAGAAACACCCGGTCCCGAAACTGCGGGACGTAGTGCAGAATCTCGCGGAGATCAGTCGGTTTCATCTGTCCGTCCACCACTTATACGCACCACGTCCGGCTTTTTCAACAGGCGATTTCGGCGGCGACGGATCTGGCAGACCGCTGGTATCCGTTGCGATGTTGCCGCCAGGGGTGCAATTTAAAAGTGATGGGCAGGGAAACTGCAAAACCCGATGACCGGCGGTCATAGACTGCCGCTACAGGCGGACGAGTCGGCGACTCGTCCCACGGCAAGGGGGAGGATCGAGGTGAGGGGGATGTGCGCACACTAACCACCAGTTTCAATCAGACCTGTCGCCAGGATTGGATTTGACCCCGATTCGCTTTGTTGTTATGCAGAGTCTTCAGAGAACGATTCGCTTCCGGAAAATCACGAATCACACAGCCAAATGGAGACCCTTATGAACAGGATCACACCCTTTCTTTTCGGTCTTTCAGTTGTCATGCTTGCCGCAGGGTCGGCACGCGCGCAGTCTTCCACGTCCGCGCCCGCGGCTGGTACTGGCCTCTATCACGTCTCGCAAACGTTTCATGTGGGCGGCGAAGGCGGTTGGGACTACCTGACGGTCGATCCCGAGCACAAACTGCTCTATGTTCCGCGCTCGTCGCATACGATGGTTCTCGACGCCGACACCGGCAAGACCATCGCCGACATTCCCGGCCAGAAACGCAACCACGGCGTGGCCATTGCCCCCAGTGCCGGCCGCGGTTTTATCACCGATGGTCAGGATGGTTCGGTCACCGTTTTCGACCTGATGACCTATGCCGTGCTCGGCAAGGTCAAGACAGCCGATGATGCCGATGGGGTCATCTACGATCCGGCCAGTGGCAAGGTCCTGGTGGCTTGTGGCGACGCCGGCGTACTCGTGCCGATCTCGGCGGACGTGGATGTGAAAACGGGCAAAGCCGACCCGGCGGTCGATCTTGGCGGCAAACCCGAGTTTCTGGCTGCCGATGGCCAGGGCAAGGCGTACGTTAATCTCGAAGACAAGGATCAGATCGCGGTGGTCGATACCAAAACGATGAAAGTCCTCAGCCATTGGCCCGTTGCTCCCGGCGGTTCACCGGTCGGCATGGCCATGGACACTGCGCACCGCCGACTGTACATCGGTTGCCGGAAGCCTCAGAAGCTCATTGTCATGAACGCCGATGACGGCAATGTTCTCGCCGATCTGCCGATTGGAGCCGGTGTCGATGCCACCAAGCTTGCCGACGGAGATGTCTTTGTCAGTTGCGGTGATGGCACGCTCGCCGTCGCCCGCGAGACCGCGCCCGGCAAGTTCGAGATCGTCCAGACCGTCCAAACGCGGCGGGGTGCGCGCACCATGGGCGTCGATGCCTCAACCCACACGGCCTATTTGCCCACGGCCGAATTCGGTCCGCCGGTGGAAGGCCAACGGCGGCCTCCTGCCAAACCCGGCACGTTCATGATCGTGGTCGTGAGCCGCTGACCGGCTTGTGAGTTTCAGCCAGCTGCAAACTTTTGAAGCGGTTTGGTGTTACTACGTGATGTAGTCAACGAGACAGTATCTCCCATGACGATTTTGGGGGCATACGTCAGGAGGCACGAGAAACATCGGAATCTATTTATGAAAACAACCATAGTGGCAAACGTCAGAGCCGTGGCGGCGATGATCCTGGTCTGCGTCGCGTTGAGCGGGCCGTGCGGAACGACCGCAAACGCGCAAACACCACCCAATCTCCCGCCGGGAGTGCAGGATGTTGTCAGACTCAGCAAAGCCGGTCTTAGCGAGAACATTATTCTTTCCAAGGTCAGACAGGATGGGGTGTCCTACAATCTGACTACGGACCAGATTATTTACCTGAAGAACCAGGGAGTGCCTGAAAGTGTGATCGGTGCCATGGTCCAAGGCGGGTCCGCCGGCGCTCCGCCGGCCCCCGCGAGCACTCCTTCAGCGCCGCCTCCGGCCGCACCACCCCAGGCTGGAACCGCAGCGCCCAGTGGCGGCGCGACGATGCCTCCTCCGCCTCCGGCCGGACCACCTGAAGCTGGCGCCGCGGCGCCCGAGAGCGCGCCGGCACCCGCTGGCGAGCCCGTGGCGAATTTTGAGTCTTTCCAGCAGCAACTTTCGCCTTATGGGACGTGGGTCAATGTGCCGGGATATGGCGAGTGCTGGCAACCGTACGGACTGCCGAATGGCTGGCGACCGTACTATGACAACGGATACTGGGTCTACACGGATGCCGGCATGTATTGGCAATCAAATTATCCGTGGGGCGCCATCCCGTTTCATTATGGCCGCTGGATGTATGTGGAAGGCAACGGCTGGATCTGGGCACCGGCCTACGAATACGCGCCGGCCTGGGTTTTTTGGCGTCACAGCGATGGGTACCTCGGCTGGGCGCCACTGCCTTACGGGGCAGTATTTGTGGATGGCGGCTGGCTGTACCGGGGCCGTCGGTTTGGCGTGGACTTCGATTTCGGGTACGGCGCGAACTTCTTCATTTTCGTTGGTTACGGTCATTTGTGGGAGCACGATTATCGTCATTTCACGTTGCGGGGTCCGGAACTGCGCGCTGCGTTTCGAGTCAGCGTGATCAACGGGTTCCATCGTGATGAGCATGGCCGGTTTGTAGCGGCAGGCTTTGATCGCCAGCATCTGGAACGATTGACTGGCCGGTCGATTACCGTGGCGCGAAACGAAGATCTGCGGAATCGCGAGCGCGAGTCGCTGCGCACGGACCGTGAACGAGTCACGCATGGCGGGGCTCGCGGCGAACAGCAGCGGCGGGAAGAACCAGCAGCCCGAGACCGTGACCACGGCGACCACGAGCACGACCATCAGGGCCCGTAGAAGCTCGTGCGGCCACTAATGCTGCGACGCCCTTGATTGGACGGGTTGCGCGGAAGAAACCCTCACCCGAACCCTCTCCCTTACACGGCAAGGGAGAGGGGACTCGGATTGGGGGTTACGCGGATCAAACCCTCACCCTGCGGACGAGTCGACTAGTCCCGAAACGCGCCTTACAGAGGCGCGGCTACACCACCACCGGAATTGCGGCGGGAGTGGCCGCAGCGTAGCGCGGCCCTACCGCGCACACGCGCACGCGGGGAATTGAGACGGCCGCAAGCAGGTACGCTTGCGCCACCAGGGGGGAAGTGAGCCGGCTTTGGACAAGACAATGCCATTGTTAGCTGCTATATTTCAAGGACTTGGGTACGAACCGCGATGTATTGGCGTTGTCAGGCCAATATTTTGACCTGTTGGTCATTGGCGGCGGCATCTTTGGAGCCGGCGTGGCGCGCGACGCGGCCCTTCGGGGTCTGCGCGTGGCGCTCATCGAGAAGTCGGACTTTGCCAGTGGAACCTCCAGCCGTTCCTCCAAGCTGATCCATGGCGGGTTCCGCTACCTGCAACAGCGTGATTTCCGGCTGGTTTTCGAGGCGTGCCGGGAACGACAGATTCTCCAGCGGATCGCTCCTCACCGGGTGCGGCCGCTCCCATTTCTGTTCCCCATCTACCAGGGCGGAGACATCTCGCTGACAAAGCTCCGGCTCGGGATGAGCCTGTATGATTGGCTGGCGCTTCGCCGCAACGTCGCGGCGCACCGAACGATTTCCGCCGAGCGGGCCTTGATGAACGAACCATCGCTGGCGCGGCAGGGCCTCCGCGGCGCCGTCGTTTTTTACGATTGCCAGGAGGATGATGCCCGTTTTTGCATCGACCAAATCCTCCACGCCGCCGAACTGGGCGCATCGTGCATCAATTACTGCAAGCTCACCGGCTTTGTGACCCGCGAGGACCGGATCGTGGCGGCGCGCGTGCGCGATGAGGTGGGCTCCTGCATGTTTGAAATTTCCGCCCGTGTATTCATCAACGCGGCGGGGCCATGGGTGGAACAGGTGTGCGGCTTGACCCCGTTCGATTCCCGCGCCGCGCGCCTCAGCCCGGCCAAGGGCATCCATCTGGTCATGCCGCGGCTGACGCGGCAACACGCCATCGTGTTTGAGGCGCGGAGCGATCATCGCATCCTGTTTGTGATTCCGTGGGGTGAGTGCTCTCTGGTCGGCACGACCGACACAAATTTCGATGGCGATCCCGATCAGGCCCGCGTAGCACCGGCTGATGTCGAGTATTTGCTAACGGAAGCGCGGGCGCTTTTTCCCGACGCGGCGCTGTCGGAGTCGGACGTGATTACCACGACTGTCGGCATTCGGGCGGTGGCTTCCTCGACGGTTGCCTCGCCGTCAGCTCGTTCCCGCGAGCACCGCCTGGTGCGAACCGGACAAAATCTCCTAAGCATCATCGGCGGCAAGTACACCACCCACCGGCGGATCGCGCAGGAGACTGTCGACGCCGCCTGCGGTCTTCTGGGCGTACCGGCCCTGCCGTGCCGGACCGCCGAGGTCTCCCTGCCCAATCGCCGGCCTGCCGCCGGCGGGGAGAAACTGTTGAGCGCGCCGGAGATTTACGCCAGCGACATACTCCACGCATGCCGGCAGGAGATGGTCGTGACCCTGGAAGATGTCATGCGGCGGCGGACACCTCTGGCATTGAGCGGGGCCGGCGGCCTGGAAGCCGCCTCCCACGTGGCGAAGATCATGGCACCGGTAATGGGCTGGAACGACAACGAGGCGCGCGCGCAGGTCGAGCGCTACATCGAAGAACGGAAAGGCAAGCTCCCGTGATCATGCGCCCGCTGATCATCGCCCATCGCGGCTTTAGCGCCCGCTATCCGGAGAACACGCTGGCGGCGGCACGCGCCGCTTTGGAAGCGGGAGTCGATTGGGTGGAAATCGACGTGCAGCAGACGCGCGACGGCGAGCTGATTGTGTTTCATGATTATCGGCTCAACCGGATTTGCGGCGTGCGCGGCCAGGTGCGTGACCGGACCCTGGCGGAAATCCGCCGGCTGAATCCGCAGGTGCCGACGTTGCGGCAGGTATTGCGGACGTGCCGGGGCAGGGGACGCGTGCTCATCGAGGTTAAGCGGGCCGATCTGCGAAAGGTCGCGGCGGTAATCGGCCAAACGCGCATGGAAGACGAGGTGATGGTCTTTTCGTTGTCGATTCGGCGCATGAAAGAGATCGCGGCGGCGAACCCGCGGATTCGGCGCTTTGGCCTGGTGGCGCGACGGCTGCCATGGGCACTGGCGCGGCTCAAGTCGGTTGGCATCGAGGGCGTTGCGCTGAGCCGGAGGATCGTCCGGTCCCGGCGGGTCGTGCGGCGGATTCACGGGCGCGGTTGGAAACTGTTTGTGTGGACGGTCAACAGCCGAACCGAGATGAAGAAGCTGGCGGATTGGGGCGTGGACGGTCTGATTACGAATCATCCCGACGTGGCCAAATCTTGTCTTGCGGAGCGGTGAGCTTCGGCTATCCTTGCTCGCATGCTGCAGATCATCTTCAATCCCGTGAGCGCCAAGGAACTCGCGGCGTTGCCGCGCAAGCTGCAGCTCGAAATCATCGACGGCTTCCAGTTGTTCCCGCAGGACTTCGAGAAGGACGACGAGAAGTTTGGTCAGCTCACGCGCGGCGGCAGGAAAATTTACCGCTATCGCGTCAAAGACTATCGCATTTACTTTGAGCGCAGCGGCGACATCATCAACGTCCGCTGCCTGCTCAGCAAGAATACGTTCAAGGATTTCTTCTTCCGCAGCAAACTGCCCATTTCCGAGGACCAGCTTCTCCAGGAAAACCCCAAGTTCTGGCAGTTGGTCGAGTCCAGCGCGCGGAAGTAGCGGTCACGTCTGACTGAGGCAGGGCCCCATCCTGGATGGTGGCGCTGTCCGCCGGCTGGGGGGGCGAGCCTCCCGGCGAGCCGAGACGGAGAACACCAAACGCAACGGCTCGGCAGGAGCCTCGCCCTCCCCAAACTTGCGAGTGCTTTGTGACGACGACTCACCGAGGCTAGAGTCGAGACAAGACTGGAACGTATTTGGGGTTGAAAGGCCCTTAAATAAGGCAGAAAGTCAAGGGATCGGAAATGATGGCTCTTCTTGGGGTTATTCGGCGACTGTATTACATTGTTTCACCAATCCCCATTCTTTTGGTCATCATCGCTCACTTCAGGATGAACTCAGAGGCTGTTTATCCGCGTTTGCCCGGTATTGGTCTCCTCATTTGCGCCCTGTATGCAAGCCTGAGTTTGGGGCTTGTCGGAATAGTTCTAGCCATAGCAAGCGGCTTCAAGCGATTAAGATTGCTTCCGGTAATGACTGCGACCTTTTTTGCGCTGCTGCCGTCCATCTACTTATTCACGGGAATCTACGTCCAACATTCCATCGACAAGTTCTATTTCGAGGAACATAGAGTCCGTTAGTCAGGCGATGCTAGTGACAGCGACTTGCCGAAGCGCCGGAGATGGCAAAAATTCACGCCTTCAGCGCGGCGGTAAATCTTGGTACCGTCTCGAACAGATCTCCCACAATCGGCACCACTTTCGGGTGGGCGCGGCGTTTGTTGAGGGTCATGAGCGGAGCGTCGGCGTCCTTGTTGAAGGCGACAATCGTCGCGCGGTCGCCGATGTAATCGATGTGCTGCGGCGCGCCGCTGACGCCGATGGAGATGATGAGCTTCGGGTTTACGGCGGTGCCGGTCTGGCCGATCTGCTGGTCCGGCGCGAGCAGCTTGAGTTCCTCGACGACCTTGCGCGTGCCGCCGAGCACGACGTTTTTCACGCCGATTTCCTCCAGGCGTTTCTGCAGGGGCAGGATCACCAGATCGAAATTCTCCCGGTTGCGCAGGGCGTAACCGACGTCGATGATGAACTCGGCATCGGCGACAGATTTGACGCCGTTATCTTCAGCCGCCGCTCGCAACGCGCGGGCCTGGTCGTCGGTGGCTGCGCCGTACTCAAATTCCAGCGGCACGAGGCGCACATGTTTTTCGCCTTCCACTTTCCGCTCCCCGCTCCCCGCTCCCGCCCCGCTCTCCGCTCCGGCCACGGTCATGACCAGCGGATGCTCGGCGAGTTGCCCGATGGTTGCCACGCGTTGGACCTTGCCGCCGAAGGCCGGGATGACGAGATCGACGGTGCCGGTGCGGGAGACGACCTCGACTACATTGTAGCGGGCCTGCACGCGCGGGAACGCGCGGGAGAATTGCGCGAGTAAATCATTGGCCCATGTGCCCGACGCCAGCACGGCAGGCAACAGGTCTTTCCAGATTGATTGGAGCGCCGCGAGCAGTGCAGACGGGACCGGGTCCTCCAGAACCGGGCTGCTGATGAAGTAGACTGAGTCGGCGTTCGCTCGCGCGGCAGCGGAACGAATGGCGGCTTCGTCGAAATTCCCCAGAACCATCACGTGGAATGGCAGTGACAACGCCGCGGCACAGCCGGCGACAGTTTCGATGCCCTCGAGTTTGTCCGGCGTGGCGATAAAGACGGCAGAGTCACGTCCCGGCAGCATTGGCTTGTCGGTAGCCTCAATTTTGCCGGTGAACGATCCACGGCCTTGCGTGGCGGTCTCGACCCCGGCGATTTTCCGCACGAGGGCGGCAACTGCCTCGGGCGTCGATGGCAATTCTTCCTGGGCCGCCGGTTTTTCCGGCAATCGATAGGTCACAATGAATTGCGGTCTCGTGGCCAGTTGTGCCGCGTCGATCACTTCCAAAGGTTTTTCCAGCGCGGAGAACCAGTCGTCGATTGTGAAATCAAGATCGGCCGCGCTCTCGGCGATGGCCAGCGCTACGGGGCGATCGGTCGTGACGGTAACCTCGGGTTTTGGAAGGGTGACGGCGATTTTGTCGCCGGTGACGGCGAAGGCCTTGACGGTGGAAAAATGCGCCAGGCCAAGGTTGCCGCCGAGGACGGCGGCGAGGATGGCATCGCCGCAGAGCACGAGGTCGCAGGGTAACTCCTTCTGGCCGGCGAGATCGGCGATAAGTCGCGCGGCATCGTGCGGGTTGTCCGGAAGATCGTCGGTTTTGATCAACGCAGCGTCATCAGCGCCGAGCGCCAGCGCACAATGCAACGAATCGGCCGCGTAGTTTGGCCCGACAGTGATCGCGGTGATGGATACATCCTTGGAGGCGGCCTTCAGTTCCATGGCCTGTTGGAGCGCGGAGCGACTGGCGGCATCCATGTCGAAATGGGTCTCCAGCAATGCGCCGTTCACGACGCGCGGACGCGGGGAGAGAACCGGCACGATGTTCAAAACGACCAACACGTGCAGCGGATTCGTAACGCGGTGGGCGGCGCGGACGCGAGGTTCGGATGCCCGGTTGTCCTCGGCTTGCAGAGCCAGTTGTGCGACCCGGACTTCGGGTGGATACAGGCCCTGTTTGAGCAATGCAAAGTCGCGTTCGAATTCCTCGTGCAGCCGCTCAACTTCGCCTGCGGCGTAATCGAGATAGGCCTGACAGGATTGCTCTGCAAATCCTCGATGAAGCTCGTCGCCCTGAGCGGGGCGAAGGATCTCGGTCGTTTGCGCTGAACGGCTGAGACTCTTTTCTTCGCTCAGAACGACAGATTTCAGCCATTTCGTTCGCCAGATTGTGGAGTCCATTACTTTGATGTAGCCGGCAACCTCGGCGAGCTTGAACATGGTGGGCTGGAAGTTCGCATTCTGCCAGACCTGCGCGCCGAAAGTATCGGCAGCGCGACGCAAAGTGCGGAGGAATGTGAATCTCGCTTGTTCCAGCGGCTCAGCAGGAGCTTCGCCCTCCAGTTTCGCCTGTGATAACACGTGATCCACGAGATCGCGTAGGATCAGGAAGCGTTGGACTTCGTTGGTGCCCTCGTAGATGTTCAAGACACGGGCGTCACGGCGATGCTTCTCCAACTCGTGGATCTGGGTGCAGCCTTCGATGACCATGATCCTCTCGGCGGCGCGGATCGTGCGATGGAGCGCTTCGCTGGCGTAATACTTCCCGATGGCCGATTCGGTGCGAATCGATTTCGTGCCATGATGGTCGGCGTGGCCGATGAGTTCGTAGGCCAGCGACTCCGTGGCGTAGAGCTCGGTGGCCATGCTGCCGAGGATTTCCAACACCCATGGTTCCTTGTCGAGCTTGTGGTCGAGGATGAACGCGCGGGTTTGCTCGACGATCTTTGCCATCATCGACACCGCGCAGACGCAGAGGCCGAGGCGGCCGACGTTGAGGGTTTCCAGCGCGTTGACCTGGCCGCGGCCCTCGATGCCGATGACGTTCTCGCGCGGGACGCGGACGCCGGTCAGACCAAGCTCGTTGGTGGGCGAACCGCGCTGCCCCATTTTCTCCTCGTCCTTGCCGACGACAAGCCCCTCGGTGTGGCGATCGACCATGAAACCCGTCGGGCCTTCTTTGGTGCGGGCGTAAAGGCAAAGAACGCCCGCGACGTGGCCGTTGGTGATCCACATTTTCGCGCCATTGAGTTCGTAGTACTCGTAAAACTCCCGGTCGCCCTCGCGGCGGATCTGGGCAATGTCGTGGATCGGGATGCGTTTCCCATCGTGCCGGTAGTATCTCAGCTTTGCCGGGTCGTCGGTCTTGTAGTCGTACTCGCTGTAATCAATCTTCGAGAGATCGATGGTGGCGGCGTCGAGGATGTTTCTGCGATCGTTGCCGAGCATGAAATACTTCACGCCATCGGGGTCGGTGAGGACTTCGACCTTTTTTAATTCGGCACGGGTTTGAATGCCTCCCGAATCGCTGCCGGCGCTGGGCTCGGTGAGCGCGAACGCGCTGATTTGGCCGGCGGAGATGAGGCGAAGGAACAGCTTGTGGGCCTCGGCGCGGCGATCGAGTTCGGCGACGACCGCCTCGGCATGGGGGCGGAGCGTATCCAGTGTCGCCAGAGATTGTTGCAGTTCGCTCTTGAAGGCGGCGAGATCGGTGCGCAGGCCGGCGCGGCCGGCATCCATGAAGTGTGCGAGGAAATCGCTGGCGATGGCGCGGAGCATGGGTTTCCTGCCGATGTCGGTCTTTACCTTTTCGCCGAGCGCGGTGAAGACTTTCCGCACCTTCAGAGCTTCCGGCGATTCGAGCATGCGCAGGATGCGGGTGATTTCAGATTTCAGCGTAGACACCAGCTGCTCGTCCGACAGAAACTCTTGCAGGTCGGCTTTGGCGCGTGGCAGGTCCTGGTTGAAGCCGAGCAGGATCGGTGTGGTGCCGATGCTCGAATGGGCCATGATCGTCAGCGCATACGATGGATCGGCGTAGCGCATCGAGAGCGGGCAGAGAATGTAGTAGTGCGCCTTGAGCAGGCCTTCGCCGCCGAATTCCTTCGGGATGTACATGCGGGTGAAGCCCTGCGCGATCATGTCGCGGACGTCTTCCAGCGGTATCATGTGCAGCTTTTCGACGAGACGGTGGTAGGGCAAGCCGTCGAAACGCTGATTCCAGAATTTTTCGATGAAATATCCGTGGAGCTTCTCGTAATGGGCGTGAAGTTCGGCGTCGGCATGGAGCATCTCGGGCGTAAACCGCCAGGCACTGGCATCGAATGGTTTTACGAGGAAATCGCCGTAATCATATTCCTGTTTCGTGTCGAGTGCCTCGCGGTAATTGAAAGCGGGCGGGTATTGGAGCGGCGCTTCGATGTAGCCGTGTTCGAGGATCGATGCGCCAAGACCAGTGGCCGCGGCGCAGCGCGGCCCTACCGGGCCGGGAATGGGCGTTGAGCCCGTGAACATCTTGTCAAGTTCGGCGTCGAGCTCGCTGCTGACCGGCTGCGCGCGGATGACCGTCTGGGCGAACGCAGCGAGCCTGGCGTCGACATCGGGGCCGATCTGGCGACGGAGTTCCTCGTTGTCGTAGAGCAGATGCGCAAAGGCGACGCTGTCGCGGTAGAACTTGGAGAGCACGTCGTCTTCGCTGTAGGCGGTGCCACCGAAGATTTGGCCGGAATTGTAGGTGAGGCTGCCGGGATCGGGTCCGAGGGCTTCGGAAGCGAGCAGTTTCACCAGCGCAGGTTCCTTGTCAGCGTACGGCAGCAGCGCTTCGAGCAGGCAGACCTGCGCCTCCATTTCGCTGAGAAGTTTCTTGACGGCGCCGAACTTGATGATGCCGTCGTGGCCGTCCTCGTCCTTGAACAGTCCAGGGAATTGGACTCGGCCCGTGGCGTGTTGTCGGCAGCGTTCCAGGAGCATCTGGCCGGCGCCGAGCGCGATCGCACAAACGTCGGCGGCGACCTGCGGCAGCGACGGCGTTTGCTCGGGAACGAATTGCTCCCAGGCAGCGCGCGCGGCGGCAAGACCGATCCAGGGGTGGTCGGCCAGTTCGGGTCGGGCAACGACCTGGGCGGGGTAGATTCCGCTGACAAGCGTGGCCAGGGCCGGGTCGCGTCGGGCGAGTTCCCGAAGGATGACGGGCCGCGGGGGCGACGCGGTTTCGCTCAGCACATGGAGGAAGTTGCGCTGTTCCTGAGAAAGAGGTTGGCCGTGTTCGAGATGTTTGATGGCCTGTTTCGGGAAAAGCCTGTCGAGGCGCGTGACCATGGCCGAACGCCCCGGCTGAGGCGCCTGGGGCGCGACCGCCAAGGGAGAAGCTAGTTGCTCCAGCAATTGTCGAGCGTCGGCTTCGGCCCAGAAGAATTTGCGGCGTTCGGCGTGAGCGAGTACGCGCGCCATCTGCCGGTCGATAAGCGGGACCTTGATTTCACCGGCAATGGTTCCGGCTTCAGCGAGGAGACGCTGCAACCAGCGGGTGCGGCCGGTGTCGATGTAGCGCGGCCCGGCGTAGACGGCTTCGCAAAACTCGTCGAGCTTGGCCGAGAGACGCCGATGATTTTCTGAGCCTGACCGTGAGGGTAAGCGAATGCGGGAAGCACCGCGTAACAGCGCATCGCCGGCCACATCGGTATGCTTCTGGAGTTCGAGAAGCTTGGCGTTCGACTCAGTCGGCGCGCTGTAGATCAGAGACTGCTTGCGCTGGCGGGTCCAGTCGACATCGTTGGGGGCCGCGCGCCAGCAGGTTTCACATTTGACGCAGTTTTCGAAATTGACGACCAACTGGCACTGGCCGAGGTCGTCGGTGAGGCATTCGTAGACTTTGGCGGGACAGACGTGCCACAGAGGAGACTCGGCGATCTTCGTCCGCTTTTCAAAGGTCTCGGGGCGGAACACCTTGATGTGGGAGTGGTGCTCGGAGAAATAGCGGATGAGCGACAGCTTCTCTTCCCACGGCTGCCCGATTTTCACGGCATCAGGGTCCAGTTTGACGCGGTTGCGGGTGAGCGCGCGGTACTTGAAGAAGAACCCGGCAAAGAATTTCTCCGGGGCAGCGTGGGTGATGTAGCGCATGTAGAGCAGCCTGGCCAATTCGCAGATCCATTGGAATGGCATCAGCGCAAGCATCAGCAGGCCGAACATGAAAAAGGCGAGGTGGTCGAACAGGCTCAGTCCGCCGCGAGCAGCACGGATGGCGTTGTGGAGCTTGACCGGCAACGGCGTCTGATCGTTGCGATACAAGTGGTCGGCGGCATCGGCGAAGATTCGGGGCGCTTTGTGAAACACGATCGAGATGGGCCAGAGAAAACTGGTTTGCGGCTGGCTGTCGACGCGGAAATCGAGCGAGATCTGGCCGGGGGCGCGGTCGCGACTCGGAATCGCGCCCACGGAAACCTTGCGCGTGAGGCCCAGGGCTTCGCGTTGCGCACGCAGGTCGCGGAAGAACGGGCCCCATTGTTTCAGCGGAAGAGATTCGCGAGTGAACTTGGCCAGTTGCCAGAGCTTTTGGGGCGCGCTGAGGGACGGATGGCTGGCGATCCACATCGAGCCGGTGGCGAGGTCGGCGGCGCGGCCGAAGAACACGCGGGTGCTTTCGACATAGTGTGGCCACTTTTCCAGGAACTCCACGTTCTGGAAGTGATGCGTGTTGCGAAGCGGGCGCTCGTAAAGTTGTTCGAGCCGGGCCCGCGAGAATGTCCTATCAGTCGCGCGGATTTCCTCAACGGCATGAGCGAACAGATGGCCCATGGCCGTGGCGGGGCCGGTGAAATTGGGGTAGGGGAAATCGAGGCCGATGCCGGTTGCCGCGCCGCCGATGGCCAGTCCGTCGTCGACCAGTTGTGGCAGTTCGCGATAGCCGCCGCCACGGATGATTTTCGCACCGTAGGCCGTCGAGCGGCCGTGGCGGGTCCAACGGCTCACTTCGGGCAGGCCCTTGAACCATTCCATCAGCCGGTTGTGATCCCCGCTGAATTCGCGCGCAAGATTCTCCAGCGGCATGACCAGGCCCAGCGAGATGCTGGCTTGGTTCGTGTACAGGAACCCGCCCATGTTGAGGTTGGCGATGCGATTGTGGAGTGAACCGTTGCGGAGCAGGATCTCGAACGCCGCGCCTTCGCCGCGCGGCAGCCCAAACGCCTGCTCGATATATTCGGGATCGACCTCGATGACTTCCTTGATCCCTTGCAGGAAATGCGGGGCACCGGCATCGGTGGCGCGTTCGTAACCCTCCTTCGAGACGAGATGCGAAGCGTCGCCTTCAGCCAGAAACACGACATCGGCGTAAATCGGGCCGCGATCGGTGTGGACCCCAATGATGTGACCGTTGTCGTCGCGGAGCAGGCCATCGACTGTCGTCTGGGTGAGGATCTGCGCCCCGAAGGATCTCGCGAGTTCGGCAAGGTAATGATCGTAGGTCGGGCGCAGGACGGTGTAGCAGTGGGCGAACGTATCGGGATTGCGATAACTGAGGCCGACGAGCGAATGTCCATTGTATACGCAGAAACCGCGCTTGGTAACGGGACGCTCGTAAGCAGAATCGCGGACGGCCTGCTCCCCGAGGACATCGGGCTGGGCCAGTGTCTCGGCGAAATAGACGGCTCCCGACCAGTTTTCGGCGCCGGGGAATACGCCGGCCTCGACGACGAGCACCGGGACGTCGGCTTTGGCCAGCGCGATGGCCGCCGTGATGCCCGCCGGGCCGGCCCCGACGATGACGACATCGTATTTCCAGCTAGCCATGGGGGCATTATAGGGAGTCTGTCGCATTTGAAAAGCCCGACGGGAACATGGGTGCGATTGAAACTGGTAGTTGCCGGGCACACGTCCCCCTCACCTTGATCCTCTCCCAATTACAAAGCGGTTGTGGGGCAAGCGCCTCGCTTGCGGCCGTTTTCAACCCATGGCAGGCGGAGCGCCCGCCCTGCAAAGCCATTGGAGTGCAATTCGTGCGGTAGGAACATATCGCACTACGCGTGGAACTTTCGTACAGTGCCGGGGTCGAACCCCCACGGAGGACACGTTATGAAGCTAAGAAGAATGATGGTTCCCCTAGCCGCTGTTCTTACCACCGCAACCGCTTTGGCTGCCGATCCGCAGGAAGAAGGCGTGGCCTTGACGATCTACAACCAGAACTTCGCCGTTGTACGCGAGCGGCGCAAGGTGAACGTCGAGGAGAAGATCGGCACGGTCCGCTTTTCCGACGTGGCGTCGCAGATTGACGGCACCAGCGTGAGTTTCAAGTCGATCACCGACCCGAACGCGGCCGTGTTGGAGCAGAACTACGAGTATGACCTCGTGTCGGCCGACAAGCTTCTGGAGAAATATATCGAAAAACAAATCGGCGTGCTCACCAAGGACGGATCGCGATACTCGGGCACATTGTTGAGTTTCGACGGAAACCAACTGGTGATCCGGCAAGCCGATGACAAGGCCGGGATCGTGATGGTGCAGCGCGGCGACAACGTCAAGGACATCCAGTTTGGCGCGTTGCCGGAAGGGCTGATCACCAAGCCGACGTTGGTGTGGAAATTGGCGACGGAAATGGTGGGCGAGCAGTTAATCGAGGTGGCGTATCAGACCGGCGGGATCAATTGGCAGGCGGATTACAACGCCGTGCTCAA
>Ga0187858_10002991_pt1 | contig 16799 bp, 19 predicted proteins | sample June2016WEW_8_15_FD_133015 | JGI IMG/M metagenome (GOLD analysis project Ga0187858, IMG submission 133015) | Peatland microbial communities from SPRUCE experiment site at the Marcell Experimental Forest, Minnesota, USA - June2016WEW_8_150 | ecosystem: Environmental > Terrestrial > Soil >...
ATGGGACGCCGGCCCCGGCAATGGCGATGCATTGATCGCTGGCTGGCGCTTGAAGAGGCGGGGAGAACGGTGACGCGAGCTGCAGTTTTCCCCACCCGAAGAATCTGCTTGCAAAGGATGGCGGGTTGTGCGATAACTACGTCATGCGTAGTACGCGGGACGTAGTAGATACGGAAAGCGAGATGGATCCCGGATATTATTCCGATCCGCCGCTGCTGGTGCTGGCCAGCCTGGCAAGCGGGCCGAAGCACGGGCACGCGATGATTGAGGACATTGAGCGGCTGTGCGGCACGCGGCTGGGGCCGGGAGCGCTGTACGGTGCGATTGCGCGCCTCGAGCAGCAAGGGTGGATCAAACCGCTGCCAGCGGAGGAGCGTCGCCACCCTTACCGGATTACTCCCGATGGGCTGAGGGTGCTGCGCGCCAAGCTGACAAAGTTAAATGAGTTTTCAAAGGCGGGGCTGAAGAGGCTGGAGGCGCGATGAACCGCAGGCTGGCGAGTCTGCTGACGCGGATGTATCCGCGCCGCTGGAGAGAACGGTATGGCGAGGAGTTTGAGGATTTTCTATTGGAAGGCCGCGCGGACCTGAAGACGTGGACGGACGTGATGAGAGGCGCGGTGGGCGAACACATTCATCCAACAATGGGAGGCGCGATGAGCGAATACCGGACGACTTTTGGGACGGTGGCGAGGCAGCCGAGCGCGCTCGTTCCCCTGGGGATGGCACTGACGGCGCTGGCGGTGGTGCTGGGGCACATTGCGCTTTATGGTGCTGCGCGGGAAGCGGATGAAGGAGCTGCCGCGCACATCTGGCAATTGCTGATGGTGGCGCAGCTGCCCGCGCTGCTTGTCTTCGGGATTCGCTGGCTGCCGAAGGCGCCGAAGCAGGCGATGGAAGTACTGGGGCTTCTGATGGCGGCAATTTTGGCGGCGATGGCCCCGGTGTTCCTGCTGCATTTGTAAATAGTGGTCAGTGGCCAGTGGTCATTGTCTGAGCCTAAGGACCGGGATCTTTTTGTGCAGATTCATTCCGCTTCTTCGGCTCCCATCTCATACTTCAAAATGTCTCCCGGAGCGCAGTTCAGTTCTTTGCACAGCGCGTCGAGTGTGGAGAATCGAATGGCCTTTGCCTTGTTGCTTTTCAGAATGGATAGGTTCGCCAGCGTAATTCCCACGCGGCCGGCAAGCTCAGTCAGAGAGATGCCTCGTTCCAGCATGACCCGGTCGAGATGTACACGAATCGCCATAGCTCCTTACCTATACAGTCAGTTCGCTTTCTGTCTTGAGCGCATAGCCGCGACGAAAAACCTCTGCGAGCACCACCAGCAGGATTCCCATAAAGATCGCATCGAAATCGATCGCCCAGGAGATCCAGGCGCCTGGTTCGGTCACCGACCCCATGTTCAGCAACTTGGCGCAAAAGACCGTTCGCAGAAGAGAGCTGACTACGACAGCCCAGCCCATCATCTGCAAGCGGCTCGGCGTTTTGAGATGAAACGGTTCTCCGATCCCGGCAGGTTCCAGGATTCGCATCAGGAGGTAGAGAACCACCAAATGACATGCTCGTGAAACCAGCTCCATACTCCAGATCCACCATCTGGCTTCGGCGCCTCGGAACACAGCGATGCCAAATTCCAACGGACCGCTTTGAACATCGAACGACAAATACTGATGAGTACTGGAAGGAAGAATTGGAGCGATTGCCATAAGCAGAACACGCGCAATCTGCATAAAAAACAGGATCTTGACGACTAAATGGAGTTTCGAAGCAATCGACTTCGGGCCAATCAGGTTCATACATCCCTTTCTCCAGACGAAACACGACTATGGATCAGTATTTATTGTTTGTCAATACATATATTCTGTTATTCAATAATTTCTATCTGTTTTTCAATAACACGCTGACGCTGGTGCTTCGCAACGCTGACATCTTGGATCAAGGGCGCAGAATTCTCTTGACATCGAGTACTCTATTTTGTAGAGTTCTCTTCACGCGGGGCGAAGGAGCAAGGGACCCTTGGGAACAAGAAGCAGCGGAAAACGATCAGAGAGGGACGATGAAGGCAAGTGCGCAGAAGACGGGGACGAACACAGCGCTGGAAGTTGATGCGCTGGTGAAGCGGTTCGGCGATTTGACGGCGGTGGACAAGGTGAGCCTGAAGGTACGAGCGGGCGAGTGCCTAGGACTGCTGGGGCCGAACGGGGCGGGAAAGAGCACGCTGATCCGGAGCATGGTGGGTCGCGTGATCCAGGACAGCGGACGCGTGATGGTGATGGGGAAGGCGGCCGGGTCCACCGAGGCGCGCATGGCGCTGGGGTGGGTTCCGCAGGAGCTCTCGATTTATCCGCGGATCAGCTGCCGGGAGAACCTTGGATCGTTTGGGCGGTACTACGGGCTGAAGGGGCAGGCGCTGAAAGAAGCGATCGCGTGGTGCCTGCATTGGGCGGCGCTCGAAGAGAAGCAGGGCGACGTGGCGAAGACGCTGAGCGGCGGGATGAAGCGGCGGCTGAATATGGCGGCGGGGATGATGCACCGTCCGAAGGTAGTGCTGTTCGACGAGCCGACCGTGGGCGTGGATCCGCAGTCACGGAACCGGATCTTCGAGATGATCAAGGCGCTCAGGGATGCGGGGACGGCGATTGTGTACACGACGCACTACATGGAAGAGGCAGAGCGGCTGTGCGACCGGATCGCAATTATCGATCACGGAAGGATTATTGCGGAGGGCACGAAGGAAGAGCTGGTGGAGGGAACGTTTGGGAGACGGAGCCAGGTGCTGGCGCGGCTTGCCGGAGAGACGGAAGCGATTGAGGCGTGGGCCAGGCGGCACGGCGGGCGAGTGACGGGGGAGACTGCGGAGTTCACGATCGAGCAGGCGGGAGAGATTGCTCCACTGCTGGACGATGCGACGAAGGCGGGGCTGGAGCTGGTGGATTTATCGCTGCGGAGACCGAACCTGGAGTCGGTTTTTCTGCACCTGACAGGAAGGGAGTTACGAGATTGATCTGGAATGTGGCAAGGACGGCGTTGATTGCATTGCGGCGGGACCGCGGGGCGATGGTATTGAGTTTCGTGCTGCCGCTGGCGTTCTTCACGATTTTCGCGGTGATTTTCGGGAAAGAAAACAACTCGACACCGCACGTGACGTTAATCGTTGTCGACCAGGACAAGAGCGAAGGCTCGGAAAACCTGGTTCGGACGCTGGAGCAGGACGGCTCGCTCTGGATCCATCGCAGTCCGGTGAACCAAAAAGGGGCCCCGGCTGGTCCTGAATACACGGCGGCGACGGCGGAAGCGGCGGTGAAGGCAGGTGACGCGCCGGTGGCGCTGATCATTCCGCAGGGGTTCGGCCAGCACCCGATTGCGTTTGGGCCGGATGCCGGGGGAAGCACGCTGGAACTTCTGAACGACCAGAGCGACACGATCGCTCCACAGATTGTGGTGGGGCTGCTGCAGAAAGCGGCGATGACATCGATGCCCTCGGCGATGGCGGATGAGGGGATGAAGTACGCAGAAGAGTACATGGGCGGATTTACTCCGGCGCAGAAGACGAAGGTGGACGGCGAGCTGGAGGCGCTGCGGAAATTAGAGGCAGACGGAAAGGTCGGAGCCGGAAGCGGGAGTTCGGGAAGCGGAAGTTCAGAAGACGCGGGCGCGGGGATCGTGCAGGTAAAGGAGCGCGCGGTGGTAGGCGAGAACAAGAAGAGCCCGATGATTTCGTTTTACGCGGCGGCGATCGGAGTGATGTTCCTGCTGTTTACGGCGAGCGGTTCGGCAGGAGCGCTGCTGGACGAGGCGGAGAGCGGAACGCTGGAGCGGGTGCTGAGCACGCGCGTGACGATGACCAAGCTGTTGGCGGGAAAGCTGGTGTTCAACACGCTGCTGGCGTTTGTGCAACTAGTGGCGATGTTTCTGTGGGGATGGGCGGCGTTCAAGCTGGACTTCTTCAGCCATCTGCCGGGATTCGCAGTGATGGGATTATGCACGGCGTTTGCGGTGGCGGCATTCGGGATGCTGCTGGCGAGCCTGTGCCATACGCGGGCGCAACTGGGCGCGCTGTCGACGCTGGTGATTCTGATTATGTCGTCGATCGGCGGGAGCATGTTTCCGCGGTTCCTGATGCCGGAGTCGATGCAGAAGGCGGGGCTGCTGACAATCAACGCGTGGGCGATCGACGGGTTCACCAAGGTGTTCTGGCGGGATTTGCCGGTTACGGCTCTCTGGCCGCAGGTGTCGGTGCTGTTGGGGATTGGTGTGGTGCTGTTTGTGGTGGCGAGGCGCATCGCACGGCGGTGGGAGTACGCGTGAAGCGAGGACTGAGGGACTAAAGGACTTGGGGTCCGAGGGATTAAGGGACTAAGAAAATGCGGGACCGAGGAACAACGGGAGGAATGGTATGAGTGCAGAGAATCAGGAACTGACGGAGCGGTTGGAGCTGATTGAGAGCATGATCGCCGAGGGACGGCGGAGCACCGCGAAATGGGCGTGGACGATTGTGCTGTGGGGAGTGGCGTTTTATGTGGCCATCGCGTGGTCAACAGGGTTATTTGGCGGGCCCATTTGGGGGCAGCACTACATGGCATGGCCGGTGACGATGGTGGGCACGTGGCTGCTTAACGTGGCGCTGTTGAGGCGGATGCACAGAAGCGCAAAGGCGCCTATGACCACGGTGGGGCGGGCGGTCATGTCCATCTGGACGGCGATGGGAATTTCGATGTTTGCGCTGCTGCTGCCGCTGGGGCTGAGCGGCAGGGCTGACCAGCAGGTGTGCGTGGCAGTAGTTGCGACGCTGCTGGGGACGGCCAATGCCGCATCCGGAATCCTGCTGAAGTGGCCGGCCCAGTTTGGATGCGCAGTGGTGTGGTGGCTGGCATCGGCGGCCTCCTTGTTTGGCACCGTAACGCAAAGCACGATCGCGTTTCTGGTGGCCATTTTCTTGTGCCAGATTGCGTTTGGAATCTACGCGATGATCCTCGAGTCGCGCGAGCAGCGGAGGCAGGGGGCGGCAAATGCCTGAGCTGCCGGAGTTGAATCCTGTGATTCACGGGAAGCTGCGGCTGGCTCTGCTCTCGCTGTTGTTGGGTGTGGAAGAGGCGGAATTTACCTGGCTGCGGGAGAAGACCGGCTCGACGGACGGGAACCTGGGCGCGCAGCTGATGAAGCTGGAAGAGGCAGGATACGTTGCGGTGGAGAAGAAGTTTGTGCTGCGCAAGCCGCAGACGCTCTACCGTATGACGGAGAAAGGGCGCACGGCGCTGACGGAATATGTATCGGCGCTGAAGGAGTTGCTGGGCTCGGCAATTTGAGGGGCGGGGCTGGTCCGAAGACCGGAGGATGGAATGAGCGAGGCAGGCGGAATTCTCGGTCCGCGGGACGGCTCGGATTTGCTGGTTCGCATGCGAGGCAGAGCGGTTGGTGCCATGGTCTGCGCGGGGTTCGGGGCCTATGCGCTGTATTGGTGGGTTCAGGATGCGATCCAGGGCGAACGAATACCGTGGTTCGGAGTGATCGCGGTTGTGACGGCAATTCTTGTGGTCTGGTCGATTGCAAACCTTGCCGCGCTGCGACACGTGCCAAGAGTTGTTTTGGATAGACGACTGGTGAAGTTCTACAGAATCGGGTATGCGCTCATCGTCGCGACGGAAGGCGCCGCAATTTCAGTCGGAGGGCCGATCCTAGGCCACTTCCATCGGCCAGACCTATTCGGGCAATGGATTGGCGCGGTCGTAGGGATCCACTTTTTTCCGCTCGGCAAACTCTTCAAAATTCCTCTTTACTATGCGACGGGTGCGGCCATTTCTCTGGCTGCGTTTGGTTCGCTCCCGATTTCTGCGAGCCGCATGAGCTCCGCTCTATGCACGGGCGGAACGGGCATTGCGCTTTGGATCACTGCGGTCGTGATTCTCAGCAAGAATCTGGAGAGTTTATCGGCGAAGGCCGCGGTTGCTGCTTCGCCAGGCGAATGAAAGCGATCAGCCTCGCGAGTGCGCGGGAGCGGATTCGAGCGACGCGCGAACGCGCTGCATGATGCCGAGGTAGTAGGCGAGATTGTGGATGGAGTTGAGCGTGGCGGAGAGCGGCTCGCCGGCCTGGACGAGATGGCGCAGATAGGCGCGCGAGTAGCGGCGGCAGACGGGGCACTGGCAGGCGGGGTCGGGAGGGGACTGATCCTCTGCATACTGTTTGTTCTTGATGTTGAGGCGGCTCTCGCTGGTGAAGAGGAGAGCGTGGCGAGCGGCGCGGGTCGGAAGAACGCAATCCATCATGTCAACACCCATGCGGGCGTATTGCTCGATTTCGTCGGGATAGCCGACACCCATGACGTAGCGCGGCTTGTCTTTGGGCAAGAGCGGCAAAACTTCCGCAATCATTTCAAGTGTCAGGTAACGCGGCTCGCCGACGCTGAGGCCGCCGATGGCGTAGCCGTCGAAGTCCATTTCAACGAGGCGCTCGGCGCACTGGCGGCGGAGATCGCGATGCATGCCGCCCTGAACGATTGCAAACAATGATTGTGTTTGATTTTCGTGTTGATCGCGCCAGGGAACTTCGTCGCGATGCGCGTGGAAATGATCGAGAGAGCGGCGCGCCCAGGCCATGGTGAGGCGGAGGCTTTCTTCGGCGCGATCACGAGTGGCTGGATACTCGGTGCACTCGTCGAAGGCCATGCAGATATCGGAGCCGAGTGCGATTTGCACGTCGATCGAATGTTCGGGAGTGAAGAAGTGCGAACTCCCGTCGAGATGAGAGCGAAAGCGGACACCGTCGTCAGTAACTTTTCGGAGCGAGCTGAGGGAGAAGACCTGGAAGCCGCCGGAATCAGTAAGGATGGCGCGCGGCCAACTGATGAAGCGATGCAAACCGCCCATGCGGCGAATGGGTTCGTGGCCGGGGCGCAAATAGAGATGGTAGGTGTTGCCGAGGATGATTTCTGCGCCGAGGGACTCGAGCGTGTCCTGGGGGACGGCTTTGACGGTTCCCTGTGTGCCGACGGGCATAAAGACGGGGGACTCGACGGTTTGATGGGGTAGGAAGAGACGGCCGCGGCGGCCGCCGGAGGCAGTTGTAGCGAGGAGTTGGAAGAACGGGGGCACCAAGCCATTCTAGCGGGGATGAGAAGCAGAGACGGGGAACAAAGGACTAAGGGACTTAGGGACTAAGGGAACAAGGGAATGATCGGCCCAGGCAAAACGGTCGTGGTCAAAATTGACCATCTTTAGGGGCGTGGACTTTGTAGAGTTGTGGTTCGAAGCAAACAATTCCTGCAACGACTCTGCACGTCAACAAATCAAGACCGCCGCTTCAAAACAACCTGCAATAAAGTCCCTCCCCCGGGAATGCTGGTACGAGTCGGGAGAAATCCCGACTCGTGTCTGCACGATGACGTGTGCGCGTTGATCGGGGCCTCTGGCGAGGCTGCGCCAACGCGGCGATGCGATGCGGCCCGGCCGCGGGACTAATCGCTTGTGCGGCCGAGGTGGATGAGGAATCCGGCGCGGGCGGTGCGGGGCTGGCCGAGCGTGGTTGTCGGAGTCTTGGAAACTTCGATGGCGCGGTTGAAGAGATTTTCGCCGGCAGCGAAGAGCTCGATTTGCGAGCCGAAAGTGCGCTTGGTGAAGGTGTGCGAGACGTAGGCGTCGAGACGGAAGTAGCCGTGCAGGAGATTGGCGTTGGCGTCGTCGTCAAACTGGCGGCCGCTGAGACGGCTTTGAAGGCTGATGGATCCGATTGACGGGCGGAATGCGCGCAGGTTGAGCGTGGCCAGATTGCGGGCGACTTCAGGAATCCAATTGCCGAGGTCCTGCGTGCCGCGAGAGACCACGGCATGCGCGTACTGGTAGCCGCCGTCAACGGCGAGCCATGAGCGGGGAGCAAGTTCATAGTCGAGCGAAATTCCCTGGCTCTCGATCTGGCCGAGATTCCGGCGCATGAGCAGAATCGGCGAGCAGGTGGCACAAGTGGTGACGGCGACGATGGGCCGATTGACCTGGGTGAGGAAATAGCTGGAGCGGATGCTGCCCCATGAGCGCTCAGCGGCAATGCCGGCTTCCCATCCGGTGGCGCGCTCGCTGAGGAGGCTGCCGTTGGGTAGCGTGAGCTGGCTGCCGACCTGCGTGGATCGGTAGAGCTCGCTTGGCGTGGGCGCGCGAAAGGCGCGGAAGCCGGAGGCAGTGAGCGCCCAGTGCGGCGACAACTTGCGCGAGAGGCCGAGGCGCGGGTCGAATATGCGCTCATCTCGCTGCGGCGGCTGAGCGGCGGTCGGGCGCCAGGTTGATCCGTTCCACTGGGTTTCGTGGCCATCGTAGTTCTGGAACCAGTCCATGCGAGCGGAGGCGACAATCGTCCACGCCTTGTGCTCCCACATGGCCTCAGCGTAGGCGGCCGAGTCGCGCTGATGGTCGGCAAGATTGGTGAGCGCGGCCGCGCCGGTGTACGACTGCTCGCGGTCCCAGACGCGGACGTCGTGGGCATCGGCTCCAACGACAAGAAGCAGGCCCGTGCCGAATGGCTGGCTCCAATGCAGGGCGCCGCCGAGTTCGTTGTCGGGGACATAGGAGAATTTGCTCGGAGTCTCGCCGCAGCGGTAGGTGCACGCCGCATCGCCAAAGTTGGGAAGATTGGAGATGCTCGAAAATGTCTGGCGATAGCGCTCGTCCGATCCGTAAAGCCGCAGGGCAAGCGCGGTGCTGTGCGCATTTTGCCAATCGGCGCCCGTCGAGTAGCGGATGAGCCGCGTGGCGTTGATCTGGTACGGAGTTCCGTTGTGTCGGGACTCATCGAAACCAGTGCCGCGCACAAACAGCTTGAGGTTGCCGAAGTCGCGGCCGGCAAAGACGAGCGCGTTCTGGCTGTGAACGTTGCTGGCAACATCGACGGGCCCACGCTGCGATGGCGCTTCCTGAATGTAGCCGTCGGTGCCGATTAGGCCGCCGGCACCGAGGAGATTCCACGGACCATGATGAGCCGTCGCCATCATGCTGTTGTCGTAGATTCCTTCGCCACCGAAAGTACTCTGCATCTCGAAGCCATTGGACGAGGGCCGTGCGGGGACGATGTTCACCACACCGCCGATGGCGCTTGATCCATAGAGGTCGCTAGCGCCGCCGCGGACGAGTTCGACGTCTTTTATGGATAGCTCTGGCTGCTCCTGCCAGTGAATCCATCCGCCGAGCGGGTCATTGAGTGGAACATCGTCTTCGGTGACGAGCGTGCGGCTGGCCGAGGTGGAACCGAGGGCGCGAAGGCTGATTCCCTGCGAGGTGGGATTGGCCACGAGCGAACTGGAGCGGCGAAAGAGCTCGACGCCGGGAAGTTGGCGCAACTGGTCATCGAAGGTGACGCCGGCGGCAGAGCGCAGCGCTTGCCGGGTGAGCAGGCGCGTCGTGACGGGGCTTTCTAAAACGCCGAGCGGGGCGCGATAAGCGGTGACGGTGACCTGGTCGACATTGGTGATCGGCGCAGGTTTGGCGACCGGCGCGGCGTTGGTTGACTGGGATGCGGGGGCAGGCGGCGGGGACTGCGCGGCTAGGCACAGCGAAAGCGACGCGGCGAAAAGCAGCGCGCAAAACGTCGCATTGAGTGAGGACCGCCGCATGGGTTGCACTCTTAAGGTTGGGGAAAAGGGCTACTTAACCATTTTGACGCAGCCGAACGGGATTCCGCGGCGACGACTGTGAAGGCGAGCGGTGTTATATTCCGTTTCAGCCGAAAAATCAATGGGGCTCCGGAAGTGAAGGATGCGCGGCGATCGAGGAGGGATGCGAAGTGAGTTCGCGAAAGTATCCCGCAAAAGGCGCGCAGGTAAAACGCAAGGAAGACGGCCTGGCGGGACAGGTGTATGTGAGCAGCCCCGCGACCGACCTGGTGGCGGTGCGCTGGCAAAAAGAAGATGAGACTGGGACGCTGCTCTATGACATCGATCAATTTGTTGGCGAATGGGAGCCGGCGCGAACGAGGAGCGCGTGGTGGCAGGTGGCAGCGGCATCCATTGCGGTTGTTGCCGTGTGCGTGGTCGGACTCACCATCGGCCTGAGGGCATGGGAAGCATGGCGCGCCGGCGGAGTAGCGGCTGCGGACAGGCAACACCCGGGCGGCGACACAAGAACGCCGGATGACGACGGGGCGCAGGCGCAGCGGGCATGCTCGAGAGGCGCGGATGAATATCTAAGTTCGGTTGCGGGCAACGGGTTCAGATGGGCATACGGAGCCACACCGGATGAGCGGTTTAGCGATCAGGTCTCAGTTCACGTAGCGCCGGGAATTACCACGAGCGTATCTGACAAGCTCCTGCTGGAGGACTCGACCGGCGTGTTCAAGCGCGTGGAACTGGTTTGCAGCTACGACAGCGAGAACAATAAGGTTCTGCGCTATTGGATTGCGGAGAGCGAAGAGTAGCGCGCAGTAGGCGCGGCCGGTATCCGGACCATTAAGCGAGCGAAAAGTTCAAGGATCAAGGCTGGGGCAGTGCGGGGCGAACGCTCGGCGCCGCTTCGCCAGTGGAACCAGGCTGCGGCGCGTCGCCGCCAAGCGCGGGATGAACGGGTTTGGGCGCGGGTGCGACAGGCGGTGCTGATGCCTGCTGAGGGGCGGCCGGAGTAGCGCTCGAACTGGCGGAGGGCGGCTGAACATTTGTCTGTGGCGCCATCACGACAGGTTGCGCGGCCACTACTGGCATGGGGATGGTGGCGCTGCCCTGGAGCGATTTCTGATCTGAACCTGATGACGAGGATCGCATCGGATTGGAAGCCGCTGGTCTCGCATTGATTGGCGAGGGCTTGGGAGCGGAGGCGGCTTGCATTGGCCTGGGAGCAGCGGCGGGCGCGGAAACCGGATTGCCGGAATCGGCCGGCGCAGTGGATTCGGTCGCGCCGGGATCATCAGAATCGGATGGCGGCGGAGCCGACATGTCCGTGGTCTGGTCAGCGCCGGTTGTGTGAGACGGCGGGGAGAAGACTTCAGTGACACGGACAATGCCAACGAAGCTGATCACGAGGATGAGCGCGGCCGCGGGAACCCAGATCATTGCGCTGCCTGCGGTTGCTGAAGCGAAGCTCACGAGCCGCAACCGGGTCCGCTCCCAGAATCTGGGCATCGCGGGCTCAGCCGCTGGCTTCTTTCGGTCTGCTGGAGCGGGATTGTCAGATTCCGGCGCCAGGCGAAGGCCGCCGAATTCCCGTCTCTTGCAAGACTGCTCAACAGTTTCACCGGCGGCGGCAGCGGCGGGAGCATCGACAGCGGCCGCGGCGCGCGCATTCGAATGCGGAACCAACTGGAGGGCGCTGATGACCTGGGCCACCCTGGCAGCGTCAACCTGCCTGGACTTGAGCTTGGAGCACAGCGTGAGCGTGTTGTAGCAAAGGATGTTGATAGTACGTGGAGTTCCCTGGCTGGCCTCCGCGATCAACTTAATGGCGTCTTCAGCAAAGAGCGGGCGGCCAAGATAGCCCGCCATTTTGACCCGGTAGTCGATATAACCGGCAATCTCTCCGGCCGAAAGCGGCTCAATGTGGCAGACCGTGGAGATGCGCTGGCGGAGCTGGATGAGAGAGGACTGGAGCAACTTGTCAGAGAGCTGCGGCTGACCGGAGAGGACCACCTGAATGAGCTTGCCGCGCGAGTTTTCAAAGTTGGTGAGAAGGCGAACGCGCTCGAGCACAGCTTCAGAGAGATTCTGGGCCTCGTCAATCACGATGACGAATTTGCGGCCGGCCATGTTTTCCTTGATGAGAGCTTCGCTGAGCTGCTCGTGCATTTCAGCACTGCCCTGGGCGGGAGTGATGCCGAGATCGCGCAGGACGTAGGCGACAAACTCGCGCGGCTCGCAGGTGGCATCGAGGTCAAAGAGAAACACGGCGCATGCGGATTCGCGAACGTCTTCGAGGAAGCGGAACAGGAGCGTTGTCTTCCCCATTCCGGGGGGCGCGATCATGGCAGTGAAACCGCGGTTGCTTTGGAAGCCGTCCTTAAGCGCTTCAAGCGCCTGCTGATGGGTGCGGCTGAGAAACAAGCATCGGGGATCGGGGCTGAACCCGAACGGTTCTTCTTTGAATCCGAAATAGTGAGACAACATGATGCAAACCTCCAAACCACAGCGGTGCAGCAGGCATCGGTCCACTGCGAGCTAAGAAGCTCGAGCGGCGCCCGGAAGGATGGACTCATCTTAATTGGAATTCACCGCTACTTATGGACTCAGAACCAATACGGTTAATGTCACTTAGGGGCCTCGACGCAGTTTGGATTTGCGGGCGGAGTGAGGCTTTCAGCTCTCAGCCGTCCGCTTTCAGCTCTCGTTTGAGGCGCTGCCCGATTCGATGGGCCAGTGGTGGCTTTTGACGGGGACAGCCGCGCCCGCATCGGCGCGCGGATCGAGATCGGCGAGAAGCTGAGCGGCGGTCAGGCCGGAGGGAGGAACGCGGAGATCGGGAGCTATTTCGGCGAGAGGGACGAGTACGAAGGCACGCTCGCCAAGGCGGGGATGAGGGATTTCAAGACCGGGCTCGGTGAGGACAAGATCGCCATAGAGGAGGATATCGAGGTCGATGGTGCGAGGACCGTTGGGCACGGAGCGAGAGCGATCGCGGCCAAAGAAGCGCTCGATGAAGAGAAGGTCATCAAGCAGTGTGCGCGGCGCGAGATCGGTTTCAAGGGCGATGACGGCGTTGAGGAAGCGGGGTTGATCGGCGGGGCCGACCGGCTCGGTGGAATAGAGAGAGGAACGCGCGGCGACGCGACCCAGCGAGCGAATGTGCTCAACTGCAGCGGCAAGCGTGGCATCGGGCGGCCCGGCGGGGCTGGGAAGGTTGGCGCCGAGGGCGATGTGGGCGAGGGGCATGCTGATCTAAGGGTAGCGGAGGTAGTGCAGTCGGCGCCGGAATCAGCACCGCTTAATCTGGTAGCATCGGTGTTCGGAGAAACGCTTATGGACACATTGAATGGCGCGGGCCTTGGAGCCCGGCGTAACGAAGATATCGCGCTGGACCTGTTGAAGTTTGTTGCGGCAACAGCGGGGGTGGGCAAGACGGCATTGCCTTCAACGGGATTTACCGGGGCGGGCGGGGCCAAGCCCGAAGAGCACGTGAACCAACTGCTGGCTCTCTACAGCCGGTGCCTGAAGGCCGTGGAAGGAAAAGGGCCGGAAAAAGAGGCCGCAAAATAGCAGGCGAACGACAGTTGCGCGTGGCAGTGGCCGGCGCTGGAGCGTTCGGGCGCAATCACCTGAGAGTGGTCCGCGAACTGGAGACGGCGGGCGAGGGCGTGGCCCTTGTGGCGGCGGTAGATCCCGATGCGGCACGAGCGGAAGAAGCGGCCAGGCAGTACGGAATTCCGCATTTCAAGAGCGTCGACGAACTGCTGAAGGCGGACTTGAAGCTGGATGCGGCGATCGTGGCCGTACCGACCGTGAAACATCACGAAGTGGCCGCGGCGCTGCTCGAAGCCGGTCTGGATCTGCTGGTCGAAAAGCCGCTGGCGGCGAATCTGAGCGAAGCTGATGATCTCATCCAAAACCAAGAAAAAAATGGAAGGATCCTGCAGCCGGGGCATCTGGAGCGTTTCAACCCAGCCGTGCTTGCGGTGGAACCGACGCTAAAGCGGCCCATGTTTTTTGAGGCGCACCGGCTGAGCGTGTTTACGCCGCGGGCGCTGGACGTGGACGTGGTGCTGGATTTGATGATCCACGACCTGGATATTGTGCTGACGTTTGCGAAGAGTGCGGTGCGCGAGGTCCGTGCGGTGGGGCTGCCGATTCTGTCTCCCAATGTGGACATTGCCAATGTGCGGGTGGAGTTCGAGTCAGGTTGCGTGGCGAATTTCACGGCGTCGCGCGTGTCGACGGAGCGGGTAAGGAAGCTAAGGTTCTTTGAGCCGCGGCAGTATGTGTCGATCGATTACGCAAGACGGGACGTGCTGGTAATTCGGATAGACAGCGAAGTTGATACCCCACCCAAGCAAAGCTTGGATCCACCCCAGGGACGTGGACCTGTCCCTGGGGACCCCGGAGATGGGGCACCCGTGGCATCGGGAGAACTGGCGGCTGCGGCTGCCGAATTCCTGGCGACGGGAAAGCTCGATTCGGCTGTGATCCAGAAACTGCTGGCATCGGGAAAGATTCCTATGGCGCTGGCAATGAAAATTGCGGCTGCAAAGAACGATCCCGAAAAGCTGAAGGAGATTGCGAAGGGACTGGCCAGGCCGCAGGCAATCGACGATGGGCCAGCGCCGGGCCCAGCGTCAGGCCCAGCGCCAGGTTTGACCTTTGTGAAGCCGGAGGTGACGCAAGGCGAGCCGCTGAAGCTCGAAGTTCTTTCATTCCTTGAGGCGGTGCGGACGCGGCGCGAGCCGAAGGTGACGGCGCGCCAGGGTCGCGCGGCGCTGGAACTGGCGCTGACGACTCAGTCGACAATGGCGGCCCATGCTGAGCGGGCGGGGCTGGGGGATTTCTTTAAAAGCTAGTTCATAGTTCGTAGCTCGCGGTTGTGTGAGCGGGATCACGGGGTGCCAGCGAGCGGGAACTCGAAGCGGCCGGGATCCTGGAGATACCCCAAATCTCCTACAAATCGAGAAGACAAGGCAAAAGGCATCCGGAAAGTAACTTCATTCAACAAAGGTGGGAGTTACTGCGGGCGGAAGCGGTGCTAATCTCGCGTGCGAGGAGAATACCGTGTCCATTAGCGAGTTCATCAGCAAGCAGTTTATCCGCGTCATTCAGTGGAACGAGAGCGGGGATGGCGCGCTTTCATACCGCTACCCCATGGCGGATATGGAGATCGAAAACGGCGGGCAGTTGACGGTGCGCGAATCGCAACTGGCGCTGTTTGTGAACGAGGGCAGGATTGCCGATGTGTTCGAGCCGGGACTGCACACGCTGACGACGCAGAATATGCCGATCCTGACCGACCTGATGAACTGGTCGAAGGACTTTGAGTCGCCGTTCAAGTCGGATGTGTACTTTTTCTCGACGCGGCTGCAGATTAACCAGAAATGGGGGACGCCGACGCCGATCACGATCCGCGACAAGGAATATGGAGTGGTGAGGATTCGGGCATTCGGAAACTATTCGTACCGGATCGCGGACCCGAGGAAGTTTTTCACCGAAGTGACGGGCACGAGGGAAGAAGTTGTGGCCGACGACCTGGACGGCCAGCTCACCACGATGATTGTGGCGCGAATGACCGCGATCTTTGCGAATAGCGAGATCTCGTTTGTGGATATGGCGGCGAACTTGGGCGGGCTAACGGATAAGGTGACAGCGGATGTGTCGCCAAGCTTTGCGGCGCTGGGGCTGGAGCTGAACCGGTTCGTAGTGGAGAGCGTGTCGCTGCCCGACGATCTACAGAAGGTGATGGACCAGCGGATCGGCGTGAACATGGCCGGCGACCTGGGACGTCTGACGCAGTTCGAGACTGCCGAGTCGCTTGAAGAGGCTGCGCAGAACGCGGGCGGTACGGCGGGTATGGGCGTGGGACTGGGCGCGGGCGCGGCGATGGCGCAGGCGATGTATGGACGCACCGCGGCGGGGGCGGGAGTACTTGGTGGTGCAGCTGCTGCAACGCCGGCAGCGGGCGCTGCCGTTGCGGCACCCGAAGCGGAAACGAAGTTCTGCATCGATTGCGGCAGGGCGATGCCGGAGCGGGCGAAGTTCTGCCCTGGGTGTGGTGGAGAGCAATGAACTGTCCGTCGTGCGGCGCGCCATTGCGAATGGCGGATGACAATGGCAGCCTCCGTTGCGACTACTGCCACAGCGTGGTGATGGCGCAGGGCGACGAGACTGGAATGCAGTTCGTCGAAGAGGCAGCCGAGCTGACTTGCCCCAATTGCTCCGCGTCGCTGTGGAGTGTGATGTTGGTTGGCTTGCGGCTACACGCATGCAAGCAGTGCCACGGCATGTTGGTGGACATGGGCGAGTTTGAGGCGCTGATTGATGCCATGCGCGTGAAGCACCCGGACACCATGATTCCGATGCAGGCGAATGCCTCCGATCTGAACCGCAAGGTGGCCTGTCCGAAATGCCACAAGGGCATGGACACGCACTTCTATTTGGGCGGAGGCCACGCCGTGATGTCGAGCTGCGAGATGTGCGAGCTGCATTGGCTGGACGGCGGAATGCTGATGCAGATTGTGCGCGCGCCGCATGAGGAAGAGACGGCGCCCAGCTTCTAGCTTTCAACTCTCAGCGATCTGCCATAAAAACTTCCTGCGACCACGGATGTTTCCTCGATCTCCGCGCGTGCGCGACGCGTTCCAGTGTCAGCGATGAGCCTGCATGGATGGAAGCCATCGGTGAACCCGCTGGCAGTACGACGCATATTCCGGCCCGAATAGTCGGCGAAGGGTTGGCTCCTCATAGAGGAGGACGAAGAGGTGCGTAATCAGGACGAAGCCGGCGACAAAGGCGAGCAACTGGATTGACTGATAGAAGAGAGCAGCGCCGGCGACGGCAAGGGCCGCACCGAGATACATGGGGTTGCGCAGGAAGCGGTAGGGTCCGCGGACGACAAGGCGGCGGGGCGGATCGAAGGGCGCGGGAGTGCCTTTGCCGATGAAGGCGAAGGCGCAGACGCAGGAGAGAGCGACGACGGCGCCGACGGTGCCGATGACGAGGCCTGCAATCTGCGGCCAGCCCATTGTCGTGGGGCGCGCGATGCCCGACCAGGCGAGGATGCGCGCGGGCAGATAGACCAGCAGCAGGCCGACAAATAAAGAGGCGTAGGTGATGGTGCGAACGATCACGAACATGGCGCTCCTCCTTTGATCAGGCGATGCCGAGAGTGCGGTTGAGGAAGCCGACGATGTACTTCCAGA